>Ga0105046_10000821_pt1 | contig 45701 bp, 36 predicted proteins | sample MAT03_FD_78385 | JGI IMG/M metagenome (GOLD analysis project Ga0105046, IMG submission 78385) | Freshwater microbial communities from Lake Fryxell liftoff mats and glacier meltwater in Antarctica - MAT-03 (megahit assembly) | ecosystem: Environmental > Aquatic > Freshwater > Ice > Liftoff... | reverse complement strand
GCCCGTGCCCTACGAAGACCCAGGCGTACGCGCTGCGTTGGTAGGTGCGCCGTCCGGCCATCGCGTGGTCGACGGGCGCCGCCTGGCGTTGTGGACGCGCCTTGGCAGCACCGGGCTCACCTATCTCGTGGTCGGTCCCGAGGACGCGATGCTCGCGGCCGTCGGCAACGACGCACCGCTCAGCGAAGGTTCTCGATGATGACCTTCGGGCCGGTGCGCTCGAGGTAGCCGTCGAGGTCCTCGGCCGCGATCGGGCGCGCGAAGATGTAGCCCTGGGCCGCCTGGCAGCCCATCTTGCGGAGCCGCAGCGCGTGCTCGACGGTTTCGACGCCCTCGACGATGACGCCGATCCCGAGGATCGTCGCGAGCGAGCGGATGGTCTCGATGATCGCCCACGAATCTTCGGCATCGGCGTCCTTCGCGAGGAAGGCGCGGTCGATCTTGAGCGTCTCGATCGGGAAGCGGCGCAGGTAGGCAAGCGACGAGTAGCCGGTGCCGAAGTCGTCGATCGACAGCTCCACCCCGAGTGCGCGCAGGCTCGCGAGGATGTCGCGCGAGGCCTCCGCGTTCTCCATCAACACGCTCTCGGTGATCTCGAGATGCAAGCGCGCTGGCGGCAGGCCGGTCTGCAAAAGCACCTCGCGCACCTCGTCGACGTAGCCCGGGTGCGAGAGCTGGCGACCGCTGACGTTGACGGCCACCCAATGCTGGCAGCCAACGCCGCCACTCCATTGCAGCGCGTCTTCGCAGGCGGTCTGCAGGGCCCAGCGCCCGATCGGCACGATTTGCCCGCTCTCCTCGGCGAGCGGGATGAACTCGGCGGGACCGATGAGGCCGTGCTTGTTGTGGTGCCAGCGGCAGAGCGCCTCGAAGCCCTGGATTTCGCCGGTCTGCAACGAGATGATCGGCTGGTAGGCGAGGCGCAGCTCGGCCCGTTCCAGCGCGCGGCGCAGATCGGTCTCGAGCATGAGCCGGCGAATCGTGTCGGTGCGCATGCTCTGGTTGAAGTACACGCGCTTGGCCCGCCCACCCTTCTTCGCGCGCACGAGCGCGATGTTCGCGTCGCGCAGAACCTCCTCGGGCTCGCCGTAGGTCTCGGTCGCGGGCACGATGCCCATCGAGACCGACGTGTAGACCGCGTAGCCGCGAAGATCGAAGGATTGTGCCAGGTCCTTGGCGATGCGGTCGGCGACGACCCCGACCTGGTCAGGCGATTCGAGGCCTTCGAGGAGCAGCGCAAACTCGTCGCCGCCGATGCGTGCGACCGTGTCCACCGAGCGCACCGAGCGCGCGATGCGGGCTGCGACCGCGCGCAGCAGCATGTCGCCGAGCGAAGGCCCGAAGCTGTCGTTTATCAACTTGAAGCCGTCGACGCCGACCAACACGATTGCGAAGTGGTCACTGTCGCCCGCGGCCTGGTCCCCGGCGTCGGCGGGTGGTGCTTCGCGGCCATCGCGCGTCAGCCTCGGCACCCCGCCGGCAGGCGGCTGCGGCTCGGGTCGGTGAGTGAGGAACCCATGGGCCTGTTGCAGCGTGTCCTGCAGCCGATGGATCAGCCAGGCGCGGTTCGCAAGCCCGGTCAGCGGGTCGTGGAAGGCCTCGTAACGCAGGCGCTCCTCGGCGTTCTTGCGGTGCGTGATGTCGCTCGTCGAGCCGGCGACGCGCACCAGGTTGCCATCGACATTGCGCTCCGCCAGGGCGCGCACCAGCACCCAACGCCAGATACCGCTGCGATGTTCGACCCGATGCTCGCTCTCGAAGACCTCCGACAGGCCATCGAGGTGGAAGCCGAGCGCCTCGTCCACCGCGGGGCGATCGGCGGGGTGGATGTGCTCGAGCCACATGTCGATGGTGCCGATGAGGCGCGCCTCCGAGAGGCCCATGAGGGAGGCCCAGCGCGGCGAATACTCGACCTCGCCGTTGCCGAGATCCCAGAGCCAGAGGCCGTCATTGGCGGCCTGGGACACGAGGTCGTAGCGCGCCTGGAGATCCTCGTAGGCCGAGCGCAGCGCCCGCTCCGAGCGCACGTCGCGCACGAGCTCAATCACGTAGTGCTTGCCGCCGACCTCGCGCAGAGAGGCCGCGACCTCGATTTCGATCATTGCCCCGTCGGCCCGCGTTATGCGCGTGAAGAAGCGTAGCGGACCTTCACCGAGGCGCCGCACGCGCTCGTTCCAATCCTGGCTCGACAGCCCGAGCTCGAGCTCGACAATCCAACCGCCGGGCCAGGTCCGTGTACCCATGCCGAGAAGGCGGGTGCCCGCCTGATCGATGCCGATGATCTCGCCATGCACACCGATCCAGAGCGCACCGGATAACGTGAAGCCGGGCTCAGCCGCACGCGCCGCGTCCGCCTCGGCCTCGAAAGCCGCGACGTGATGCTCATGCTCGACACGACCACTGCGTGCAAGTGGGCTTGGATTTGCCGACAAGGCCTGACCTCTGGCCGAAGTTTAGGCCAGGAGTCACCGCGAAGCGAGCCTCTAGCGAATTTAGAACTGGACGAGCTCCACCAGGAGACCAAAGGGCATGCCGAAGAGCACGCCGCCCTTGCCGTTGTTGCCGAAGGTCCCGCCGTAGCCGAGGTTCAGGCCAATCTCGAACGAGACGGGCGCGATGTCGTTCACCCAGCGCAGCTGGGCCTTGCCGATGACATCGAAGTTCAAGCCGCCGCCATCGGTGATGCGCAGGTCGAGCTGCCCAAGGACCGCGCCACGCAGCTCGAGCGGCTCGTCCTTGAACGTGTAGAGGAGTGCGCCGACGCCACCGGTGAACGAGAGGAAGGTCGTCAGGCCGTCGCCACCGACGCTGACTCCGCCTTCGAAGCCGAGGTTCTTCTGCACGAGGCGTTGCAGATAGAGCGAGATCGTCCACGCGTGGTCGTCCGGTCGTACGAAGGAGAGCCGCGCACCGGGCCCGATCGAGAGGGCCCAGCCATCGTCCTGGTCCTGCTTGACGCCGCCTGCCCGATGGAACCAGGGGCGCTCGCGACGGAGCTCGAACGCGCCCGTCGTGCGGTCGCGCAGATCACGTGCGCGCACCGCGAGGAACGTGCCAGCATATCGCACGAGCACCATGCGATCGGTCTCGCTGCCCTGCTGCGCGCCACCGACGAAGATCGGTTCGCACGAGGGCACGCCTGGGATCGTCTTGCCGCCGACCTCGGCGCCATCCTGGCAGAGCTGGAGGAGCTGCGTGCCCATCGGGATCTCGAGCCAGAGTCCATTGAGCTCGGCCCCTGGCGTGTCCTGCGAGACCTTGAACGCCTGCGCGTTGGACTTCAACGCCTTCCATTGGCCGCGCGCGACCGGGCACAGACCGCCATCGAGCTCGAGCGCGTCGGGCGCCGGCCCGGACGGCATCGCGACCGATGACGCCGGAGCTCCTACGATGCGCATCTTGCCGTCGACCATGCCGCGAACGAGCGCCCAGGTCTCGCGATAGTCGAGCAGCGTCACGGTCGCACCCCCGTCGATGGCACCGGCCGCGCCCGCGTCGCCCGGCAGGTTCTGGCGCCAGTCGCCCGAAGGCATGAGCTCCCAGAGGCCGGCCAGCGGGATCTCGGTCAGCACCGAGGTGGTCCACGTCGGTTGTCGGCAGACGTGATAGCCGCCGAGCGGGCGCTGCACCGTGTAGCGGCGGCCGGGCACGATCTCACCAGGTGCAGGCGGCGTCGCCGGCTCGCGATCGAGCAGCCGCAGCTTCGACTGGCGCGCAATGAGCAGCCACGTCACCTCACTCTCGTCAGGTGCCGCGGTCGCCGGGCGCGCCACCGCGAGCAGCGTTGTGTCGAGCGCCAGCCCCTCGCAGCGCGATACCTTGGTGCCGGCTGCAAGTCGCAATGGCTCGATGCCACGCGCGGTGACCTTGTTGGTGCGCGGCTCGTAGTTGCCGAAGCTCGCCATGATCGCTTCCTCCATGACGGCCGGCTGGCAGGGCTCCTCGAAGCGTTGGGTGGTGGCGATGGCGCGAAAGATCTCGGGCGGCGGCGGGCCTTCGCCATCGCCCATGAGACCGCGCGTGACCCGCCCGGGGAACTCGACCGGGCGGACCGACTGGTAGGTGAGCGTGCCGTCGCGCAGCGTCCACTGCTCCGCGAGCCCGATGATTTCGATCGTCACTTCGCTGAGGTAGGGGCTCTCGGGGGTGATGACCAGCTCGGCGGTCGCCGGGCGATGCACGTTGCCGGAGACCACCGTGCGCTCGAAGACGAGGGTCTCGGCCGGCAGCTCGCCGTCGCCGAGGCGCACGACCGTCGGCACACAGACGCGGCCGGATGTGCCGGGCCCCGTCGGCTCGATGTAGAGGCGCGCTTTCGGCACCCAGATCGACAGGCTCGGCGCGTCCTTGTTGAAGGCCGAGACCTGGGTCACGCCGACGTCGCTGACGTTCATACAGAGCCAGCCGAGCTCGTGCGCACGCTCGGCAGGGTCGGCCGCGCGCGCGCCGGAAGTGACCAGCGACAACGGTGCGACGAGTATCAGGAGTGCGGCGCAAAAACGGAACATCGGCAGGTTCTTAGTAGCTTCAAGGGATCCGGGCAACATTGGCAGGCCTCCGGGGCGGGACGCGACCGTCGCCGTCGCGGCGCCACCGAGGCCCAACGCCGCGTGGTGGCACCGAGGCCCAACGCCGCGTGGTGGCACCGAGGCCCAACGCCGCGTGGTGGCGTGGCATTCAATGCATGGTAGGGGTGGCGGCGATGAAGGGTGCTCGCATCATGGCCGCAGGGCTCATCCTCGGAGGGGGCATGCAGCCCGTCTGGGCGGACGGCGTGGACGACACCCCGCGCAATGTCATCACCCTCGAGCCGTTGGCGGTCGTCTATGCGCGCACGATCGCGGTCGAATACGAGCATGGATTCGAGCACATCGGCGTGCATCTCGGCACCGCGCTGACGCTCGGCGGTTTCGACAGCAGCGAGAGCAGCGGCAACTACCTGGCGGTCGGCGTGACGCTCGGCGTGCGCTTCTACCCCTGGAGCGACGCGCCCGAAGGTCCGTTCGCGGGGCCCTTCGGCAGCGTCGCCTGGGTCGACGCCGATGACGGCACCTCGCAATCGCAAGGGCTTGGCTGGTCTGTCGGCGGGCTCGTCGGCTGGACCTGGGTGCTGGGCTCCGTGTTTGCGTTGTCGCTCGGGGCCGGAGCTGCGTGGTATGCCTACGATGTCGATGGGGCAGGCGGCACGACGGTGGGTCGCAGCGGTCTCCTGCCGGCGTTGCGCCTTGCGGTTGGCGCCGCGTTTTGATGCGACCATGAAGACGCGGGTGGCGCGATGGAACAGACGAGGGCACAGGCGGTGAAGAAGGCACTCGAAGGCACCCCCTTCGCGTCTCTCGCGGACGATCTTCGGGGCCGCTGGCACGAGATCCGAAAGCGCGTCGGAGGCGGCGTGATGGACGCGGGGCTGCGTGGGGTGAGCCGCATCGCCGCGCTGCATCCGCTCGCGAAGCCCGAACGATACGGCATCGAGATCACGCGCGACATCGGGTACGGGGGCGAGCAGCGCATGGACATCTACCGGCCGCGCAGCGCGGTCGGCAACGCCGCGCCGATCCTTTACCTGCATGGTGGCGGCTTTCGCATCCTCTCAAAAGATACCCACTGGGGCATGGCGCTCTCGTTTGCGCACCGCGGCCACGTCGTGTTCGTGCCGAACTATCGATTGGCCCCGGCCCACCCGTTCCCGGCGGGGGCTGAAGACGCGTGCCGCGCGGCGCTGTGGGTTGCGAGCCATGCGCGCGAGTACGGCGCGGATCCGGCGCGGCTTGTGCTGGCGGGTGAGTCGGCCGGCGCCAATCTGTCGCTCGTCGTCGCCATCGCGCGTTCGTGGCAGCGGCCCGAGCCGTGGGCGCGCGAGCTGTTCGACGCCGACCTCGCGATCAAGGGGCTCCTGCCGGCGTGTGGCATGCTGCAGGTCTCGGACCCGCCGCACCGCGGCACACCCACTGGGTTCGTGCTCGATCGGATGAATGTCATCGCCAATGACTACCTGCCACCGGGGCTCGATGCGCGCTCGCGCGAGCTCGTCGATGTGGTCAGCTACCTCGAGTGTGCACCACCTCCGGAACGTCCGCTGCCGCCGCTTTTCGCGATCTGTGGTGGCGGCGACCCGGTGGGGCGCGATACCAAGCGCGTCGTGCCCGCTTGGCAGCGCCACGGGGCCGAGGCCGCCAATCAGTTCTACGGCGACGCGATCCACGCGTTCCACGCGTTCGTCTGGACCCCGCTGGCGCGCGCAGCGTGGGCGGACCAGCATGCCTTCCTCGTTCGCGTCCTGACCTGAAGGAGGCGGGCTTCAGGCGCTCGGGGCGGTCGCGCCGTTCGCCTCGGCCTGGGCTTCTTCTGCGGTCGGGCGTGGCACGAACGTGAGCGACAAGATCCGGAAGCCTTGCGCGCCCTCGACGACGGCGGTCCATTCGCCGATCGCTACCCGGTCGCCACGCGCGGGCTGGCGGGCCAGGGCTTTCAGCACGAGGCCGCCGATGGTGTCGACGTCCTGGTGATCGTCGAGGTCGGTGAGGCCCAACGCGTCACCCGCCTGCTCGAGCAACAACGCGCCGTCGACGCGCACGGTGCCATCCGGGCGTCGCTCGACCGATGGGGCCTGGAGGTCGTCGGTCTCGTCGTAGACCTCACCGACGATCTGCTCGATCACATCCTCGGCCGTGAGCAGCCCCGAGAAGCTGTCGTGCTCATCGTAGCACGCCACCATCGGCGTGCCCTTGAAGAGGTTCAGGAGCATCAGCGGTGCCGTCTCGGGCCGCCGTTCGATCGGGCGCAGCAGGCGCTCGAGATCGCGCCGACCCTGGAGCTCCGACTTCAACATCTCGGCCCGACGCACGTAGCCGATGACGTCGTGCGGGTTGCCGGCGATGACCGGGAAGCGCGAGAAGCCGTGCTCCTCGGCGATGCGGAAGTTGTCCTCCCACGGGCGCTTCGTATCGAGGCAGACCACGAGCCGCGCCGGCGTCATGACCTCGCGCGCCGTGCGGTCGGCGAAGTTGAGCACGTTCTCCATGAGCTGGAGCTGGCGACGCCCGATGCGGCCCTGGGCGTTGGCCATCAGCAGCGCCTCGCCGACCTCTACCTTCTGTTCGTGATGGGAGTCGGTGTCGGGGTTCTTGCCGGTGAGCCCGCGCACGGCCACGTTCGCGATCGCGTTGCAGGTCTTGATGAACGGCACAGCGATGAGCCGGAAGATGCGCATGAAAGGCGCTGTCATGTCGAGGACTTTGCGCGGCACGACCAGCGCCAGCCCCTTCGGGATGAGCTCACCGAACGTCACGTGGAAGAACGCGCCGAGCGCTAACGCGATGGCCTCCGACGCCTCCGCCAGCGCGGTCCAGCCCGACTTCTCGAGGAGATCGTGGATCGCCGGCTCGAGCGCCAGTGTGAGGCCGAGGCTCGTCAACGTGATGCCGAACTGGCAGGCCGCCAGCATCGCGTTGATTTCCTTCTTCATCGTGAGCAGCGAGGCCGCGCCGGGCACGCCGCTGTCGGCGTCCTTCTCGAGCTCACGCATCGATACCGTGACCAGCGCGAACTCGAACGAGACGTAGATCCCGCACAGCACGATCAATACGATGGACAGGATCCACGGCGAGATCAGCACGAGCGGGATCAGCAGGCCGAGCGCGATGAGTGTCGCGACGATGCCCGTCGTGTTCGAACGGGGCGGGGAAGGGCTCAAAGTGGGGCAGCCCCCCAGATACCAGCGCCTTGCGCCGTGCCGGTGATGAACGTCTGGTTCGTCCCGGTCGACGCACCTTCCCAGGTGCCGTCGAACTCTCCATCTTCCTTCAGCTCACCGAGGAAGTCGCCTTCGAAGTAGACCTCGACGAGCCCGTAGATGTTGACGGAGCCCTCGATCATCTTCGCCTGCATCTGCTTGTTCAACGGGGAGTAATAGCCTTGGATCTTCATCACGAATGGGAACGAGCCGGCCTGACCTTCGATGGTGGCCGTCCCGTCCATCGTGCCCTTTACGACGAATTTTGATTCGATGCACTCGATGTCGAAGGCAAGCCTGCCTTCGACCGGCAGGAAGCCGTCTGACGGGGTCAACGGGTTGTCGGTCACGTGGAATTCAATGAGCCCTTCGAACGGGCCCGCCCAGTTCTCGCTCACGCCGAGCGCGCCACAGCCCTCGAACAGCTCGGCGTCGATGTGTGAATCGGGTGTCGTGTCGGGCGCGGTGTCTGCGAGGAATTCCCACTCCGAGGCGTCGTAGTCCTCAACGATGTCGGGCACCGTGCCATCGAAGCGGGTCTCACTGTCGTAGTCGTAGCCCGTGTCGGAAGCCGTCGCGTCGGTCGTGTCGGTTGCGCCACTCGAGTCGGTGCCGTCGCTCGCGCCGACAGCGCGGCACACGTTCGTGATGCACTGCAGCGGGGAGACGCAGTCCGGTGTGCGTAAGCAGCTCGCGCCGGCCACGCCCAGGTTGCCTCCGGTGGTATCGCGAACACTGCCGGTTTCTTCGCCGGGGTCGGCGCAGGCGATTGCGGAGGCACCGGCCACCACCGTGCAAAGCGCCCGCAGCGCGACCCGGAGGGATGGGCAGAGGGCGGCCAGGCGATGCGTGGTCATCATGAGAGCTCCTTTCACACGGCACCGCCACTTATTCGAGCTTGCTCCCCGATGCAAGCCTCGGGCATAAGCCCGCGTCATGGGTAATGCCGGCAAATCGAGCGCGTACAGCGCCCTCCCCGTGATCGCCATCGTCGGGCGACCGAACGTCGGTAAGTCGACGCTGTTCAACCGCCTGACCGAGGCGCGCCACGCGATCGTGGAAGACATGCCGGGCGTCACGCGTGACCGCCAGTATGGCGAGGCTGAGGTGATGGGGCGGCGCATGATCATCGTCGACACGGGCGGCATCGAGCCGACCTCGGACGATACGCTCTACAAGCAGATGCGCGAGCAGGCCGAGATAGCGATCGAAGAGGCCGACGCGATCCTGTGTGTGTTCGATGGTCCGGCCGGGGTGTTGCCGCAGGACAACGAGATCGTTCGCATGCTCCAGCGCGGCAAGAAGCCGCTGTTCTGGGTCGTGAACAAGATCGATGGACCCAAGCACGACCCGCTCGTGATGGAGTTCTACGAGCTCGGGATTGGGCCGTTGTTCCCGGTATCGGCACAGCATTCGGGCGGCACGCTCGACCTGATGGAGGCCGTGATCGCGGCCCTGCCGCCCGAGGAAGAGCCGGTCCCCGAAGCTGAAGGTGTCGTGCGCGTCGCCATCATCGGGCGCCCGAACGTCGGCAAGAGCACCCTCTTGAACCGCTTGATCGGCGTCGAGCGCATGATCGTGTCCGACATCGCCGGCACGACGCGCGACTCGATCGACTCGCCCTATACGAGGAAGCGCGCGGACGGCAGCGAGGGGCGCTACCTGCTCATCGACACGGCCGGCGTGCGCCGCAAGAAGTGGATCAAGACGTCGGTCGAAAAGATCAGCGTCGTCCGCACCTTCAAGGCGATCGATCGGGCGCAGGTGTGCTTGCTCATGCTCGACGCCGAAGAAGGCGTCACCGAGCAGGACCAGCGCCTCGCTGGCCTCATCCAGGAGAAGGGCAAGGCGTGCGTCATCCTGCTGAACAAGTGGGATGCGCTCGGCAAGAAGGACAACACGACCTTCGGCGAGCGGATCCGCCTCCTGCAGGACCAGCTAGGCTTCGTGAAGTGGGCGCCGATTCTGACGATCTCGGGGCTCAAGGGACAGCGAACCCACAAGATCATGGACGCTGTCGACAAGGCCTACGAAGCGTTCACGCGGCGCGTGCCGACGGGCGAACTCAACCGCGTGTTCGAGCAGATCCTGCACGTGCACCAGCCGCCCGTCATCCGCAGCCGCCGCCTCAAGATGTACTATGCGACGCAGGTCGCCTACGCGCCGCCGCGCTTTGTCATCTGGTGCAACGATCCCGAGGGCGTGCACTTCAGTTATCGCCGCTTCCTGGTGAACCGGTTCCGCACGCACTGGGACTTCGAAGGCACGCCGATAAAACTCCACGTGCGCGCCCGCACGCGCCGGACCGAGGTGCCCGAAGAGCTGATGGACAAGGTGCGCGAGGCCGATGCCGCCGCCGAGGCCGATGAGCTCAACGAGCTCTCGTCGCTCGACATCACCGACATCGACTACGAGAACGAGGGCGGACACGTGGCCGAGGAAGCCGTCGAGCGCGAAGGTTGGAAGGCACCCGAGTTCGCCGAGGGCGACTGGGCGTCGTCGACCTGGGAAGACCTCGACAAAGAGTAGCTACGCGTTCGCGAAGTTGGCGCGCAGGGCCGCGCCGATCTCGGGCCCTTTCTGACGGATGAGGCCGTGGCCGGCGTCCGCGAAGCGCACGATGGTCGAGCCGGGGATCGAACGATGTAAGAGCTCCGAGCAGCGCGGCTGGATCAAGAGGTCGCGCTCGGGCTTGATGATGAGCGTCGGCAACCCGGCGAGCTGGCCGAGGCGGCTGCGCGTGTCGTGGGCCAGCACGGCCGCGAGCTGGCCGCGCCGGCCGACCTTGGAGGGGGGCGGTTCGAAGTCCTCGCCGAGCACGCGCAAGAGCCATTCGTCGCCGACCTGCGCGCGAAAGGCCTTCGGGAACAAGAGCCGCGACACCGCTTGCAGGCGCCCGGGACGGGTGCGCGCGAGGTTCGCCGAGAGGAAGTGCCAGAGGCCAACCGCGCGCGGCAGGCGATTGGCGACGCCGCCCGGATGGGTCGCGAGCAGCGACAGCGTGGTGATGCGAGCGCGATGACCGAGCGCCAGCTCCTGCGCAATCATGCCGCCCATCGACACGCCGACCAGGTGGACCTTGTCGATACCGAGATGGTCGAGCAAGCGCACCGTGTCGGTCGCCATTTGCGCCATCCGGTAGGGACCCGGAGGCGCATCGGTGTGGCCCGCGCCGCGGTTGTCGAAGGTGATGACGCGGCGCTCACTCGCGAGCTCGGGCACGATGTAGCGCCAGACTCGGCCCGGCAACCCGAAGCCCATGATCATCAGCGCGGGAGTTCTGTCGTCGCTGTCCCCGTGCAGATCATAGGCGAGCTTCAGGCCGTCGAGCTGGACCTCGGGCATCGCCTAGGCCTTCTTGCCGGCGTCGGCGTCGCCGCCGCCAAAGAGGCTGCCGAAGAGGTCTTTGCCCTTCTCGGCGAGGTCGTCCATCACATCGCCGTCGCCGTCGGCGTCGAGGAACGCGAGCGCGCCACCGGCCTCCTGCTTGGCCTTGACACCATCGGCCTGGAGCGCCCCCGCAACGCCGGCGGCGTCGAGACCCTCGGCCTTCTTCTTCGAGTTCAAGGCGCTCAGCACGACGGGGGCAAGCGTCGCGAGCAGGTCACCGATCTTCTTGGCGTCGAGCCCGCTGCCGGTCGCGGCGGCGGCGACCTGGCCCTGGGCGGCGGCCTGTTTTGGACCAAAGACGTGGCCCAGGATCTTCTGGCCCTCGGCGAGCAGATCGGGCGCTGACGCCTGCAGCTTCGCCAGGATCCCGCCGTCGTGCTGGTCGACCGCCTTGTCGAGCTTGGCCGCGCCATTGGCGTTCGACGAGTTCTTGGCGAGCGCCGAGACGATCGTCGGCAGCGCCGCGTTGATAGCCGCCTTCGCCTGCTCGGGATCGACGCCGATCTTGGCGGCGATGTTGCCGATCGCGTCGCCGCTGAGGGTCTCTTTCAAGCTGTCGAGGAGGGACAAGCGCGGGCTCCTTTGGTGGTCTTTGCGAGCGCCGAAACGCTACTCCAAGAAGTGCGTGTAGAACAGCGAGAGCGAGAACGCATCGGCCCGATCGAAGTCGGTTACGATGAGCTCATAGCGGCCCGAGAATCCGACCGCCCAGTCGCGTGCGGGGCGATACTCGATGCCGCCACCGAACGTCAGCACCAGGTCGACGCGTGTCTCGGCGTCGTCCGCATCTTTCTGGAGTGCTCCGGTCGGAACGGCACCGCGCACGAGCGCACCGAGGCCGGCACTGACGAACGGCACCCAGGTCACGATGTCGATGACGTAGTGGGCCTCGAAGAGGGCCGCGATGACCGGGGCGGCGACGCTGGTGCCGGTCGGGAGCGCGATGCCCGCGTCGAGCGAGGCGCCGATCTGGAAGAAGTCGCCGACGCCATAACGCAAGCGCACGAGCGCGCCGGGGGCAGAGCGAAGCGTTGCGCCTTCGTCGCCGGCAGCCTCGGAGAGACCGCGGTAGTTGGGGCCTACCGACAGCGCCCATTCGCCGTCTTCCGCGTGCGCCGTCGCGCTCGCGAGCACGAGCAGGCACAGCGGTACGAACGGTACGAGAGGGCGCATCATCGGCGCGAGCTAAGCATCATCGGCAGCGAAAGCGAAGCGTTGACAGTGCGGCGTCGCCCCGGTACACGTCCCCGACTTGTCGTTCGCCCAGGTGAGGATCATGGCCAAGGCCAGAAAGCACGAGATGAGCAAGGAAGAGCTCCGCGCCCCGGATGAGGTCCAGGTGGCGCTCAAGGGGTTCTGGGAAAAGCTCTACAAGTACCGCAACTTGGTGATGCTCGGGGTCGCCGGGTTGATCGCCGTCGGCATCGCCATCTGGATCATCGGCGCCTCGGAGCGCTCGGGGATCGAGGGTCACAGCAACGAGCTGCGTGAAGCGGCGAAGGCCGTCGGTGCTCCCGTCGGGCCCGAGCCGGTGCTCGACCCACGCGTCGCGAAGCTGCCGCGCCCGCCGCGCTTCGCCGACGAAGGTGCGCGTGTGGCGGCTGTGAACGACGGGCTCACGCAGTTCCTGACCGCGCGTGGTGGTGACGCCGTGGCCGAGGTCGCGACCCTCACGGCGGCCAACGCCAAGCTGAACAAGGCTGATGCGGCGGGTGCGTTGGCCGACGTCACGACCTGGTTTGGGCGCTACGGTGACTCGATAGCCAAGCCAGTGGCGCTCGATCTGAAAGCCCGTGCCCAGATTGCAACGGGCAAGAAGGACGAGGCGATGACCACCCTCGACGAGCTCTCGAAGCTGGTCGGGCCGGGTGTGCTGCGCGCGGCGGCGCTGTCGCAGGTCGGTGACCTGCAGAATCCGGCGCTCAATGCTGGTGCGGGTGACGCGGCCAAGGCCAAAAACGCCTACCAGGCGGCGCTGGCGGCATTGCCACCCGAAGAAGAAGACAAGATGTCGATGATCACCGGCAAGCCGGGCCTGCGTGGCCAGATCGAGAACCACCTCGGTCTCTTGCCCTGAGCGACATGCACAGCGCTCGCACACGTCGCGGTGACGCGCCGCTCGGCGGCCTCGCTGGCCTTGCGCTGGTTGCGTGTGTCGCATCTGGCTGCGGCATCTTCCCGCCGGCAGGCCAGGAGGCCGAGCGCAGGTTGTCGGTCGAGTGGGCCACGGTGCTCTACCAGTTGGAGCCGTTCGCGTACCACCCGGTCGAAGAAGGCCAGCCGCTGTTCGTGCACGGCAAGGCCACGCCCGAGGGTGGGCTCCTGGTGGTGCCGTCGAAAGACCGAAGTGTGCGTGGGCTCGACGCGGCGTCGGGACGCATCGTGTGGGAGACGAAGACGACCGGCCCCAATGGCGCGCGGCCGATCGATCTTGGACCGTATGGCGCGCCGGACGAGTTCCTGCTCGCCTCGCTCGATGGTCATGTCTACCGCATGAACCAACGCAACGGGCGCGAGATCTGGATCAGCGAATACCCCGACACAGCCGGCATCACGGCGTCGCCGGCGGTGAGCGGCAACGTCGATGACGCGAAGGGGCGCATCTTCGTGACGAGCCTCGACAACCGCATCACGGCGCTGTCGCTGCAGACCGGCAAGCGCGTCTGGGAAGCGGAGCGGGCGCAGGAACAGGAGCTCACGGTCACCGGACAGGCGGGCGCCGTCGTCGCCAAAGACGTGGTCATCACAGGCTTTTCAGACGGCTGGGTGATAGCCTACGCGGTTGACGACGGCGTCACGGTGTGGTCGACGGATCTGTCCGGCGGCGACAAGCAGTTCGTCGACGTCGACACCACCCCACAGGTAGTCGCAGGCGCGGATGGCAGCGTCGTGGTTGCGGGCTCGTTCGCGCGCGGGCTCTATGGCCTCGGGCTCGATAACGGGGTCGTGCTGTGGAAGCAGCCGGGCGAAGGCTTCGCCACGCCCGCGGTGCTCGATGGGGTCGTCTATGCGCCGCGCACGGACGGCCAGCTGTGGGCGATCGAAGCCGATGGCGGACGCGTGCGCTGGGTCGCGAAGTTCGACACAGGCTGGGCGGGTACGCCGGTCGCGAGCCGCAAGTACGTGCTGACGCCGATCGGCGAGGCGCTGTCATTCGTCGACCGCGGTTCCGGCCGCGAGGTCATGCGCTGGAGCGACGGACGCGGCGTGCGCGCCACGCCCGAGCTGGCGTTCGGGTCTCTGTATGTGCTCGGCAACTCCGGGCAGGTCTACGGCCTCGGAGTGTACTGAGTGCAGCTCGCCATCGCAGCGCGCATCACCTTGTTCATGCTGTGTTTCAGCGCGTGCGGTGACGACAAGAAGTCCAGCGACGCGACTGGACAGCCGGATGCTACCGGGCTGGGCGATGTCGCTGAGGTCGGCGGCGATGCGACTGTCGCCCCCGATGGCGATGGGACCGGCCCGTCGAGCTTCTGCACCGCCAACAGCGAGTGCATGGGCCCGGGCGAAGTGTGCGATTGCCATGGCCAGTGCGTCGTCGCGAGCGGCACAGCCTGCACCGAAGACCGCAACTGCGGCGTGCCTCGCTGGTGCAACACCTGCACGGGCTTTTGCGAGGCCCAGGTCGGCGTGTGCGAGCGGTGCAGCACGGCGAGCGGCTGCCTCGATCAAGGCGCGTGCCTGCCCTACGCTTCGGGCGATCAGTTCTGTGGGCTCGGCTGCGTGACAGAGGCCGGCTGCCCCGGGGGCTTCGCGTGCCTGCCGGTTGAAGGCTTCTCCGCCAAGCAGTGCATCGCCAAGTCCGGTGCCTGCGGGGATCTCGGCCTATGTGCCATGGACAGCGAGTGCCCGGTCGGTGAAATCTGCAGCGATGCGTCCCAGACCTGCGCCAATGGCTGCGTTGAAGACGGTCAGTGCCAGAACCAGACGGTATGTGTCGCGGGCCGCTGCCTGCCGCCTTGCACCGGCGACGGAGACTGCAATGCGCCCGCGAAGTGCGATGGCGGCAAGTGCAAGATCCCCGGTGCATGCGAAGTCGCGGCGGATTGCCCGGCGCCCGAGACCTATTGCAGCCGCGAGACGGGCGGCTGCGTGCCTGGCTGCCAGGTCGACGCCAACTGCCAGAACGCGGGCCAGCGCTGCGACGGCGGACGCTGCGTCGACAAGGGCTGCCTGCACAACTTCGAGTGCGCGTTCGGCAAGGTGTGCGACCAGGCGAGCGGCCAGTGCGTGCCGTTCCCGGCGAGCGACCCGCACTGCGCGACGTGCGACGCCGGCGCCGAGGCGAACGCCGGCTGCCCGGATCCCAATATCTGCGTGAGCTTCCAGGACCAGGACGAGCAGCCCAAGGGCGACTTCTGCCTCGTGCCGTGCAAGGACGATCCCATCGATCGTTGTCCGTCGGGTTGGCAGTGCAACGCGATCGAAGATCCGGAGAGCGGCGCCGAGCAGTTCTTCTGCACGCGCCAGTGCTTCATCAATCCGGTCGGCGTGACGCCCTGACGGGGTGAAGTCGTGAAGCCGAGCTCCAGCGGGCGATGGGAGGGGCTGAGCCTGTGGTTCGGGCCGCTCGTGGCCGCCATTATTGCGATCGCGATCCCGAACTGCGCCGAGCGGCCGACACCTTTGGCGCGCATCGCCGGGCCCGATGGCAGCCGCTTCGGGGTCACGCTCGACCAACGGCGCATGTTCTTTCGCGACATCGCGCAGAACGACGAACGCTGGCGCGGCATCGCCGAGAAGACGTTCCCCGGTGACGTCTGGGCGCAGGCCGACCACTGGAGCGACCACATGTCGCAGTACGTGCGCACGATGGCGGACAAATACGAGGTCTCGATCGTGTCGATCCTGCTGGCCTATGACGAGGGTCTGCACGAAGCGTGGCGTGGCCCGGGGCAGAAGCTCATGCGCACGAGTTGGCCGCCGCTGACGAGGCACAAGCGGTGAGCGCCTTCCCGCGGGACGAAGAGTCCCCCTTCACGGTCGCGCCGCTGTTCGCGCGCACCCCAGTGCGGCTGGCACTGTGGATCGTGCTCGGCATGTGGTTCATGGGCACGTGGTTGTCCGAGCCCTACCTCATGGGGCGCGGCCAGGACTGGGCGTACTTCGTTCACCACGCGACGGTCGCGACCCGGAGCTGGAGCGAGTACGGTCAGATGCCGATGTGGAACCCGTGGTTCTGCGGCGGGATCCCGGCGCTCGCGAACATCCAGACCGACGCGTTGTCGCCCGACCTGCTCTTGACCTTGCCGTTCGACCAGCCGATAGCGTCGGCGCTGCGGCTCCTGTTGTTCATCGTGGTCGGGCTCGAGGGTGCCTGGCAGTACGCGCGCCACCACGGTGTGCGGGGCTGGGGCGCGATCATCGCGACCGCGGCCTTCATGTTCTCGGGCCGCTTCATGATGATCTTCTGGGACGGGCACCTGCCGTTCTACGGGTTCGCGTTGGCACCATGGGTGTTCCTCGGGCTCGAGAGGGCGTACCAGAGCCTGCGCTGGGGCCTTGTCGCGGCAGTCGCGCTGACGTGGATCTTCTTCTATGGCGGCGCGGTCGCGACCCCGCTCATCGTCTCGATGATGGGCTTTCTCGTCCTGCGGGACACGATCGAACGGGTCCTGTTCCCGACGACCGCCGAGTCCTCCAGTCCAGGCTCCGCCATCCTTGCAGGGGCCCACAGTCCAGGCTCCGCCATCCTTGCAGGGGCCCGCAGTCCAGGCTCCGCCATCCTTGCAGGGGCCCGCAGTCCAGGCTCCGCCATCCTTGCAGGGGCCCCGCGCAAAGAGTGGTACCGGCCGCTCGCGGCGTTCGCGTTCATCGGCGTCATCACGCTGCTGCTGTCGCTGCCGCGGCTCGTGCCGGTGTTCCAGACGCTCATCGATTACCCGCGCCACTGGGACGAGCCGGAGCGGCTCTCCGTCTGGCACATCGCAGGCATGATGTTTCTGCCGCCCCGCTCGTGGTTGTACTTCGATGTCGGCACCTCGTACGTCGGGCTTGGCATCGGCCTGGCATTCCTCGCCGCGCTGCCACTGCGCGGGCGTGCGATGTGGCGACTCCTCGCGGCCAGCGTGATGGCGTTCGATCTCGCCATGGGTGAATCGGGGCCGTTGCATCTGTGGAAGCTGATGCACGCGCTCCCGGTCGTGTCCGATGTCCGCGCGGCGTTCCGGTTCACGTTCCTCCTGGCCCTTTTCGTCAGCATCGGTGCGGGTCGCGCCGTGTGGTGGCTCGAGCAGAAGATCGCGCTGCGAGCGGCAACGCTGTATGCGGCGCGCTTGCAACGGAGTGTCCGGACGCGACGCTGGCGGGTGTCGCTGGCGGCATGTGCCATCGCCGGTGCGGTCGCGGTCGTCGTCGGGGGGCATGGGCCGATCGCCACCCGCCAGCGGCTCACTGAGATCCCCCGATTGGAGGTGGGCCCCACGGCGCCCGGCGATTTCCATCAGGCGCTCGGCACGCGCTGGATAGCCCATGTCTGGCCGCGCGCGAACCTCGGCTCGATCGCCTGTTTCGAAGAGCAGCCCTTCGCTGGCAGCGCCTCGCTGCGCGGCGATCGCACCAAAGAAGAATGGCTCGTACGGGGCAAGGGCACGGTCGAGCGCCTCGGCTGGTCGCCCAACGAGATCGATCTCACCGTGGATGCGCCCGACGGCGGCCTGGTCGCGGTCAATCAGAACGCGGCGCGCGGCTGGTCGGCAACCGGCGGCGAGATCGTCGAGTATCAGGGTCTACTGGCAGCGCAGATGCCGCCGGGCCGACACGCGCTGACCTTGACCTATGAGGAGCCAGGCATCATTCCCCTCATGGCCGTGAGCTTGTTGACGATGCTCGGTATCGTCGGATGGCTCGGATGGCTCGGATGGCTGGTCTGGGCGCGGGCATGGCGCCCGCGTACGAACTCGACGTAGGCTTGCACGGATTTGCAACAACCACCTGCCGCTGCCGAGGGGCTCCCGCTGCTGCGGGCGACGTTCGTCGTGCCTTGCTACAACGAGGCAGCGCGCCTCGATGCGGCCGCGTTCGCGGCGTTGGTGGCCAACGCACGGGTGTCGGTGCTGGCGGTCGACGACGGCTCCAAGGACGCCACGCGTGCGCTCCTGGACAGCATCGTGAGCCAGCATCCAGGACGCATCAGCGTACTGTCGCTCGCACTGAACGGCGGCAAGGCCGAAGCGGTGCGTGCCGGTATGAAGCACGCGTTGGCTGCTGGGGCGTTGGTCGTCGGCTACGCGGACGCCGACTTCGCGACGCCGCCGCTCGAGCTCGTGCGTCTCTTCGACGAGCTCGAACGAACGGGCGCCGAGGTGGTGCTCGGCTCACGCATCCAGCGGCTCGGGGCCGACATCGTACGAAAGGAACTGCGCCACCTCGCCGGGCGTTTGTTCGCGACGGTGTCCTCGTGGACCGTCGGCGTGCCGGTCTACGATACGCAGTGTGGCGCCAAGCTGTTTCGCGCGACGCCAGCGCTCGCGGCCGCGTTGTCCGAGCCGTTCAGCTCGCGCTGGAGCTTCGACGTGGAACTGCTCGCGCGCCTCTTCGGGCGGCTTCCATCCGCTGAGTCGATGGATCCGAAACACGCCATCGAAGTACCGCTTGCGCAGTGGCACGACATCGGTGGCTCGAAGCTGCACCTGCCGGGCATGGCCCGCGCGTTCGCGGATCTGCTCGCGATGTGGGCGCGCGCCGAGCGCTACTCGTTCGCCATCAAACGGCGACGAGCGACCGCTTCGACCCGTCGGTGAGCGTGCGCGTCGGCACGTGCACGATGTAGCCCTGCGCGCGCAGCTCGTCATCGATCAGGCGATCGAGCTCTTCGCTGATGCGGCGCAGGAGCGCCTGACGCTCGTGGAATGGCAGGAACGCCGACTTGAAGCCGTTCAGGATGAGCTGCCGCACCTGCCAGATGTCGAGGTCGAACGTCGCGACCGCGCGCTCGAGCTCGGTCGTGACGGTCGTGTCGGTGATGAGGCGGTTGTCGGTGTTGATGGTCACCCGGATACCGAAGTCGAAGTAGAACTTCAGCGGGTGGCTCTTGAAGTCGTCGACCGCGCGCGTCTGCACGTTCGAGGTGAGGCACACCTCGAGCGGGATGCGGTGGTCGTTGACGTAGTTCAGGAGCTCGCCGTCTTCGCGTAGCCGCGTGCCGTGCCCGATGCGGTGGGCGCCGCAGACATGGATCGCCTGGTGGATCGACTCGGGCCCGTAGGCCTCGCCGGCGTGGCAGGTCGAGTTGACGTTGTTCTTGCGCACCAGCGCAAACGCGCTCGAGAACTTCTTGGCCGGGTAGTCATACTCGGCGCCGGCCAGGTCGAAGCCGACGACGCCCTTGTTCTTGTAGGCGACGGCGAGCTCGGCCAGGCGCACCGATTGTTCGGGCGCGATGTGGCGAATGCCGCAGATGATGACGTTGCAGACGATGCCGTGGTCGCGGCGCGCATCGTTCAAACCGTTGATGACCGCCTCGACGATGCGCGTCATTGGGAGGCCATTGCGCGTGTGGAGGATCGGCGCGTAGCGGACCTCCATCAGCTTCACGTTCTCGCGCGCCGCGTCTTCGGCCAGCTCGTAGGCGACCCGATAGAGCGCCTTCTCGGACTGAAGCACCGACAGCGTGATGTCGAACGCCTTCAGGTAGTCATTGAGATCATGGCAGATTTCTCCCATATGCATCGCCTTCGCGAGCGCCGCGGGCTCCATCGCCGGGAGCTGCACGCCCTGCTCGGCGGCGAGGTCGATGATGGTCTCGAGGCGCAGCGAGCCGTCGAGGTGCACGTGCAGGTCGGTCTTCGGGAGGCGCTTCAGGAAGTCCAGGGTCGGCTTGATGCGGGGCTTCGATTCGGTCTGGTTCATGGCTTGGTGCCTTCTTCTTCGCGTTAATTCCGAGGAAGATAGGTCGGACCTGTGCCTTGGGCAAGCCGAAGGTCAGAGCCCGAGCGCCACGATGTCAGCGAATGGGCGGAAGTCGCGCTCGTTCAGGGTGAGGATGCGGGTGATGCCGTGCCCCCCGCATGAAGGCGACGATACGCGCGTCATGGGCCCGCTTGCCGACGACCGCGTACGACTTCACTTCGCCCCTAGAGCGCCGATCTGGTTGGGCGACCAGGGAAATGCAGGGAGACGCGAGCAGCGCGAGGCGCGAGGAAGAAGCATATCGAGCATATGTGACCGACGAGCAACGAAGCGATGCGACGTGGATCCCTGCATCTCCGCCCGAGTCCAACCTGTTCGGCGCTCTAGGCCATAGAAAGGCCGAGCAAGGTCGGAGCCCGGCTCGGCCTGTGCGCGCGGGCGCGCGGGCTCAGTCGCAGACGGGCGGGGTGCCCGGGCAGGTCGCGAGGGCGAGCACCTTCTTGAGCTCGTCGCCCGCGGTGAGCGGGAAGAACTCGGTCGAGCCCTTGGCGACCTTCTTCTTGGCCGCGTCATAGCCGTAGCTGATGACCTTCACGTCGGCGTTGGGCACGAGGTCGGCGAACGCGAGGCCGGTCGAGTCGCACTTCACCTTCTTGGCCTCGCCGATGAGGGTCGGGGCGGTGCTGGCATTATAGTAGAGGTAGACCTCGACGTCGGTGATGCCGGCGGTCGAGCAACGACCCCCGCCAGGCAGGGTCCAGTCGACGGTCAAGAGCGCGGGCTTGAGCGCGATGACGATGGTCGGCGTCTCGGCGGTCTTGCCTTCGCCGACGGACTGCTTTGCGAGCATGCCGAAGTAGGTGCCCTTGCCCGCCGCATCGATCGCTTCGACTTCGATCTTGTAGGAGCCGGGCGCGACCAAGGGAATGCTGATCGTACCTCCGGTCGCGTCGGACGCGCATGCGCTGCTGCCGCTGGCGATCTCGACCTCGCCCTTCATCACGCTGACTTGGATCGTCGTCACCGAGAACGAGCCACACGTCGCGGAGGTCGGGCCGGTCGACCACTTCACGGCGAGCGCGCCAGGCTTGACCGGGTCGTCGCCGCAGGCGGCGAAGGTCGAGACGCCGACGAGAGCAAGGAGGATTGAAGCGATGCGTAGCATGGAGGTCTCCGTGTTGGAGCGGGTGGTTTGGAGGTCGGAGATGCGCTCCGCCGGGGGAGACTATCGAAGTCTGCCCGATGCGAGTCAACAGCGTGAGTAACTCACGCGGACTGGTAGGCGGCAGAGTTCGTCAGCCGAGAGCCGCGAACGCGGGTCGATGCCGCGAAAAGGCAAGCTTGCCCGAGGCGATGGCGGCGGCTATGGTCCCGCGCCCTGCACCGGAGCGATCGTGGGTCGAAGGTGCGGCGGAAAGACGGAGGGTCGTGTGTCATCTGCCGAGCTCATGAAAAAAGTCGTCTCGCTGTGCAAGCGGCGGGGCTTCGTGTTTCAGTCGTCCGAGATCTATGGCGGGCTGAAGAGCGCTTATGATTACGGGCCCTTGGGCGTCGAGCTCAAGCGCAACCTGATGGCTGCCTGGTGGCGCGACATGGTGCACAAGCGCGAGGACGTGGTCGGTCTCGACGCGTCGATCGTGATGCACCCGCGCGTCTGGGAGGCGTCGGGCCACCTCGCCGGGTTCTCCGATCCGCTGGTCGACTGCAAGGTCTGCAAAGAGCGCTTCCGCGCCGACAAGGCGCCGGCCGCGACCGTCGGTGAGGCGACGACGCTGACGTTCCCGGACAAGGGAGCGGCCAAGGTCGCCGAAGAGCTCATCGCGAAGCAGTTCGCGACGCAGCTCACCCGTAAGGACAAGGAGCTGCACGGGGCGGTCGCGCAGCGCAGCTATGTGTGCCCGAACTGTGGCTCGCCGTTCCTTTCGGAGGAGCGCCAGTTCAATCTGATGTTCAAGACGTCGCTCGGGCCGACCGACCCGCTCGGCGAGGTTGCTGCGGCGGTCGAGGCCGGTGCCCTGAACGGGCTGACGGGGCGTGAGCTGCGTGCCAAGCTGGAGGAGCTGACCAAGCCCCCGGCGGTGTATCTGCGGCCCGAGACGGCGCAGGCGATGTTCGTCCAGTTCGTCAACATCCAGCAGTCGATGTCGATGAAGGTGCCGTTCGGCATCGCGCAGATGGGCAAGAGCTTCCGGAACGAGATTACGGTCGAGCACTTCATCTTCCGCTCGTGCGAGTTCGAGCAGATGGAGATGGAGTTCTTCTGCGAGCCCGGTACCGACGACTACTGGATGGACTACTGGGTCGCCCAGCGCCTGGCGTGGTGGCAGAAGTACGCGAATGACAAGACGAAGTTCAAGCTGCGCCCGCACGCGCCCGACGAGCTCGCGCACTATGCGAAGGGCTGCTTCGACATCGAGTACGAGTACCCATGGGGCTACGGCGAACTCGAGGGCATCGCCAACCGCACGAACTACGACCTGACGAAACACGCGCAGCACTCGGGCCAGAAGCTCGACTACTTCGATGCCGAAAACCAGAAGCGCTACGTGCCCTACGTCATCGAGCCGGCCGCCGGCGCGACCCGTGGGCTGCTCGTGTATCTACTGGATGCATACACCGAGGAAGAGCTCGAGACGCCGCGGGGCGACAAAGAGATCCGGGTGGTGCTGAAGCTGCACCCCGAGCTAGCGCCGATCAAGGTGGCGGTGTTCCCGCTCGTCAAGAAGGACGGCATGCCCGAGCTGGCGCGAAAGGTCGTGGGCGAGTTCTTCGCGCGCGGCATCAACGCCAAGTACGACGAGCAGCACGCGATCGGCAAACGCTACCGGCGGCACGACGAGATCGGCACCCCCTGGTGCCTCACCCTCGACCACCAGTCACTCGAAGACGGAACGCTGACGATTCGCGACCGCGATTCGATGCAGCAGCGGCGCATCCCGATCGAGAACGCGGTCAGCGAGATCGAAGCGCTGCTGCGCGCCGGTCACTGACCCCGAGGACCCGTCACTGACAGTCAGGCGGGCCTCAAGGGCTGGGGCGCCGCTGCAACGGGCGCTGCTCGACCACTTCAGGGCCCTCCTTCGGGAGGGTGACGACGAGCGACACGCCGGCGAGGCTCGGCATGGAGCGGCGCACGAGTTCGATAGTCAGGCCGCGGAGCTGGTCGTTGCCGAGGCGCGGTGGCGGCTCGCTGTCGAGGATCGCCACGCCGTCGAACAACGCCGTATTCAAGAAGCGCGCGAGGTCGGCGACGGCCGGCGCCTTCGCGAGCCAGCCACGTTCGCGCGCGAAGTCGGCGAGGGTGCGCTCGCCATGAGCCCCGTAGGTCGTACCGGTGGTCACGTCTATCGGGACGCGCTTCACACCAGTTCCAGGGTACGCGGCGGGGAAGGCCGCTACGGCGACGACCGTGCCGAAGAGGCCGGGTTCTTCGCGCATAATGATCTTGTCGGCCGGGAAGTGCTTCGCCAGCTGCTCTTTGAGGGTCCGCTGGGCGTTGCTGATGGCGGCCTTCACGACCTCGGGCCGGGTCGGCGTCGTCTCTGGTGGCGGCGCCGCGAGCGACGTGCTGTCGCCGACGACGGCTGCGAGCAGGAAGATTGCGAGCACGCGTCTCATGGGAGTCTCCTGACCGAGCTGGGCCGAGGCTAGCATAGTCCGTGTCTGACTATGTAATCCGCACTCGCGCGCGCACCCACGCCCGCACCCACGCCCACGCCCGCGCCCGCGCCGTCGCAATCATGACCCCGGGTCGGGTTGTCCCACCCAGCGTTGCATGGTACCGCTCTCACAACCGGCAGGTGGTGGGCAGGCCTGATGACCACGAGCGGCTCCGAATTCTACAGTGACGAGCTCGAGCCCGAGCAGATCGAGGCGTTGCTCAAGCACGGCTCGTTAACACCAAATGAGGTGGTCGAGGGGCTCTGGCACGGCCAGGTGCTCGTGCGCCAGAACGCCGCGCGCGGGGCCCGCTACGTCGAGACGCTGCCCGACCCTGGTGAGGTGATGCTGCGCATCGCGTCCAAGGATCAGGATGCGGGCGTACGCAGCGCCATCGTGGCCGCGGTCGCGGCCGGCATGGGCGGCCATCCGGTCGGGCTGCCATTGCTCTTCGACGCCGTGCTCGATGGGGGAGAAGGCATCCGCGACACCGCGCTGCAGGGCCTCGAGCGCCGACTCCTGAAGGGCAAGGCCGAGGTTCTGCCCTGGTTTGCGCGAGCCCTCGCCGACGTGCGTTCGGGTGTCGCCGCGGCGTCGGCCCAGATGCTCGTGAAGGCCGGCGGCGAGGCGGCCATCCCGGTCCTGATCCCACTCCTTGGCAGCGATGACCCACGGCCGCGCCGGGCCGCCTACGATGTCCTCGACCAGCTCAAGCGCGCAGGGGTGCCGCTGCTCATCGAGGCGCTGCGCGATCCGAGACCGCGCACGCTCGCGGCCCGACTGCTCGGCGGCATCGCCGAGGTCGCGGACGCCGACAAGCACGCGCTCGAATCGCTCCTGGCCCTGGCCGAGGCGGCTCAGGACGAGAAGCTTCGCGTCGTCATCGAGAAGATCCTGGCCGAGATGGGCCGGGCCGACGACGGTGGTCGCAGTGGATCCGCCGCCGATGTGACGGTCTCCCACTTCTTCGACCGGGCGCTCGACGACGAGGAGGTCGCGCAACCCTCCGCGGTCGACGAGGTGCTGCACGCGTTGCGCGACGGGCGCGGCTTCGTCCGCCAGAACGCGGTCCGCTGGCTCGGTCGCTCGGACGAGGTCAAGGGCCAGAGCGATATCAGCGCCAAGGTGATCGCCGCGCTCGGACCCGCGCTGCGCGACCCCGACGTGGTCGTGCGTGCCGTCACCGCCCGCTCGCTTGGCCTTATTGGGGGCGACGAGGCCGTGCGCACCCTGGTCGTGGGCCTGGCCGACCCCGATGGCGTCGTGCGCGAAGCGGCAGTCGAAGCGTTGCACGGCTTGGCGCCCGAGGCGCTCGCAACCGCATTGGAGGCGGTGCGCGCGGCCGATCCGCCGATCGTCGTGCGCGTCTTCGCGGGCCTGCGACAGCTCGTTGCGCACTTTGGCGCGACCGCCGCGCAGCCGCTCGCCGACACGCTCCGCGGCGATCGCGACCTGACACCGCTCGGTCGCGAGCTCGCGTGTCTCGCGTTGGGCGACATCGGTCCCGGTGCGGAAGACGCGGTGCCGGCATTGCTCGCGCTGCTCAGTGACCCGAACGAGGACGTGCGCGCCGCGGCCGCGACCGCGCTCGGCTTCATCGGTATCGAGGACGACATCGTGCTCGCTGACCTCGGGCGCATGCTCGCCGATGCGGTGCCGAATGTGCGGCGCCAAGCGGCGCTCGCGGCGGCGCGCATCACGGGCAGGCCGCTCGACGATCGCAGCCCCTCCGAAGCCCGCATCATCCCGATCCCCGGCTTCGAGGACGAGGTGCTGACGCGTGACGCGTTGCGTCCAGGCGCGGTCAAGACAGGCGTCGAGTCGCTCGTCACGTCGTTGCGCGATGGCCGCGAGGTCGTGCGTCAGAACGCGGCGCGCGCGCTCGGAACGCTCGTCGACGAAGGGGTTGATGGCCTGGACGCGGCCGCACAGCCGCTCGGCATGTTGCTACGCGATGGCGATGTCGACGTGCGCAAGGCGGCGATCGCGGCCCTGACCGACCTTGGTAAGGCGGCGGTCGGCGCGGCCTGGTTCCTCACGGCGGCGCTCGCCGATCCCGACGACGAGGTCCGCGAAGCCGTGATTTCTGCGCTCGTGGCGCTGCATCCGGAGGCCGAGCCGTTCCTGGTCGAGGCGCTGCGCACCGATACCGTCACCGCCAAACGCGGCATCTTCGTTGTCTGGTATCGCGTGTCGGGGGCCGGCGTGCCGGCGCTCGCTCGCTCGCTCTACGACCCGTCGGGCCTCATCCGTTTGAATGCCGCGCGTGCGCTCGAGCTGATGGCGAAGCAGGGCGCGGCCGGTGCCCTGGGCGATCTCGAGGCGTGCCTCGCCGATCCGGTCTCGCAGGTGCGTGCCGCGGCCCAGGCCGCGATCGACGCGATCGGTGGCAAGCCGCGACCGCCGGTCGTAATGGAGCCGGACCCGATCGACATCGCCGGCTTCTACGACAAGCTCGTCGATGACGCCGTGCTCGCAGCGAACATCGCGGGCGCGACGCCCGAGCGCCTGGCGCGACAGCTGCGCGACGGGCGTGCCCAGGTGCGCGCGAACGCGGCCCTCATGTTGGCGGGATATCCCGCGTCGGACGAGCTGACGGCGGTCCTGCCGGGGCTCGCGGTGCTCGGTCGCGACGAGGCCAACGAGGTGCGGGTGCGCGCGTTGACCGCCTTCGGTCGCCTGTTCGCGGCCGACAGCGCGCCGATCGATACCTACGGCGAAGTGCTCGTTCAGGGGCTCGGCGATCGCTCCGCGAGCGTTCGCAAGGCCGCCAGCGTGGCGCTCGAAACACTCGGTGAGCGCGCCTTTCCGGCGCTCGCGATGGGGCTCGGTGAAAACGATGCACGCACGCTCTACGAGCTGACGCCGCTGTTCGTGAAGCTCGGTGAGCAGGCGCTCGACGCGCTGCCCGATGCGCTGTCGCCGCTCACGCCGGAGCTACACTTCGGCGCGTTGACGGTGCTGTTCGCTTTCGAGCGCCTTGCCCTGAAGTCGGCGCGACCGCTCGTCGAGCCGCTCGCCGGCACCTCCGAGAGCCCCGAGGTGCGCGCCGCCGCGGACGCGCTGCTCAATCGCATCGACGGCAAGGACCTCATCCCCGCCGCGGCCGATCCCTCGCCGTTGCCCTTGCCACAGTTCGCCGACGCGCTCATGGCGCGTGAGTCGCTCGCCGACGTGGCGTCCGAGCTGCGCTTCGATCTGCTCGCGCACGCGATGACCGACGGGCGCGACATCGTGCGCGCGAACGCGACCACCGGCATCGAAGTTCTCGGCAGCGCGCACGAGCTCGCCTGGCCCTATCTCGTGCGCGCGCTGCGCGACCCCACGGTCGAGGTGCGCCTGCGCGCGGCGCTCGCCCTGGCGGCGTTGCCACCGCGCCGCGATACCGCGTTCGATCTCGTGCGGCGCCTGGACGACCCTTCGCCGCGCGTCATCAAAGCGGCCGAGGCAGCGCTGAAGGCCTATGGCGAGTTTGCGATCGACGCGTTCATGTACGCGCTCGACGACCGACCCGAGCTGGTCGGGCGCAGCATCCTGCCGATGCTCGCGGGCCTCGGCGAGAAAGCCGTCGACAAGTTCGTGCTCGCCCAGCGCTACGAGTCGCCGCTCGTCCGGCGCAACGCCCTCATCGGCATCCGCCTCCTCGACAAGGACCTCGGCAAGCGCGCCCGCCTCGCGGTGGCCCAGGCGCGCAAGGACGACGAGCGCGAGGTCCGCCTCGAAGCGTTGCGCACGCTCGAGTGGATCGACGGCATCGAGCACATCTTCGTGCGCGAGCCACGCACGCTCCCGACCGAGGACTTTGCCAGCGAGCCGGTCGACACCGATCGCCTTACAGAAGCGGCGCGCGGCTACGACGCGGGCGTGCTGGCCGAGTTGTTGTTCGACGGGCGGCGGGCCGTGCGCGAGAACGCGGCGACCGCACACGGGCTGCTCGGCCGCTATCACACATGGCTTGGCATCCTCCTGAAGGACAGCGTCAGCGCGGTTCAGATCGCGGCGGCGAAGTCGCTCCTGCAGCTCGGCAATGAGTCGCTGCCATCGGCGCGTTGCCTCATCAGTGCCCTCATCGAGGATGAGCCCGAGGTTCGCCTCTACGCCCAGGAAGCCCTCCTCGGGCTCGGCAAGGCGGCGCTGCCCACCCTCATCGAGGGCCTCTGGGTGCCGGGCGACATCGCTCGCAGGACGGTCGTGCCGCTCATCGAGGCGCTCGGCAAGGAAGCGACGCCGACCATCATCGAGGCGCTCGAGCACCCTTCGCAGCTCGTCGTGCTCAATGCGCTGCAGGTACTCGGCCGCCTCTACGCGAAGGACAACGCGGGCGCCGTCAAGGGCATGGCCAAGGTCACGGCCCTCATCAAGAATCCGTTGCCGGCGGTCATCGGCGCGGCGCAGAAGTGCCTCTTCCGACTCGAAGGGCGCACGCCGGCGGAGTTCCAGAAAGACCCCGTGCCGATGCCGATCCTCGGCTTCGACAAGGGGCCGCTGTCGGTCGATACGCTGCGCGCCGAGGCGCCGGCGCTCGACACCGCCTGGATGATCTCGGCCTTCTCGGACGGCCGACCAATCGTGCGCGAGAACGCGGCCCGGGCCGCGGGCTTCATGCCCAGCGTCTTGAAGGACCTGCTCATCCCGCTGACGATCGCGCTCAAAGACGGCATCCCCGAGGTGCAGGTCGCGGCGGCCGACGCATTCGCGACCCTGCAGGCGGAGGCGCCGACAGCCGTCCCGGCGTTGACGTTCGCGCTCCGCAACGCGACCGAGCGGGTCAAGCGCGCGTGTATGGTGGCGCTCGATGCCTACGGTCCCGAGCGCGTCGCGGCCGAGCTTGTCAAACACCTGGTCGGGCGCGAGGACTGGATGCTCGTGACGATCGGCAAGGTCACGGCGCGCATGCCCGAAGTGCTGGTCCCGTCGCTTGCGCGCTTCGCCGGGCGCGAGGATGCGAGCCTCATCGCGCGCGAAAACGCGGTGCGGGTGCTGGGCGATCTCGGGCAGAAAGCGCGCCTGGCCGAGCCTGACCTTCTGAAGCTGCTGCCCGAGATGGAGGGCATGCTCGCGGCCAAAGCGGCCTTCGCGCTCGGCTGCGTCGCGCGCCCCTCGAAGGAGCTCATCGAGGCCATGCAGGCCCGCTTGAGCGTCGACCCGCGGCCGTCGATGCACTTCGAGATCCGGTCGGCGGTGAAGATCCTGAAGCGACGCATGCCGGTTGGCGCCCCCTAGGAACCCATGGAAATCGAGTTCTTCTTCGATATCGCGTCGACCTACAGCTACCTCGCGTCGACGCAGATCGATGCGCTCGGCGAGCGGCTCGGTGTGCCCATCCGCTGGCGCCCGATGCTGCTTGGCGGGGTTATCAAGGCGACCGGCAATCGTGTGCCGATCGAGGTGCCAGCCAAGGCGCGCTACATGCTGCACGACCTCAACGACTGGGCCGCGTTGTATGGAATCGAGCTGCGCTTTCCGAGCCACTTCCCGCCGAACACGATCACGATCCAGCGCGTCTTGACCGCGCTGTCGGAAGCCGATGGGCACGTGCTCGCGAAGGCGCTCTTCAGCGCCTATTGGACGCAGAACCAGAACCTGTCCGACCCCGCGGTCCTGGCGCATGTGATCCACGTGGCCAGCTTCCCGAGCGTGGAATTGCTGGCGCGCGCGCAAGACCAGGACATCAAGGATCGCCTGCGCGCGACGACCGACGAGGCAGTCGCGCGCGGCGCTTTCGGGGCGCCGACCTTCTTCGTCGGCGACCGCATGTTCTGGGGCAACGACCGCTTGCCATTGCTCGAACGTTACATCCTGGCGGCGCGAGGCACCTGATTAGTAGCTGAGCACCCGAAAGCGACCGTCGAGCTCGACGAAGCGCATTCCGTAGTGACGCTCGTTGGCGCCTTCGGTGAGGCGCACGTCGGCGCGCATGACGCTCATCGGGCGCAGCGCCTTGCAGCCTCCGATGTCCTCGCCGCGCTCGACCATGCTGTGGACCGCGACCTTGAGTCCGGCCAGGACGGGGCGACTGTCACGCCACGCGACGAACTCGTCGGAGAGGCCATCGAAGCGCGCGCTGATGTCGACGCCAGGCGGGCACTCGAACAGCTCGGTGATCTCTTCGCGACTCGGGAATCCCTCGCGGAACGCGGTCGGGTCGCCCTTGCCGGCCGCGTCGAGCAGCTTCTGCAGCGCCGCTTGCGGGGTCGTCGCGTCGCTGCCGCCGCAGCCCACCCACGAGATCAAGGCGACAGCAACGAGCGCAGGGCGGGGCAGGATCGACATCGCGCGCACTGTGGCACGAGCCGACTCACCCAAGCAACAACGCCATCCGGTCGAGCGTCCAGCCGAGGAACACGACCACGACGGCGCCGACGACCCACGGCTCGGCGACATACCAACCGTGCCCGAACGCCCGCGCGAGTGGCGATCGCGGCCGTACACGCAGCTCGAGCCGCGCTCTCAGGCGCACGCGCTCGGCCGCGATTGCCTCGGGCGCGCGCACTGGCAGCGCGGCCAGCGCCAGCATCATCGCGTCTTCCCGTGCCGTGTCGGCGTCGCTCATCGCCCGTCCTCGATTAGAGTCTGCATCATCGCGCGTGCCCGCGCGAGCCTTTGACGCGTCGCCTCGGGCTTCAGCTCGAGGATCACCGCCGCCGCCTGGGGCGTGAGCCCCTCGACCGCCACCAGCAGCAGCACCTCGCGGTATCTCACCGGCAACATCGCCAGCGCCAGCTCGAGCCGTCGCTCGGTCTCGTTTGCCGACGAGAGGTCGAATGGCGTCGGTTCGTCCGGCGCCGGCTGCCGCCCAAACCCGAGCAGCCGGTCCGCATCGAGCAGGCGCCAGCGATTGCGTCCGAGCACGAGATTGCGGGCCACCGTGAAGAGCCACGCCCCGAGCTGCGTGTCCGCCCGGAGGCGTGCGGCGTGACGTGCGAGGCGCAGCCACGTCTCCTGCAGGACGTCGTCGACCCCGTCACGGCGGCCATGCATGCGCGCTACGAACCCATGCAAGCGTGCATGGTGGCGGCGATAGGCCTCGTCGAAAGCGGCGCCATCGCCTGCCTGCAGCCGACGCACGAGCTCGGGCTCACCCAGCTCGCGCGCGTTCTCGGCCACCACGTCGTCCTGCATATGAATGGTGCAATGCCCCGCTCTGGCCCGCGTGACAACCGCACCCGATTTTTTTGTCACGCGGCGAATGCTCGGCGGTTGTGGGTGTGAGTCCATCCAACCAGGAGCAATGACGTGATCCAGTTTTTCATGAACGGTGGCTTTCCGATGTGGTTCATCCTCGCGTTCGGCCTCGCGTCGCTCGTCGGCGCGGTGCTCTTCGCCCGGCGCCCGGACGAGCTTCGCCTCGGTTCTCTGCGCGCGATGTCCTGGGCGACCGCCTTCGCGTCCTTTGCAGGCTTCATCGCCGGAGTCGCCGTGACGTTCGCGGCCTGCGCCAACCTCTCGCCCGAGGACGCGCCGAACTGGCACGTCTACGCGATCATGGGCATCTCGGAGTCGAGCTCCAACCTCATCCTCGGCGCCTCGTTCCTGGCGCTCACCTGGCTCGTCATCGCCATCGGCCTGCGCCGGCTCGCGGTCCGCGAAGCGCGTTGAGCCCGTCTGGGAGACGGGTGTCGGGGAAGAGCCCCAGGCTCGATGCGGTTCCATCGCGGGGTCCGCGCAAGCATGTTATGCACGCGCGGCTATGAGTTGGATAACCGGGATATCCATCGTCTCTCTGGGGTGAGATGACTCGCAAACGACCCGCGCTCGACATGCCTCGCGTTCCTCTGACGGCCAGCAGTCCAGGCTTCGCCATCCTTGCGAGGGCCCGCAGTCCAGGCTTCGCCATCCTTGCGAGGGCCCGCGGTCCAGGCTTCGCCATCCTTGCGAGGGCCCGCATCGCTGGCGTGCTGGCATCGATCCGCGACTACTTCCCGTTGACCCCGTCGGGGGTCCTGCTGGCGACCGTCGGCGCGCTGATCTACTTCGTCTTCGCCGAGAAGGAGGCCGACTTCGTGCTGCTCGGCTTCGGCATCACCGCGATGGCGCTCGTTGCGCTGTCGCTATTGGCCGTGCTCGTGAACCTCGGCGTCCTGCTCGTGAGCCTTCGGAAGAAGCCGGTCGGTCTGCCCGAGTCGCTCACCGTCGGGGTCGAGACCGAGACGACCTTCCGCTGCTCGCGCTTCCGGCTGCTCGCCGTGTCCGAAGTCTCCTTCGACTGGGTCGTGCCCGCGGCGATCGCGGTGCGCCTCGTCAGAGACGGCGCCTATTTCCGTGAGCTCGTCACCCCGCTCGAGCGCGGACGCTTTACATCGATCGTCCGCCGCTTCTCGATCCACGACGTCTTCGGCTTCGCGACCCTGCGCTTTCGCCGCCGCTGGGAGACGACCCTGCGCATCCAACCCGTGCCGGGCCGCGCCGACGTGACGCTCGCCATCCGGCGCGCGACCGACGACGGCTACTCGCACCCCTCGGGCCAGCCGCTGGGCGAGCTGGTCGAGATGCGCCGCTACGCCGCCGGCGACCCGATGCGCCACATCCTCTGGAAGGTCTTCGCGCGCTCGCGCAAGCTCATGGTGCGCGAGCCCGAGCGCGCCATCGCGCCCAAGCCCGCGATGGTCGGCTTCTTTGTCGCGGGCGCCAACGACGAGCCGTCGGCCTCGACCGCGCGCTTGTTCCTGGAGGAAGGCCTGCTCGGCGCCGACTTCGTCTTCGCGGCCGAGGGTTCGACGCGCCCGACCTCGAACGTCGGCGAGGCGATCGAACAGGTCATCGAGTCGCACGCCTTCCGCGCGTCCGGCGCCGACTCCCTTGGCCCGCTCCTGCGCAGTGTCGACCGCGGTCGCCTCGACAACCTCGTCGTGTTCGCGCCGTCGACCGATGGCGCCTGGGTCGACAAGGTCCTGGCCGCCGCCAAGCGCCTGCCGCTGCCGCCGACCGTGGTGATGACGGTCGACGGTCAGCTCGATCGGCGACCCGCGCGCGGGCTCGGTCGCTTCTTCTTTCGGCGCTCGCGCTCGCTCGATCCGATCGCAGACGTGCCGCAGGTCTATGACCGTCTGCGCAGCGCCGGGGTGGAGCTGCGCGTCTTGCACCGCCAGACCGGCGCGGCCATCGACCAGCACGGCATCGAGGCCTGGAGGTCGCTCCGATGAGCGCCGCACTTCCTTCATCATATGCATCGCTCGTGGTCGCGCAGTCCGCCGCGCCGAGCGTCCCTACCGAATCCTGGCTCGTCCAGATCATCAAGGTTCTGCTCTACGTCGCCTCGTTCGGCTGCGTGCAGATGTTCCATCCGCTGACGACGCCGGTCGGTTTCGTCGCGTTCGGGCTGTCGGTGCTCATCGCCACGCTGCTCGCGCACCTGGCGTTCCGCGCCGACATGCGCACGTTCGCGGTGCTCGTCGTCGGCACCGCCCTGGCCGCGCTGTTCCACTTCCTCGCGGGTTGGGTGCGCGAATCGACCTCGGTGGCGATGGCGCTCGGCGTCGACGCAACGATCTACGTGTCGGACATCCTCGCGTTCGGCCTCGCGGCGCTCGCCGGGCTGTTCGTGCTGCGCTTCCTCGCCAAACGCTACCGCGTCGTCGCCGTGTTCGAGATCATCGTCGTCGTCGCCGTCGCGAGCTACACGCTGGTCGAGCACCGCGGGCTCCAGATCAATCGACCCTATTGGTTCGCGGACGCGCTCTTCGCGCTCGGCTGGGACCCGGTCGTGTTCCTCAAGGCCTTTGGCGTGGGCCTCATGGTGTTGGGGCTCTTGATGGCCTTGCGCCGCCCCGGCGCCGGCAAGGGCTGGCTCTCGTTCCTGCTAGCGATCGCCATCGGCATCGTCGCCTTCGTCATCTTGAACAACCGCGAGCCACCGTCGGCCGCCGCCGTACCGCCGACCGCCTCGCTGATGCCCGGCGGCGATGAGGACGCGAACGCGGACGACGACGACGAGGGCGAGGACAAGGACGGCGACGGCAAGCCCGACAAGAACCCCGACGGCAAGGGTGGTGGCGGCGGAAAGTCCAAGTCACCGTTTGGGAAATCGAGTAAGCGCCCGCCCCCGCAGCCGGTCGCACTGGTCACCTTCCATGACGACTTCGAGCCGAAGGAGCCGGTGCTCTACTTCCGCCAGCAGGTGCTCTCGACCTTCGACCAGACCCACCTGAACGCCGACACCAGCGGGCGCTACGACCTCGATGTCATCACGAAGTTCCCGACGACCGGCGACATCGACGCCGAGAACCCGCCCGAGTCCTCGTTCCACAAGAGCGTGCCGACCTCGATGTTCCTCATCTCGGACCACCCACAGCCGGTCGCGCTGTCGCATGCGACGAAGTTGAAGCCGCTCGACAACCCGAACCCGAACCTGTTCGTCGCTGCCTACGAGGTGACATCGCTCGCGCTCGACAGCGAGTGGCGGCGCCTCGTCGGGCGCAAGTCAGTGCCCGCCTCGTGGGACGACGAGACGCGCAAGCACTACACCGAGTTCCCGGACGACCCGCGCTACCTGGCGCTGTCGGACGAGCTCATGCGCGACCTCGACCCGCGCTTTCGCGACGACGACCTGATGCGCGCCATCGTCATCAAGCGCTACCTCGAGAAGAACGGCTTCTACACGCTCAAGGAGACCCATCAGGACGAGACCGACCCGACCGCCTCGTTCCTGTTCGGATCGATGCGCGGCTACTGCGTGCACTTCGCGCACTCTGCCGTTTTCCTGATGCGTTCTCAGGGGATAGCCGCCCGTGTCGCGGTCGGCTACGGCGTCGACACCGCGCGCCGTGGCAGCGGCAGCTCGATGTTGATCCTCGGCAACATGGCCCACGCCTGGCCCGAGATCTACCTCGACGGGGTCGGCTGGGTGACGTTCGACGTCTACCCCGAGCAGTCCGATGAGGAGCCGCAGGAGATCGTCGACCAGGACCTCGCCTCGATGATGGGCGAGATCGCGCGCAACGATCCGACCGGCGGCATGTCTGCCACCGGCAAAAAGACCCCGTTCCCGTGGGACATAATCCTCAGCGTGATCGCGATTCTCGCGGGCACGGTGGTCGTCACCGCTTATGGCATCAAGTTCACCCGGCGCGTGCTGCCGGTCGTCGCCCGGGCTCCGTCGACCCATCGCTGGGCGATGCGCGCGGCGCTCGATCGACTCGCCGACATCGGCGTCGTACGCGCGCCGGGTGAAACGCGCGAGCACTTCGCGGATCGTCTGCAAACGCTCACTCCGAACCTGCGTCCGCTGACGATGACCCACTATCGTGCGGCCCTCGGCGCCGGCCAGCCGGCGGACGTTGCCGCCGACGCACGTCGCCAGCTGAGCGCGGTACGCCACGATCTCGGCCGCGGCCTGCCCTGGTGGAAACGCCTTGGCGCGCACCTCAATCCAATCGGCTGGCTCCTGTCCCGCTGACCTCTACGCCCTCGCTCCAAAAGGAGAGCCACGTGTCCATTGTGCTCGACAAACCCGACGCTGCCCCTGCCACTGGCCTTGCTGCTGGCCTTGCTGCTGGCCCGATCGATGCCGCCCTACCGGCCGCAGGCGTCGCCTCACTCTCCGATGTGCGCCAGGTCGCCGAGCGTGTGCGCGGTTGGATGCGCGATAACGTCATGGGCCGCGACGACGTCATCGAGCTGGTGCTGGTGGCCTTGTTAGGCGACGGCCACGTGTTGCTCGAAGACTACCCGGGCTCGGGCAAGACGACGCTCGCCAACGCGCTCGGCAACGCTATCGCCGACGACCATGCGCCCGAGCAGGTCGACGAGCGGCTGCCGTCGTTCCGGCGTGTGCAGTTCACGCCCGACCTGCTGCCGAGCGATGTCACCGGTGTGATGATCTTCGACGTCGATTCGAGCAACTTCCACTTCCGGCGCGGGCCCGTGTTTGCCTATGTGCTGCTGGTCGACGAGATCAACCGCACCACGCCGAAAGTACAGTCGGCGCTGCTCGAGGCCATGGCCGAAAAGCAGGTCACCATCGACAATACGACCCACAAGCTCGACCCATTGTTCTTCGTCATCGCGACCCAGAACCCGCTCGACGCGGTCGGCACCTACCCGTTGCCACTGGCCCAGCTCGACCGCTTCCTCTTCAAGATCAAGATGCGCCACATCTCGCGCGACGCGGAGCTCGAGGTCTTGAAGACCTGGGGCTCGCCGCGCGAGGCGACCAAGCTGCCGAAGGTCGCGCGCAGCGAGATCATCGCCGCCCGTAAGTTCATCCGCGAGAACGTGTTCGTGTCGCCGGCGGTGCACGAGTGCCTGGTCGACATCGCGCGCGCGCTGCGTGCCGACAAGCGGGTGCTGCAAGGCGTGTCGACCCGGTCGCTGGTCCTGGCGATCCCGGCGCTGCAGACGCTCGCGATGTTGCGCGGCCGCGACTTCGTGGCGCCCGAGGACATCGAGCAGCTCGTCATCCCGGTCTTCCAGCACCGCATGGAGCTGGTGCCAGGCGTGGAGGACGTCGGTCAGGTGGTCAAAGAAGTGATCAAGCAGCCGCTCGACACGCTCGCGAAGAACGCTCTTCGCGGCCGCTAAGGAGACTGAAAACGGATGACTCTCGATTCGCGATCACGACTGGGCGCCACCGAGCGTCGGGGATGCGACCGACCCTCAAAGCCGGCGCAGCCGGCAGGGAGGGAGCGCCCCGACGTTGGTGGTGGTGGCTGGATCTCACTCGAGAATCATCCGTTTAGGGATAACACGATGAAGCGCCTCCTTCTCGCCGCCTGCCTGACGCTCACGACGTCGTCGTTGGTCGCGCCGCGTCCAGCGCAGGCCCAGGACTTGAGCACGCTCTTCGGGTTCGGGGCGCCGGCAAGCTCGGACCCGATGCTCAATGGCACGCCCGAGGAGCGTGAGGCGCTAGCCTCGCTCGAGGCCGACAAGCCCATTCGCGCGCGTGAGCTGTCCGAGAAGATCCTGAAGGACCACCCCGACTCGTTCCTCGCGACCTGGGTCCTGTCGCAGGTGTTCCATCTGGAGGAAGGGCGTCATCCACGCGCGCGCTATCTGGTCGATGTCGCGAAGACGATGTTGCTCACGAAGTATGGTCAGCGACCAAGCGACGAGGCGGCCATCTGGTGGCACAAGCGCATCCTCGAATCGCAGAGCGAGATCCTCGGCGAGATGGAAGACCGCGAAGGCCAGCTCGGCGCGCTCGACGAGTACGACGCGATCTACCTGCCCAAGCTGACGCGCCATCGCGTCTGGCCGCTGATGAAGCTCGGGCGTTACGACGAGGCGATCGCCGCCGCGATGTCGCTCCTCCGGCGTGACGATCTGGTCGAACGCATCTCCGGCTACAATGGGCTCATGGCGGTCGAAGACGAGCGGCTCGATCGGCTGGCGAGTTTCAAGTGGGGCATGCAGGGGATCGAGGCGGCGCAGAACCGCTCGTGCATCCTGTTCCACAACACGGCCCAGTCGGCGCTCACGCTATTCCGCTTTGCCGAGGCCGAAGAGCTCGCGCGTAAGGCCATCCGAGCCGAGTTCAACGACTGCCCGAGCTCGAGCTACTATCACCTCGCCAACATTTATCTGAACATGGGCGAGTTCAATAAATCGATCTCCGCCTTCAAGAAGCTCATCCGCTCGCGCATCGAGCCGCGCTACCGCCCGATGTTCGATAAAGACAACAAGTCGGTGCTGGTCGAGATCCTGCTCTCACTTGGCAAGACGCGCGAGGCGTTGAAGCTCGTGCGTGACATCTTCGAGCATCCCGACCGCCCCGGCATGACCAGCGTCTCGCTCGACGACATCCGCTTTGGCGGCGGCGTGCAGTTCTGGCTCGCACTCGACCAGGCCGAGCGAATCGAGGAGGAGAAGGCCTCGGCGCGCAGTTTCTGGGACGGGCTCGACGCCAAGAACGAGGCGCGCAAGCATCGCCTGAAACAGTGGGAGATCGAGCGCACCATCCTCTATCTGGCGCCGCGCGACGACATCCTCGTCACCAACTTCCGCCCGTTCCTGCGCGCCGTGCGCCCCTGGACCGCGGGCTGGCTCGGCAAGTTGTTGGGCGTCGGGCTCGCGCGCGCAGCCCTCGAGGAAGCGCGCACACTCGACGAGCCGCAGCTCGGTGACGCCGGCCACGGCTACTTCCAGGCGGTGCTGGGCGAGCTGCACTTCCACGCCGGCGAGTGGGAGGACGCGGTCAGCGTCGGCGAGAACGCGTTGAAGCTGCTCCAGCCCGAGAACGTGCTCTTGCGCAGGCGCACCGGGGCCTATGTCGCGGGCGCTCTGACCAAGCTCGGCAAGGGCGACTCAGCGCGCGCCGTGAGCCTCCTGCGCGAGGTGCTGCACCAATATCCAACGGTACTGCGGCAGCTCGACCTGCGCATCCCGGTGACCATTACGCACGACGCTGATGCGTTCGCGACCGACGTGGCCGAGCGCCTGTTGGACTCGCCCCGTCTCGACACCGATCGCGCGACCGCACCGTTCCGGGTGCATGTCGCGGGCGACCGCAAGAAGCTCACGATGTGTATCACGTCGAGCGACGGCTTCCGCCTCGGCTGCGGCGACAAGGAATTCGAGCGACCCGGCGACGACGACGAGGACGCCGCGGCGGCCTGCGACGCCTTCCATGCCGGTGCATTTTCGCCAATGGTGTCTCTCACTTCGAGCGACATCAACAGCCTCGACGGCTCGACCGTACGGGCCAACGCCGACGAGGTCCTGAAGGGCATTCTCAAGCCCGATGCCACCCCTCAAGAGGAGCAGGAGTGATGCGCTTCCCTCGCATGCTCTCGACGTTGGGTCTCTTGTTGTCGCTCGTCACGACTGCGCACGCGCAAGTGCCCGAGCCCGAGCCAGACGGCGGCGAGCCATTTCCAGTGGCCGAAAAGCCCAAGCCCCATCGCATGCCGCTGAACCTTGGCGAGCTGTTCCCGGGCGAGGTCATCGATCCCTCCGGCTGCCGCAAGATCGGCGGCTTCTGGTACAACAAGGAGGACAACGAAGGCTGCGCCCACCGTGGCAAACAAGAGGGCGTCTGGGTGCGCTTCCACCAGGACGGCCACGCGACCTGGGCGGCCGTCTGGAGAAAGGGCGTTCTCGACGGCAAGAGCGTGCGCCTCCATCCCGACGGCGTCCTTCAGGAGGAGGGACGGTTCGTCGCGGGCCAGCGGCAGGGCCCGTTCAGAGGCTACTGGGAGACGGGTGCCCTGCGCTTCGAGGAGAACCTCGTCGACGACAAGCGGCAGGGACCCTGGCACGTCTTCCACCCAAGCGGTCACCCCGAGGTCGAAGGCACCTATAAGGCCGACCAGCTCGACGGCGCCTACCTCGAGTTCCACCGAAGCTGCTTCAAAGCCAAGGAAGGCGAGTACATCAACGGCAAGGAAGACGGCCTCTGGCGCGACTGGAACGACGAGGGCGTGCTCTTGTCAGAAGGCGCCTACAAGGACGGCAAGCGTGTCGGGCGCTGGAAGTTCTTCCACCAGCCGTCGCGTGCCCTGGTCGAAGAGGGCGAGTATGTCGACGGCAAACGTCAGGGGACCTGGACCGAGAATTTCACGACCGGGCACCGCTTCCGCGACGTCGAGTGGCAGGACGATCAGCGCGTCGGCACCGGGCCGGCCGCTTGCACGAAGCTGCCCGACGCGATGTGGGTGGTCGACTTCGCCAAGCGCGAAGAGGGCTGCCGTCGCGGCATGCCACCCTGGGATACGCCGCTTCTGACCTGGTCTGGCTACTACGAAGACGGCGCCAAGTGGTGGGAGCGACCGCACGACGACAACGGCATCCTCGACGGGCTCGAGCGCGAATGGCACCCAACGGGTGAGCCGCTCCACGAAGGGCGTTGGGTGAAGGGCGTGCCGACGGGCGTGCACAGCTGGGTCGGCAAGGCCAAGGAGGTCTATGGGACCAGCACCATCGTCGACGGCGATGGCGAATGGCACGCGTTCTATCACGATGGCCGGCCGCGCGAGTCCGGGGCCTGGGCGGGCGGCGCCAAGTCCGGGACCTGGACGACCTGGTTCGAGAACGGCAACAAGAGCGCCGAGGAGACGTGGGTGCTCGGGCAGAAGCATGGCCCCATCAAATGGTGGTTCGAGAGTGGACAATTGAAAGTGACGGGAGAGTTCGCCGGTGGCGACAAGCGCTCGGGCACCTGGACAGCGTGGTGGACCAACGGGCACGTCGCCTGGGAAGGGCCGTACGGTCAGGAAGGCGAGCGCACCGGCGAGTGGCGCGAGTTCTATCCCGAGGGCGTGCCGAAGACGGTCGGCATGATGCGCGACGACTACGAGAACGGCCACTGGATCGAATATCACGACAATGGTGAGAAATCGGGCGAAGGCGAATATGCCGCTGGCAAACGCACAGGCGCCTGGAAGTTCTGGTGGAAAAACGGGGAGCTCTGGCGTGAGACGAGCTTCGTCAAGGGCGTCGAGCAGGGCACTGGCAATCAGGAGTGCCTCGATGCCGGTGGCGAGTGGGTGAATCTCGCAGATATGCGCACGACGGGCTGTCAACTGTGCCAGTGGAGTGCCAAGGACCCGGCCGACAAAGAGGACGATGAAGACGCGACCGGCGGTCAGCCGATGGTCGTGTCGCAGACGGGTGGGCCGGAAGACGGCAAGACGCCCGAGGGGCCGGTGACGGGTGGGCCGCCCGCAGCCGGGGACGCAAAGTCGGACTCGAAGATCGACGACCCGGCCGGCAAGGTGTCGAAGAGCCCCGAGCGCGAGTGGATCTTCTGGCACGCCAACGGCAACAAGGAACAGCAGGGGCGCTTTGTCGATGGCGAGCGCAATGGCGCCTGGACGTTCTGGTATCCCGACGGCAAGAAGATGCTCGAAGGCGACTTCAAGGCCGGCAAGGAGTCGGGCGTCTGGTCGGGCTGGTACCCGAGCGGCCCGAAGAAGTTCGAGGGCAGCTTCGCCGACGGGGTCGAGGTCGGCGCCTGGAAGGTGTTCGGCGAGGACGGCAAGCTCCAGACCGAAGGCAGCTACGCGGCCGGCAAGAAGGTCGGGCGCTGGGTCTACTTCCACGGCACGGGTCAGATCAGCGAAGCCGGCTTGTTCGTCGACAACGAGGAAGACGGCGCCTGGGTGACGAACTACCCGAGCGGCAAGAAGCGCAGCGAAGGCACGTATGCCAAAGGCAAACGCAGCGGGCGCTGGACCTGGTGGCGCGAGGACCAAACAGTCTGGCGCAGCGCCGAGTACGTCGACGGGAAAGAGCGGCCCGCCGCACCCGCCGCGAACCCGTAGGACGCGTCCGCGTGAAGGCGGACCCGCGCTTGCCGTTTCGAGGCGCTGTGCCTATATCCACCGCCGATACCCGCGAAGGAGCACGCAGCATGGCTATGAACCCCGCAGATCCCACGCACCAGCGCATCGAGACGCTCGTGAAGTCGAACCCCGTCATCCTCTTCATGAAGGGCAATCGCACGTTCCCGAAGTGCGGCTTCTCGGCGTCGGTCATCGGCGTGCTTGACGAGCTCGGCCAGCCCTACGAGACGTTCGACATCCTCGAAGACGCCGAGGTCCGCGAAGGCGCCAAGGTGTACTCGGACTGGCCGACCTTCCCGCAGCTCTATGTGAGTGGTGAGCTCGTCGGTGGCGCCGATATCGTCAAGGGCCTCTACGGCTCGGGCGAGCTGCACAAGCTGGTAGGCGCCAAGATCGAAGAAGTCGCGCCGCCGACCATCACGATCACCGACTGGGCCGCCGAGGTCCTGCGTGAGGCGCAGAAGAAGGAAAAGCACAGCGCGCTGCGCATTGAGGCCAACGCGAAGTTCCAGTATGGGCTCCTCTTTTCGGAGGATCGCCCGGGCGACTTCCTGGTCGAGTCCAACGGCTTCTCGATCCTCGTCGATCGCTCGTCAGCCAAGCGCTTGAACGGTCTCGTGCTCGACTACTCGCGCGAGACCAAGGGCTTCAGCATCGAGAACCCGAACGAGCCGCCGAAGGTGAAGCAGTCGACCGTGAAGGACCTGAAGCAGGCGCTCGACCAGAGCCCGCGCCTCGCGTTCTTCGACGTGCGCACGATGGACGAGCGCGAGCGTGCGTCGATCCCCGGTTCCAAGCTGTTCACGCCCGACGTGCGTGAGGCCGCGATGAAGCTCCCGAAGGACACCGCGATCTGGTTGCACTGCCACCACGGCGGCCGCAGCAACGCGATGGCCGAGACGTTCTTGAAGGCCGGCTTCACCAAGGTGCACAACGTGCACGGCGGTATCGATGCCTGGTCGCGCGAGATCGACCCGACCGTTGCGCGCTATTGATTTGAACAGTCTCGCATGGCGAAGGAGACTAATGACTAATCGTGGGCGAGCGACTGACTGAGTGACTGAAGGAAGCGCGGAGCCGGACTCGTCGTACGGCGCACAAGCGACCGAAGGAGCGACGCCGCATCACGCTTTGGATCCGAAGTCAGGCGACACTGTCAGTGATCGCCGACGATGAACGGGGCGAGCTCCGCGTCGCTGGCACCGATCGCGCTGGCGACCCGCCTCAGATAGCTGCGTTCGCCGATCTTCAGCACCGCGTCCGAGTCGGTGACCCGCGCGATGAGGCCGAGCAGACTCGCGCGGTCGTCGGGCCCATTCATCAAGAGCTGGGCGCAGGCGGCTTCGAGGTTGAACTTCCCGAACTCGAAGGCCTCCATGCGCTGATGCACGACGGCCGGCAGGTCGCCATCGTTGATGAAGCCGGCCAGCACGGACGCGATCGCCGAGCGTTCGGACCAAGACACCGAGCCGTCTGATTGGGCCGCGCCGAGCAGCAGCTCCGCTATCGCCACGAGCTGGCGCACATGGGGCTCTAGCGCGGTCTCTGGCAGCGGCGGCGGTGCGTTGCTCATTTCGGGACTATCCCAGAGACCGGGAATCGCAGCAATGCGGGGCCCGGTTGCTGCGCCCGTCGGCAGCCACCGCTTTCGCAACAGACTTGCAAAAGGCGAATCGAGCGAGCATGGTCCCTTCGTGAGCACCCGCCGACCAGACCTTCCGACCGTGACCGAGGCGTCGTATCGCCTTGGGTCGCCGTGGCTGCCGAGCCCTTCGTGGCTCACGCGGTTCGCGGTCGTATGGGTGTTCCTTGCGCCGCTCGGGCCATCGTTGCATCTGGTGAGCAGCGCCCATCACCTGTGCCACGAGCACGGTGAGGTCGAGCACGACGACCACGCCTCGGGCGTCGAACACCACAACGAAGCCCTGTCCTCGTGCGAGCATGACGCATTCGCTGTAGCGCCCGGCGAAGCGGCGCACGAACACTGCGACGCGATTGGCCTCCTGCAGCAGGCCTCGCGCACAGCACCTCCAATCGCCCTCGCTGCGCTCGTCATCGCGCCTGAGGCACCTCCTGACATGCGCCCGTGCGTCAGCCACGCCGGGCCCGCGCTCCTCGAATCCGCCCCGAAGACATCTCCGCCCGCCGCAGCCTGAGCTCGCTTGATTGCCAGCGCCGGTCACTCGTGACCCGCCTCGCGACTCCTGCCGTTCAGTCCTCTGCCGTTCAGTCCTCTGGAGGTCTTCGTGTTTCATTTGCCTCGTCTGCGCGCTCCGACGCGCGCCTCGCTCTGCGTGCTCTCGCTCTCGACGACTCTTTCGATCCACGCGGCGCATGCCGCGCCCACGCCCACGCCCGCACCCGCGCCCGCGCCCGCGCCCACGCCCGCGCCCACGTTCACCGACCCTGACCTCGACGCCCTCCGCAAGGCTGCGGGCGACGAGGCTGGACCCACGACGCTCGAGGCGCCTCCCCCCGCGGGCGGCTCACTCAACATCACCAACCCGGAGATCTCCGCGGTCATCGATGCGGCCGCGGTGTTCATACCCAAGGCGCCCTACGTCACCTCCGACCAGCGCTCCGGCTTCTTCATCCGCGAGCTCGAGCTCTCGTTCGTCTCGTGGATCGACCACCTCGCGCGCTTCAAGGGCTTCGTCAGCTTCAACGCCGAAGGTGCCGAGATCGAAGAGCTCACCGTCTTCTGGCCGGGGCTCCTCGGTCCCATCAACGTCACCGCCGGGCGCTTCCGGCAGAGCCTCGACCCGGTCAACCGCTGGCATGCACACGCGCTCGACCAGGCCGACCTGCCGCTCGTGCATCAGCGCCTCCTGGGTGACGAAGGCCTCGCACAGACGGGCCTGCGGTTCGATACGGTGTTTGGCACCGCCCCCGCTCTGACCCACCTCGTCCAGGTCGAAATCACCAACAGCGAAAACGAGGCCCTCTTCGCGGGCGAGATGTTCTCGGCACCGTCTTTCCTCGGCCACCTCTCAAACCACCTGGCGCTCGGCGACGACGGCTATCTCGAGCTCGGCGGCGGCGCGCTCGTCGGCTGGAAGAACCGCACCGGTGACGCGGCCGAGGTGGCGCCCGACAGTGGCGCGACCGGGGTCGTCGCCGAGCCGTCCGCCATGCGTGCCATCTACTGGGGCGACTTCACCGCGGCCTACGACCCGCCCGGCGGGCGTGACCGCTTCGCCTTCTTCCTTCGCGGCGCGCTCTTCTATCGTGACGGCGACAGCGCCGAAGACAGCCGCATGGGCGGCTATGCCTACGTCCACGCGCAGCTCGATCGCACCTCAAACGTCGGTGTGCGCGGCGACTGGGTTGCAGCCGGCGACGGCCAGCCCGAGATCTTCGCGCTCGCTCCGGTCCTGACCTTCTGGCAGAGCGAGTACCTCTACCTCCGCCTGCAATATCAGCTTGGCCTGCCCGACGGCGAGGACCCGACCCACGCGGTCGTGCTCCAGCTCAATGCCGGCATCGGGCCCCACTATCACGATCGATATTGAGCCTCTTTCCCGAATCACGATGCAGACCCACGAAGGGAAAATGACCATGACGACTCTCAAGCAATCCGTGCTGACCCTGCTCCCGATTTTCACGGTGGCAGCGCCACTCGCGTTCAGCGCACCCGCCGCCCAGGCCAAGGTAAAGGTGGTCGCAACGCTCGCCGACTATAGCTGGGTGGCCCAGCAGATAGGTGGCGAGCTCGTCACTACGAGCGTGCTCTGCCCGTCTGGACAGGACCCGCACTTCCTGGCGCCAAGGCCGTCGTATGCGGTCGAGATCGGCAATGCCGATCTACTGATCTCGACCGGGCTCGACCTCGAGCTGTGGCTCAACGCGCTCCTCGACAAGGCCGGCAACAACAAGGTGCTGCCGGGCCAACCCGGCTTCGTGCGCGCGGCGGACGGCGTGCCGCTGCTCGAGGTGCCGGTCAGTGCCGACCGCTCGCAAGGCGACGTGCACGTCTATGGCAATCCGCACCTCAATACGTCGCCGATGAACCTGCGCATCATCGTGCACAACATCGCGCTCGGCCTGGCCCGCGTCGACCCGGCCCACACCAGCGACTATGTCGCGCGCGAAAAGCACCTCATCGCCGAGCTCGACGAGCGCGCCTTCGGCAAGGAGCTCGTCGCGATCCTCGGCGGCGATACGCTCGCCAAGCTCACGCTCAAGGGCAAGCTCTGGAGCTTCCTCGGCGAGCGCGACTACAAGGGCCAGAAGCTCATCGCCGTGCTGGGCGGCTGGTATGGCCGCCTGCGCCCGCTGGTCGGCCAGAGCCTCGTCGCCTACCACCGCAACTGGGCCTACCTCGCGCGCGACTTCGACCTCGACGTCTCGACCACGGTCGAGGTCAAGCCCGCGGTCGCGCCGACGGCCGGTCACGTCGCCGAGGTGCTGGCGGCGATCGAGCGCAAGCACATCAAGTTCGTGCTCGCGACGAGCTACGACAACGCCGCGCAAATCGAGACGGTCGCACGCCGGGCCAACATCGGCACGGTGGTCGTGCCGTTGCACTGCGGACCGCAGGGCTATTTCGCGCTCATAGACGGGTGGGTCGCGGCGATGTCAAAGCAGCTTGGCGGCGCGCAATGAGCATGCTCGAGCTGCTCGCGGCACCGCTCGGGGTGGCGCTGCTGCTGGTCGGCATCCACACCTATTTCGGGCTGCACATCCTCAGGCGCGGGGTGATCTTCGTCGACCTCGCGCTGGCCCAGATAGCGGCCCTCGGTGGTCTCGTCGCGTTCCTCGTGGGGCTGCCGCCGGATAACCCGGGCTCGGAGGCGTTCTCGCTGGTGTTCGCTCTGGGCGGCGCGGTGCTGCTCGCGGCGATGCGT
>Ga0105046_10000816_pt1 | contig 45785 bp, 26 predicted proteins | sample MAT03_FD_78385 | JGI IMG/M metagenome (GOLD analysis project Ga0105046, IMG submission 78385) | Freshwater microbial communities from Lake Fryxell liftoff mats and glacier meltwater in Antarctica - MAT-03 (megahit assembly) | ecosystem: Environmental > Aquatic > Freshwater > Ice > Liftoff... | reverse complement strand
CGCAGTCCAGGCTTCGCCATCCTTGCGAAGGCCTTCGAGCAGGCCCGCATCATGGTCGAGGCGGTTGGTGCAATGCGCGGCGACGAGACGATTGAGGCGATGCTCGCCGAAGGACTCGGCGCTCTCCTGGCGAGTGACCCGGACATCGACTTGCCGGCGACGATTGGCGGCGCGCTTGATGTCGATGGGGCTGAGGCTCGGGCAACGCCCAGGCCGAGGCGTCGCCGCCGGCGCAGCCACCGCTGCCTTGGGCGGTCAGGCCCGAGAGGTCGAGTGGCGTCTCGGGGAAGTCGTCGTCGGTGATGTTCGGGTCGGGCTCGCCCGGGTCGACGCGGCCGTTGTGGTTGGCGTCCTCGACGCCGTCGCTGACGCCGCCGCGGTCGGTGTCAGGGTCGAGCGGGTCGGTGGTCGTGTTGGGGTCGAGGTCGGGCACGAACACGGTGGGGTCGGTGTCGTCGCTGATGGGCTCGGTCATTCCGATTTCGGTGCCGTCGAGAATGCCATCGCCGTCCGTGTCGGAGTTCAATGGGTCGGTGCCGCCGGTGACCTCGTCGCCATCGAGGATGCCGTCGTCATCGGTGTCCTGGTCGTCCTTGTCGGTGCCGCGGGTGAGTTCGTCTTCGTCGCTCAGGCCGTCGTCATCGTCGTCGCGATCGGAGACGACCGTGACCGTGACGGTGGCCGTCGACGTCGCGCCGGACGGGTCCTGCACGGTGTAGCTGAAGGTCGTCGTGCCGCTGAAGTCGACGTCGGGCACGAACACGATGGCACCGTCCTCGATGGTGGCTGTCCCGTGCTCGGGGTCGGTCACTGACACGATGGTGAGGGGGTCGCCGTCGGGATCGGTGTCGTTGGCGAGCACGTCGACGACGACCGCGACCTCCTCGTCGGTGGTGGCCATATCGTCGACGGCGATGGGCGTGTCGTTGACCGGTACGACCGTGACGGTCACGGTCGTGGTGCCGCACTGGTTGGCGGGATTGCAGGCGGTGTAGGTGAACGTGTCCTGGCCGTTGTAGTCGGGGTCGGGGGTGTAGACGACCTCGCCGTCGACGATTGTGGTCGTTCCGTGCGCGGGGTCACTGACAACTACGAGTGTCAGTGGGTCGCCGTCGGGGTCGCTGTCGTTGTCGAGCACCGGGATCGAGACGCTGCCGTCTTCGTCGACGGTGGTCGTGTCGGGCACTACGTTCGGGGGGAAGTCGTCGTCGGGCGTGACGATGACGGTCACCGTCGCGGTGTCGGTCGCGCCGTCGGGATCGCGCACCAGGTAGGTGAACGTGTCCTGGCCGACGTAGTCGGGGTCGGGTGTGTAGACCACGCTGCCGTCCACGATGGTCGCTGTTCCGTGTGCCGGATCGGTCACGGAGACGAGGGTCAGTGGGTCGCCGTCGGGGTCGCTGTCGTTGGCGAGCACCAGCACGGTGATGTCGTGGTTGGCGGGGGTCTGGTCGGTGTCGTCGACCGCGACCGGAGGCGCGTTCGGTGGGGCGACCGGAGTGACGGTGACGGTGACGGTCGCGGTCGCGCAGAGGCCCTCGGGATCGCAGGCCGCGTAGGTGAATATGTCGGTGCCGACATAGCCCGGGTCGGGCAGGTACACGATGTCGCTGCCAGCGACCGTCACGGTGCCGTGGGTTGGGTCGCTGACTTCGCCGATCACGAGCACGTCGCCGTCGGGATCGGTGTCGTTGGCGAGCACTGGGATTCTGACTTCGTCGCCAGCGGCCACGCTCACGGTATCGTCGTTCGCGTCTGGCCCGCGATTCGGCAAGGGCACCACGACGACTGTGATCTGCGCGGTCGCGGTGGCTCCGGTAGGGTCGGTGATCGTGTAGCTGAAGGTCTCTGTGCCGGCGAAGCCGGGGTCGGGCGTGTAGCTGACCTTGCCATTGACCACGGTCGCTGTGCCGTGAGCGGGATCGGTGACGCTCGCGATGCTCAGGTCGTCGTCGTCGGGGTCGCTGTCGTTGGCCAGCACATCGATCGCGACGGGGCTGCCTTCGGGCGTCGTGGCGTCGTCGGCAATGGCAATCGGCGGGTGATTGACGTGCGTCACGGTGATGGTGACGGTCGCTGTGGCGCAGGCGTTCTCGGGGTCGCAGGCCTGATAGGTGAACGTATCGGGGCCCTCGTAGCCGGGGTCGGGCACATAGACGACCTCGCCGCTGGCGACGGTGGCGGTGCCGTGCGGCGGGTTATTGACGCTGGCGATGACGAGCGGGGCGTTCTCGGGATCGGTGTCGTTCGTCAGCACCGGGATCGAGACGCGTCCGTCTTCCGGCACGGTCGCGCTGTCGTCGTTTGCGTCGGGCGGCTGGTTATTGCGCGGGTTGACGGTGACGCGCACGGTCGCGGTGGCGGTCGCGCCGGACGGGTCGCGCACGAAGTAGACGAAGCTGTCGGCGCCTTCGTAGCCCGCGTCCGGCGTGTAGGTGACCTTACCGTTCGCGATGACGACGGTGCCGTGCGGCGGGTCGGCGACGGTCTGGATCGCGAGCACGTCGCCGTCGCTGTCGCTGTCGTTTTTCAGGACGTCGATGACGACGGCCGTCTCGTAGGGGGTCGTGGCGGTGTCATCGAGGGCGACCGGCGGGTCGTTGTCGGGGGCGACGACGACGTTCACAGTCGCGGACGTGCACGCGTTGAAGCTGTCACACGCCTGGTAGGTGAAGCTGTCCGTGCCGCTGTAGTTCGGGGTCGGGGTGTAGCGGACCTTGCCGGCAAGGACGACGACCGTGCCATGGCCGGGGGTGCCGAGGGTCCCGACGCTGAGCGCGTCGCCGTCGGGGTCACTGTCGTTGCCGAGCACGTTGATGAGCACCGAGGCGTCTTCGCTGACGAGGGCCGAGTCGTCGACAGCCTCGGGCGGGCGGTTGACGACATCGATCGTGACGGTCGTCGTGGCGCAGACGGCGGGGCTGCCGGGCGGGAGCTCTTCGCAGATCTGGACGGAGCAGGAGGAGGCGCCGAGGGTGCCGGGCGCGGTCGCACGGAGGTTGCTGCCGTTGAGCACACACGGGCCGGAGAGCACCGTGACGTTGCCGATACCGTTGCTGTCTCCATCGCCTGGGTCGTCGCCGTTGACGACGCCGAGCGAGGTGACGAGGCTCGCGACCGGGACGTCGCCGACGCCGCCGCGAGGGAGAGCGAGGCTTGCGCCCTGGAGCACGGGCGGGTCATTGAAGATGATGGTGACCGTGCCCACGCCGCACGCGGACGGGGTGCCGGTGTCGCAGAAGCCGACCGAGACGACGCGCGCGCCGGGCACGTTCGGGGCGCTCGGCGTGTAGGTCATGACGCCGTTGACGAAGGTGGCGCTGCCGCCGTCGCTGCCGAGGTTCTGGAACGAGGCGACCGCGAGCGCGTGCTGATCGGGGTCCGAGTAGGCGGGCACGAGATCGAAGGCGACCGAGGTCGTGCCGACCGCGACGAGACGCGACTGTGGGGCGAGGTCGGGGGCGCGGTTGATGGTGACGGCGACGGTGGCCTCGACGCACAGGTCGACGTGCGGGCCGTTGCCGCAGACCTCGTAGTCGAAGCTGTCGCTGGTGCCCGGGTTGGCCTTGGGCGTGTAGGTGAGCGTGCCGTTGACGAGCGTCACGATGCCGTTCGTGGTCATGAGGCTGGCGACGCCACCCGGCAGGCGCACGGTTGACGGGTTGACGCGCAGGTCGTTGCTCGCGAGTTGGCTCGCCGGGAAGGAGACGTTCTGGCCCTCGGCGGTCGTGATGTTGTCGTCGTTGGCGAAGGGCTCGGGGCCGGCTTGGCAGCGGCGCGCGGCGCTGTTGCAAGTGTAGCCGCCGGCGCAGTCGAGGTCTTCTATGCACTCGACGCACACGTTGACATCGTCGACGGCGATACACACTGGCAGGTCGGCGTCGCAGCCGCTGTCGATCTGGCCGGGCTCGGCGTCGTTGGTGCAAGTCTCGATGGTGCGGCAGTCGGAACCGATGCGGCCGAGGCGGACTTCGGCGAGCGTCGGCAGGGTGGGGCGGGCGGGACGGATGACGTGCGCGACGGTGCCGGTCTGCGTGTCGAAGAGCTGGGGCACTTGCGGCGGGCTCGCGTCGTAGAAGTGGATCGGTGCTTCGGGCGTGCCGATGGCGGAGCCCGAGCCCTGACAGACGGTGTTGTCCTCGACGTAGTAGCTGCCTTCGCCGGCGAGCTTGCCGTCGACGCGCAGGTTCGCGAGGCGGGTCGACGGGTCGGAGGACGTGACGATCACCTGGCCGAGTGCGCCCTGGGTGACCGTGCCGGCCGAGGTCACATTGAACTCGATATTGCCGGTGTCGGCGTAGACAAAGGCGAGGCCGTCGTTGGCATAGTTGCCGTTGACGTTGTAGGGGCCGCGCGACAGGAGCGTGCAGGTGTTGCGGAAGGTCGCGGTAGGATTGACGTTCACGCGGGTCGTGATCTCGAGCAGGCCGCGGTTGTCACTCTCGCCTTCGAACGCGAGCTCGCCGGAGATGAAGCCATAGCCGTTGTTCTCGAAGGTGGTGCCGGCGGCGGAATCGAAGTTGGAGAGCGCGCGGAAGACGCCGTAGTTGACAAGGCCCGAGCCCTGACTGCGAAGGGCGAAGGACGAGCGGAAGTTGAGCTCGGCGCCCCTATAGTTGGTGATCACCGCGGCGCCGTTGAAGTTGACGCTGCCGAGCTGGGTGACGCCGAAGTTGTCGATCGATGCGCCGGCCGAGAAGGTCAGGCCGACGGGGCTGGCCTCGCTGCCGGCAGTGCCAAAGACGAGCAATTTGCCACCGCTGTTGATCGTCGGGACCCGCAGCGCCGCGTCGGTGTCGACGCAGACGAGGGCGTTGCTGCCAATGGTGAGGCTGCCCGTATAGGTGCCCGCGTCGACGCAGAGCGACTGACCGCTCGTCAGGGTGCGCCCGGTGTTGGTGCCGGTGTCGACAAAGGTCCACGAGCTGGCGTCGCAGTCACATCCGGCCACGAGTGGGGCGCGCGTGATGGGCACGCGAGCGTCGTCCTTGGCACAGGCGCCGACCGCGAAGGCGGTGACGAGCGGCAACGTACGGAAGAGCGTGGCGGCCGCGGTGCGACCCCTGGAGGCGTGGTGGAAACCCATGGTGGGCTCCTGTGGTGGGCCCGGGCGGGTGCCGGGGAGAGGTTCAGGGTGAGCGGAGCCCCTCGCAAGGATGGCGAGGTAGGCTGCCCACAGGGCTGGATCAGAAACGTAGACGCACGGACCGTGTGCGCAGAACGAACAGTGAAACCAAGAGCGTCAGGCCTGCGAGCGCGCCGGGCAGTGAATGATCACCGCCTTCGCAGCCATCTTTGCCGGCGCGCACGCCGCGGGCACTGAAGGACACGACGTAGGCCGCGCGGCCCGCGTCGCTGGAGTTCACGGTCAAGGTGCATTCGAAGGGGCCGACGACAGGAGCGAAGACGAGGTCGAAGGTGGCGCGTTCGCCGGTGCCGAGATAGGTTGTCGTCAGCGCGTTGGCGGCGATGCAGGCGGGGCCACCGTTGAACGTGATCGCGCCGAGCGTGAGCGGCCCCGTGCCGATGTTGTCGGCGAACAGCGTGAGGGTGACGTTCTTGCCGAGCTTCTGTAGTGGCAGAGCGACGGTCGCGTCGGGCGCGATCGAGTCGCCGGCGCTGCTCGTCAATTGGAGCCGGCCGACCTGCCCGGCCGACGCGACGCGCAGCTTGGTGAGCCCGGCGCCGCTGATGTCGAAAGCGACCGCGCCTTCGTCGAGCGCCGTCACAGCAAACGGCACGAGCTGCGCGCGCTGCGGCGGCAGGGCGGTCTCGGGCTGAAGGAGAGGCAGGGCGTCGATATTGATGAGGGCCGAGACCGCGATCGGCAAGGCCAGGTCGACGCGATCGGGGCCGTCGTTGACGATCGACCAGCCCGCGACGAACGGCACCAGCGGTGTGACCGGCCCGAGTTGGTCGCTGCCCGTGACCGGGCCGTCACCCCATCGATAGAGGCGCAACGCGTCGGCCGGGACCGGCAACGAGCCGGCGACGGCTTCACCCATGAGGTGCCAGGTCGCGTCGCCGACGATGAGGTCGACGCTGAAGGGCCCGGCGATCTCGGGCCGGACGATGAGAGCGAAGGCCAGCGAGTCGCCCGCCGCGAGGACCTCCGGCTCGGCGGCCGCGCTACGGGCGGCGCAGTTGACCTCGTTGGCGACCTCGATGGCGGCGCCCTTGAGGTCGCGCACGCCGAGGTTGATGAGGCGGAGCGCGAGTGGCAGGTCTTCGCCACTACGCGCATAGCCGACGTCGTCGTCCCTGCCGGGGGTGAGGATGACGCCGCGCACGCGCTCCAACACGAGGCGCGGGGCGGTGCTCGTGACCGCGTCGCCCGCGAGCATCACCGTGAAGATCGGCATGTCGGGGTCGTTCGTCGGCAGCTCGAGCACGGCCGCGAAAGGGCCCGGGAAGGTCGGCGTGAGGTAGACCACGAGCACGTCGTCATCGCCCGCGTCGATGAGGGGGAAGGGCTCCTCGTAGTCGAGCGCGACATTGCTGGTATTGACGACGGCGACCTCGCCGAGGTCGAGGCGGGCGGCGCCGAGGTTGTCGAGGCGCAGGTCGAAGCGCGTCGTCTCGTCCGGGACGAGGTCGCGCACGACGTGTGGCAGGCCCGCCGCGAGCTCGCGCTCACCATCGGTGATGCGCACGTCGGGGGCGGCATTGGCGCGCGCGGTGAGTGTCGCGGCAAAGAGTGCCGCACCCGGGTCGTTGCTGGCGATGGTCAGACCGAGGCGCACCGGCCCGACGGTCGGCGGGCGCAGCATGAGCACGGCCCGCGTGGAGGCGCCCGGGGCTATGCGCGCGGCCGGCGTGACGACGACCCAGGCGCCGAGGTCGGCCTGGGGCGTGAGCGCCAGCAACGTCTCCGTCAGGCCGAGGTCCTCGTTGCCGCCGTTTTCGAGCACCAGCTCGACCGTATGGAAGGCGCCCGCGCCGAGAGTGCCGAGGTCGAAGACGGTGGCGTTGGAGACGCGCTCGTCGTCGATCGTCACTATCAACTCGGGTGCCGCGCGCACATTGACGCCAATCGCGTCGGTCGTGGAGCGCACACCGCCGGAGCCGCTGACGCCCGCATCGTCACTGGTGATGACGATCTCGGTGCGGCCGACGTAGCCCTGGTCGGGGGTGAATACGAGGCTCGCAAGCGCCGTGTCGAGTCCGGCGATGTCGCCCGTGATGACGATCGCATCGCTGTCGACGCGGCCCGAGACGATCGTCACGCTCGCGGTCGCCAGGTGCAGCGTGCCGTCGGTCGCGGCGAGCGACACCTCGAGCTCGGTTGCGTCGACGTCGCTCACGGCCAAGGGCCCGCCCATCGCGGCGGTGAGGTCGAGTGGCGCGTGTTGCCAGCCCTCGATCTCGAGCGACGGGATCTCGTGGCGTGGCGCATCGTTGACCGCCTCGACCGCGAGTACGAGCTTCAACGTCGGACCGGCCGAAGTGGCGTCCCGCGGAGAGAGTGCCAGCTCGACGTTGCCCGAGAAGTCCTGGGGCGGCAGGTAGCGCACGAGGTCGGCGGCGCCCAAGGCTTCGCCAGTGAGCATGGCCGACCAGTCGTCGCCGTGCCGGACCTGCCAGCGCGCCGCGTCACCGGTCACGGTCAAGGTGATGGTGTCGCCTTCCGGGTCTTGCACGTCGAGGCGCTCCATGATCGTCCCGACCTCGGCCGGGGTCGGGTTCTTCTCGTCCTCGTCGATGGCGGCCATCGCGTACTCGAGCGATGCGGCGGTCGGCGGGTCGTTGTCGTCGACGACGCTGATGACGAAGCTCGTCGTCGCGCTCAACCCGGTGTCGTCGGTCGCGGTGATCGACACGCGATGGGTGGCGGCCGCCTCGAAGTCGAGCGCGCCGGTGACGACCAGCGTGTCGCCGTCGATGCCGAAGCTGAAGGACGGATCGTCCGCGATCGCAAACGTGTGGCTGTCACCGAGGTCCGGGTCGCCGAGCGCCGCCAGATGGCCGACCACCGTGCCGACCGCTGCGTTCTCGGGCACGGTCAGGCCATCGATTGTGACGGCGGTCGGACCCTCGGGCACGTTGCCGATGGTGATTTCATAGGTGGCTTCAACGGAGTGGCCGCCCGCGTCGGTGAGGCGCAGCGTGACGGTCGCGGTCGGGGCCGCCTCGTAGTCGAGTGCCCGGCGCGTGACCAGCTTGCGGTTGGCGATGGTGAACGCGTCGCCGAGCGAGTCGGCTGCCACGATGAGGGTGCTGGTGTCGCCCGCATCGGGGTCCGCGCCGCCCATCACCTCGCCGACGACGGTGCCGACGGGGGCGTTCTCGACGACGTCGCTGCCAACGAGGGTTATCGGGCTCGGGGGCTCGTTGACGTCCGTGACGGTCAGGAGGAACGAGGTCTCGGCGGTGAGGCCGCCCTGGTCGCGCACGCGCACGGTCACGCGGAAGCTCGTCGGCGCCTTCTCGAAGTCGAAGGGCGTGCGCGCGATGAGGGCGTCGCCAGCGAGTTCGAAGCGGTCGTCCGGGTTGGTCGTGAGCGTGTAGGTGTAGTTGTCGACGACGTCGGGATCGCCAAGCGGCGTGAGCTGGCCGACAACCGAGTTCGCGGCGGCGTTCTCGGGGATATCGCGCTTAGAGAGTGCCACGCCGATCGGCGCCTCGTTGACATCGAGGACCCGAATCTCGACCAGGCTCTCGACGAACAGGCCCGAGCGATCGGTTGCCCGGATCTTTATCGGGTAGAGCGCGCGCGTCTCGTAGTCGAGCACCTTGGCGACCTGCAGGGTGGCGCCCTGGATCGCAAACGCGTCGCCCGGGTTCTGCACGAGGGAAAACGTTGGCAGGTCGCCGGTGTCGGGGTCGCCCGTGACCGACAGGGTCGCGACAAAGCTGCCCTCGTTGCGCGCCTCCTGGACGACCGTGCCGCTGATGTTGATGCCGGTCGGCGCCTCGGGCTCGTCGCTCACGTCGATCGTCACGAGCTGCTCGACGGCGGCCCCCGAGGGTGGCAGGGCGCGCACGCGCAATTGCACGCTGCGGGTGGTCTCGAAGTCGATGACCTTGGTGGTGACCAGGCGATTGCCCTGGATCGCAAACCAGCTGCCGGGGTTCTGCACGAGCGACCAGGTGTAGCCCTGCGCCGAGTCGGGGTCGCCGACCGGTGTGAACGTGCCGACGACCGTGCCGACCGGCTGGTTCTCGCGCACGCTGGCGGGGTCGATGGCGAGGCCCGAGGCGGGCTCGTCGACATCGCTCACCGCGATGTCGAAGGCCTTGTCGATGATGAGCCCGGCTTTGTCTTTGGCGCGCACGAGGATCGACACGACAGGGGCACGTTCGAAGTCGAGCCCAGCGGTCCCGACGCGCAGGATGTTGCCATCGAGACGGAAGGCACCATTGCCGTCCTGCAACAGAAGCAGGGTCTGGTCGTCGCCGGCATCGGGGTCGGTGACGTCGATGAACGCGACGAGTGCGTTGGGCGCGGCGGATTCGGCGACCGTCAGCGTGGACAGCGAGATGGCGCTGGGCGCCTCGTTCTTGTCGAGGATCGGGATTGTGACTGAGAGGTCCTTCGAGAGGCCACCGCTGTCGGTGGCGCGCACGGTGAGCGCGACGCTGGGCGTGGTCTCGTGGTCGAAGCTCGCGGTGGCCGTGAGCTGGCGATTGCTGAGCGCGAAGCCGCTGCCGCCGACGAGCGTGAACGTGTGGCTGTCGCCGGCGTCGGGATCGGTGGCTGACACGGTGCCGACAGCGGTGCCGGGAGGGGCGTTCTCGAAGAGGCCGTTGCCGGTCAGGATGACGGCGCTCGGAGCCTCGTTGCGGTCGGCGATGAACACGGTAACGGTGGCCTCGGCGAAGCGGCCGGCGCGGTCGGTCGCGCGAAGGGTCGGCGTGAACACGGATTTTGTCTCGAAGTCGAGCGCGCCGGTCACGCGCAGCGAGGTGCCGTCGACGACGAAGGGGCCGTCGGCCGTGACGATGCGATAGGTGTGGCTGTCGCCGGAGTCGGGGTCGCCGGTTGCTGCGAGGACCCCGACGGTCGTGCCGAGGGGGGCGCCCTCGGCGACGGGGGCGCCGCTCAGGAGCACGCCGGTCGGGCTCTCGTTGCGGTCCCAGATCGCGAGCGGGATGAGCGCGCTGGCGGAGAGGCCGGCGCGGTCGACCACCTCGATCTCGAGGAGCGCGTCGGGGTCGGTCTCGAAGTCGAGCTCGGTGGCGGTGCGGAGTTGGTTGCCCTCGAGCACGAAGCGGCCGTCACCGTCGTCGAGCAGCGTGAAGGTGAAGGCGTCGCCCTGGTCCTGGTCGCCGCGTTGGGTGACGCTGCCGACCAGGCCGAAGAGGGTCGTGTCCTCGGGGAGGCCGCTGGCCGAGAGGTTGACGCCGAGCGGCGGGTCGTTGCGGTCGAGGATGGCGATATTGAACGAGCGCTCGATGTAGGCGTTGGTGGAGTCGGTCGAGCGCACGCGCACGGTGCGTTGGGCGCCGGCTTCGAAGTCGAACGCGGCGGTGGTGATGAGCTGGTCGCCGACGATCACGAACAGGTCGAGTGGGTTGTCGATGAGCAGGTAGTCGAAGCTGTCGCCGATGTCTGTGTCGAGCGTCGCGAAGGTGCCGACGACGGTGCCCACGGGCAGGTTCTCGGCGACCGATTGGCCGTGCAGAGTGAGCCCGTTGGGCGTGGTGGCATGCGCGGCGGTAGCGAATGCCAGCGCAGCGAGAGCGAGCACGGCGGATGCGAGGGGGGTGGACCTGATCAGGGACAAGGGTCACCTCCGAGGTTGCCGCAGATGTCGACCGGGCTGCTGCTCTCGACGTCGCTCAGCTCGCGCAGGACGTCATCGATCGGGAGTTTCGGGTTGTCGCGCACAATGACTGCGCCCGCGACGGCGCCGAGCCCCGAGAGCGTGAGTCTCGTGAGATCGGGATTGTCGCGCACGACCAGATCGCCGTCCTGGATGGTCAAGAGCGCGTCGAATGTGCAGCGCTCGAACGAGTGGGTGTTGATGAGCTTGAACGAGCGGCCGACCGTACGAAGGGAGTCGAAGCGCAGCTCGTCGGGCTCGGGCGAGCCGGACACGTCGTCGAGCACGACCGAACCGCCGACGCTGGCGAGGTTCAACAGGCCGAGCTGCATCACGCGCTGGTGCGAGATGCGCACGTCACCGGCGATGTCGGTGATCTGGAAGAGATTGCCCTGCCATGCGAGGTTGCCAGACGAGACAAGGTCACCACCGACGGTGACGAGCTGGATGAGCGTGAGCTCGACGTCGCCTGCGTTCTCGAGGATCAGCGACCCTCCGACCGTGACGACACGGGTCGCGACGACCTCCTCCAGGAGCGGCGCGTTGGCGACGATGAACCCGCCATTGATGGCGAGCAGCGCCGGGAAGCCGACGAACGTCAGGCCCTCGACGTCGTCGATGCGCACGTCGCCGCCGACCGAGGCGAGCGCGTAGAGCTCGATCCGCTCGAACGAACCACCTGCCACGCGATCGAATACGAGGTCGTCGCCGATGGCGAGGATGCCGCCGAGATCGAACCCTTCGATCGTGCTGTCCTCGACGCGCACGTCGCCCATCACCTCGCGCAAGCCAGTGAACATGACGCCCGCGGTTGCGCCGTCGATCACCAGGCTGCCGCCGATCGACAAGCAGCGGGGCGCATCGATGAAGGCGCTGCCACCTTGGATGACAAAGTCGACGCCGACCCCTTCGAGCGAGGGCAGGGCGTAGCCGACGCCGCGCGCCGGCGTGACCGCGATGGCGCGGATGGAACCGCCAACGGTGGCGAGGCGGTCGAGCTCGAGTGACTCGAGCGCGCCATGCGTCAGGCGCACGTCACCGTTGACCTCTTTGAGCGAGGGCAGCGAAATCGACCACTCGCCCTCGAACAGCGACAGGTGACCGCCGACCTCGGCGAGCGTCGGTGCCAGCAGCTTCGCCCGGCCGGTGGTCCAACCGATCTCCAGGTTGCCGCCGACGCGCGCGAGCTTCGGCAGGTTCAGGTCGGCCATCACCGGGCGTGCCTCGGTGCCGAGCACACGCAGGTCGCCTTCGACGACGACCAGGTCTGGCAAACGAATCGGCCTCGTCGCGGCGATGACCAGGTTGCCACGCACGCGATCGATGCCCGCGAGCTCGGCGGGTTCGGTGATCGTCGTCGTCGTCACCGTGATGCCGGTGTCGCCCGAGACGGCATCGACCTCCGACAATGGCGGCGGCGCGGTGTTGAGCTCGCACGCGGCCAGGAGGCACACCGCGAGCACGACCCGCAGGTGCAGCCGCGTCCCAGGCAGCGACCCGATGAGCGAGGACGCGCCCATCACTCCTCTCCAAATGGGGTCGAGCGCTCGCCAGGCGCGGCGACCCGCTGCTGGAACGTGTACCCGAGGATGACCCCGCCCTGATACTCTTGGAAGTCGTGGCCCGTGTGCACCTTGAGCTGCACGCCGAGCTTGAGCCCACGCGTCACTTCGTAGGCGAGCTCACCGTCGAAATTGAACGCGAACGCGTAGCCGTTCTGGCCCTTGTGGAACGCTTCCACGGGCGCGTCGTCCGCGCTGACGAGCTCCTCGCGGAGGTCCTGCCGCGCAGGGTCCGTCGGGTAGTAGCTGACGCCATCCTCGCGAAACCAGACGAGCCCGATGCTTGCTTGGGCCTGGTAAGTCAGGTCGCCTTCGCTGCTCGCGAGCCGCAGCGGGAACCCGAATGACGCGAATTGCTGCGGGCTGAAGTAGCCGCCGTGTCCAAGCGTGAAGTGGCGCAGGTTCTTGTCGAAGAACATGGCCGAGACATCGAGGCCCGTCGTGAAGCTCATTCCCTCCCAGTCATAGAGGCGCCACGAGATACCGGTGCCGGCCTCCGCCGACCAGTTAGCGGCGACGCGTTCGCCGAGCAGGAGATTGCCGCCGCCGACCAGGTAGAAGACGACCTCGTCGACCGTGATGCCGAGGTCGAGGCGGCCGCCGTTCCTGGTGACGCCACCCCAGACCGTCTGGGTCGCGAGATCCTCGGCGCCGCCCCATGACAAGAGGCTCTCGGTCATCGCGCGACGATAGCCCTGCAGTTTGAAGCCGACCTCGCCAAACGTCTCGTTCCACGCGAAACCGCCGACGAGGGTCTCAATCGGGAATCCGAGCGGCGTACTACCGACGTCCAGGCGCCACCCGCCGATCTCCTCGGCGAGGCCGAGCTCGACGCCGGTGAGTCCCTGCCCGAAGCTGCCGGCGGCAGTGCCGAACAAGTCGACACCGGTCGTGCCAAAGCGCGACCCGGTGAGTTCCTGATCGAGGTTGACCGCGCCCGCATCGAGCAGCACCGGGGTCGCGGTGAAGGTCATGCGGCCGCGGTAGCCGGTCGGGATCGACAGCCATGTCGGTACATCGAGCGCCAACAGCTGGCTCGTACCCGCGGTGCCGGGTCGCACGCGCATGCCAATCGAGGTGCCGATGCGGATCGCGTGGCGCGCCCGCAGCCGATCGATCTCCCGCACGATCTCGGTACGCAGCGCCAGGTCGTCACTTTGTTGCTGCCGCTTGCCACTCCCGAAGCGACGCTCGGCACCGGCCAGGAGCTTGCTCACGCGCATCTCGCCATCGAGCTCGGGCGAGCTGCGGCCTTCCTCCAGCGCCAGCGCGCGCTCGAACGCGTCCATCGCCTCGCTGTCCTCGCCGATGAGCACATGCATGCGGCCCGCGACGAGGTACATGCGCGGGTCGTCGTCGGCCATGCGCAGACCTTCTTCGGCGAAGCGCCGCGCGTCGCCTTCGCGACCCAGCTCGACCGCGCTCTGGATGGCACCCTGGCGGGCCTCGATGTCGCGCGGCTTCATCTGCAGCACGCGCCCGAACAGCTCCGACGCCTCGCTGTACTCGCCCGCCGACAGGAACAGACGCCCGAGCGCGGTCATGAGCCGCGGGTCGTTCGGGTAGTCCTTGAGCGGATCCTGCAGGAGGTTGAACGCTCGCGCCAGGAACCCAGATTCACGCGCGATATCGGCCCGTTTCACCGAGTAGGCGATCTTCAGATCGGCCAGCCCCTTTCGTTCGGGCGGGGTCAACGTTGCCTCGCCATCGAGCTCGCGCAGCACACTCAAGAGCTCCGCCTCGCGGTCGGCCTTGTGCAGGATACCCGCGAGCTGCAGCTTCAAGGTCGGCGTCTCGCTCTTGTTCGACGTCAGCGCGTCGTACATCACCGCCAGCGCCTGGTCGTACTTGCCCATGTCGGCCCACGCGTTCGCCACGAGCCCTGTCAGATCCGGCTCGTCCCGGGTCGCGCGCTGGAGTTCCGTCAGGCGCGCCTGCGCCGAGATCTGCTTGCCGCGCCCCGCGAGCTTCAGCGCCTGCAGCACATCCGCCTGCACCTGCAGCCGCCGCTTCAGCTTCTTGGTCCCCGGGTCGAGCTCGGCGTCCTTCAAGCCTTGAAGCACATCGAGCCCATCGTCGAACCGCTGCTCCCCGGCCAGCACCCATGCCCGCGCAATCGCCACGTCCTTGTCGACAGGCTTCTTGCCACCGCTCAGATCCGGCTTGGGCGCGACTGGCTTGCCGTCCGGTCCGACCGTCGTCGGCGCCAGCGCCCGCTCCTTCGCGAGCTGGTCGAGCTTGTCGAGTGAGCCGCGCGCTTCCGTGCTCTTACCGAGGTCGAGGTAGGTGTACGTCTGCTCGAGCAGCACATTGCGGCTCGTCGGATCGGTCGCCAGGGCCGCGTCGAGCAGCGCCTCGGCCTCGACCAGGAGTCCCATCTTCCGCTTCGCGACCGCGTCCCGACGCAGCACCTCGGCGCGGATCCAGGTGTCCTTCCACGCCGCATCCGGGTTGATCGCGACGAGCGCTTCGTTGGTCGCCAGCGCTTTCTCCTGTTCGCCGCTGCGCAGGTAGAGCTCGACCAGTCCCTTCATCGCGGCGATGTTCTTCGGGTCCTTTTCGACCAGCACCTCGAACAGCGCCTGCGCCTCGGCAAAGCGCTCGCCGTCGACGTACACGTTCGCCAGCGCCAGCTCGGCATTGGCCGCCTCTTTGGGCGATTTCTGGATCGCCTCCTCGAGCTTTGTGCGCGCCTCGTCGAGCTTGCCCTCGCCGCGGTCGGCCTCGGCATGTTTCACCAGCGACCAGAACTCGGCGCTGCGCAGCGAGTCCTCCCACAGCTCCTTGCGCTTGGGCGCCGCCGCCTTCACCTTGTCGAACATCTGCCGCGCCTCGTCGAACGCCTCCTTCCGGAGGAGCGCATTGCCGAGTCCCGCCAGCGCATCGACGTCGCGCGGATTCGTCTTCAATGCCTTCCGGAAGATCACCTCGGCGCCATCGACGTTCGCCGCGTCGAGCGCGTCGTAGCCCGACTTCAAGCGCTCGCGCTCGGCCTCCGCCGCGCCTCGCGCGACCACGCCAGCGCGCGTCTCGGCAAGCCGGGTCTTCACCTCGCTGTCGTCCGGAAAGCGTGCGAGATAGCGGTCGTAGCGCGGCATATCCTGGGTTCCGAGCAGGAGCCACAACAGCGCTTGTCGCCACGGCCCTCTGGTCGCCTTGGCGTCGCTGCCCGCGGCCGTGAGCTTCTCCAGCCGATCGATGCCATCGCGGCGCGTCGTCTCGACGTAGGTGAGGTGGCGCGCGTAGGCGAGCTCGAAGCGGGAGTCGCTCGCGTTGTCGCCCATCAGCCGCAACAGGCCGAGCCGCGCCTCCTCCCAGCCGCCCGCGGTTCCGCCGAGCGTCTGGTAGTACTCCATGCCGACCGCGCCTGATGGCGTCTGGCCACCAAACAGCTTGCGATACAGCTCGAGCGCCTCGCCAATCTTGCCGGCTCGCACTTGCGTTCGCGCCTGCGTCAAGAAGTCATCGTATTTCGCGCCGAGCCCGAGTGCCTGTTCGAGCCCCGGGATGCGCGGGTTCCCGGGTTGCGCTTTGCGCAAGCGCTCGAGGTAGCCCTTGGCCTCGTCGCTCTTGCCGGCGCGCGCCGCAAAGAGCGCCAGCTCGGTCAGTGCCTCGGCATGATTCGGTACTGACCTCAGGACTTTACGCCATGCCTCAGCGGCCTTGTCGGGCCGCCCCCGTGCCTGCCAGTAGCGCACGTTCTCGAGCAGCTGGTCCAACGCTTCGCCCGGCTCGGCCGCGACCGCGACCTCACGCAGGCTGCCGACCGGCAACGCCGAAGTGCCGACGCACAGCGCCAACAGGGTCATCGATGCGCGCATGCTGCTCCGCTCCTCTTCAGCTCGAGGCTGCCGTCCAGCCGGAAGCGGTAACGCCCATCCAGCCACCCGTTCGCGAACAAGAGCAGGTTGTGATCGTAATAGAACGCCGGCTCCCCGTAGAGCCCGTTGCTGCGCTTCTCGGCACGCACCCGCTGCTCCAGTGCCTCGGCGCTCGTCGCATCACCGAGCGCCAGCGCGAACACCTGGCCGACCGCCTGGAACCCGACCGGCCCCGACCGCAGCGCCACGTTCTTCGCCGCGTCGAATGCGTCCACCCGTTCGGGCACGAAGCCCTGCGTGCGCACGACCTCGAGCAGCCGACTGCCGCGCGCGAGCAAGCGCCCACGCAGCGGATCCTCCGGTGCCATCAACGCGGGCCACAGGTACGCGCGGATCGCATCGTAGCTCCCGACCCCGGGCGATGCGCCGGCTGGTGCCCCCGGCATGTTCGCGTACGCATCGCTCACGAAGCGCTGCGCGACGCTGCTCCATGCCGCCCAGTCGGGGTAGAAGCGCTCGGGCGTCGCCTCCTCGGCGAGCCTCACCGTGCTCTCGATGACGTTCGCCCACGGGCCACTCGGATCGACGCGCGCCGCCCAGCGTAGGAACGGCACCGGCTGATAGCTCGGGTTCACGCGCCAGAAGCCCGGCAACGTGTCGAAGCCCGTCGGCCCCGGCAGCAGCATCGGCCCGAGCCCCGGCAGCGTCACGACCTCGTCGGCCGCGATGCGCGCGAGGAGGGCCCCGCCGATCGCCGCGTAACGATCATGGCCGAATGCGACCGCCGCATGCACGAGCACATACGCCATGAACAGGTCGGCGTCGCTCGCTGCGTTGGGATCGATTACATGGCCCTCGATCTGCCCCTTGGTCTGCCCCGCTCCCTCCTTCAGGGCCCACTTCCAGGCCGGCAGGTGCTTGGACAGATCGCCCTTGGCCAGGTACTTCTCGGTCCACGCGAGCACGCGCGCGAAGGTCGCGGCGTCATCCGCCACCAGCGCGTGGAACATCGCGTACGCCTGACCCTCGGAGGTCGAGTGCTGCGCGAAGTGGTCGACGACGCGCCCGTCCTTCTCGATGAACGCGGCCTTGTAGTCGTCCCACAGCGGCCAGGCGGGCGCGCACTGCGCGGTCTTGTCGCCCGCATCCGGATCTCCCGCCAACGGGGCGCCTGCGCACGCCGCCGCCAACACCACTCCGAGGAGCAGCGCCGCCATCACCCCTTCACCTCGACGGTCAGGCGCCGGTACGCGATATTGAGGAGTCGCCGCTTCAGCACCCACCCGAACGCGAGCGCCGTCAGGATCAAGAGCGGCATCAAGATGATCCAATTGCCCGCGATGAACCACAGGAACTGGGTCCATGGCGGCAGAGTGCCCATGTCGTAGTTCGACAGCACCCGAAAGGCAGCCCGCCGATCGCCTGCCAGCACGAGCACGTCCGCGCGCGGCGAGATCGCCTCGGCGACGCCCTTCATCTCCGGCAGAGACGGCATGCCCGTCGCGCCGTCGGCGCTCACCACCACGATGCTGCGCCCGGACTGCCACGGCGACTCGAGACCGACCACATAGGCGCGCTCGGAGCCAGGCCGCAGCGCCTTGCCGAGCCGGTTCAGATCCTCGCTGAGCGGGGTGCCCTGGAGGAACGCCATCGCCTCCTGGTACCACGGCACCGATGGCAACTGAATGTGCCCCGCCGCCTCGCGCGTGATGCCGCGGATAGGCATTTGCTCTTCCCAGGCGGCCAGCCCGCGCAGGCGTCCGACCACGCCGATGACGATGATGTCCTTCGTGCGTCGCGTCGCGTCCTCGCCAATCGCCTCGGGGTGATCGCCCAGCACCACGTCGAGCCCGGTCGGCGGGTGACCCGTGATGGCGGTCGTCTGCGCCACGAACGACAAGAGCGTACTGAGCTCGGCCGGCAAGGGTCGCCCCGGCAGCGACGCGACCGTCTCAGACAGGTCCGCCATGCGCGTGAACGGGAACCCGTCATTGACGAACGCTTCGAGGTCCGGCATCGGACGATAGCGTTCGTAGCCCTCGAGATGCAGCACCGACGTGCCCAGCACCTCGACCTCGACGATGTCGTCATCCGGGTTCGGGCAGCTGTCCTTGGGTGGCACCACATGCACGTTCAGTTGGTTGAAGCCGCGCAGCTCGGTCACCGGCAGTCGCAGGGTCTTCTGCTGCAGCTCGGCGGCGTCGACATCGCGGTCGAGCGATAGCCCGCCGAGATAATGGCCGTTGATGTCGACCACCAGCGCCGGAGCCGCCACGCCAGGCGGCACGGCCGAGCGCCACTCGAGCGCCAGCTCGACGTAGCTCGTCGGCCAGGTGAAGACATCGGGTGGGATGCGGAATTCGAACGGGATGGTGCCGCCGAGCGCGCCCCGGAACGTGCGGTGCTGCTTGTCGCTCACGAGCCCGAGCGACAGCGGCACGCCGGCCGGAAACCAGCGCGGCGCATCGTACGGCACGCGCGGCGTCACGTCCGGCGTGAAGTCGAAGCGCACCGTCGCGCCTTGGCCCTTGGTGGCCTCGAAGTCGAGCAGTACGCGCTGCGCTGCGAGCTCGAGCTCGTCCATGGTGCGCCCCGCGATCACCCAGAGCTTCGCGTGGCGCGCGCCACTTCTCGGGTTGTCGCGCATCGCGACCATCGGCCCGCTGATAGGCCCGAGGTCGGGCACGAGCGCCGCCATTTCGGGCAGCATCAATACCACCGCATGTCCCTCGGGCAGCTCGCGCCAGCTCACCGGGAAGCGGAAGCGCGCGCCACCGCGCACGCCGAAATAGGCGGCGACATAGCTTGCGACCTTCACGATGCGCGCGCCCGCCGGACCCTTGCCATTCTTGCCGGCCGGCCCTGCCTCCGGCGCGAACGGCAAGACGATGTGAATCGGTGTCACCGCGTCCGCGAACGGGTCGAAGAACGGCACCGGCAGCAGGTCGAGCTGGTTTGGCAAAGGCAGCGGCGCGGCGACCGCGTCGAGACGCCCACCGCGCAGGAACTTCCATGAGCCGACCTCGACCAGCACCGTGCACGCCGCCCCAGGCGCCAGCACCAGATCGAACGACAGCGCGTTCTTCTCACCCATCAGCTGCGGCGGCACCTCGATCTCGAGCATCGCCGGCACCACCACGGGCCTACCGTCCTCGGTCGCGAGCGGCACGGTCGCGACGACCTCGTCGTTGACGGCGATCTTCATCGCGACGGCCGCTGCCGGCAAATCCATCGTCTGGTCGAGCTCGAGCCGCAGCCGTGCCTGCGTGAAGACCTCATCCCCACGTGCATAGAACGGCAGCCGCACCGAGGTGCGCCGATTGTAGCTGCGCATCGCCTTGTCGAGCCCGAGGTGATCGAGCGACCAGGTCGTCGTCGGCTTCATCGTGTCGACCGGCGGCCGCGCCGGATCAGGCGCCACTTCGCCCGGCACGTCGACCGGCACGGCATCGTTTGGGTCCGGAGCGGGCTCGCCCGGCCTCACCTCGGGCTTGGGCTCGGGCCTCACTTCGGGCTCGGGCACGTCGTCGTCTCCGCCGACCGGGTCGAGTTCGAGCGGTTCGCCGCCGGTCCAGCCGTCCGGTGCCGGCTGCGCACGCGCCTGGGACAGCCCCGCTCCGGTAAGGCCCAGCGCGAGCACGAGGCCCGCCGCCTTGCTCCGCGACGTGAACATGAACGGCAAGCGCGCAGCACCCTTCACGCCGATCCACAGCACCGCGAACAGCGCCAGAAGAGGCCGGTCATGCTTGCGTCCCTGCGACCAATCGGTCCACGCGGTCGGCCGCGAGAAGGTCGCGCGCACGAGGCTCTCCTCCGCCTCGAGCCCCATGTTCGTGAACTCGAGGCGCAAGATGCGCCCGTGCTTCTGCACGACGCGTGCTTCGGCCGGCACGTCGTCGCGACCGATCACCACCGTCACGTCGATGACCTCGTCCTTCTGGATCGGCAGCTCGTAAGGCGCCCTCAGCGCAAGCCCACTGGTCGAGATGTCGATGGTCTCGCACGCCACGACGTGCTGGCCGGCCAGGCGGATCATCGCCGGCAGCTTCGCTCGCACGCGCGGGAACACCCGTCGCTGTTGTCGTTCCCAGGCGACCGCCACCGTCGCGCACAGGAACATGAACGCGTAGAGGCTCCATGCGAGATTGACGAGGATGGCACTGACCTCGGCGTCGGGTTGCGTGAGCTTCCAGATGCCCATGCTGGTACCGAACAGGTTGAGTGCGAGCAGCACCAGGTAGGGGCCGGCGATGCGCAGGTCGAAGTAGTCGCGCGCGACCACGCCGCCCTTGGCAGTCACATTGAACTTGCCGAACTTCGGCGAGATCATCGCGAGTGTGGTCGGATAGATGATGTAGGTCGCGAGCGCCGACTCGTAGACTTCGGCCCAGAACGAGTGGCGATGGGCGCCCTGCACCTGCGAGTTCGTCAGGTACGCATGCGCCATGTGCGGCAGCGCAAACGCCAGGATCGTTTCGGCCGAGGCGTTGAAGATGTGGGCGTCGAACACGAGGTACGCGAGCGGCGCCATCAGGAAGATGAGCCGCGGGATCCCATAGAAGAAGTGCAACATCGCGGACGTGTAGCAGAGGCGCTGCACGAGCCCGAGGCCACGTCCGAACAGGGGATTATCGACGCGGAAGATCTGCGCCATGCCGCGCGCCCAGCGGATGCGCTGGCCGATGTGGCCCGACAGGCTCTCGGTCGCAAGGCCGGCCGCCTGCGCGATGTCGATATAGGCCGAGGTATAGCCGCGCCGATGCAGCTTGAGCATCGTGTGCGCGTCTTCGGTCACCGTCTCGGGAGCGATGCCGCCGACCTCTTCGAGCGGTGCGCGCTTGATGACGGCGCACGAGCCGCAGAAGAAGGCCGCGTTCCAGAGGTCATTGCCTTTTTGCAGGACGCCGTAGAAGAGCTCGCCCTCGTTGGGTATCTTCTTGAAGTTGTGGAGGTTCCGCTCGAACGGGTCGGGCGTGTAGAAGTGGTGGGGGGTCTGCACCATCGCGAGCTTCGGGTCGCGCATGAACCAGCCGACGGTGAGCTGGAGGAAGCTGCGGGTGGGGATGTGGTCGCAGTCGAAGATGGCGACCAGGTCGCCGCGGGTCTTCTTCAGCGCGTGATTGATGTTGCCGGCTTTCGCGTGCTTGTTGTCGGGGCGGATGATGTAGCCGACGCCGGCCCTCTGGCAGAACGCCTTGAACTCGTCGCGGCGGCCGTCATCGAGCAGATAGATGTTGAGCTTGTCGGCCGGCCAGTCGAGCGCCTTGGCCGCGAGGATGGTCGTGCGCACGACCGAGAGCGGCTCATTGTACGACGGGATGTAGATGTCGACGCTCGGCCAGCTCGCAGGATCGGCGGGCAGTGCCACCGGCTTTCGTTCGAGCGGCCACGCGCTCTGGATGTAGCCCAGCACCAACACCAGCACCGCATACGCCTCGGCCGCGAGCAACACGAGGCCGAGCGTCATGTCGACGCCGTCCTCGTTGCCGACGGTCGTCGTGATGCGCCAGTGCAGGTAGCGGGTCGACACCGTCACCGACACGACGATCAGCGCGAGCGTTATGCCGCGGCTCGAGATGAGGCTGAGCATCCAGCAGAAGAGGAACGTGAAGGACGCGAAGAGCGTCTGGCTCCAGGTGTCGAGCGGCGCGATGACGACACCCGACAGGAAGACCGCGGCGATGATCCACGCGAGCAGGCGCAGCGGCCACCACACGCCGTGCTTGGCGGATGTCGGCAACGCACGCTCGGGCGCGTGATCGACGCCTGCGATGCTCGCGCCTCGACTCGCAGCGTTCACCGGGTCATCTCCAGTACGCGGCTGGCGACCCCGCGCATGGCGGTCGCGAACTGCGAGTGTGGCGCCATCTGCACGCAAGTGGTGCGCGCCGCCGCCGACTCCCGCACGTGCTCATCATCGACGAGTGCCACGTCGAGGAAGCGATCACCGACCGCTTGCGAAAGTGCGGCGCGAATGTCGCGCGAGAGAGATCGGCGCGCGTCGACGCGGTTCAGCAGGAACAAGATGCCCTTGAAGCCGGGCCGCTTGGCGGCCTCTTCGAGCGCTTCGTCGAGGTCAGGCAGGGTCGCATATGACAGCGCGCACGCTTCGAGGACCACGATGATCACGTTTGCCAGAGCTATCGCCTGATGCTGCCAGACCCCGCGTTGCGCCGGGGTGTCGATGACCGCGTAGTCGAACCCCGACGGGCTCAGCTCGCGAATGCGCTTGTCGAGCCAGGTCGGGTCGAGGCGCGCCTGGCTCTCGATCGCCGCCAGGGCGGATCCGGACTGCCGGCCGAACGGCACGTAGGGGAGGTCCGCCCGCTGCGCACGCAGCATCGCGATGAGGCCCTGGTGCCGGAACTCCGGGCTCGAGATGCCGTTGGGCTCGCCCACCGCCATGCCAAACAGGAGGCCCAGCGAGTTCTGCGGATCGACGTCCACGACCACGACCCGGGCCCGCTCCGAGAGGAGCCGACCGAGATTGGCGGCAAGCGTGGTGCGACCCGTACCGCCTTTGGCGGATATGATAGCGATGTGATTCATCGGTGGGATGGCCTTGCGCGGGGATCTAGGGGCTCGGCATGGCGAGCCTTGGCCTCGTCGCGCGTCAGTTTGCCCGTGTCTTGCCGGACGCCGCTGGGCCAGTCGCACGGTCCGCCGGGTCGGCCATGAACCAGTCAGCGGGCATCGCGGGCTGGCTCGGGGTGCGCGTCGTAGACAGCTGAGTGACGTTGCCAGGCAGCGACTGTGGTGCCAGCGATTCGCGCTTCCAGCGTTGGGCCACGAGCACCTGGTCGGTCGCCGCGATGAGCGGCCAGCGCGAGGCACCCTGACCGTCCTGGATGGGACGGGCGAGATCGCGATAGCTGTCGAAGGCGATCCCGGCGTGTCGGAGATCGTTGACATAGCTGTGGGGCATGGATGGTTCCAAGGGCCTGAAAGGATAACCAAAACACGGACGTCAGACCGAAGGTCTGCAAGCCTGTCCTGTCCCCGGAACCGCAATGTCCGGGGGGCTATCTGATTTGAACGATGGAATAGTTCAGCCGCGCGGGGAGCGCAAGCGGAAACGGACTACGGAGGATTCTGGTGGGACCCCAACCGCCGTTGGAGGTAGGGAACATAGGCACGTCGCACACCAGGTCGCAATGATGAGGTTTCACCGCCCTCTTCTCACCAGTCGGTTAGTAGCGCGGATCGCGTGCGATTGCGCGGCCCTGCGGACCCGTACAATTCGCGAAGCGAGGCGCGCGCGGCCGAGGAGCCGCGAGGCTGGGGTAGCCACCTGTTCGATCGCAGACGGATGCGTCGCCGCGCGCTGGCGCAGTCTTGGCATCCTCCCAGTCCCGTCAAGAGCCCTGAACTCCGACGGAAATCGCTGGATATGCGCAGCGTGAAGAGCTAGCGCTCCAACAGCCGGAGGACGGTTGCATCAAAGTGGCCCTTCCGCAATGGGGCGACGAATACAAGTGCGTCGCCGTTGGCGGTGAAGCTCTGGTCCGGGTCGGTCGGCAGGTGCTCGGCGATGGCCTCGGGTATCGCTTCGCGCTCGACCTCGCCCTTGCGACGGCCACCGCCCTTGCGCTCGGCCGCCTCGGTGAGCGGGCGCACCTGATAGCCCCGCACCGGGAAGCCCTTGCGCATCTTGAGGTGGGCGCGCTCGATGAGGAGCGTGCGATCGTCGTGGGCGAAGCCGCCGACCACCCGCGAGAAGCGGCCTTGGAGCTCACGCGTTGCCTCGGCAGAAACGCGCCAGGCCGAGTGTTCGCCTGCGCCGACGCGCCGCGCGACGAGCACGAAGCCGTCACCGTCGGGGATGAAAGCGGTGCCACGGTCGAGCTGCACGACGGGCAGGTCGCGCCGCTTACCGGCGACCCCATGCTCGTCGAGTGCTATCGCCATGAGGTCGATGCGGCTACACGTCTCGCTCTTGCAGTTGCCGAGCACGAGCATCAGCCCCGCGTCGAGGGGCACCAGTGCGCGTGGTTCGCCGATCGCGGTCTTCTTCGTTATGAGGCTCACGCTCGCGAGCGCGGGGTGGCCTTCAGTCCAGGCTTCGCCATCCTTGCGAAGGCCTTCCGGCTGGGTCGCGGCGATCTCGAAGCAGGTTGGGCCGAGCTTGTCCTTGGCGCACGCCACGACCCCGCCCGCGCTCGCCGCGGCGACGAGTGGCCCCGCCAGTTGCCCGCCTTCCTCGCCTGACAGTCGCACCGGTTCGAGGCTCACCAGGTCCTTGCTGGCGCTCTCGATCGCTAGCCCTTCGAGGTGACCATCGGCCAGCCACAGCGCCAGCACCCCGGCGCCCGAGCGCACGAGCGACAGCCGCGACGCCCCGCCACGCACACGCGCGAACCGTTCCGTCGGAGCGGTCAGCGACACCGACACGACCCCGCCTGCCTGCTTGCGATGGAGGCGCTGGATCACCACCTGATCGCCAGCACGCCCGGCCACGAGCAATGCGTCATCGCTGAAGATCGCGTCGTCGATCGCCGCGAGTTCGCTTGCGCTGAAGCTCAGCGGCCAAGGCTCGAGAGGTGCTTGGAGCGTCGTGGTCGGCGCATCCGGATCGGGTAGCGGCGGCTCACCCACGGGCGCAGCGAGAGGGTCGATCGAACCGTCCTCGGCAGCGCCCGGCAGCGCCAACGTCGGCAGCTCGGCGTTCGGCGGCACGGCAATGCCGTCGCCGCAGGCGGACCCGGCGGACCAGAGACAACAAAGTGCGGTCAAGGCCCTGGCCAAGGCAGCCGAAGGCGATACTGCGGCCACGCCGCGATGGGATGCGTTCACAGACCCGATCCACCACGAGAATGCAGGCCTGTCCAAAAGCCTCGCCCCGATCAGGTCGCGGCTGGCACGAGCCCTTCGAGGCGATTGCTCAGGCGCTCGACGCCGCCCCCGGGCCACGACTTCTTGCGCTCTCCGTCCACCCAGAGGAGGTTGAACGGCAGATCGTGTACGTCCTTGAGCCACTCGCCGTGCTCACGCTTGAAGTCGGTGAGGCCGCGCTGATCGAGCAACATCTTGCCGAAGCGGACCTTGCCTGCGTACCGCTCGTCGCCGAGGAAGCCTTTCAAGTCCTCGGTCCAGGTAGCGCATGCGCCGCAATCTGATTTGCCGAGCATCAAGTAGGCGACCCCGTCCGCCACGAACTCGCGCCAGTTGCTGCCGTCGATGACCTGTAGCTCCGTTGTCATGTCGCCGCCCTCCCTCGAACGTCAGGCCCTGAACACTTTTACTGAAACACGAAACCCCGGGGCAGCAAGGCCGTCCCGGGGTTGCGTCGGCACAACTGCCGCGGGTCAGATCACGAACTTGTCGCCCTTGTGCCAGTCGGCGCCGCAGAGGCCACCCGACATGAGGGCCTGCACCGTGCGCAGAGTCTCCTTCGGGCTGCGGCCGGCGCCGGTGTCGTTGACCGAGACCGAACGCACGACGCCATCCGGGTCGACGACCACGGTCGCGCGGTAGGCGATGCCCTCGTCCTCCTTCAGGACGTCGAAGGCCTTGGACACCTCGTGGTTGGTGTCGGCGATCACGGGATGGGTAATCTCCTGCGGGAACGTGGCGCGGTCGGCGAACCACGAGCGATGGCTGAAGAAGCTGTCGGTCGATGCGCCGATGACCTCGATGCCCTCGTCCTTGAACTCGCCCTTCAGCTCCTCGAAGCCCTTGATCTCGGTCGGGCAGATGAAGGTGAAGTCGAGCGGGTACCAATAGAGGACATGCCATTTTCCGGCGAAGTCCTTGTTCGAGACCGTGACTTCCTGCCCCTGGTTGTACGCCTTGGCCGTCCACTCGGGGGCCTTCTTGCCGATCAAGCTCATTGTCGTCTCCGTGTGTCGCCGCTGGCTGACCGCCATGGCCTTCAATGCAGCCTTCGGCATCCTTGCGAAGGCCCGCAGTGCATAGGCACGTTGCGTTGGGACGTCAAGGCACCTGGTCGCGGCACGTCGCGGCACCAGGTCAGGGTAACCGCGTCAGGGGGAAGATGCGCCAGTCCTCGCTGGCGGACTCGGGGCAGTCGGGCGCGTGGGCGTGCGCGACCTGGGCGACGACCAGCCCATGCTCATTGTCAGCGAAGACCGCGCGCAGCTCGGTTGCGGTCGCGCAGGCGCGGTCGGGAGGGGTGCGCGGGAAGCGTCCGGGGGCAAAGCCCGGTAGCGACACGGTGAGCTGTTCTCCACTCACGACCACCGTGCGGCCGGCATCGGCAGACACCATCGACCGCATACCCGCCTTTGTGAGGATGCGCTCCGCCGCCGTTGCTCGCGCGCCGATCCGACGTCGCAAGATCGCCTCGCGCGCCTCGTCCGGTTCGCCTTCCAATTCATCGGCCTCGAGCAACGGCTTCTCGAGCAGGGTCGATCCGTCGATTCGCGTGATGCGCAGCACGAGCGGTCCGATGCGAGCGTCGCCGACGGCGAGTGCCAGGTGCATGCCATCGGCGCTCACTCCCGGGAAGCCCTGCAGCCTGAGGGTGCCGTCGCTCGCCGTCGCGGCCAACGTCACGGTGGTCGCTTCGGACGTGACGCGGGTGGCCATTGCACCCGCGGCGGTCGCAACCAGGCCCCCGGTCTCGGCGGTCGCGGCGGTCGCGACATCGTTGGGCGCCACGGCCATTGGGGTGTCTGCCGCAGAGACCTCGGTCGGAACTACTTCGACAGCGGCGTCGGCCAGGCTCGATGCATCTATTGCGAGCGAAGACGCGGCCGCGTCTTCCGGGGTTGGCGTTATCGTCGCGCCACCTCGGGCGGCGTCGGCCGCGGGCGCGTCGGGCAACTTGGACGAGCACGCCGCGAACGCAAGAAGGGCGACGAGCAGCGTACAGTCGAGAGGGCGAGCGAGGAGGCCGTGCATCGGGTAGAGGGTGCCTCATCCCGCTAGAACGCGCACCTGTATCGGGCATGTGTCCGACTTGCGGCGGCCACGTTGACGCGCGGCTGTCGCAACGGGATGATGCGGCTCATGCCCGAGTCACCGCCGACGACGCGACCTCAGGTCGCACACGCGGCCTTGTTGCTCGGTCGCAAGACCGCTGCCGCGACGTTCCTGGTAGGGGTCGCGGCCAGCATCTCGGTGTTCATCCTGTTGCACCAGGCCGCGTTGCGTGACTCGGATCGCGCGCTCGCCAATCGCGCGCACCAGGTCACGCGCGCGCTCGAGGCGAAGGTCGCGCTGCCTGTTCAGGCGCTCGAAGCGGTCGTCGCCTATCGGCGCGCGCTGCCGCCCGAGAGGAAGCTGTTCCAGTTGTTCGCGAGCTCGCTGCTCGTGCGCCATCCAAGCCTGGCCGCGCTCGAGTATGCCGAGGTCGTGCCGGCTGACCAGCGGCTCGCCGTCGAGGCGCGCATGTCGGCCGACGCTGGCCGCCCGATCCGTGTGCGCGAACCCGATGCGAGCGGGCGCATGGTGCCGTCACCCGAACGCGCTCGCTACACCGTGCTCACCTCGATCGAGCCGTGGAACGACGAGGTCATCGGGCTCGACGTCGGCTTCGAGCAGGAGCGCCGGCTATCGCTAGAGCGCGCGGCCGAGGCGGGCGAGCGCTGGTGTTCGAGCCGCGTACGGCTCGTCGAAGACCCGGTCGACGTCTACTCGGTGGTCGTCTACGAGCCCGAGTATGCGGGCGGCCTGGTGCCGTCCGACCCGCTCGAACGACGGCGCTCGGTGCGCGGCTACGCGATAGCCCTGTTCCGTCTCGAGCCGCTGATGAAGCAGGCCCTCGCGGGGCTCGACACCGAAGGCATCGACGTCACGGTGCTCGACAAGACCGAGCTCGACCGCGCGGGACCCGGCGGTGATGAGGCGACAGCGCTGCTCTTCCGGGACGGCGCAGCCCTCGGAGAGAGGGCTGCGATGCCGAGTGTCACACGTGAGCTGACGTTTGCCGGCCGCACCTGGGTCGTGCGCATTGCGGGCGCGATCGATCCCGCGTCAGGCACTGCCTGGGTTGCGTTGGCGCTCGGCATCGGGCTATCGCTGTTCGTGGCGGTGGCGCTCGGCGCGCTCACCGAGACGCGCCGTTTCCGGCGTGAGATGAGAGCGATTCGCCGCCTCGGCCAGTACGAGATCATCCGCCTCGTCGCCGTCGGCGGCATGGGCCGCGTCTACGAGGCGCGCCACGCGCTGCTAAAGCGACGCACGGCGCTGAAGGTCGTATCGCCCGACTTCGCGAGCGAAGACACGCTCGCCAGCTTCGAGCGCGAGGTGCGCGCGACGAGCCTGCTCACCCATCCGAACACGGTCGTCGTCTACGACTTCGGTCGCAGCGAGCACGGTCACTTCTACTATGCCATGGAGTTCATCGACGGCCCGAGCTTCGACGAGCTCGTGCGGCTCGAAGGGCGCCTCGCCCCCGAGCGGGTCAGGCACCTCTTGCTGCAAGTCGCCGGCGCGCTCGCGGAGGCGCACGGGCAAGGCTTCGTGCACCGTGACGTGAAGCCCGCAAACCTCATGTGCACGGTGCGCGGTGGCCGCTTCGATTGCGCCAAGGTGCTCGACTTCGGCCTCGTGCGCGACATGCACGGTAGCGAGCAGCGCCTCACGTCGACCGGCTCGGTCTCGGGCACACCGGGCTTCTTGCCGCCCGAAGTGTTCGGCGCTCGCGTCGGCGGCGGCATCGGTCCCGCGGTGGACGTCTACGCCATCGGTTGCGTCGCCTACCTGCTCCTCACCGGGCACGAGGTCTTCGAGAGCACGAACCCAGCCGAGGTGGTCGGCGCTCATCTTGCGATAGTGCCGGTCGCGCCATCGCTGAGCTATGGCATCGACCCGCGCTTCGACGCGCTCGTCCTGCGCTGCATAGCGAAGGATCCCGCCGAGCGATTCGCCAATGGGGCCGTGCTCTACGATGCGCTCGACGCGCTCCCGATCGGGCCCTGGTCACAAGGCGACGCCGAGGCGTCGTGGCGCCGTTGGGAGACCGCGCGTGCGACGCGTGCGCCGGATCAGGCACAGAACTACGTGCCCGACATCAGTCACATCGATGTCGCCCTCGGCCCGGCACGCAGCGACGATCTGCGTGCTTACCTGCCGACCCAGGCGGGCACGCTTCGCGGTTCGTAAACCGGGAATTGCGCGACGTGACTCAGTCGCGAATGCGCAGGTAGACCGCCTTCAGGTAGGCGAGCTCGGGGCACGCAAGCGGCCATGGGTGATCGGGCGGCTGGCCGCCGATGGCGAGCACGTCGGCCTTCCGTCGTGCGGCTGACACGCCCTCTTCGATAGTGCCGATGAGCTCGGTCATGGTGACGTGCGCGGAGCAGCTCGCGAGCAGCAGGATGCCGCCCGGGCTCGTCACCCGGGCACCGAGGCCGGCCAGCCGCTGATACGCGGCGAGCGCCTGGGGCAGTGACTTCCGGTTGGGCGCGAAGGCCGGCGGGTCGAGGACCACCAGGTCGTAGCTCGCCGCGTCGGCGGCTTCGAGGAACGCGAACGCGTCAGCGGTGACGCCGCGATGCAGCGCCGGGTCGAGGCCGTTGGCGGCCCAGCAGCGGTCGGCTTCCGCGATGGCCGGGGCCGCCAGGTCGACCGTAGTGACGTGGCGGGCGCCGCCCTTGCCGGCCTGGATCGAGAAGCCACCGTTGTAGCCGAACATGTTGAGCACGCGGCGGCCGGCCGCCATGGTGCCGACGCGGATCCGATGCTCGCGCTGATCGAGGAAGTAGCCCGTCTTCTGCCCGTTCACGACGTCGACCCAGAGCGTCGCCGGGCCCTCGCGAAAAGGGGTGAGGCCGGGTGCGGCACCGAGCAGAGGTCGACCTTCGGCGCCGCCGCGCGAGCGTGCACGGCCATAGACTGTCGCGACGCCAAGCGCTTCTGCGAGGTGCTCGGCGAGCGCCGTGACATCCCAGAACGCGTCCGCGATCGGGCCGTCGGTCTTGATGACGAGCACGTCGCCATAGCGGTCGACGACCAGCCCGGGCAGCCCGTCGCCTTCGCCGTTGACGACGCGGTAGCCGCTGACCTTGCCGCCATCGTCTCGGCCGCCGTCTCGGCCGCCCTCTCGGCCGCCGTCTCGGCCGCCCTCTCGGCCAACTTCGTGACTGGGAAATAGGCTCTTGCGTAGCGCGATGGCCGCGGTGAGGTGCTGGGCTATCGCCGCATCGACCGTCTCCTTCGGATCCGTCGTCAGCATGCGTATTGCCAGTGGTCCCTCGGGGTCCGCATAGCCCTGGCCGACCACGCGCTGGTCGCGTTCGAGCGTGACGAGGGTCCCTGGTGCGATACCGGCCGGCAGACGCACGGCGTCGGCGAAGACCCACGGATGACCGCGCTTCAGGTCGCGCCGCAGGTCGCGCGTCAGCACCGCGACCTGGCGCTTGGCGCTCCGCATGGCGGCGTTGATGAAGGTGCGCGGGCTCACCTCGGCTCCTCAGGCCCGGCTGCCAGTGCCTTCTTCGGTAGTCCGAACAGCCGATGGTCGGCGTAGGTGCAGCGATCCTCGACCACGTCGAAGCCGGCCTGCACGAGCGCGTCGCAGAACGCCCGGTGCACAATCCCGAGCTGCAGCCAGATCGTGGGTGCATGCCCGTTGACGTTCGGGCCGAGCGCCAGGATTTCCGCCAGGTGCCCTGGCAATGCAGCCGGCGTCCGGAAGATGTCCACTATATCGCAGGGCGCCGCGAGCTCGCTGAGGCTCGCGACGACGGTCTCACCGAACAACGTCATGCCGGTGAGCGCCGGGTTCACCGGCAGGATTCGGTAGCCCATTCGATGCAGGTAGGCCGGGACATAGCAGGCCGGGCGCTGCGGCTCGTGGTGGGCCCCGAGCACAGCGATCGTTTCGGCGGTGGCGAGGCGCTCGCGCACATCGTCGAGGCGGGTCACGAGCACGGCGACTCCGTCGGCGCCGGGGGCGCGGCTTGGGGCCAGAGATCGCCCGGACACCCCATGCGCGCGAGCGGCAGCGCGAAGTCGGGCGGCAGCGGTGCCTGCACGACGAGCGGCAGGCCGGTCAGCGGATGGTCGAAGCCGATTTCGAGCGCGTGCAGTGCCAGGCGCTCGAGCCCGAACTCGTTCGCGAACAGACGATTGTGCTCGGACTTGCCGTAGCTCGTGTCGCCGATGACGGGGCACGAGAGGTGTTTGAGATGGCGCCGGATCTGATGGGTGCGGCCGGTCTCGGGCCGCGCCTCGACAAGCGAATAGCGCCGTCGGAACACCCAGAGCCGTGTCAGGTTCGTGACCGCCGGCCGCGGTTCGCCCCGTTCGTCCTTGATCGGGTGGTCGACGCGCAGCCGTTCTGCCGGAATCCCACGCACGAGCGCGACGTACCGCTTGGCGATGCGATGCTCCATGAACGCCTCGCCGAGCACGCTCGCAATCTCCGACGAGAGCGCGAAGATGAGCACACCGCTCGTCGGCTGGTCGAGCCGATGCACCGGGTAGACCCAGCGGCGGAGCTGGTTCCGAAGCAGATCGAGGGCGTAATGATCGGCCACCGCCCAGCCACGGTGAACCGCGAGCCCAGAGGGCTTCATCACGACGCACAAGGCATCGTCGCGAAAAAGAATGTCGAGCGGGGCGCGCACCGGCCCGGAGCATACAGGCGCGAGCCGCAGCGGTCGCCTGGATTCGTCGTCCGCGCGGCGTCGGGGTCGGGGCGTCCCGCCGAAGCGGTGGCATTCGTGAGAGACGTGTCAGCGGCAGTAGCCGGGAAGCCTCGAATGGTTCAGATTGTGCGATGTGAGGACTGGAATCTCTCCCAAGGACTTTGCCGAAGCGATCGGCGTGAGCGAGTCATCGGTGAAGCGCTGGGTCGACCAGGGCGCATTGACGGCACTACGTACCACTGGTGGTCATCGTAGGATTTCCCGTCATGAGGCACTGCGCTTCATTCGCGAGCAACATGGGCAGCTCGTGCGGCCCGAGAAGCTCGGGCTCGAGCCCAGCGTGCTCGGCATCCCGCGCAATGCACCGCTGCAACAGGCGGCCGAGCAGCTGCACGGCTACCTGTTGCACGGGCGCGAGCCCGAAACCCGAGGCGTACTGACGGGCGTCTATCTCGCCGGCAATACCATCGCGGCGATCGGCGATGACGTTATCCGCCCCGCGATGGAGCGGCTCGGCGTGCTCTGGCATGACAGCGAGCACGGCATCCTGGTCGAACATCGCGCGACGACCCTCTGCCTGCGCGTGCTCGAAGAGCTGCGCGGCATGATTCACGACACGGCCGCGCACCTCGATGGCGCCAAGGTCGCCGTGGTGGCTGGGCCCGAGCGCGACCCCTACCTGCTGGCGCCGACGCTGACTAGCCTGACCTTGTTCGAATGCGGCCTCGAGGTCGTGAGCCTGGGACCGGACACGCCGCTGTCGGTCGTCGAGCTCGCGGCGCGCGAGGCGGGCGCCTCCCTCATTGCGCTGAGCTGCACGAGTGAGCCGGACGATCGGTTGCGACGCGAGGTCGCTCGCCTGGTCGACAATGCCGTCGCGGCCAAGTGCCACGTCGCGCTGGGCGGCAAGACCGTTGCGAGCCTCGGCGTGGCGGTGCGCCCCTATGTGCTCATCGGCAGGAGCCTGCGGGAGCTTGTCGAGTTTGCAAGCCACCTCTGACGTTCGCGGGGTGGTCCTTCCCGCCAGCGCGTCATCCCGGCGTCAGTGCCTGAGCAAAGTCCGCGATGATGTCGGCCGCCGCTTCGATGCCGCAGGCGACCCGTACGACGCCGTCATGGATGCCGATCGCGGCGCGCTCCGCCACGCTGAGGCCGAGGTGAGACGTGGTCGCCGGTCGCGTCACGAGCGTCTCCGGGCCACCGAGCGACGGGGCATGCACCGCGAGCTCGAGGCGACCCAAGAGCTGCGCGGCCAGCGCCGCAGAAACCTCGAACGAGAGCACCCCGCCATAGCCGTGGAACGCGTCACGCACCGCGGCCGGCACGAAGCGGGCAGGGTTGAGGCCCGGGTAGTGCACGCGCGTGACGACCGGGTGCGCGGCCAGGAACGTCGCCAGTGCCAGCGCGTTGGCGTTCTGTTGCCGCACGCGCAGCGGCAGCGTCTTGAGCCCGCGTTCGAGCAGGAAACACGCGTGCGGGTCGAGGCAGCCACCGAGGTGGTTCTGCGTCGTCAGGATGCGCTTCACGAGCTCGCCGCGGCCGGCGACGACTCCGGCGATCACATCGGAGTGACCATTGAGGTACTTCGTCGCCGAGTGCACCTCGAGGTCGAAGCCGAGGGTCGCCGGGCGCAGGTTGATCGGGCTCGCGAAGGTCGCGTCGATCACCGCGAGCGCGCCTATCTCGCGTGCCAGCGCGACCACCGCGGCGAGGTCGATGATCGTCACGAGCGGGTTCGCCATCGCCTCGACGTAGATGACGCGCGTACCAGGCTGGATTACGGCGCGCCAGGTCGCGACGTCGTCGCTCTGCGCGATGTCGCAGCCGATCCCGAAGCGCGGCAGGTCCTGCGCGGCCAGCATCTGGGTGCCACCATAGAGCCCGCGCTGGAAGAAGATGCGCTCACCCGGGGCGACCAGCGTGATGAGCGACGCACTGATCGCCGCCATACCCGAGGCGCACACGAGCGTCGCCTCGGTGCCGGTGAGGAGCGCCAGGCGCCCCTGCAGGATGAGGTGGTTTGGGCCGTTCGAGAGGCGCGAGTAGCGCACCGCGTCGTATGACAAATCCCGTCTGTCGTGGGTGCGGTAGGTCGACGTCTGGAAGATCGGGGTCGCGACCGCACCTTCGATGTCGGCGTGGGCACCATGCACCGCGAGGGTCTCGAGCTGCAGGCGGCGTTCGGGCACGGACGGCGGCTTCGTCATGGTCGTGCTCTACACCGCTCGGTGCGTGTCGTCGATCGCTTCGCGCGACCCGGCTCGTGTGTTAGGTCGGGCCCATGCTGTGGCCGTTCGTCCTGCTCACGTCGATAGCCCTCATCGTCGTGCTCTACATAGAGTATCGCGAGGCCGCGGTCGTTCAGCGCCAGCGCCCCGATCAAGGCGCCATCCGCGCCAGCCACGGCACGCTGTTCGTCGCCGCGATCGCCAAGACGTTCGCCTCGCTCGGCTTCATCGGGGCCGCCATCAGCGCCGGCGCGTTGTCGTCGCTCGTCGGCCAGACGTTGTTCATAGCGCTCGTGTGGTCGTTCATCGGCGACGTGTTGCTCGTCTTGCGCGGCTCGCGCATCGCGTTCATGTTCGGCATCGCGGCGTTCCTGATGGCGCACCTCGGCTACGTCATGCTGTTCCGCCTGCGCGGCATCGACATGTCGGCCTTCCTCATCGCGTTCGCCGCCTTCGCGCTCGTCGCGTTTTTCGTGTGGCGCTGGCTTGCGGCCCACGTCGCTGGCGCGATGCGCGTCGCGGTCGCCGTCTACATCGCGGTCATCACGTTGATGGTCGCGTGCGCGGTCGGCACGGTGGTGGCCGTGCCTGGATCACTCCTGCCGCTCGTGGCCGCGTGCCTCTTCTGGCTCTCGGACATCGCGGTTGCGCGCCAGCGGTTTGTGCAGCGCTCGTTCTGGAATCGCGCGGTCGGGCTGCCGCTCTATTTCGCGGCGCAGTTCCTGTTCGTGGCGCTCATCTGACGGGCTGGTCTTCCTTCCTATCGGGACGGGATCCAGACGAGCCCAAAAAACCCGAGTCGCACGCCCTTCGGGCTGAGGCTCACATCGCGGAGCTCGCAGGCGGCGAGCTTGTCGAGCGCCGAGAACTCGATGTCGGCCATGTCGCGCTGCGCGAGGCCGACGAACTTCGCGCGCGTCGCCTGCAGCTCGCGATAGCGCTCCATGCGCAGCTTGGCCCGGTCACCGGCGCGCCGCAGCGCATCGGCATCGCCGCGCTCGCGCAGGAACCCGAGTTCGTTTTTGTCCATCTCGAGGAGGGCCTTCAGCTCGGCCAGCTGCTTGTCGAACATCGCCGCCTGTTGGTCGCGCGAGCTGCCCGCCTTGCCGAGCGCGCCGTCGGCCGCCTGCCCGAGTAGTTTGGCCAAGCGCGAACGGAACCCTTCGAGCGACTCGCCCGGTTCGCCGATGCGCATGAGCGGCGCGCACACCGGGACCGTGATGCGCTGCGTACCGACGATCTGGCGCACGAACAGATCCTTTGCGCGCTCGCGATCGGCCGGCGACGAGAGCCATGTCGGCAGCGCCGCCGGCACACCGCCGAGCGGGGCCTGCTCGCTGAGATCCGACGCGCGCACGGCGCCGTCGACGACGCGCCACGACACCGCCCCCGGCGTCTCCGGCAGGGGCCACGCGAGGCGCGCGACAGTGCCGGTCGTGAGCTCGCCCCACTGCTCGATCTGGTAGCTGATCTTGGCATCGCCAAACAGCGCCGGCCGCAGCGTCAGCGGACCCTGCGCGTAGATTTCGCCCACGCCCAACGCCGCGCGCACCTCCGGTCGGATGAGCACCGGCGACGGCAGATAACGCGTCGCGAGACCCCGCACGTCGGCGCGCGCACCAGGCTCCGGCGCATGCGCCACCGTCGGCTCGACCACCTCGCCCACGACGTCGCTTCCCGGCTCTGGCGGTGGCGGGGCCGCCTGCGGCGCGGGTGCGGCAGGAGCGGCGGCCGCAGGTGATACGTTAGGTTTGGCTGGCCCCGTGTAGCGCACGGTCATGCCCGCGAGCTCGGGCGCATTGTAGCAGTCGAGTTCACGCAGCTTGCCGATCTCCTGCCGCGTCAGGGGCCCGCGCAGATACGACATGCAGAAGCGCGTCTTGAACGTGCGCTGCCGCCCCTCATGCGCGTTCTGGAGCAGGAACTGGCGCCCCTCGAGCGCCGAGATTTTACGCGACACGTCCGAGCGCGACACCTCGACCGCGGCCGTCTGCGCGCCCATCAGCCCATCGAGGATGCGCTCCTTGTCCTGGTCGGTCTGCAGCTTGCCGACCATCCAGGTGCCCGCATTCGTCAGCGCCTTGTAGTCGATGTCGACCGGGTTCTGGGTCGCCAGCAACACGCCGACACCGTACGCGCGCGCCTGCTTCAAGAGCGTCAGGAGCGGCCGCTTCGACGGCGGGTTCAATGGGTGCGGTGGCAGATAGCCGAAGACCTCGTCCATATAGATGATGGCGCGCAGCTCGCCGGTGCCCGGCTGGGCACGCATCCAGGCGATGACCCGATCGAGCAACAACGCGACGAACGACATGCGCTCGGTATCGTCGAGGTGGGCGATTGAAAAGATCGATGTGCGCGACGGGCCGCCCGGCTCCTTCCGAAGGAGCTTGTCGACATCGAGCGGCACGCCAGCGAGCCACGCCTGAAACGATGGGCTCGCGATGAGGCCGTTGAGCTGCATCGCGAAGTCGCGCCGCTTCTTCGGCGGGAAGAACTCGTCGAGCTCGAACACGCCCAGGCGCGAGAACGGCGGTAGCGAGACGCGCTGCACGAGCTTTGGCAGGTCCAGGGTCTCGCCCCGGCCCCAGCTCTCGGACAGGATGTTCGCCAGCAGGATGAACTCTTTCGATTGCAGCGGGTCGGCGTCGATCTTCACGAGCGACAAGAGCGCCGCGACGATGCCACTGACGAGCTCGCTCTTGTCCTCCTCGGGCAAGGTCGCGTAGCCCGGCGGCGGCTCGAAGCGATCGAGCAGCGACACCGGGATGCCCGAGGTCGAGCCCGGCGTGTAGATAGACAGGTGCGCCGACTGCCGCATCGCGCCGATCTCCGCCTCGCCGAGCCCGTCCTTGGCGAGGCCGTTACGCCATACGTTGGCCTGCGCCTCTGCCACGTCGAGCGGCGAACGCCCGTCGAGATTGGCGAGGTCCAGCCAGTTCGCGAAATACTTCGGCGACAGATCCGGCCACGCGAGCGCCAGGTTCGCGAGGTCGCCCTTCGGGTCGATCGCGATAATCGGGATGCGCGCGCGCTGCGCTTCCTCCAGCACGCCCAGCGCGAGGCCGGTCTTGCCGCTACCGGTCATGCCGAAGATCAAGCCGTGCGTGGTGAGGTGCTTGGGAAGGTAGTCGATCTTTGCCCCCCGCGCCTGCGGCGCACCCCCCGGCTCCCGCCCTGGCGTGCCCGGGGGAGAGGTCACCCCACCATCATCGATCTCGGTTCCGAGGAAGAATCCCATCGCTCGTCTCCGCCTTTTTTTTTTCTCGGGGAACTAGACAGTGTCGGATGGGGAAGGAGACGAATCGTGAGGCAAGGAGCGACTGAAGGAAGCGCCAAGCTGTACTCGTCGTACGGCGCACAAGCGACCGAAGGAGCGACGCTGCATCACGGTTTGGATCCGAAGCCAGGCGACACTGTTCAGGCCGTGGCTTTCACCGGCGGCGACACCAGCTCCGTGAGCGCCTCACCACGCGCCAGCCCGAAGTAGCTCGGGGTCGCCACCTGGCGCCCGCCGAGCGCCAGGTACATGCGCCCGACCAGGATGTCGTCGTCGACCGCCACGACCCAGTCGCGCACGATCGCCAGCGGATCCCACAGTCGATTGCCGCCCTTGCCATAGTCGATCATGAAGGCGTTGGGGTACGTGTCGGCGAGCGGGCCGCGCGGCTCGTCGATGACCTCGTAGTGCCCGTACGTCACGGCGCGGCCGCGAAAGACGGTCGGCGTCCACGCGTCGGTGCCCTGCCGCATGCGCACGTTCCAACCGCGCACGCGGCCGGTCGCCGGGTCGCGCACGAACGTCTTGCCGAAGTGCCCGAACAGAGCGAACACCGGCGCCGCCATCGCCAGCGAATAGCCTTGCCACAGGCAGTCAGCGAGGGTTTCCACCTCGAGCGGCAGGCCGCCCCGCATGAGCCCCTCCAGCTCGCTCGGCGACAACGCGGCGAGCTCGGCGAATCGGTCGCCCACTCAGCGCTCCTCGATCGTGATCGACAACACCTTCACGGGCGTCAGCGGGCGATCATTGGGGTCGGTCGGGGTCGTCTCGATCTTCTGCACGATGTCGGTGCCGTGCATGACCTTGCCGAACACCGGGTGCTTCGACGGCCCGGGGCTGAAGAAGTCGAGGTTCGGGTTGCTCACGGTGTTGATGAAGAACTGGCTCGAGCCCGACTTCGGGCCGGCATTCGCCATCGACAGCGTAAACGGCTCGTTCGAGAGCTTCGCGTTCGCCGGATGCTCGTCGGCGATGGCGCCGTGGGGCGAATCACCCATGCCGGCACGGCGGTCCTTCGGGTCCTTCGAGAAAGGGCAGCCGAACTGCACCATGAAGCGCTTGATCACGCGATGGAAGTGGAGCCCGTCGTAGAACCCCTCCTTCGCGAGGCGCACGAAGTTGTTGCCGGTGATCGGCATCTTGTCGACGTAGATCTCCGCCGAGAAGCTACCGAGAGAAGTATCGAAGTGGGCGATCGGGTTCGGCATGAGGCATCTCCATTGTTTCGCGCTGCGCTGCGCTGCAAGCGATGCGCAACGGCGCAATGATGCCTATCCCCCCGGAGCCGCCCGGTCAACCGCACCGGGTCGCCTCTACTCGCTGCTTGTATCCCCGTCGGCGTTCGCCCCGCCCTCGAATGGCCAACCGGCGACGTGCCCGTCCCACGGGCCGCCTTCGATCGCCCAGCGCCCGACCCGCCCGGGCTTCACGACCGCCGTCGCCAGTGCCGCCAGAAAGCGCGCGCGCGGCCACGGCTCGGCGCCAAAGCGCTTCAAGTGGTCGGTCTCCTGCTGGCAGTCGACGAGCTCGACGCCATGCAGCGCCAGCTCGCGCATGAACGTCACGAACGCGACCTTCGACGCGTCCGGTCGCAACGCGAACATCGACTCACCAAAGAACACCTGGCCTATCGCCAACCCGTACAGCCCGCCGACGAGCTCATCGCCCTGCCACGCCTCGATCGAGTGCGCCATACCGGCCGCATGCAGCTCGTTCAGCCCCTCCATGTAGCGGCGCGTGATCCACGACCCGCGCTGGCCCGGCCGCTTCACGAGCGAGCACTGCTTCATCACGTCCGCGAACGCGGTGTCGACGCGCACCTGGTAGTCGCCGCGCCGCACGAGCTTTGCGAGGCTGCGCGGCATGTGCAGCTTCTTCGGCTCGAGCACCATGCGCGGGTCGGGCGAGAACCACACCGGCTCACCCGAGTAGACCATCCACGGAAAAATGCCCTGCGAGTACGCCGCGATCATCCGCTCGGGTCGGAAGTCGCCGCCGATCGCCAAGAGTCCGTCCGGCCCGGCCAGGTGTGGCGAAGGGAAGTCGAGCGACCCGGGCACGAGCCTGTAGAACGGCATCGCCCACGACACTAGCAGGGACCGCCCCCGCAAACCAGACCTTGATCGCCCCCGCCTTGGACCCTGTCAGACCACCCTCAATAGGGCTGGCACTTGCGCGTGCGAGCTTCGATTTCGTTCTTCGTCTCCCACAGCTTCTCGCCACGATTCCAACAGGTTCCGCTCGCGAAGACGCCGCCTTCGGCGAACATCAGCTGGCGCCCATGGAGCTGCCCGTCCTCGTAGCGCGTCGCCTCCTTGAAGACGCCGTTGCCGTGCCGGGCCTCCCAGACCCCCGCCTTCTTGCCGTCGACGTAGGCGCCTTGCGCCGTCAACTGGCCCCGCTCGTCCCAGTACTGCGCCCATCCATGCGGCCGCCCCGCGTCGTAATGCATGAGGCGCGCGCGCTGTCCGTTCGGATGCCAGTGCGTGAAGCGCCCGTCGGGCTTGCCGTCGCGGTGGGTCGTCTGGAGCTGCGGCTTGCCGTCAGCGTAGTAGGTCAGGACCGGCCCGTTCTCGACCCCGTCGACGAACGTGGTCTCGGCCTCGAGCCAGCCGTTCTCCCACCAGATCCGCATGATCCCGTGGCGCACCCCATTGGCCTTCTCGCACCAGCCGACGCGCCCCGGCGTCTCGCCGTTGGCCATCGCGTAACGGCCGAGCTCCGTCTCCTCGTGCCAGCTCGCACCCGGCTCGCAGGCGGGCGGCTGGTCCTTGCGCGACACTGCCCCGGCCGCGCGGGTCGCGGCGAGCGCTGTCACGAGGATCACCACCTGCCGTGCCCAAACGAGCCACATCGCCGACCTCCGCGGACACGGTAGCATTGCGACGGCCGGCCTGTCCTCCTATAGTACCGGCTCCCGAGCCCGATGCTCCGCCGTCCGGAGACCCCGACGTGTACCGCCTCCCTCGCCGCGCTCTTTCATTCGTGCTCGTCCTGCTCAGCGGATGGGCGGCGTGCAGTGACGACAAGACCGGCCACGTCCCCGATCCTGCGTTGTCCGTACAGCTCGTCTGCGCCCCCGACCAATGCGACGTTGCCGGCGTCTGCCGCGACCATCTCGAGGTCAACCCCGGCAACCCCTGCGAAGCCTGCGTCGTGCTCATCGATCGTTCGCGTTTCTCCGCCTGGGACGCCGCGGGAATCTGCGACGACGGCAACGCATGCACGACCGGCGACGCCTGCCAGCTCGGCCGCTGCACCGGGATCCCATTCGCCTGCGACGACGGCGACCCCTGCACCAGCGACCGCTGTGATGGGGCGACCGGCGCTTGCGCCGCCGACCCCGACGTAGCCAAGTGCGGCGCCGACCCGTGCCTCGTGCTCGCTCCGGGCGCCCTCGAAGGCGAGGCCCCGGCCGCACCCGACTGTGACGACGACGACCCGTGCACGGACGACCGCTGTGAGCCCTGGGTCGGCTGCGTGCACGACCCGGTCGCGCCGGACGCAGGCCTGGCCGTTGCTTGCGACGACGGCGATGTCTGCACGCGCGACGACGCCTGCCGTGACGGTATGTGCGAAGGCAAAGTCGCCATCGACTGCGACGACGACGACCTCTGCACGATCGACGTGTGCGAGCCCGCCGTATCGCCTGCGGCTGCCGTCCCTGGCGAGCCCGCCACGGCCGACACGGGTGGCTGCCGCAACACCTCGATCGCCCGCCTGTGCGAGGACGACAACCCCTGCACCGACGCGCGCTGCGACCCGGAGCGCGGCTGCGTCTATCCGTTCAACAGTGACCCGTGCGACGACCGCAACGCCTGCACCGCGCGCGACACCTGTAGCGGCGGCGCCTGCCTTGGCACCGTCGTGAGCCCTGACGACCAGAACCCATGCAGCGACGACGCGTGCGACCCAGCGCTCGGCGTCATCAACCTGCCGAATCGCCTGCCGTGTACCGATGGCAACGCCTGCACGCTGGGCGACGTCTGCGCCGACGCGGCCTGCGTGCCGGGCCCGACCCCGCTCGCCTGCGACGACCTCAACGGCTGCAGCGACGACGCCTGCCTCCCGGCGAGTGGCTGCGCCTTCACGGACCACGACCGCCCGTGCAGCGACGCCAGCCGCTGCACCGCTGGCGACGTGTGTCAGGGCGGCTCCTGCGTCGGCGCCGTGGTCGACTGCGACGACGACAACGCCTGCACGACCGACGCGTGCGCCCCGGCCACCGGCTGCGCCCACCAGCTCATCGTGTCCGACCCGTGCCGCCCGACCATCGTGGTCACCTACCCACCCCGCGGCGCGACCCTCACCGAGGCGGCGAGCCAGACGATCACCGTCAGCGGCCAGGTCGACAGTGGTGCTGGCCCCATCACCAGCCTGCGCATCAACAACGTCGTGACCGCGGTCGCCGCCAACGGCACGTTCTCACGTGCCATCACGCCGACCCACGGCGGCAACATCCTCGTCATCACCGCGGCCGACAGCTTCGGCTCGACCCGTAAGCTGGTGCAGTCGTTCCTCTGGTCACGCGCCTATCGCCAGCCGACCACCCCGAAGAGCGGCATCGTCAGCGACGGTGTCGGCATCTGGCTCGACAAGGTCGCCATCGACGACGGCAGCCGCGCTTCGCCACCCAACGACCTCGCGTCGATCCTGCAAATCGCCCTGCGCACATTCGACATCGCCGGCCTCATCCCGCGCCCGGCCGCGAACAACCTGAACGCCGGCAGCGTGGTCGGGATCTACGATATCTACGTGAATAACCTGACCTACTCGCCGCCCACGGCCCAGCTCTGGCCCCAAGCCGGCGGCATCCACATGCGCGGCCGCATCAGCAATGGCCGCGCCGACATCCGCGCCAGTAAACAATGTTCGGCCGGCTTCTTCGACTGCTGGGGCCCAGGCACCATCACCGGCACGATGACGTTCACGTCGATCGTCATCGATGTCGACCTCGACCTGTCGGTCGTCAACAACGACATCCGGGTCACGGTGCGCAGCTCGACGGTCGTCATCAATGGCGTCGACATCCAGATCGATGGGGCCTTCGGCTGGCTCGTGGAGTTCATCATCGGCTTTTTCGAAGACGACCTCGTCGCAACGATCGAAGACCAGTTCAACGCCCAGTTGGCGCCCGTCATCGGCCCGCTCGTGCGTGACGGGCTGCGCGCGCTCGCGTTCCAGGTCGGCCTCGACATCCCGAAAGTGCAGGGCGGCGGCACCATCCCAGTCGACCTCGTGACCGACTGGCGGTCGGTGTCGTGCGATGCCGAAGGCTGCCGCATCGTCCTGCGCGCCGGCGCCTACACCGATCCCAAGCGCACGCCTTACACCAACTCGGGCATCCCGCATCGCGATGCGTGCGGCAACGGCACCCAGGGCCTCACCATCCCGATGGCGAAAATCCTCGAGCTGTCGCTGAGCGACGACACCTTGAACCAGCTCCTGTTCGCGCTCTGGCGCGGCGGGCTCCTCGAGTTCCCGGTGCCCGCGGCCTGGCTCCAGGGGGTCGACGTCGCGCAGTACGGCATCACCAATCTGACGTTGACGCTGTCCGGCATGCTCGCGCCGACGGCCTCCGACTGCGGCGGCAGCGGCCTCGACGCGCACGTCGGCGACGTGAAGATCAGCGCCCGCATGAAGCTCTTCGGGCAGAACGTCGACGTCGTCGTGTGGGCATCGATTGTCGCCGGCCTGCAGCTGTATCTCGACGGGCGCGACATCGGCATCCGCATGACCGGGATCGAGCGCGCCGAGACCGAGGTCACCGTGGTGCAGCCGAACCTCATCAGCCTGGAGCCGGTCATCACCAACCTCATCGAGGACCAGGTGCTCGACGGCCTGGTGGCGGCACTCGGCGGTGGCCAGCTCGGCAGCTTCCCGTTGCCGGATATTGATCTATCCGGGGCCATCGCCGGGCTGCCGGCCGGCACCGGCATCACCATCGTGCCCGAGACGATCACGCGCGCGGGTGGCAATACCATCGCTGGCGGGAGGCTCGATTAACAGTGTCACCTGGCTTCGGATCCAAACCGTGATGCAGCGTCGCTCCTTCGGTCGCTTGTGCGCCGTACGACGAGTACGGCTTTGCACTTCCTTCGGTCGCTCCTTGCCTCACGATTCGCCTCCTTCGCCATGCGACACTGTTTGGATGCGTCGCCTCGTCCTCGCGATGATCCTCGCATCGCTGCTCTTAGGCGCCTGCGGCGACGACGCGACGGTCGGCACGAAGGGTCCGACATCGACCTGCGCGGTCGATAGCGATTGCGACGACGGTCTCGCCTGCACGCTCGACGCGTGCGTGCCTGAGTCCGAAGGCAAGAACGCCAAACGCTTTTGTAGCTGGTCGGTCGCGCCCGGCCAGTGCTTCGTCAATGGGGTCTGCGCGGTCGCTGGCGCCGCGCGTGAAGGCAACGCCTGCGAGCGCTGCGACGCGACCAGCCCGCTGGTGTGGAACTTGGCCGCCGCAGGGACGACCTGCGACGACGGCAGCGCCTGCACGATCGGCGACGCGTGCCAGGCCGGCGTCTGCGGGGGCGCGCTGATCGAATGCGACGACGACAACGCCTGCACCCGCGCTGGCTGCGACCCGGCCAGCGGCTGCAGTCACGCGCCGCTCGACGGCTTGAGCTGTGACGACGGCGTGCGCTGCACGATTGACGACCGCTGCCACGACGCGCTCTGCGCGGGCGTCGCGAACACCTGCGACGATGGTGACGCGTGCACCGTCGACACCTGCGGCGAGCTCGACGGCTGCACCCACGACGCACCGCCGCGGCTCACGTGCGAGGACGGCGACGCCTGCACAAGTGGCGACGCCTGCGCCGCGGGCGTGTGTGTCGCCGGTGGGGCAACCGACTGCGACGATGGCAACCCATGTACGATCGACGTCTGCGATGTCGCGGCCGGCTGCGTGCATCTGCCGACGTTGTCGCCCTGCTGCACCGGCGAGGAGTCGGTGTGCGACGACGGCAATCCATGCACGAACGACGCGTGCGCCCCGGCGACGCTGACCTGCACCCACCGCCCGAACACGGCGCCGTGCGACGACCAGGACCCGTGCTCGAACGATGACCGCTGCGCCGACAGCGTGTGCGTGGGCGGCAGTGACGCCGCGTGTGACGACGGCAACCCGTGCACGAACGACACCTGCACCGCCTCGCTCGCCGAGCTGTGCCTGCATGTGGCGCAGGCTGGAGCGTGCGACGACGGCATCGCGTGCACGACCGACGATGTCTGCAGCGGCGGGGTGTGCGGCGGCGACGCCTCGGGCTGCGTGTGTGTGCCCGACCTGTCGAGCGATGGGGTCAAGCTCACGTCGCTTCAGATCGGCACGGGCGGTAGCCCCGGCGAAGGCGTCGACGTCGACAGCAACCCGGCGACGTGCGCGCCCGCGGGCTGCATTGGCGGCATCGACAATACCCTGTCGATCCTCTCGGGCTTCGCCAATCAGCCACTGAGCGACGCGGTCGCGGCGGGCCGGGTGCTGTTGGTCGTCGAGTTCGGGCCGCTGACGGCCGTGCCGATCGAGGTGGCCGTTTATCAGGCGAGCCTGGCCGCGACGAACCCGCGTTGCAGCGTGCAGACCCAGACGTGTGACTGGCTCGTCGCCGAGTCGTTCCTCGACCCAACGAGCTGCGAGCCGGTCGCGCGCCTGACCGCGACGTTGTCGGGTACGCGCCTCGTGGGCGGCGGCCCGGGCACGCGCCTGCCGTTTGTCATTCCGTTCAACGGGGCTGACCTGGAAGTGGTGGTCGCAAACCTGCGGCTCGCAGTGGACCTGACGATCGTAAGCGGGCTCGTGACGAAGATGTCGGGCGTGCTCGGCGGCGCGGTGCCGAAAGCCACGCTGATCGAAGGCCTCCAGGGCCTGCCCGCCGACGCGCTGCCGATCCCCAAGGACGCCGCGATAGGTCTCGTCGACTCGCTGGTCGTCAACGACATCGATACCGATCAGGACGGCGCAAAAGACGCGGCCTCGATCGGCATCAAGCTCGACGCGATCGATGCGCGCCTGGTCGGCGTCGGGCCGTGACAAGATGTCGTTTGGGAGTGACGCCGGGATCGACGTCATCGCGCTGACGCGGAGCGCGGCAACGGGACCGAAGCCGGCGACGCGCAAAGTCGGCATGCGTGTCACGCATGGACGAGCAGGCAGCCCACCTCGTGGATCGCGTTCTCCCTAGGATCCCTTACCGACAATTTCGTTTTTCGAGGGCAGCCGCTTCGCGGCCTTCGCGAAACGTGTACTGACGCTCCCGGGCGAGCTCGCGCGCGTGGTCGCCTTCGACGCCGCGCTCGCCAGCTTGGTGTTCGCCGTGTTTGCGGACGAGGTCGCGCGCTGGCAGTGCGTAGTGGCGCGCGCCGCCGGCATCGACCGGCGTTGGCGAGCCGCCGGTGCAGGCGCCAGCCTGGAGAATGTCGTACTTCTCGTGCAGTGCGCCGAAGTCTCGCCGAGCGAGTTCACGCGCATCCAAGGCCAGCCCGCTCCCGAACCCAAGCGCGCCAAACGGCCCTACAAACCGTTGTGCGCCCGCAGTCCGGGCGGCCTCGATGCCTGCGGGCAGCCTGGCT
>Ga0105046_10000815_pt1 | contig 45794 bp, 25 predicted proteins | sample MAT03_FD_78385 | JGI IMG/M metagenome (GOLD analysis project Ga0105046, IMG submission 78385) | Freshwater microbial communities from Lake Fryxell liftoff mats and glacier meltwater in Antarctica - MAT-03 (megahit assembly) | ecosystem: Environmental > Aquatic > Freshwater > Ice > Liftoff... | reverse complement strand
TCCCATCTTTTTCGTTAAATAGCGCGGCTATTCGCCTCAAAAGATAGTTGGCTGACGCCAAAATAATTGGCCTGAAATTGGAAACTTATTTTGACACCGTTCCTTAGTCGACGACGCAAACAAAACCACCTTTCAAACGATGCTGGAAACCGGCGACCTAACCGGTAAAACCGTACCCTCGCTACTTAATTCAAGCCCCATTAATGCAATAGCCGACAAGGCCACCGAAGCGATGCGGAAACAGGGTCGTCCCGAAAATTTCCCTTCCTTTATTTCGCCGCAGATGGATATGCTGCTGACCTTGTGCAGCCTGCGCGGGATTCCCATCGATGTGGAATTCAACTCTGACAATACCTCCCGGACAAATCCGAGGCATCAAATGCGGACCCATAAAATGTTCGCCCGTTTTAAAATGGGACAAGCGCAAGACCTGGAAGATGCCTTTGCCTTCCCTTCCGGGATAGCGCACGCCAATCTTGAATTGTTGCTGCATTGCGCCAAATCGACGGCCGCTTTTCCTGTTGGGTTCGCCCCCCGCAAGATCGAAGGGTTCAGCAAAAAATATATCCGCAAACAATTCGAGGATATCATGAACGTCAGCGATAAATACCTGCCCGGAATTTTTCACGACCAATTTTCCGACCCCTATGTTTTTTCCTCCATCGACGGTGGAACCCTCAATAATGAACCCTTCAGTGAATTGGGATCCTTGTTAAGCAAAAACGTCGGTGTGAACCGTCAGGATATAGGCATGATATTAATAGATCCGTTTCCCAATTTCGAAGGCAACCCCGACAACAAATACGATGGTCCAGACTCCATAGAGAACATGGTCGCTCCGATTATAGGCACGCTTCGCCACCAGAGCATGTTAAAGGAACAGGATATCATAGCGGGGTCTTCCCGGGGCGCGTATAAAAGGAATATGATCTTTCCCAGCCAGCCGGAATGGGTCAACGGCAACATGGAAAAGGCAAAAGGCAACCACCTTGCCTGTGGCGCCTAGGCGGTTTTTCGGGGTTCATCGACCGCCGGTTCCGCGTCCACGACTATTTTCTCGGGCGCCATAATTGCCGAAACTTTTTACGCTTCTTTTTTTCCCTGTCCTGTAAGAAAAACGACCGCGACAATTGGCCGTCGATCTTTAAGGACTGGGATCAAAGCATGATCGACCGGTTTAGTTTACCGACAAAATCGAATACCCATTACCTGCTGCCGATCATACCTTTATTCGATTTCACCGAAAAGGTGGAACGGGAAGTGAACGCCCGCCGCCTGGCCAATCCGGGGCCGGTCGATATTAGAAATGTTAATTTTGAAGAAGCCAATTTGACCTGGAAGGCGCCCTTCCCCCAAATCGACGCAAAAGACGTTCTGGACCTTGAAGCACCCATTCATAATCGCCTGAAGGCCATCGTCAACTGTATTTCGGAGCGGGCGGAAACACCTGTTAAAACCGAGCCCTCTGAAGAAGAACAAAGGATTCAGAAATACCTGGAAAAAGAATTCCGTCGCGGATGGTGGGCACAAACCAGCACGTTTTTATTTGGCGGAATCGTAGCGTGGATGGCCAAAAAGCAAATCGTTTCCCTGGCTACCGACTTTTCACTAAAATCAATATTAAAGGGGTTAAATGAATCGAAATTGCTGCGATTTTGAAGCGTTGGTATGGCGGCGCAGGGTTGCATCTTGTGTGCAGCTATTTCGCCCGCATCTTATTCCCTTTCGCCTCATGCGTCACTTCCGCCAAACCCAGCAACTCCATCAAAGGCGGAACATACATCCCAAACCGCCCGCGAAGCCCTTTTTTAAGGCCGTACCAGCCGCCAAGCGGGTTATTCTCCGAACGCCCCCAGGCTTCCACAGTACCCTCTTTGGCCGGTTTTTGTTCGTCGGCGCTGCCGAGGTCCATCCAGTCGCCATGCACTTTGAGCATATCGTGCAGGTCGTTTAAGCAGCGGTAATCGTACAGCAAGGTCGTTTTGCCGACCACGCATACAATGACCTCCTGCCCGTCTTTTACGTCCATGTACATTTCATAGTCGCTGGTTTGGGGCGGTGTTTTCAGTTTCCAGGGGTTTTCTTTGGCGCCTTGTGTTGACATAGCGGTGTTGTTTGGTTGATGTGGTAAATGGTTTAGAGGGTTTAGGCGGTTTAGTAGGTTTAGAAGAAGCTTAGTCGCAAATATAATCAAGACATTCGACATAACAGGATATAACCACCCAAGTGCGGTGCCTGACATCAATCAACGTTGAAAGTGACATCCATCATTATTTTACCGATTTGAAAATAGGGACATTGCGCAATGTTAAAAACCATATTTTTAATATTCGTCGTATTCCACGGACTCATTCACCTGCTCGGTTTCGCTAAAGCGTTTAACCTGGCCACCGTCAACCAACTGACGCAAAATATCTCAAAAGTCCATGGAGCGCTTTGGTTGGTTTCCGCCGTTTTATTTGTGGCCACGGCCGTATTGTTTTTTCAAAAACAGGATTCCTGGTGGATGTTTGCAGCGCCGGCTATTCTGCTGTCGCAGTACCTGATTTTTACCAGCTGGCAGGACGCCAAGTTCGGCACGATCGCCAATGTGTTGATTCTGCTGGCTACCATCGTCGGGTTTGGAACCTGGAATTTCAGCAATGCCTATAAAAATGAAGTAAAGGCGGGTTTGAAGTACACTGCTACCATACCCGATTCCATGCTGACGGAAGCGGACCTTCAACCCTTGCCCGAACCGGTGAAAACCTATCTTCGGTACACCGGCGCTGTGGGCAAGCCGAAAGTGAAAAACGTCAAAATTGAATGTACCGGTCAGATTCGAAAGGACGAGAAATCAGCCTGGATGCCGTTTACCTCCGAGCAATATAATTTTATGGACGCTTCCACCCGGCTGTTCTTTATGAACGCAACGATGCAACGGCTGCCGGTTACGGGTTTTCACTGTTTTAAAAACGGGGAGGCATTCATGGATATCCGCCTGTTTTCCTTGTTTAAAGTGCAATACCAGACGGGTCCGGAAATGGGGGTGGCCGAAACCGTCACCTTTTTCAACGATATGTGTTGTATGGCCCCGGCTACTTTGATCGACCACAGGATCAAGTGGTTAGACGTGGAGGGCAATAAAGTGAAAGCGGAATTTACGAACAATGGCATTACCATCTCTGCGTGGTTGTATTTTAACGAGCAGGGCCAATTGGTCAATTTTATTTCAAACGACCGGTATGCTGTGGCTAAAGACAACACCATGCGGAGAATACCGTGGTCGACACCGCTGAAAGATTATAAGGCATTCGGCGGGCATCAGCTCGCGGGGTATGCCGATGTGGTGTATGCTTACCCGGAAGGGGATTTCTGTTATGGGAATTTCCGGCTTACGAATGTGGAATATAATAAATAAAGCCTTCTGTTCTATTTGCCGCGCATCCGGTTCCTCCATTTTACCACCTCATACCACAATACCGACAAGACCCCTATTCCCATACAAATAAATAACTGCGACACATTCAAAGCTTCAAATTTGAAGAACTTTGCCAATGGTTTTACAAAAAGCAGCAACCCTACCATCGCCACAGTTATGCCGATAATCACTAAAACCAGGTTGTTTTTGTATCGTATGGTCGTGAAAATTGAATAATAAAAGGAGCGGTTGACAAGGGTCAGCACGATGTTGGCGGCAATAAGCACCGTGAAAACCATGCTTCGGGTAAGCGACTCGTCATAACCCTGATGCACGGCATATTGATAGGCGATTAAAGTGCCTGCCGTAATGGCTAATCCCTGTATGATACTGGTAGTCAGTTCTTTCCAATTAAAAAATGTGCTGGTAAACAGCCGTGGTTTTTGCACCATGGTGTTTTTTTCCATCGGTTCATTTTCATAAATAATGGAACAGGTCGGCCCCAAGATCAATTCTAAAAAAATGATGTGTACCGGCGAAAAAATATTGGGGTAAATCCAGCCCAACGCGAGGGGAAGGAATACGGTCAGAACAATAGGTATATGGATCGAGATAATGTATTGAATGGCTTTTTTCAGGTTGGCGTAAATTTTCCGGCCCATCGCCACGGCATCCAGCATTTTGGACAAATCATCTTCCAGTAAAATCAGGGAGGCCGCCTGTTTCGCGATTTCAGTTCCTTTTTTACCCATGGCGATGCCGATATGGGCGGCTTTAAGCGCCGGCCCGTCGTTCACGCCGTCGCCGGTCATGGCTACGATTTGGTGTTTTGCTTTGAGCGCATTGATGATTTTCAATTTGGCTTCTGGAAACATACGGGTAAACAAATTGGTATCCATAACCTTTTTTTTCAATTCATGATCGGTTAATTTCATCAGTTCATCGCCGCTGATACTTTTTTCATAACCCCGGAACCCAACCTGTTTGGCAATAGCCGCGGTGGTCTCGGCATTATCGCCCGTCACAATTTTTACCGTCATTCCGGCCGCATAAAAACCGTTCAGGACCGCCTGGATATTTTTCTTGGGCGGATCGTAAAAGGCCACCAGACCTTTGAACGTGAATTGAAATTCCTGTTGGGTAGCCGGGAAATGATTGCCCTCAAAATGCGCTTCTCCAACGCCTAAAACGCGAAAGCCATCTTTTGCCAGGGTTATAATGGCGGCCTCGATCTGTTGTTTTTCAAGGTCCGTCAGCTTGCATACCTGTATCAATGCTTCCGGCGCTCCTTTGGCCGCGATGATGCGGTTACCCGATTCATTTTCAAACAGGTGGGTCATCATCGGTGGGTTTCCGCCCAGGGGATATTCATGAATCATGTTGTATTGAGGCCTTTCGTCCTCTAACATATTGTCTGCGTAGGCCTGATGCAAGGCCACTTCCATGGCGTCGAACGGAATGGGCTCGCTGGCCCACATAGCTAAGCGGATGAGTTCCTTTTCTTCCGCGCCCAATTCGTTTTCGGGGTCGGAAATGGTTTGCGTCGACAGTACAAAAACCCTGGCCAAACTCATTTTGTTTTCCGTCAGGGTGCCCGTTTTGTCGGTACAGATCACCGTAGCGCTGCCCAGGGTTTCTACGGTTTTCATTTGTTTGACCACGATCCCCATCTTCATCAGGCGCCAGGCGCCCAAGGCCATAAAAGTGGTGAAGGCCACGGGGATTTCTTCGGGCAAAATACTCATGGCCAGCGTGAGGGCTTTTAGCAAACTATCCAGCACATCGTAGGAATGAAAATAGTTGATGGCCCAAACAATCAGGAAAACGACCGCTCCGACCAAGACCATTTTTTTTACAAAATTGCCGATCTGTAGTTCCAGCGGGGTCTTTTCCTCTTTGATACTTTCTAAGCTTTTGCCGATTTTCCCCAGTTTGGTTTCATTGCCGATCGCGGTGACGGTCGCAATGGCTAATCCGCCGGCTACGGTGGCGCCCCGGAAAATCAGGTTATCCTCTTTGGTCTGGTCCTTATACACCGCTAAGGATTCGCCGGTGAGTATGGATTCGTTGACTGAAAAATCGTTGGAATGAACGATCATGCCGTCTGCAGCAATGGAAGTGCCTTCTTCCACCATCATACTGTCCCCAACGACCAGGTCTTCGCTTTTAATTTCGGCCACCTCGCCGTTCCGGATGACCTTGCAGGTAGGCTGGGTAAAGTTTTTTAATTTCTCGAGGGCATTTCGGCTCCTGGAATCCTGGTACAAAGAGATGGTTGCGACCAATACAATGGCGGAGGATAAAAAAATACCGTCTCCGATTTTTCCGCTGATAAAATAAATAAAGGATGCAGCCAGGAGCAAAATAACCATCGGCTCTTTGGCCAAGCTTTTTAGGGCATCGAGGAATCCGTTTTCTTTTTTATAGTTTAGGCTGTTTTTTCCGAATTTTTCCCGGGCTTCCTGTACTTGTTCTGGGCTTAGGCCTTTTATGTTGAAATTATTTGCGGGCATGGCAGGGATGATTTTGTGCGGTGATTTGCCGGGGCAAATATAGACAGCGCGTCTGGTTTGGTATAGGGCAAAAAGTCGTGCCAAGGGGGTTGGGGTAAGTCAAGTTGGTTTAGAGTGGTTTAGAAAGTTTAGATGGTTTAGAGGCTTCGCGTCTAAGCAATTACACGCAGCCTTCCTTCAAAACCACTTTGCGTTGACTATCAAATCACCACGAAGGCCACAAAGTACCAAAAGTGTGGCGATGGGGGGCTCTTTTTGCGTCCTGCGGCATGGGGGATTTTACCTTTTCGTATTGTGGGTGATTTTTAAGCAGGAAAATTACGCGGTTCATCATTCGCAACTTATTTTTGGTACTGCTCCGGCGGGGGCGGTTGTATTACCTGCACAGAATCAAGTACTTATCTAAAAATTGGAAGATGAAAACGGTTTTGACTTTTTGGGTTTTGTTTTTTTGGGTTGCGGTGGTGAAGGGGCAGGATATGCGGGATACGGTGTGGGCGGGTAGACTAATTAAAGAGGCAACAATATTGATAAATAATGACAAGGATGAGGAAGCATTGGCAAAGTTAGACACATCTGGGAAAATCTACTTGGCAACCATAGGAGAGATAAGCGAGGGGTATAGTGATGTTTTAGAATATATTGGAAGGATATGTAAGTATACCTATAAGTTGGACACCTCCATTTCTTTATTCAAGAGATACATTCAAATAAAGCAAAAGGTATTTGGAGTAGAAAACTTAAGCATAGCAAAATCATATGAAGAGCTAGGTGGTCTTATGCACAACTATCTGAATTTGACAGCGCTATTTTATGTCACAATGTATCTTTAAAAATTAGGTTAAAGTATCATGGAAAGTATGATAAGGATGTAGCGCAGTGTTATAATGACTTAGGTTATTGCTACAGTAATAATGAAGATATAGATAATGCGATTTATTATAACCAGCTTTCTCTTGAAATAAGACAGAAAATATTTCAGGAACAAAATGTGGATGTTGCTATTTCATACAACAACCTTGGATTTTGCTACCAGCAAAAAGGGGAATATATTAAAGCGATTAACTTCCATAAAAATGCCTTAAATATTAGAATAAAGTTGCTGGGTAAAAAGCATTCGCACGTCTCATGGTCTTATGAAAATATTGGCAATTGCTACACATTTACTGGAAATTTTTCATTGGCGCTTGAATTTCTTTATAAGTCATTAGAAATCAGGCTAAACATTTTTAGTGAAAATAATTTACTAGTAGCTTCAACATATTCAAGTATTGGTACATGTTATTCCATGGCTGAAAATAATGCTGAAGCACTTAAATACTTAAGAAAATCTACAAACATACGGTTGAATATATTAGGGCAGAATCATCCGGTAGTTGCAATGTCTTATATAAATATAGGGGCAATTTTTCATGATAAATTAGAGCCGGACTCTGCAATTTATTACTTTAACAAAGCAAAAAATATTTTAGAGACAGCAAATTTTGACGGAGCAAATGTTTATTTATGTCCATTATACATTAATTTAGGGAACGCATACCAATCTTTAAAAAATGACTCGACTGCTACGATTTATGAAAAGAAAGGCCTTGATTTGGCCTATAAAATATATGGAATAAAGCACCCAGTTACAGCAACGTCTCTTTTAAATATTGGAATTAATTATGACAACCAAGACAAGTATGAAGTAGCATACCGCTATTATGTCGATGCACTTAATTCTATCAATTATGATAAAAGTGATTTAGAGATATCTTTATCAAATATGTTGGCGCTAAAGACATTAGGAGCTTTAGCCACAATCCAGCGCCTCGATGCTCGATTAAAAAATGATTTCAGCCTCTTCCAAACCTCAAATAAAACTTACAAAGAAGCGATTAATGTCATTCAATACATAAGAAAAAATATCACCGAATCTGACTCCCGCGATTTTACCAAGCAAAAAAACTTTACTGTTTATGAAGGTAATATCTTTACAAACCTAATCATCTATAACCATACTAAATCATTTTTCTATCTTCAAGATGCTTTTTTTTCCTGTAAACCTGGAGCAGGACGATCTTTTAACCTGTAAACTTTTTTCAGGACGGGTCAAAACCCTCTAAACCCTCTAAACCCTCTAAACCCTTCTAAACCCTTTTAACCCTTCTAAACCCTCTAAACTCTTCCAAACGCTCTAAACGCTTAACCATGTCAGCCTTTCACGATCGAGATAAAATCCACGCGCAATTGCTGCGCAATGCCGCCCGGCTTTGGGGCTGGGGCGAACAGGTACCGGAAGAATTCACCCTGGACCCGGTTATCCGGATGATGTTGGGCGCCGTGGCTGGCGAATCCCAACGGGTCGGACAGGAGGTCGAAGCCTCGCGGGCCCGGGTCATGGAGCGGCTGGCCGAAGTACTCACGCCCGATGCGCTCACGCTGCCCCTGCCCGCACACGCCGTGGCGATGGCAAATCCGCCGGAGCCGGAATACGCGGTCTCTGAAAAAGATGTCTTTCAATTGGTCCACAACGGCACCGAAATGACCTTTACCCCCGCTGGCGCGTTTCCCTTGCTGGGCGTACATCTACGTTTTTTGGCCGTGGGGGGCAAAGTTTTTCAAGCGGAGCATGGCCGCCGGGAATTGATATTCGAACACAGCGGCGGCGCCCCGATGCCCGATCGTGTGCTTTGGATCGGTCTGTCCTGTGTCGGGGGTTTGGACGACCTGAACGGGCTGCGCTTCTTTTTCGACTGGAAAAACCAAACCGGTAAATCGGCGCTGTTTCCGCTGCTTGCGCTGGCGCGCTGGCGTTCGGGAGGGGAAACAGAACTGGAAACCGAGATGGGCTGGACCGTAAACAATGCGCCTGTCGCTGCGCCCTCCTTGTCGCCTGTTCTGGAAGATTTTTTCGACCCCAAAGTTCGCATCGAACAGGAGGTATGCCGTTTTTACGCGCCCCAGGTCGTAAACATCAAAGGGCAATTGAACGGAACTAAAAAGATTCCACTGCTGCGGCAATTGTACCCCCGCGCCTTTGAAGCGTGGTTTCAGGAGGAAGACCTGCGGGCGATGCGGGAACCCATGGTAGGGCTGGAAGTGGCGTTTCCGCAGGCATTTCCGCCCGATATGCTGGCTTATACGGAGCTCGGTGTCAATCCCTTTCCGGTGCTCAACCGGCAGTTGCACACCGCAACGCGTACGGTGCCGTTTCACCTGCCCGTGGTTCCCATGGAACTACCGGCGAAGGAAGCTTTCCTGGGACTTGACTCGGTTGGCACCCTGGCTGGAACGCCCATCGCACAGGGGCCGTTCAAAGGCCCGGAATCCGACGCCGAATTACGGGTCTCGGTGCGCACAGCCGGCCTAGCCCGCCTCGATGCCCGCGCGGCGCCCGCGCTTCTGGACCATACGCTCGACGTGATCCGCGATGAATACCAGGCCTTTGCAGCATTCGATCGCGAACAACTCGGCGCCGCGCTCGACAGTTTGCGCCAGCAGATGAATAGTTTGGAAGATAAGATCCGACCCCTGCGCAGCGCCGGGGAAGGCCTGCCTTGCCTGTCTTTCCGAGGCCTCACGGCCGATGAAACCGTACAAATCAAATTCTGGACGACTCCGGGACATCTCGGCAACGGTTTGCCGGCCGGCGCTCCGCTCCATGCGGCCTTTCGTATGCCTTCCTGCCTGCTGACCGCCACTATTGGCGGTCGCGCCCGCCCCATTCCTTCGGAACGCCTGAGTTTGTACCGGCAGGCGGTTCTGTCGCGCGAACGCTTGGTGAGCCGGGAGGATATCCGGGCCTTTGCCCAAAGTTGTCTCCTGCGCGAGATGTGGACCGACATCTCGGTACAAACCGCGCACCGGATCGGCCAGGGCGCCCGGCAAGGGTTACTGCGCTGCATCGAGGTGTCGATCACCCCGGCAGCCGGTGTGCAGATCGGGCGGGAAGAATGGCGTTCCATCGTGCATCAAATGGAAAATACGCTCAACGAACGTTCTGCGGGACTCTTGCCGGTGTTCGTGGCGGTGAAGGGTTTGTCGGTCTGATGCTTAGAAAATAGGTGCTACTCATTTTTATAAAGCAAGCGTAAACACTTCGTACGTCATGGAACACATACCCGACTTGCGGGCGGAAACGCTCGCGCTGGAACTGGCGCTTGCCGGGCAACTCGATCCCGAAGCAGCCGTTTTTTTACCCCATGGACTCCTGCGCCGGGCGCTCACCCAGGACGTGGAATCGCTCGAAGCCGCCTACCTGCCGGGCGAATCGACGCCCGTCTGGAATTTTACCCTGAACCGGGAAGGCTTTTACGAAGCATTGCCCGAAGCCTTTCTGCATCCCCGGCGGGAATGGCAACGCGACGATACGCCCGCCGACACTGTATTGCATTTCGAACGCTTAGATCAGGAAAAAGCCGATGCGCGGCGCTTTTTCCTGCCCTTCGAGCAGTCCTTTTTCCGCCTCCGGACAGCCCTGGAACATTGGGAAAGTGCCAACTACCTGGGCTGGATGGGGGGCGGGCAGGGTACGGCCCTGGCCGAATTCTGGGAACTGCCCGGGTGGCTGAGCGAGCGGCAGGCCCTGCTCGCCTGTTACGTGCTGCCCGCACTGCACCAGATTACCGTGCAAATTCCCCTCAGCGCTTCGGTGTTCGAGGCTATGCTGGGCGGGCGGGTAGAATTGGCTTATACCGAGCCGATTCCAGTGTGCAGTGGCCTTTTGGGGACGCCACTGGGCGCCATGCACCTGGGCGTCGACGCTATTTTAGGCGAGCATTTGGAAGAGGGTTTGCCCGGTATTCGACTGCGCTTGTTCGATTGGCCGGCACAGCGCTTAGCCGGGTATTTTCGGGGCGGCAACGATGCCCTGCTGATAGAATGGTTGTGCGCCTACTTGCTGCCGGCGGGGCTGGACGTGACTGTCGTGATCGAAATCAGGGAAGAAAACGAGTGTTTTTTGCTCGATTCCGATAGCAGCCACGGTTTATTGGGTTACAACACCATTTTTTAAACATAGAGTGATAAGAAACCCGGGAGCGAATACTCATTCGGAAAACAGTAAAAATTTCCGACTATGCTACACTGGATTTCTCGAATCGGCGCGATGTTGCGCAACAAAAGAATGCTGCACGGCGCAGCGGTTGCCGGCACGGCGCTGCTTGCGGGCATCTTCACCCAACGCAGCGTGCCGCTGTACGCCGAGGTCGGCTGGGGCGGCCTGCTCTTCGGCCAATGGGTCTTTATCGGCCTCGTTTCGCTGGCTTTAAGCATCGGGTGTTTGCTGCGTTGGTCGCGCGAACGGTACTTAGTCTGGGATAAAAAAGGGTTTCGGCAAAGCCGTCTGGCCTTCACCCTTGCGCTTTGGCTGACGGCTTCCCTGTGTTTTCTGCTGGGTTTCCGCATGATGCACTCCATCTCGCTCGGCCAGTTATTCGGGTTGCGACGGCTCCTGAGTTTTCCGGCGCTGCAATGGTGGAACCTGACGGCCTGGGCTTTTCTGCTGCTGCCCGATTTGCTTGATCTGGCTTTTTGCATCTGGGTGGATATTCCGCAGCGGATATGGAAAACCTGGATTTACTATCCTTACCGCGATCTTCCACTGCTGGAAGGACAGGTTTATATCTCCTTGTCCTTTTCAACCAAGCGACGGGAAAAAGATACCAGGTTGCTGCGGGCAGCCCGCGATTTTCCGGGCCAATGGGCCCTGGGCGATTGTTTTCAACTTTTCATGGACTGGCACAACGATCATTTCCCCAAAGACCCGGTGCAGTTTATGTCCGATATCGAATATGAAAAACCCTATCGCTGGATATTTTTTATCAAGGGGCGATTTGGCAAACGTATGCTGCACCCCGATAAAAGTTTGCTCGAAAACAAGGTACAGAAAAACGCGATCATCGAAGTAGAGCGCGTACTTGAATTCATACCGGATCGCGAGCCCTGTTATTTACTTCATTCCACACATCAAACGCTTGTAAAAAATGAAACCACCCTTGCAGTACCCGTTCATCAACTGGGTTGACGGTATGAAAATCCGCCGGGAACATTTTCTGGCGCAGGAAAACGCCATACAGGATCGTTTGCGCGACATTCTGGCCGTAACTACACCAAGCTGGGCATACGGCTTACTTCCGGCAGATGACCCGAAACATCCGTCTTTCCACCTGGAAACCGATGCCGAATTTCTGATCCTCGATTGTTGCCGGGCGATTACCAAAGGGGGATTCCGGGTAGAAATCGTGCCCAATCGGACAGAACCGCTGCGCCTGCATATCCTGGATGCGCTGCGATTTTCCAGACTGGAAAATTACACAGGAACGCTCGATGTGGTCTTAATTTGCGAGCCCTGGAACCCGCTGCCCTACGGCGCAATCGACCCGGCGGAGACCCCGCCCCGGCAACCCTTCACCCAATTTGCCTGCCGGCTCGACATCATCCCGCCGGCTCAGCCCGGCCTGGTGGCCTCGAACGATTTTACCTTAAAGATCGGTCAGTTGCAGGAGAAGCCGGGCGGGTGGGCCTTGATGCCTGATTTTATCCCGGCTTGCACCGCCCCCAGCGCCCATGCGTTGTTGTGGAAAAAATACCAGTCCTGGGCCGGTTTTCTGACAGAATTAGACGATTATACCGGTAAAATCCACGACCGTTTCGACCGCCTGAACGCAGAAGATTTGCAGATCGACGCGCGGGTCTGGGCAAAAAGTATTATTAATTTGATCGTCCAGTACCAGGATGAATACCGTTTGTTGATCCGGGAAAAGCCTCCGGTATACCTGATCCGGTTTTTGCAGCGCCTTGCCCGCGGCATTCACGCCGGCCTGCGGTTCCTGCCGCAAAAGGAGGACGCCTTGCTCGAATACCTGAGCAATCACCTGAATCCGGCCTTTCAGGATCCATTCGCCCCGGGAGAACTGAGCGCCTCGTTTAAAGAGCCCCTTCATTTGGAATACGATCATGACAACATAGCGCCCCTGCTGCTGCAATTGGACCGGTACCAGGATTTCCTTCGCCGGATTTTTAAGATTGCCGTCGACCTCAGGTTTATTCGCGATGGGCATCGTAAACGCTACGAAACCGTTTACGAAGACGATATTCCGCTAAAACCAAGTCCGGAGAACCGCAACAATGCTAAAGACAATTTCAAACTGAGCTTATGAGCAAACCAGCAGCGCGTGCCGGCGACTTCCATACCTGCCCGGCCGTAACGAGCGACGTCCCCCACGTGGGCGGCCCGCTGATCTCATCCCAAAGTTCCGTCCTGATCGGGGGGCTTCCGGCCGCTATTTTAAACGATACCGCCATTTGCATCGGTCCCTGCGACCATATCAGCTGTGGATCTTCCTCGGTGGCCGTGTCCGGTTTACCCGCCGTTCGGCAGGGCGACGGTACGGTCCACGGTGGGGTAGTGGTGGGTGGCTGTGCTACCGTGCTGATCGGTTAAACATTTTTTCTTCAACAAAAAAACATCAACAATTATGAAACCGCTGAATCGAAAAGAACGCCGGATCGCCTTTATGAAATTCCTGGGCGTGTTTTTGCTGGCCATCGCCATTGTCATCTCTTCCGCTTTTGTAGCAGGCGTAAAAATTCCACCCTCTGCCTACTCTACGCAGGGACAATTTTGTCAGGACCGGGAAACCCTGGCGCGTTACATCGATACCTTAGACATGCACGTAGCGGTTTTACGGGAGATGGATAAAGCATTGGCTGGCCAGACGAATGAAATAGAGAAAGGAGAGCAGTTAAATGATATTGTGAATGCCGAAATCAAATTGACCGGTTTTTTGCAGAAAATCAAAAACCTGAAAACCGATCTGCCCGAAAAAAATGCCGTATTTGATATAGGCAGCGCCTACCTTTTACTTCGGACGACTGCGAAAAAACCTGTCTTGCCGCCGGTTGTAGACTCGGGTGCCGACGCCTGCGATCCCTGGAAAAAACGTGTTGCCGACGCCAATGAACGGATTGAAGATTTAAAACAAATCGCTGCCGACGCTTCAAAGGATTTGAACAGCCTTAAAGTCAAAATGGTCAATATTAATAAAGGGGACATTAGAAATAAAATAAAGGAAATTACCGATGATCTGGAAGATGCCAAAGCGATGCAAAAAGTGCCGGAGTATTGATCTTATTGTTCGTTCTTTTACCGGAAAAATACCATGAATCATTTCATCCACCATCCATGAAATTGCTGAAAACCGGACTGCGTTCCGAAGTTTATGACCTCGGTGACGGCAAGTTCCTGAAGTTATATAACGGCTGGGTATCCGCCGAGTTGGTGGATTATGAGATCAACGTCAGCCAGGCAGCTTTCGAAGCGGGCATTCCATGCGCCCGGGTGTACGAAACGGTCGAAATCGGGTATCGCCAGGGGATTGTTTTCGAATTTGTCGAAGGGCCTGATCTAAGGCATCAACTGATGGATCGGCCTTGGACGATAAGGCGTTACGGTATTGAAATGGCCAGACTTCAGGCCCTGGTGCATGGAAACAAACTGTCTGGATTACGATCGCAACAAGCGCATATAGTATCCGCCATACAGGCCTCGTATTCGGTGTTGAAACCGTACTGGAATAAAATCATGGATTGCCTGGAGCTGGTATCCGATGGACCAGTCTGTTTGTGTCATGGCGATTTTTCTGTGGAGAATATGATCGTTTCGCGCAATGGTTTGATGTTGATCGATTGGGCGGACGCGTACGCAGGCAACCCCCTCAGCGATGTTGCCCGGGCGTGGATTTTGATCCACACGCCATATCGCGACGGCGAATTTCCTGCATGGACAAAAGGGTTTTCAGGAGCATCTAAAAAATGGCTGTTTTATAATTATTTGCAAGAATACTTAAAGATAACCGGGAAAAAGAAGGCGCAATACCAAGTCTGGCGGGTACCGATGGCGGCCGCGAGATTGAAGGAAGAAGTACCCAGAGAAAAAGACTGGCTACTGAATATTATAAAAAACGCTACTGTTAAGATTTAATGTCCGCCTCTTTTCTGCTCCATTTTAATTGATAGACCGTATCAGGCATAAATAATGGCCCCTTCGGGTTGATTGTTGCGAGTGTATGGTTTTTCTTTTAGCTGATTTCCTTGAATGTTGAAATGAGCCATTGCTCGAGTAACCCAGGCTTTTCCTTCGGCATGGCTGTCATACTTCACTGCACTGCAATAAACATCTCTTGCCAAAGTTTTAAAACACTGATAATTTGGATACATGGTTGATTTGTTTTGAAGTGAAAAAATAAAAGTTGGGCGGGCTTATTTCCCGAATATCCTCTGTAGCGGCAGGTAGATCCATATAACACACCTGGCTACGTGATAAATCAGTTTGCGGATATACCCGGAACTCTCGCCCAGAAATGGAAAACGCGGGTACAACATCTGCAAATAAGAAGACGCCAGCACGTGTGCGCAAATGCCGTGTTGTTTTTTGACAAATTCCGACCGCATCACATCCAGGTTGAGAATAACCCTTCTCTTTTTAGTATGATTCCAGGCGGTATGGGTGATGGCATCGCAAAAAGGCAGCGCTTTTCCTTCTTCCCAGGCCCGGATTTCGCTGCCAACCTGAAAACCGAGATCAGGCAGGGTTCCCGGAACCACCAGCCCCACGTGACAGCGGATGATGGCATCCGTATCGCCCTGATGCGGATTGATGTTGGAGCCCGGCTCCAGCACGCTGATGGAAAAAGAGGTAACGCCGCCGATCGACTTTAATAACTGCACGGTTTTCGGGCATTTGCGGCAATTCTCGTGGATGATCAAATTCCAGTAATACAGCCCCATGATCTTCCAATGATCGGGCGGGAAAGACATCGTTTTATTGATAAAATACGGTTTCAAACGATTCGGCTCGGTTTCCAGCAGCGCCAGCAGTTCATCCCGCATGATCTCCCAGTTGTCTTCCAGCGTTTTTATCCAGGGCAACTGGGTTTTGTCGTAAAAAGGCGGTTCATGGCCCATATACCGGTTGCCCCAAACGCTGTACCAGGGTTTTGCTGCTTTTTTTTCCGAAGTGGCGCCCATTGTTTGATTTTTTTGTTTTTTTAAACACATAGGCACATAGGACACATAGAAAAAATAGAAAATCAAAAAAACTAGATGTTTTATGTGTCCTCTACGCCTATGTGTTCTATATGGCCTATGTGTTTAAAATGACGTTATGTGTTATTTCCCCGACACAACTCTACCTTTCCTTCAACACTCCATTTTCGTCCACTTTTACCATCATGTCTTCCCTTAGCGCTTGCCGGATAATCCTGATTGTTTTTTCGCGGCATTCGTGGATCAAATCGTGTCCCGTATCGCAAAAATGAATCGCCAGGTCGCGCTGCGCCAATTGAATCCAATCCCGAATGCGGTCGGGCGGCGCGATCTTATCCTGCAGGCCGCCTATCAGGGTGAGCGGGATGGCGATCGTCGTCTGGTCCGGTTCGTAGGTTTCCATGACCTGAATATCGGCCCGGATCATCTCCTGGGTATTGAGGATAGCCTGTCGTCTCTGTGTGATATTCCCGGCATGTTCAAAATTACGAATAACTGCTTCGACAAATTCCATTTCGGGTAACAAGTGGATCCTGTATTCCGAGGCCTGGAGGGGCGCGCCGCATCCCGCCAGAATGAGTTTTTCCGGCAGCCGTTTTCCGGCTTTTTTCAAAGCGGCGTAAAACGCGTAGGCCAGCAAACCGCCCCAGCTATGCCCGAAAAAATAGTATGGGCCTGCGGGCGGCTCAAATACGCCCGATATGGCCTGAATGAGCTCGGGCATCGACTGAAACGGTTTTTCCTGCGCCCGGTCTTCGCGTCCCGGCGCTTGAATTCCAATGATTTCCACGTCATCGGGGAATTCAGGCCCCCAATGGCTGTAAACCGACACCCCGGAACCGGCATAGGGAAAAACGTACAGGGTCGCCGAGGTTAAACCATCGGCTTTTTTCAGGACCGGTAACCACACGCCGGCATTTTCCGGCATGGCTGCAGGGGTCGTGCTGGCGCTTTCCGGCGGAATAGCGACATCTGCGCCGTTCTCTAAGTGATCGGACGGAGTTTGGTTCGCATAAACCGTTTCAAATAGATAATCGGTCACCGCCCGGATATGCGGATAATTATACGGTAAGGTACTGGACAGTTTAACGTTGAAATACTGCTCGATCTCCACGACGAAGGAAATAGCGGTGAGCGAATCCATGCCGAGAAAATTAAAACGATGCTGATCGTCGATTTTATCCATCGACTCGATGAGCATCACCCGCCGCAGCTCCATTCTGACCACCTCTTCAATCAGCTTCCGGGCTTCATCGGGCGGCGCCTGCAGGATTTGTCTTAATCCTTCTGAAGGATCGAAAACGGCCGCCAGCTGTTCACCAGCCACCCGGCCGAACAGGGAAGGACGCAGGGAAAAGTTGATAAACGGTTTGAAACTCGCCCAATTGATGTGTCCGATCAGCGAAAGCGAACTTTTGGCGATCAGGGCTTGCTCCATCGCTGCCAAGGCTACCGGTGGCAGCATAAGTTGGAAACCCATTTTATGCAAGACCGTTTGTACGCTTTCTCCGGCGCTCATCCCTACCTCGTCCCAAGGACCCCAATCGATCGATAAGGACGGCAGGCCCCGGTTAGATCGGTATTGGCTCAACATGTCCAGGAAATAATTGGCGGCCGTATAATGGCTCAGTTCGACGGATCCCCACAAAGCGGATACCGAGGAGAACAGGATGAAACAATCGAGGTCCCGGTCTTTCGTCAACCGGTGCAGAGCCCAGGATGCCGCTACTTTTATGTGCAGCGTTTCCAGCAATTCGTCGCGGTCCAGGTCGACAATTTTCGAAAACCAGTTTACGCCGGCAGCGTGCAAAACGCCCCGCAGCGGAACGCCGGTTTCATCTAAGCGCCGGAAAAGGGTTTCTAACGCGGGTAAATCCCGTATATCGTGGGTATGCAGCTCAATTCGGACGCCTTTCTCTACAAGCGGACGTAGCTTCCGGATGATCTCGATATGCGGATGCTCGTCCGGTAAGGAAGCCCATTGAGCCGCCTCCGGCAATTGTTTCCGGCTGCTCAGGATCAAGTGACGCGCGCCTTTTTCTGCCAGCCAGGCGGCGCATTCCAGGCCAAGTCCGCCCAATCCGCCCGTAATGAGGTAGGCGCCGTCCGTGCGGAATTGCAGGGGCGCCGGCGCCGCTTCGGGCGGAGTCGGCCTGATCTGCTCGATGTACTGTTCTCCCTGCCGCAGCAGGATGCAGCGCTCACCTTTGGGTTTAAGGAGTTTTCGGACGACGTTTTCGGCGTTCTGCTGCGCATTTTCCCTGGAGTCCACGTCGATCAGGCCTCCCCTGTATTCCGGATGTTCCAGGTAGAAGGTTTTGGCGAAACCCCAAATAGGCGCCACGCTCAGATTAAGCTGGCCGGCGTCCCGTGGGAGTAGGGTTTGGGCGTCTTCCGAAATAATCCAAACCGGCCCCGAGCTTACGCCGGCTTTTAAAGCCTGTATGAGCGCTGTAAAAACGCCCAAGGTTTGTTTTACGGCGTTATTCAGGCTGTCCGGATTATCCTGTTCAGGGTCAAAATCTCCGCCGGGGCAAACGAACAGTACCTTGTTTTCGGCAATTTTCTGTTTGGCTTTCGAGTAGATGACACGGTCTAACTTTTTAAAGAGTTCGGGTTTATCCGGATAATCCGACAGGATGATATCGGGTTTTCCGCCTGGCGAAATGGCGCGCGGCCCCAGCCAATACACCGCCTTTTGATGCGTCCGAATCAACTTGATCAGGGCGTGGATTAAAGGACAAGATTTGCCGATAATGATCCAGTTGACGTCTTTGGTCAATTCTTCTTCCAGGGTAAAATCGGGCAGGGCGCCGGCTTTGTTCCACTCCATTTGGTAGTGGAGCTTGGGGACCGATGCTTCGGATGGAATGCCGTTGCGGCTGTCTTTAGCGGTGAATTTGCCGTTTAGCATCCCCTCCGGATTTTGATTGGCGAACGCCGACATCTTGTGAGGGTCGAGTCCTTTGGTCCGGTAAACTTTGCGCGCGAACTGATGCCCGGGAATGTCGGCCGGATATTTTTTGCTCCCGGTGACGGGCTCCCAGTCGATGTTTTTTCCCGTTTCGAAGAGCTTGCCCAGGGTATCCAAGAAATAAAACAGTTCCGTGCGATCGCCTTTTTTTCGGGCGATGGACCGGAGCAGGAGGGCGTTTTCCAGGGCTAAGGTATCATTCACGGCTACAAGGGTGCTGCCGCCCGGACCGATCTCTACAAAATGAAACAATTGTTCCCCGACCGGAAGCCGGCCGGCCGCTTCGGCAAAGCGAACGGTATGTCGAAGGTGATTAACCCAGTGTTCGCCGTCGACGGCTTCTGCGACCCAATCTCCCGTAAGCGATGAAAGCCATTTTACGCCGGGCGGCCTAAAATGGAAGGCCTTGAGGAATTCACGGAACTCGTCCATCATGGGGTCCATAAACCGGCTGTGATAGCCTTGATTGGTTTTCAGGTAATAGTGCTCGACGCCTTTTTCGGAAAAATGAAGGCAAACCCGCTTGACTTCCACCTGGCTGCCGGAGATAACCGTTTTTTTAGGGCTGTTAATGGCTGCTATCTGGGCTTCTTCCGGATCTAATATTTTTGCTATTTCCTCAGGAGATGCAAATATGGTCGCCATCTCGCCGCGCCGGGGCAGTGCTTCAACCAGTTCGCCGCGTTTTTTCAGTATTTTCATGGCGTCTTCGGGCTCCATACAGCCCGCCATGCAGGCGGCGGCGTATTCTCCGAGGCTGTGGCCCAGCAACACGTCCGGCAGGAGCCCGAGTTCCCGGTACAAGATTCCCAGCGCGTATTGCACGGCAAACAGGATCGGTTGCAGGTATTGATCCTTCCAAAGCGTAAAATCTTTCGCTTCCAGGGCCACTTTTGTCAGGGAAAAGGAGGGGTCTTCGTATTCCAGGCTGTCGACGCAGCGGTCGAAGGCCGTTTTAAAAACGGGAAAGCGGTGGTACAATTCTTTGCCCATAAAAAGGTAATGCTCGCCTTGCCCCGTAAACAGAAAACATAACTTACTTTCTTTCGGAACAGGTTTTGCCGGCCGGCCGAATTGGATAAAGTCGGCCAGTTTTTTCTGCAACTGCTGCTTGTCGTCCACCAAAAAGTAGCTCCGGTGGGGCAAGGCGGAGCGCCCCAGGGCGACCGTGCTGCATATATCCGGCAGGGTGATTTTGGGATGCTCCTCCAGCCACTCCTGCCAGTGTTTGGCCTGTGCCGTCAGGTTTTCCGGGGAGTAGCCGGAAAGCAGGAAAGGGTAAATAAAATGGTTCTTTGGAAAAGTGTTGTAAGATGAAACGGGCGCTTCTTCCAGGATCGTATGGGCCAGCGAACCGCCGAACCCGAAAGAACTGACGGCAATTTTTCTGGCTCCTTCCGGCATGGGCCAGGGAAGGGGCGTTTTGGCGATTTTGAGCCTGGTATGCTCCAGGCGTATGTTGGGATGTAACGTAGTGACATGAATCTGCGGCGGGATGCTTTTCTTTTGCAGCATCAAGACCGCCTTGATCACGCCGGCGATGCCGGCAGCCGCCTCCAAATGACCGATATTGGCCTTTACCGAACCGACGTAACAATCGGTATGCCCCGCTGCGCCGTAGAGTTTTCTGATCTGCTCCATTTCAATGGGGTCGCCGGACACGGTTCCCGTGCCGTGCGTCTCTACGTAACCCACCTCCTGGCCGCTCAACCCGGCTTTGTCCAGCGTCTTTTTTATCAGCCGGTATTGCGCCGCGCCGTTGGGGTACGTAATACCGGGGCTTAAACCATCCTGGGCGGCGGCTGTGGATAAAACGGTGGCTAAGATGCGGTCGCCGTCTCTTTCGGCGAGCGACTTGCGTTTCAACATCACCAAACCGCATCCCTCCGAGCGGACGTACCCGTCGGCGCTTTCATCAAAGGTTTTGCAGCGGCCGTCGGGGGCCATCATGCCAAATTGCGACAGGGTAATGGTGGGCCCCGGGGTGAGCAGGGCATTCACGCCGCCGACCATGGCCTGCTCACAATCGCCGTTCCGGATGGCCTGAACGCCTAAATGGAAGGCCGTCAGGGAAGAAGAACAAGCCGTATCCACGGCCATGCTGGGGCCTTTCAGGTCATAAAAGTAAGATACCCGGTTGGCGGCGATACTGTGCGCATTCCCAAGCCCCGTATAAGCGTTAAAACTCTCCATGCCCGGGATGAGTTTAATCTTCATATACAGGTAGTCATTGGTGGAAATACCGATAAATACGCCCGTATCTGAGCCTTTTAAGCGCTCTTTTTTCCAGCCGACGTTTTCAATCAGCCGCCAGGAGGTTTCCATCACCAGGCGTTGTTGCGGGTCGATTTCGGCCGCTTCAATCGAGGAAATCCCGAACAGAGAAGGATCGAACTGGTCGATATGGTCGATAAAACCGGCCCATTTGGTGTTTGTTTTACCAGGTACTGCGGGGTCCTTATCGTAAAAGACCGCATTATCCCAGCGATCTTCCGGGACTTCGGTGATGGTATCCACACCTTTTTCCAACAGGTCCCAATATTGCTCCAGGGTATCCGCTCCTCCGGGAAAACGGCAGGCCATGCCGACGATAACCACCGGGTCGTCCGCCGGAGCGCGCATCTGCGATTCTGATTTTCCGTTTGAATTCGTAGCGTACAAAACTTTTAAGGTTCCGGCTGCATACACCTCGGCGCATTGATTCCTGACCACTTTAAAATTCATGGTTTTGGGCAGCATTCCGGACGGAACAAGCACCACGGTGTGCGCCTGAATCCCGTAACACTCTGACAAATTGGCCTGAATGAGGCCCGCAACAGACTCCAGATCGGCATCCGCAAGGTCTTTACGAACTTCCTGAAAAACGTAAAACAGCTCTTGCTCCGCAAAAACAGGGACGCAAACCGTGTAATCATTCGTCCGGAGCAGCGCCTGGTCGATCCGCGCACAGGCTTCCAGGTCTTCGGCGGCATAGTTGACGCCTCTGACAATAATCGTTTCTTTTTTGCGTCCGATGAGGTATAAAAAATCACTCCGGATAAGGCCCAGATCGCCTGTTTTTACCGGCACGCTTTTTTTGCCGCACCAGCCATCCAATTCATCGATATAACCGGCAAAATTGGAGTCGCTTTGGATACAAATCTCTCCTTCCTGTCCTTCGGCGAGTACGGTGCCGGTATCGGGGTGACGGATTTCGATGCGCGTATCCGCATCGATGCTGTAGGGGATCAAGGTTCTGATCGAATGCGATCCTGTTTGCCGCTCAAGCAGAAACGCATCCAGTTCATCCAGTCCAAAATGCCCGCCGGCGGCCAGCAGTGTGGTTTCGGCCAGGCCGTAGACTGGTTTAAAGGAATTTCGGGCAAATCCTGCGGACGCGAATTTTTCGGCGAAGCGGTCCAACACCGCCGTTTGAACGGTTTCAGAACCTACGTAAGCATTTTTCCAGCGGCGGAGGTCCCAGTTTTCATCGATGCTTATTTTCCGGGTACAATACTCGTAAGCGAAGTTGGGGGCGGCTCCGCTATTGGCCCGGTATACGTGGATGGTTTGTAGCCACAGGGCCGGATTGGCCAGAAAAGCGGCCGGTTGCATAAACACACCCAGACCGGATTCGTACAGGATGGCCAGCAGGTGGCCGACCAGGCCCATGTCGTGGTAAAAAGGGATCCAGCCCGCTACGATGGCCGGTTCGCCCCGCTTAAAAACGCGGTACATTTTCGCGATGTTATGCAGTACCTGGCTGTGGGTCAGGGCAATACCTTTGGGATTGGAGGTCGATCCGGAGGTGTATTGAATATAAGCGATGTCGGTGGCCTGAACGCCCGGAAGCGGCCGGTCGCTTCCACCGGGATTTTCCAGTGATTCAATCGTATGCACCCGGACGAAATCGACATCTTGTTCCTTCAGGCGTTTGCTTACCTCGGTGTACTGGCTTTCAGGGACCAGTAAAGCGCCCGCTTTATTGGCCTTGAGGATATCCAGCACGCGTCCCCAGCCCGGGCGGTTTTTATGGAGTTGGATGGACGGCATCGGGGCCGGAATCTTGCCCGCCAACAGGCATCCGAAGAAGCCGGTGACAAATTGAGCCTGATCCTCGATGGCCAGCAGGACAATTTCCTTTTCTTCGGAAAACAGCCGCAGGTTTTGCGCGACCTGATGACATTGCTGTTTTAAAGAATCGAAGGTAAAACGGCGGTATTCCCGGCCCTGTTTGTCGAGGAAAATGAGCGCAGGCTCGTGGCCCTTACCGGTAGGGTAGGAGGCGATTAAATCTATTAAAGTTATTCTGTTTGTAATGGACATTACGATTGAAAAAAGATAAGATTGCGCTTTCAGGGCTTGTCCTATGTGGTGAATTTTCACGCGGATACCTCCAGCACACTATTCACGCTTAATCCCGCCGCAGTCGTTCCGGTTAAGGTGTACACGCCCGCCGCCTCCACTTCCATCGTACCGTTGGCAATTTGACTCTCCGTGATCGCAATACCGTTCGGGTTTAAGACTAAGGTTTTTAAATTCGCGGTGACCCATTCCAATTGAAATTTTCCGTCTTTTTTCGTAAAATCGAAAAACTGAATCTGCGGGTGAACCGTATCGCCGCTTCCAAGGTAGTACACATCGGCGGTTCCGCCCGGTTGATAGATGGTAAAAGTTGACAGATTCGGATCGGAAGACTTTGAAGGCGAATTCCAGTTCGCCGTATCGGTCTTGAAAATGATGTTAGGGCCGCCTTTGCTGCTGAATTTAAAATAGAGCAGGGAGACGGGTTCCAGCGTAAACGTGATCGTTTCAACCGCAGGTTGGCTAAAGCCGTTTGCAGTGAGAATGTAATCCGCCGTTTTGGGCAGCTGGCTGAAATTAAACCGGTACGCTTTGCGCAGGTCCGCGCCGGGGTTGGCCGTGTATGAGTTGGCATTGATCGGTTGCCGCCAATTGGGAATGGTGGGGGTGGTTAGTATGACGGAAGAAGCAAATTGTACGTGCCACGACAAAACAGCCGAGGCATCCACCCGTATTTTTTTGAGCTCCGGATCACTCGTGTACGAATTGATGATAGGCGGGTTTTGTTGTAGAGCGACCGTGATCTGCTCATGGTTGCCGGCGCCCGTATAAACGGTCACGGTATAGAACCATTGCTGGGGCTTCTGCGGCTGAATCGGCACGTACACGATGGTGCTGTCTAAAAAAGGCGGTTCACCCTGGACCGGAAAGGTTTTTTGCCCGGTGCCCGTCGGAAAGCCCGAAACAACCACCTGGACCCCTCCCGAAGATTGCCAGTTGAGTGTGGCCGGTTGCGATTCGCCGACGACTAATTTGTCTAACCAGGCAATGATCCCCAGCCCGGCGGCTTTTACTTCAAAAGGGAGGCTCACCAAAACGGGGTCCCCGCCTCCGATAGACTCCGATATGCCGATATTGCTTCCGGAATCCGGGTCGCTGGCAATCGGAACCTGGGAAAACGTGATGGTCATGGCGTCTCCCGGCTTTAAATTGAACCCGAAAGGCGCTTTTACCGAAAAGTAATTTCCAGCGAGCGCTTTACCGGCCGAATAGCCGCTGCCTTCAGGCGTACTGGCGGTGAAGTTTTGGTTGGCAACAATGGTATCCGGAAAGGTAATCTGTATCTCGTCGGCTTTATTGAATTCAATATCCGCCCCGCTGCTGTTAGTCGCACTGATTACGATGCCGACAGACGTTGCGACAAATGCTGCGGGCGGTGTTACCCGATAGGTTAATTTCGAATTGGGCATATACAATCAGTTATTTGTTTGATTCAAAATCGGATAAATTAAGCCAGCCTTCAACCAAGCGCAGGGGGTCTTCGCTCAATGTCGCAACCGGGTTGTACGGGGCGATCGGTACATCTTCATTCCAGTTCGACACGTCTTTTCTGACCACCCAATCCCATTTGCCTTTAATTTCAGCCGGGGTCGGCATTTTGATTTTGGCGGGGTCAAGCAACAAGGGGCCGGCTCGGAAAGAAGCCTGTAAATTTTTCAGGGCATTGGATACCGGGCCGTTGGGCAAACTTTGCGAAGAATAAGGCAAACTGCCGGGGAAAATCGGAATATTGCCCACGGGATCGACCAATATGGTCAGTTTCACCGGTTTACCGTCCGGGCTCAGCAGCACCAGATGCCCAGGTTTTACGTAAGAAGATTTAAATCCGTTGGAATTGTCGGGTGGAACAAAATTTAAACTAAATCCCGCCCGAATGATGTCTATGATGGTGGCTGTTTGCCCGTTTACGCCGTACACCGGGTAAAAAGTATCGTAATTATCATCATGAAAATAGCCCATGACGCCGTTTTCTACCAAAAAAGCGTCTCCAATCCGCAGGGAAAAAGCCAGCGACATAAAAGACGGATTGGTGGCCTGATAGGCGCCGTTTTTATTGTAAAACTGCCCGGTTTCGCACCAGCCCTGGTTATAAGAGGGATCGCCGCTCAAGGTGAATACCACTTCCGCCCGCACCACGGCTAAGGGGCGTCCGAGCAAGAGGGATAAATTGCCGTTTTGGCCGCCATAACTACTGAGCGTCCACAGCGCGCTGTCGATGGCGGTCATAAAGTCGTCGTAGGCGTCCGAGCCCTGGAAGCGGGTGCGCAGCAAGCCGCCGACAAAGTTTGACAAGTGGGCGTTGGCTATATCCGGCGGGGCGCCTAAAGCGGTATTAAGCCCCGGGGCGGCATCCCAGCGAATCGAGCGGTTGGACGCGGTCTGCTCCGATTGGACCCGGATAACAGCCCCATAGTTGTTTCCTTCGGCGTCGAAGACCATGAGCGATGCATCGAGGTGATTGGGCATCACCCAGCCGCAAATCGGACTGGTGGAGTCCGCCGAATTGGAGACGATCCCGTCGTCCGTGCTTTTCAGGAGGTTCATGTTCACCCGGGCGCCCTGCGACACACGCGGCGGCAATTGCCCGTAAACATTGTTCCAGGAATTGCCCGGGGTCGTCAGGCTTTCCGACCACAATACGGTGGTCAAAGGATTGGTGGAGGACGTGCCGATCGGGCGGTCAGCGCCCTGCATGACCTGGCCGAAGGAATCCACGATCCAAACGTTGAGCAACTGGAAATGGCCCGAGCGGACCGGCGAATACAGCTGCGGCGGAACTGGTGTCGGCGGATTGTTGCAGGGGCAGTTGGCGGCATCTACGGTTAATGCGGGGATATAGTACTCGTTCGCACCGTCTAAAAGCGTCGCTGTTGGCCCCTCCTCCGGCATCAGGCTCATGGCGATCTTTTTGGTGATCAAGCGTTCCGTAAATCCATGCACAGACTGCGTTACAATATCCAGCTTGGCAATCAGGCTGGCCGCTAATTTCAAGTCTTGTTTCACGAAAGGAGGAAGATTGTCGTAGCTGGGATCGTTTTGAAAAGAGGCGATCTTGAGTTGAATATTCTGCGCCACGGCCGGGTTGATAAGCGTTCGCCCGACGAAAGTTTCCCTGCCGTCGTTTGAGATATCTGTCCCTTTCCAGATGTAATCCAGTTCTTCCGGTTTCCAATTATTCAAAGGGTCGATTGCGTTTTTGGACGTTGGGAACCAGCGCACGCTGTAATCCATAAAGACGGGCGTCCAGGGTTGTTTATTTCGGAACGCCACCCCGGCGGGGGCCGGCGGAATTCCGCTCATCCCCGCCGCTTCGACTAAGCTTTGTTTCGGTATTTCCAGTTCGTTGGCGTCGTTCCAGATGAGGGTTTGCCTGGTTTGAATAAGGCCCGTCAAGACCTGCAAGGGAGATTGGGTGTTGTTATTCAGCGTTTTAGCATTGTAAACAGCCGGCGGAATGTTGCGTTTTTCAAAATAAATAACGGCCATTAAAGCGGCGGCGCCGGTATCGAGGATGCAGCTCTCCACCCACAGATCCATGACTTCTTTGGGGAAGGCGTTCCACTGCGGGAAGTTTATTTTATTCAAAATATCGGCCGCGCCCAAGGTGTAGGGCGTAGCGTCTCCATTTATCTTATAACTGATGGTAATGCCCGTAATGAACTGGCCAGTGTACCGTACATCCAGCATTTCGTTGGTCATATTGACCACGCTGGAGCTGAGTTTGGTGTCGAGCATGGATCCGGCTACCATGATAACCGGATCGTTGGGGGCGTAGAAATGCGGCGAAACGACGGACTTGAGCACGTAATCGGCGCCGACATCCAAGGTTAATTGTTGACTGAGTTGCACGACGAAACCCTGCAAGGCGCTTTGCCGGTCGAGGTTTTTTTGCAATTCGGCGCTTAATGCCTGGTGACTCTGCTGCACCTGCGTTTGAATACAGGCCGGCAGGTTGTTATTGTTGATGATGTTCAGTTTGTAATCCAGCAGGAATAATTCATTCCGCCTGGTCGCGATGGTATTGTTGAGGGCGTCCAGTTCCGCCTGGTCGGCGTTCAGTTGAACCAATACGTTCGTTTGAGCGGCGCTCAGCGGGATCGATTGCACGCCGGCGGAGCTGACGGGTGTTTTAGCCGAACTTTCCGCGCGGGAAACAATCCATTCGTTGCCGGCCGACACTTTGGAAAAGGCGGCGTTGTGCAACAGGTTTTCTACTAAAATCGGATCCTTTCCATAGTCGTACAAAAGGTCTTGCTGAAACGCCTGGAGCGCGCGCGCCACAATGGGAATGCTCTCCTTGGGTTGCGAGTTGCCGGGGTCGTTTACGATTTGATTGGCCATATAAATGGAAATGGCATCCACCGAATTATTGCCTATGGCGATGGTGGGGAAAACGCCCGGTTTCAAGGGAACCCCGGAGCCGTACCCGAAATTAGGTCCTTTCCATTCTACGGTGGCCACCATCGAATGGCAAAGCAATTGTTTGGACAGGTCGGGTTGCGCGGCGGTCTCTCCATTGGCCTGCTGCCAATTGTGCCAGGCGATGATCGCCGCTTTGGCCTGCGGGGGCAAATCCAGCTTGTCGGGATCAAATACGCCGCTCAGGCCATGCGCCTGCTGCCAGGCAGTCCAGGCGGCGATGGCGTTGTTTACGTCGGAAGCGGTCTCGCCAAGGGTCCACATAAAATCATTTTGCAGGGCGTTTTGCCACACAGAGAGGACATTATCGCCTTCGGTCGGCATTTGATAAAGTACGTCCTGGTCCGGAGCGGCGTACCAGCCGACGATATGGTAGGAATAATAGTATGGATTATTGGAGTTTGCATTGGCGCTCAAGGCCTTATCGTAAAAACCGAATACATTCCGGACATTGTCGTAGCTCACCGCCCAGGATACTGCGCCGGGACCTGCCGCATTGAGAAAAGGCGTTTCCGGGCTGCCTTCTCCGGTCCATTCGGACAGGGGCATACTTTTCCCGATGGTACTGAAAGGAAAGTTGCCGCTGGCTTCCGGATACTGGCTGGCCTGGGAAGACGGCGGAAAACTGCTGTCTGAAATCGCGTCGCTCACGACCACGTTTGAAACCACGATGGGCGCGGAACCATCCGCTGGATTGGCGTATTCAAAGCGGGTGATCAGCCACCTGTTTGGGACCCAGGGGAAATGGAGCGCTCCGGTTTTTTCATCCTGCTTGCTCCGGCGCAAAGCGTAAGGGAGCGTCCACATCACGTGCGCGCCGGGTTGCAGATGCACGTTCCGTTCGACCAACTGGAATGGTTCGGGTTCCGCCAACAGCTGCTGAAAGAGATTCGAATAATCTATTTTGGTGCTCGACAGCGGCGTACCCGTGGCCGGGTCGGCGCTTGCCGGAAGATCGATGGTCCCGACTAACAGAATATCCGTTGCCATTGGAACCATAATGCGCGGTCCGGGCCAGACTTTCATTGTATTTGACATGGAGGTTTGTTCATTTATTTTAACATCAACAATCATCAATCAAAAAAACTAAGGGTTTTCTCGCGCGATCTCTAAGGACACTAACCCCGTAAACTCGCAATCAGGCGGCGTACTTCCGTTCTCCGCTTTGATCTTATAAGATTGAATGCCTGCGCCTACCGTCAACTGAATGGCTAATCCGCCGGGCGTTAATGTGCCGTCTTTTAAGGGTGAGGGGTTGAATAAGCCATTCAACTTCGTTTCTACATTTTTAACCAGGCCCGCTATATCGATGACCCCTTCGCTTGCGCCGCTCAAAACTGCGCCGTCGGCCCGTACGAACTGCCCGGAGTCGGGCGGGTTTTCTATCGGCTTGCCGGGCGGGTACCCATTCGGCTGGGGATCCTCACCCGGAAAACCCAGTCCCCGGAGCAGAATTTTAAAGGTTTGCGCACCGGCCTCCCGCTGGATGCCGAAATGCAGCCCTTCGCTGGGTTGAATAAAATCCACTTGGTCCGGAATACCGTCGAAAATGCACAGGATCAGGGAATTAGACAGCCGGTCCATGCGTAGGGTGGTCAGCAGATTTTTGTTGCCATCGTAGGCATGGATTTCTACTCCGGGATAAGCCGTGACCACTTGGGAGCGAAATAGCAGGCCGGTCATGGTGCCGGAAGTAGCCTCTACCTCAGCCGGCGGTACAGACCGGATAGAATTTCTCAGGTTCAATTGCGCGGCGTCTACCTGCTGGTAAATATCTTTAAAAAAAGCCTGGTTAAAGATGTTCTCCTTGCTCGATAAAACGCCCACGCTGATGGCTCCGTCCACCAGCCGGTCTAACCAGTTTCGGTCGATGTAGAAAAAACGGATGGATTCGGTGGGCAGCAAGCGGGCATCCGGCACCATATACTCGACCGGCATCCCGTACAAAAGGGTGAGCTGGCCCAGCCATGTGGCCAGATCTTCGGTCAATTCAGGCTCTATATCATTCGGATTCCCCGATTTAGCGGATAATAGACCGGCTGACACGTGCTGATAGAAATTGGTTCTGTTTCCCCAGGATTTCATAACTCAGTTTGTTTTTCGAAGGATAGCCAGCAGCGGATCCTCGTCGTTTTCGATAATGGCTTTTTTCTCCTCCTCGTTCAACACGCCCGGCAGCTCGCTTCCCAGCGATTTTTGTTGTCTGGATTCTATCTGCGGCCAGTTCGTATTTTTAATGTCCGTGCTGAACAGGGCTCGAACGCTGTGCTCTAATTTTACGGAGCCTTCCACGCCGGCAATCAGCGCCGCATTGTCTTCTACGCCCTTGCTGGCGGCCTGTCGGTTAATTTCATTGATATAGGTATTCCGCCAGTCGAAAAACGCTTTGGAAAAACTGGCGTCGGATAGGGCCAGCAGACGGCCGATTTGCCAGGCGGCACTGTAGGCGTGGTTGAAAATGCCGGTTTTCGGGTCGTAGTGCATGGCATGGTCGCTGTAGAGGTAGGGGCCGTAGTCGAAGTTCCTTTCAGTGGGCGCGGGCACGAGTGGCCCTCGGTACCAGGACGTCATTTTTTCACCCACCCTCAGGTCATTTTGCAACGCTACATAGCCGATTTGCAGGGCTTCTTTAGCCGTATCGTTGTTCAAATCCTGGTTGGCGCCCGGCATTTGCAGCAATTGAACGCCGCCGCGGCCCTCCTCGCAGAGGTCGGCCATAAGGGTCAAAAAACTGCCTTGCGCTACGGTTACCTTAAATTTCCAGGAACTCAGCAGCACCAGCCGGATCAGGGTTTTTCCAGCAGGGGGCGCGCTGCCCCTCCGCAGGTAGGCGGATTGGCCTTCATAAGACACCTTAAAAAGGTTGTTTTCCAGCGGCGGCGGATCAGGCATTCCCTTTTCCGGCGCTTTTGGCGCTTTGGGCAGGCGGTTGCCGATCAACAGGGAAAAGTAGCCGTCTCCTTCCATGCCCAGGATCACTTTGCCGCCCGTATTCACCTCCCGTCCATGCGCCAGAAACCGCAATTCCTCGAGGGTGGGCGAAATGGCCTGGAAGGTTGAGAAATCGACGTCGACCACCGTGACCTTGGTATCGAGAGGGAGCGTGATGTCTTTTGCTACCAAAGCCGGGCCGAGTACATTGGATTCGGCGGGGTTCATCAACGCGCTGATCGTCACTGTTTTAGGACCGATCACTTTGTTGGTGGGCGTGATCTGTGTATTACCAGCTTCGTATTCCCCCGGATAAATCGTCAATAAGCCCATCCAGGGCGTGTTCAGATTGTCTTGCGGTTGGAGCGGGTCAATGGGCCTGGACCAGGGCAAAGAAAAATCCGTCATCACCACATTGGGTAAATCGTCGTCGAAGTCGCCCGTTTGGGAGGGGGCGGGATACATGGAATGGACGGTACCCGGGCTCAGGGAGAATTGAGGCCCCTGCACCACGAAATCCCGATCGGCCTGGTAGGACGGTTTTTCCGGCCCATCGGTATTCGGTACGTTGTCAATCGTTTGTTTGGCCGACAGGTGGTGCGCGCCTGCTTTCAACGGCGGCTCGATGGCATCGTAAAACCGGATATTCCCTACGCCGATGGTACTTTGTTTTGGCAAAATTTCCATGATATGAATCATTAATTAATAAGCGTCACGATATGCAGGTGATCTTCCACGCCAGTCATTTTTCCCAATCTCCAAAAAGATAAAATTTTGGAAATTTCTTCATTCCTCATCCATTACCACGGTTAATTTACTAGATTCCGTTATGGCCTCCTCCATATCCATCGCATTGTATTGCAAGGATAAAGACGACCATACATCCGGAAACGCCTTCTCTATCTTGTCGAGGCTGTACACGCCCTCCACTTTTTGGCTTTCCTGCCGGGAGTACGCCATCAGCCCTAAAAACGAATCCTCGTCGCTCTTCCCCGGAGTTTCAAAGATCAACAGCGTCTTTTTACCGTAGGCGATCGTTTGAACCGGCGTGGATTGGCCGAGGTGCATGGGCAGGCGGTTGAGGGATATCGTGACCGCCACGGCGTCCGCCGTTGGGCCGTCGACGAGTACGGCGATATAGGGCTTGGCGCTGTGCAGGATCGTTTGGATCCAACCCGTGGAGAGGGTATCGGCGCTGCTTAAAACTTTATTGCCATCCAGCAGGCGGCTCGCTTCCACTAAGCCATGCGCGTCTTTGCGGGTATTGACCGCTATCCGCTGGCTGTTCTGAACGTGCAACAGGCATCCGTCTCCGACAGCCCACTGTGAATTTACTTTTGTCAGCAAGGTATCCCGTTGCCATCCGATGGTGTCGTGTTCTGACCCGTCGTAGGTAAACAGCACGATCTGGGCGGTACCCCTGGGCAAGGGATAATTTTTTACATCGTTAATCGTCTTGATTTCCAGCAGGTTATGGTATTCGTCAAAGCCGGCCATCATCAGGGTCAGGCGTCCTTCCAGATTCAGGATATGGCCCGCATTGGGGTCTAATTGCAGGACGATTGCGCCGCCGGGGTGGATCATTTTAGAAAATGCGCTGCCTTCGAGCAGGCTGGAAGGCTGCCGTTTGGTATCCGGGCTCAATCCCGTAAAACTGGTCCATTTGGCCAGAATCTGATTCCGCTGGACAGGAAGTAAACCCTTGTCCGCCCCGGAAACGAGATTCCGGCTCCGGTATCTTCTCAAAACGCCTTGCAAACTGGGGGCCGCGAAGGCTTTCGGCGCAGGCGCCTGCCGCTCGATTTTGACGCCCGCAGGAATAGCGACCGGCCCTTGAGGCGTACCGGTTTGGAAACATCCGATCGCGGCTAATACCGGAAAAGCCTGCAACACCAGGTCGGCGGACGTCGCCATGACCGACAGATCGGGATTGGCCGGCGCCTCGATATGCACGGATTCCAGGGCCGCATAAATATCGTTGCGGGTAGAGACCACGTCCGCAGCCATAATGGTTTTCATGATCGTTGTGTACGGCGTCGTCTGCGCTAAGGCCGGAGCGGCTGGGTAACTGAAACACTTGCCCGTTTTGCCGATGGGGTTTTTACAAGTATTGTAGAAAAACGGCAATAAGCGGTCGTCGCCTGGGGTAAAGGCCAACTCGTTGATATCGAAGGCCGGAATGCTGACTACGTGTACATACTGGTCGGCCGTGATAACGACGCCCATTAAGGCGGACGCAATGATCATAGATTCGCCGCTGGGCGCCTGGTCGCGGCTTAATTCCTTTTTCGACCACAGGGCAGCGGGCGCACCGTTCAAATCCTGGCTGATACTGATCCCCCGCAACACGATATCGACCGGCCCCTGGCTGTCGCTCAGGGTGATGAGCAGGGGCGCATTCAGGTCGACGGAAAAGCCCATCGGGCGGATACCCACCGCCGGGCCGCTTTGTTTGTAAGCGGTTTGGGCGATGGAAACTTCGCTGGAAGGGATGACCGAACTCAATCCGAACGAATAATACATGGATTGAACCACCCAGGGCTGGTCATCGCCGGGAGAGGTATTTTTACCGTTTAACATACCGGACCCGACATTCCACTTGATAATCTGTTGACCATCATCGATTTTGTCGGCTAAAGCAACGGCAGCCAACTCCGTTTGTATCGTCTTAATCGGCTTGGGAGGAGGCAGGAATGTCGCGGCAAAATCATCCCAGGCCTTCAGGAAGTTATCCTTCGTCTCGGTCTGCTGGTTGCCGAATGGAATGGTAAACGATACGATATAGAGTTCGACTTCGATAAATCCATTGACGGGCGGACCCTGCAATTGCAATTTAGCGCCGATTTCAAACTTCAGGGTGATGGAAACGCTCCCGATGGTAAAGCCGAAAGACACGCCGAGCGTGATGCCGATGCCGACGTTAAAATAGAACGGATGCCACTCGATCAGGAAATTGGCGTAGGCGTCGAGCCATGCTTTGATCGGGCCCAGCTCGAACAGTACCTTCAGGTATCCGCCCGCCATCACCGCCGTAGGGCAAATAGCGAAATAAGTGCCCCCGGAAATACTCAACTTGCCGGGGCCGACTTCCAGTATCCATTGCAGACCCAAACGGGGCACCGAGGGGTAATATACCGGCGCCAGGAACTGAGGGTGATAACCGCCCAAGGTCACCACGAACTGACCCGCCGGAATGGTAACCGGCTTCTTGTCAAAGGTTTGCGTAATGGTTTTATACCACAGGTAAAAAGCGAAACCGCCCGTGACCTTACAATCCCGGGTCAGCACGAACGAGTTCGGGGTGAGTTGCGCCTCTACCGAAATGATGCCCTCAGCAGGTTTGAAGGAGACTTTAATGGCTAATTCGAAATAAGCCAATGCACTATCCTTCGACAGCTGGGGTGGTAAAGAGGCCCAGCTCAACCCCAGTATATTGAGTTCGAACTCCTTCCCGAAACTGATAAAGATCAGCGCGGCAGTGTTGATGATTTCAAAAGAGCTGAAGGTAAGGCCCGCAGCCAGCCAGTATTCACCCACCGAAGGGGCTACGACATCGGCCAGGGCCTTCAAAGCATTGTCCTGGTCGTTACTTTGGGTGAGGGAACCGTTTACAACCCCCGATACTAAGGGAAATCCGATAATACCTTCCACGGAAGGTATTTTGATCGAACGGTTGTAGCCGAAACCAGCCGCCACGCCGGTGATAAAAAAGGCGGGAACGCCGCCCAAAGGCGCTTTCAAGGCGCCGAAAATGAACAGCGAAGTAACACTGGTATCTTTATCTACCGGCACCCGCGCGTAAGCCCCCACCGCCAGAATAGAAAACGAACCGGCCTTGATGACGGCCTGCCCGATATACTGTAGCGGGTCTTCCTGCTTGAGAAAACCGCCCGAAATGACCACGCTTCCGCCTTTGTAGCTGACGTCCAGGCCCGCCAGATCCAGGGTATATTTATCAAATTCCGCAGGCGTGGTAACCGGAATGCCCACTTCCAGTTTGACTAAAGATACTTCAAGTCCTGCCAGGCTGACGTTTCCGGTAAAAATGAAGTCGAGCCGCTTCGGCTCCTGTTCCCAGCCTAAGCCCAGGCTTTCCACGAACAGTGGTCCGAATGCGCGCTGCACCGGGATAATTACTTCCTCCCCGTCGCCGGTATCGCTCTTCAGGTTGACCCACAATTGATCGGTATAGGCTGCCTGGACGGAGAACGTGGGATTGGCGGGCGGGTTGTTGGTCGAGGCGCCTTTCGCATCGCTGCCGGAACCCATCAGGCTGCTGGCAATGGGATTTTGACTGTTGGAATTACTGCCCGAAAGCAATTGATTGGGCGCTAAGGAAATGCCGATGTCGGCCAGCGTCACGTTTCCGCCGAAGGTAACCGTCGGAGCGCTCGCGCCATTGAATTTCAGGTCCAGCAGTATCCGGGGTTTTACCGCCCCCAGTTTGAAGCGGGTGAGGTCGACGATGGGTTTGCCGTTTTTGCCCTGTATGTCGAACCCTACGTTTTCTAAAATAATGTTGAAGTTGTCAAAATCAACCTCAACGCTCGGCTCGGTTTTAATGGGCACGTAAAACTGCACGCCGGGTAAAAGTTTGCTATCCTTGCTTAAGCTCCAGCTTTGTTTGATCCATTCATCGTCGGTGGCGCCCAATTGTAAAAGCAAATTGGGTAGTGCGCCGATAGCCAGGTCGGGCGCCGTCAGCCGCAGGCCGTAACTGTTTTCATCGTTTGGATCGGGGCCCAGTACGATCACCGATTTGTCGCCGGTACCGAATTTTACCACCGTAATTTCCTCTTGCAAAAGGGCTTTTACCAGCTTGCCCAGAAAGGCCAGTGGGGTGATTTTAACAATTTCGTCGATGGAATTCAGCGAATAAATGACCGTTCCTTCGGCTTCCGGCGTATCGGAACTTTGCGTTTCTACCTTAATCAGCGTGGTGGCGCTTAAAACGTCGACCGGGGTCGGGCCGGTTTTTCCGACGGGGTCTAAGATATGGTAGGTCAACCACTTGACGACACTCTCCTGGTTTAAAATCAACACGGACACGTAACGCGGCAGCACGTTTTTGATCACCTGTAACAGCCAGTCCGTTACCCTTTCGCCCAGAGGATGGGTGTCTCCGGCTGGTGGAGGGAAAAATTCCGGCACCAGTTCCCGGGCCAATGTAGACTGCGTGTCGGGATCGGCGTTATTGGCAACGGGATCAAAGCCCAGGTTAAAGAAGGTTTTCGGGTCGTATTTTAAATAAAGGCCCGGACCGTTTTGGCCATCTAAAGGCACAATTACATTGAACCCGAAGCTAAAATCCAATTGACTTAAGGTTGCCAGATCGACCCCGATTCCCGTTCTGGTGACGTCGATGTTCAGGTATTTCAAATGGGGAATTTGAAGCCCCGCCCACAGTCCCAGGTTTTTATTTTCATCCAGCCCAAAGTAAATGGTGAGCGGTAAATTTTCGCTCGGCGTATATTGCAGGAGGCCATTGGCGTCCTTGTTTACCGTGATCGTGATACCGGGCACGGCAAAAAGCGCCTGTATTTCCGCCACGGTTTTGCCCAATTGCCCCGAACCCTCGCCGAACAGGCCTTTTAACCATGTCAGCGAAGCGGCCTCTAAATTTTTCACGATCGTGGACGCCGGATCGCCGCTGGTGGCAATCGGGACGAGTGTTGTGACTAAATCGCCGACGGGTATGTTGTTTCCAAAATCGGTCAAGGCCTGGGCAAATTTTTCCGCGCCGTTTGCCTTTAACTCCGCTATTATTTTCGGCACCATCGTGTCGATGACCTGGACGGCGGCAAAGACGCCGGCATCTTCGGCTAATTTGCCCCAGCCGAGGAAGGGCAGGAATTGCACGCCTAATAATGGCGCTTTCGGGGTTCCCTGGGTAATTTTCAGGGCAAAAGATTTGTCAAAGCCAACACTGACGAAGAAAGGGGTGACGAGGGTAGTGGCTAAAGTGGCTAAGTCCAAACCGCCGGAAAAAGAAGCCTGGTAGTCGCTCGTCAGGTGTACGGCAAAAGACAAGTTGTCCAACGCGCCTTTCCCACCGGCGATCTCGATTTCTTTTACCCCGAAACCGAATGAAGCCGTATTGGTCGCAGCATCGCCGGAAAAATCGACTTCAAAATCGTAGGGCAGGCCGGTAATGGCAATGCCGTTTTTCCCGGAATTGGGCCCGATGGTAAGGCCGTTGGATGCCGATTTGCTGGGAAATTTGGCTAATTTTTCGGCCAGTTTCGCCACATCGAATTTTCCGTTGAGGCCTAATACATCGTCAGATAGCAGCCAGTCCAGCGGATGCGTCATGATGCCGAGCAGCGAAGGCATCGTCCAGACGCCGTTGTCGTTTTTCCCGATCCCAAGGACGTCAAATACGGATTGAACGACCGGATATTTCGTCAACAGCTGGTCTTCGAAAACGGCGGTCAGGAAAACGTTCAGGGTATAAGCCGGCGCGAGGTGTGCCACCTGATCCAGGAATTTGCCGCTGTCGAAAGGCAGTAATTGCAGCGGCATGGCGTTGGGCGTGCTTCCGTCGCCCCAAATTAAGGACGCCGAAAAACCGGGCGCTACGGTCCCTGCGCTGTACGTCAGGGAAAGCCCATCGGAGAGCGTCAGCCCGATGGCGGGCACGTAGCTGTCGAGGGTCGCGACGAGTTTTTGGTTGTTGAAATCGAGCGCGAGCGATCCGCTGATTTCTACGAAATCGCCGATTTTAAAGGCGTTTTTCGGCTGCACGCTCAAAGTAGCGACGCCGTTGGAGGTGGCGCCGAAGGTGAAATTGCCGTAGGGTTTGGAGGGCAGGTTTTGGGTCAAATCCTTTGCCAGTTTTTTCAAGGTGTCTGCGTCGTCGAACAAGGCTTTGAACCGGTTCTCCAAGCTGTTGATCGGGTCGGAAGCAATGTCCAGCAGGGCTTTCGCGGAGATGGGATAGCCCTGCTCGGCGGGTCCGCAGATTTTTAAACCCCTTAATAAATCCAGGGCTGCGTCCGGAAGTGGCGGCAGGTTCAGGTGGAAAATTTGTGCCAGGAAAGCAAACAGGGCGTTGCGCTTGGCGGGGATTTCCACTAAACCCAGCAGTTGTTTCTCCACATAGCCCTGCGGATTGGCCAGTAATCCGCTCCAGCCGCCCGTGTTGATGCCGTAGGCGCCGTTGCAGGGGTCCAGCGCCAGCCCCATGAGCGACAACAGGCTGTAGGCTTTTTGAAACAGGGCTTTATCCTTCACCTGGTCGATGGCCAATTGGATGCCCGTGTTCAGAAGACTCTGGAAAGCGCTTTGGAGTTTTATGCCGAAAGCGGGGTCTAAAAAATCGGACAAGGTGATGTCCGCAGCGCTGCTCTGACCCGGCAACTTGGCCTGAACTAAGGTGACGATGGGGGAGAACGATAACTGCCCGTTGTTCAGGCCGAGCTGAAAACCGAGGATGATCTTCTCTACCGTGCCCGAATCTTTCGGCAAATCGATCAACAGGCCCCCGGGTTTGGAGACGATGGCCTCCAAACTCAAAGAAGGCGCATTCCCAGAAGCTACCACCGACCCGTTTTTAAGGTTGTACTCCAGGGCATTCAGCCGCGACACCACTTCCACTGCCAGGACGGGCGATTGCGCCGGGTAACTGTAGTGATCCGAGTAACCCACCCCCAACCCCAGGATGCCTGAAACGGGATCGTACCAAAGGGGCATTTCGAAACCCAGCGGCAGCGGCATCATAAAAGGCTCGGCGAACGTGCCTTTGCCGGAAATAGCCGGCGCTTTTGCCGCAGATGACAGCGTCCAGGCGAGCAGGGCCAGCTGGCTTTTGGCTTTGTCGGCGCTGCTCAGGTTGTTGGCGAGCTGCGTGCGCAGGGTTTGAAAAGGCTGGTCGAAGCGGCTGAGCGGAATGGGCGTAAAACCCGACCAGCTCAGGCCGCTGTTTTTAAAAATATCGTACTGGGAGAAATCCGTTAAAAGTCCGAGCGAGCCGCCGGCCAGCAAGGCGGAGCGGGTGTTGGTCCGCATCAGGGCAATGCCCGCAGCGGCGGCGAAGAATGGGCCGAAGGTGGCGGCCAATTGCGTGACTAAGCTGTTCCAATCGGTCTGCAGGCCGAAATTGAGGTCGGGCAGGGGTGGCAGGGCTTTTCCGTCGGCAAAGAGCGAGGGCGCGTTTACCTGCATCGACCAGTTCCAGCCACCGGCCTGGCCCCAACCCGCCGACAACTGCGCCTGGGTGACCTTTAAATAGGCGCCTCCGACAGTAGGCGTTTGAAATCCATTCGGCAGGGCCACTTGGGCGCCTACTTCCGGGAACCAGCTGGCTACGGCGGATTGCGTCGAATCATCCGGTAGATTTACGGTGACGGCCTTTAAAAAGAGTGAGGGCGCTATCTCAACCGTTCCAATGGTGATGACCGGGGCCAATTCAAAGCCGAAAGTGAGGGCAACGCCTCCGGAGGCCGTCAAATTCTCTTCGTAAGCGGTCAGATAGGCGGGCAGGCTTTTGTCTTTCAGGGAAATGCCGACCATCCAGGGAGCATTTTTCTTACCTTTTCCGTTTACAGTGACCGCCACGTCGCCAATTTTCAGCAAAGCCGCAAAACTTTGTAAGATATAGGTAAAGGGTAGGGTAGCGGGGTGGCCTGCCGGATTTAAAATCTGGTAATAGTAATTTGCCCAGGCTTCCAGCGGCTGGGAGATGGACGACTCCATACCTTTGGCAGAGAAGGGCGGAACCGGCCAATCGGCGCCCACACCGTCGGGTGGGATCAAGCCGACCAAAGCCGCCACGCCTTTCACGAAGTCCGACGCATCGGGTTCGTTGACTCCGATCAGGTTTTGCAACTGATCGCTCAGAACAGCGGCTCCAACCGTTGCCAGTTGCCCGGGCGAGAGGAGATTGACCGATGCGTATTGGCTGTCTGCTGTGCTGACGTTCAGCAACTCCACATATGGCACGACGGTACCGCTTAGCACGCCTAAGGAAAGCCCGGCAGCCATGGAGCCGACTTTGTCTTTGCCCACGGAGATCAGCAATTCGCCCGGTTTTTTATTTTGTAAGGCAAAATTCACTTTAAAATTGACGTCGAAAGCCGCCGATACACTGGATCCGCTCAACTGGAATTTCCCCAGTTCCAGTTCGGCGGCCATCAAAAATTGCGCCGGGGAAGTGCCGAGATCGATCCCCGTGCTGCTGAACGAAAGGCCGGGGTAGAAAAACCGGTCGCCCTTATCGACTACGACCGAAGCGGCGCTGAAATTTAACTGTCCGATGCTACCCACTTCGAGGATCGGAACCCGGTACGGATTATTCCGGCTTCCGTCTCCGGCTACGTTTAATTTGTCCGTCGCAATGCCGAGAAATCCGCCTAAGCAACTGATCCAACCTTTGAACAGATCCGGGGACGACGTAATGCTGTTGAACCAGTTGAGAAAAGGCGTGACCGGTGAACCTGTTCCACTGAATACTATTTTAAACAGGTCGTACCAGGCCAAAATGGGCAACCTGATGTCAGCGAAGTCTTTTGACGGTATCTGGTCAGACAGCCCGAATAAAGGCGCCATATACTGAATAGACTCCGCATGCGCCGGAAACTGTTTGCTGAGTGCGCCGATAAACAGGTTGGCGGCTGTATTCAGGATTTGCTGCGGCTGAATGGCTTCCAGGTCGGCTAAGGAATAGTTTCGGGGTGCCGGGTCTCCGGCCAGCTGCAGGTCCAGTACCTCGAGGCTTACATCGAACTTGAGCTCGAAGAGATCGACACCCGCGCTGAATTTTACGCCGTTAAAAACGATACCGTTTTCATTGATCAGGGGATTGTCGGCATCGCTGCCTTCCACGGCCACGCCTACTGAAATTGGATAACCCGCCTCGGTAAACGCCAGACCAAAATCTCCATTGTTAAACAAAGCGAAGGGAATTAAGCCCCACACGTCGACGTTTATCTTTGGGTCGTCGGGCATAATTCCCCAGCGCTTTAGAACGCCGAGGCCGATCACAGTTGCCTTAGTATTGGCGTCGGTATAGCTCACGATGTAGAGCCCCGAGGCCACACTTTTTCCCTCGGAATTTTTATATTGAATTGGGTACCAGGTACCTAAGAGCGCCGGGTCTTTCACCGGGATGCCCATGGCATTGCCGCCTATTTCACCCAGCAACTGGGCCAGCAAGGCGCCGAACTGCTCCGGGCTTTTTTTTATGCCGTCGCGGGTTTTGTTGATCGGATCGGTAAACCAGTTTTCATCCAGCGCGTAGGTCTTGGTGTCCGCATCCGTCTGGGTTAAGAGGCCTATCATGCCGCCCACACTACCCAAAAGCGGGTCCAAACCGGAAAAGGTGACGCCGCTGCCGTTTGCACCCGGGGCAGGACCATCGGGGTCGCTTGCTTGTATCGCTTTAATTGGTTTACGAGCCATGTCGGAAGATTGATACCGGTTTTTGTAAAAACGGAAATATTAGGTTTAGAAAATTTTAGTGGGTTTAGAGTATTATATTCAAATAATTGACCTTCAATGAAATGATCTTTTTAAACCTAACCTTCTAAACCACCCCCTGCTTCAAGTTCCCGGATTCAACAACTGCAGGTACCCGTTTAAAGAATGGTAGGTATTTTCCTCCTTTGACAACAGTCCACCCAATACCACACTATTATTGAGCAGGGAATAATTCGCCGGAGGCCCCAGCAAAGCGTTAGCCACGTTATCGAATACCCGTACGATCTGATAGGATTTGGGGCCGAGCGCGTCATTAAAAGCCTCCTTGAATATTACGTCGCCCAAACAAATGCTTCCGAACGTGTACAGGCCCGCGACGGATAAACCGGTTTGGGCGTTCAGCGCATAATCGACCGCCGCTAAATTGGCGATGGCGCCGCCGAGGCTGTGTCCGGTGAGGTATAATTTTTTGTTGGCAAGGCCGCCTATCGCTTTAATCGCCTTGATCAGGGCTTCTCTGAAAGGAGAGGATTCCCCGTCGTCGTAAAAGGTACTGATCCCCGTGTGAACGCTCGAACCGGGAATGATGCTCCAGTTTGCCTGGACGGAGTTGGCGCTGATCTGTTGTTCCTCCTGCCAGGTGGTCGCGCCGCGGATGGCCACCACCACGTTTGTAACATTGTTGAATATAAAGGCAAACGGCCGGCGCTCGTGGTTGACGATCGCTTCCAGGTTATAACCCGATACGCCGCCCGTAGACCCCGGATGCTGCGCCTGGTGGTAGGCTTCGGCATTCAATTTAGCTAAGGTGTACGCCAGCAACTGGTTATAGCCTGCAGGCGGATTGATCATATTGCCGGGAATATTCGGGCCAGTCAGGGGAGCGCCGCCCAATTGCTCGATGTAGAACGTATTGCCGCGTTCCAGCCAAGGCACGTCCACGGCGGGCAGTTTTACATTCGCAATCGAAACGGGGTTGCCGAGTATGCCTGCATCACTGTCGTTGGGGGCTGTCGGGAAAAAATCCACGCTTAAACCCGTTTTGCCCGCCCAAAAGGTATTGGTCGCGACGTCGCCGTCGGGGTCTTTCACGGATTGATTGTAAAAAGAAACCAGCTTGCTGTTGGAGACATTGGGGACGGAAAAGGTAAAGCAAAGCGCCTGATCTAAGGGTGGAAACTGCCCTTGGGGCCCCCTTGGTTTTGGGCCGGGCCGTAAATCGAGGGCGGCGAGCTGAGCTAAAGGACCGCCTAAACCAATCCCACAGAGGTAGAGCGGGTACTTGCCTAAGAATTTAAGGCTATCCCAAATGGAATTTCGGGCATTCAGATAAGCGGAATTATAGAGGTTGTCTATGATCAACGAATTGTCCGAAGTCCCTGAAATATCGGAGGACAGGCTGGCCGGGATGATACCATACTGATAATATTTAAAAAAATTAGACCAGTCTATACCTAAAGCCAGCGCCGCAATGAGGGGCGAGGTCGGGTCTTGCGGATCGGAGTATCCCAAGGCTAAGAAGCCCTGAACGGCCGGGGCGGAAAAGGGAGTCGCTGTGCCTTTGATGAAAGCCAGGGTGGCCCAGCCATTCGGGTAATTGGGCCCCAGGGTAGCGACGGCGGCGTTATTCGCTTCTCCGGCCAAACTGGCCATCAGGACATTCAGGGTGGAAGAATCGGTTTTCATGATAGATCGCTTAAATGATAAAAAACCTCAGGGGTTTAGACTGCCGGCCAGCTGACCTTGCCCGGATTGCCATTGTGCCCGGGTTGCCCCTCGGCTCCTTCCGTCCCCGGCTGGCCGGGCTGGGCATAGGTGGGCGGGTCGGTGCGGGGATACGCTTCATTGGCCCCGCCCGCCCCTTTTGTTCCGGCCTTGCCCAAGTGGCCTCGGGTGCCACCCGACCCGGGATTGCTCACGGCGTTCAAACGCGCGGTAATCGTTGAATCCTGCGAATGGATGGTAATGGCGCCGCCGTCGCCGCCTTTACCGCCGGTACCGCCGTCGCCGCCGTTCCCGGCAGCACCGCCTTTACCGCCGGAGGAAGGCTGCACTTTCTTTTTTTGCAAACAGGTATCGGTATTTTTTCCACCGTCGCCCCCATCGCTGCCATCTCCGCCCTGGCCGCCCTGGCCGCCGGTTCCGCCCCGGCCGCCGGTACTTGCCACATAAATGACTAAGCTGCTCAAGGGGATGGCGCCGATATTAAGGATCAAAATAGGGGCATCCTCGCCATGCAAAGCATCTCCCCCGCCTTTACCGTCGAAACCGTGGTTGCCGGGGTCGCCGTCTGTCGCGGCCACGCATCTCAAACACAAATGATCCGTGCTCGATCCGTTTTCACCGTTGTCGACCGTTGTTCCACTCAGGCCGGTAAGGCCAGGATTCCCGTCGGTGCCTTTTTTCGCAATGACATTGATTTCGTTCATGTTGATTTTTTTAGTGGATAATTTTTTTAGCAGGTTTAGAGGGTTTAGAGGGTTTTAGAATATTGATGGTCAAGATATTAAATCCCGCGTTTCGTCCTCAAACACTTTGCTTCGGCGATAGGAGGGCGTCGCTTATACTTGGGTTTAAAAAAGACCTTCCGGCGCAGGTTGAACGACAATTTTTGCCGGGAATTTGCTGTTTTCTCCGGGATCTCCGTTGCCGTCGGAGCCGCCGGCGGGATTGCCCGGGCCAACGTCGCCGCCTCTTCCCGGATTTCCTTTCTTGCCGCCTTTATAGATAGGCGTAACGCCGCCTTGCAGGATGTTGTAAAACACGGTTACGATATTTCCGTCTCCCCCGTCTCCGGCTTTTCCGCCTTTAGCGCCCTGACCGCCGGGGCCCTGAGTACCTTGTAAGGCCTTTTTCATACACTTGCCTTGCGCCCCTGCAGCGCCTCCCGGGCCTCCTGGGCCGCCGGGACCGCCATTTCCGCCTTTACCGCCGTCCTGCCCGTTACCGCCTCCGGCACTGACGATCAGTTTGCCCGTAATCGCTTCTTTTACGGTCAGGGTAAAGGTGCCCTGATTGGCCCCTCTGCCGCCTGGAGAGCCTACGGTGCCATCGCCGCCTTTGCCGCCCTGCTTGCCGTTTTGCGCCTCGGTCACGCATACCCAGGGGCAACCTTTGGTACGCATGTCCTGCGCCTCTACGGCATCAGGTCCCGGGTCGCCCTCCTTGCCTTTGCCCGCGTCGACCCCTTCGGTTGCAGGACCGGAATAATCCGGTACGGAGACATCGATCAGGTAATCGCCCGTATCCGTTGCTTCCAATCCGGAGGCGGCGGTCTTGAAGTTATTACAGTCAATTTTCATGTCAACCTCCGCTCGGAGGGAGCCGCCGGGTTCTATAATGATATTGTTGTAACACCAACATACGGGGGCATTCCCCTTCACGACCACGGGCGTTTTAATGATTAAATCCTCGGTAGAGCAGAAACAGGCAATCTTGGTGGGAAACATAAGGGCGTTTATCAGCGGTTCATACTCTGCTACCCGCCTGGAGTTCCCCAATACGTACACGAGAGCCGCGTCTTTTATATTTTCAGTGTCCTCGTCCGTCAAGGCGCCCCAGAATTCATTTGAACTGTTGGCATTCTCAAGTTTCGACCGCAATGCTGCCCCCAAGGGAGGCGGCGCGTACAGGTGATCATCTGGTATATGGTCCGGTATCCCGACCATTTTATTCATTTGTGCGATGGACGCGATCGCCATAATTTTAGGCGGCACATCGGATTCCAAAGGATCTGAGGAGAACACGATCGTCTCGCCGTTCCTGTAGGTTTCGATCGGCCCGTGGGTACATTCATCCGGAGCCAGGCCCAGTCGGATGTTCACCGCAGCATAATAGGATTGGGCTTTAGGGCTGAGTTCTTCAAATTTCATAATTATCTGATTGTCTTGAGTGAACATTGAGTTTGACAAAAAGTGCGCGGCCGTTTTTTCCTGAATTACGACTCCTTCAACATGGTCGTACAGTTGATCGTAAAATCGACGTCGGCCGTGATGGCGCCGCCCGATTTGAACACGATGGCAGGATGATTCCAGACTATCGGATTGGGACCGGTTACAGTAACCGGCGCGTCGATGAGATAGGGCGTTGCGGCGGCAAAATAAGCGACGTACATGGGAAACATGACGGCATTGATCAGGGGTTCGTAGCCTTTTACTTTATTCGGATTGCCTAGGACATAGGCCCTGGCGGCTTTTATCAGGTTCGCTTTAACCCCTTCGTCTATTTGCCGGATCAGATCCATTTTGGTAGATGCCGTCTCCAAAATGGCGTTTTTCTCAGCCGGGTATGCTTCCGGGTATTCAATGTTAGAATCGTCCCGGTCGGCGGGGTTGCCGACTAAGTTTTTCATCTCGGCGATAGAATTTACCGAAATTAACCTGGGCGGAACATCCGACTGAACCGGATCGGCGGAAAAAGTCAGGGCTTTACCGGCATGGTCGGCGGGATTGTAGGTGCTTTCCAAGTCGCTCATGCCGAATTTGGCATTGACGGCTATGTAGTTGTTTTTTTGCTCGTCCGTTAAGTTGGCGTTTGTCATAATAGTTCGGTTTAGGATGGTTTAGGGGGTTTAGGATGGTTTAGGGGGTTTAGCGTGGTTTAGGGGGTTTAGATGGTTTAGAGTGGTTTAGAGGGTTTAGATGGTTTAGGGGGTTTATAGTTCTTTGACAGACAAACTTCGTATATTCTTTCTCATCCCAAACGCAGCGTGTCATGTTGAGCGCAGCGAAACATCTGGATACTTGCTCTGATTGGAGGCACATGGAGG
>Ga0105046_10000813_pt1 | contig 45808 bp, 48 predicted proteins | sample MAT03_FD_78385 | JGI IMG/M metagenome (GOLD analysis project Ga0105046, IMG submission 78385) | Freshwater microbial communities from Lake Fryxell liftoff mats and glacier meltwater in Antarctica - MAT-03 (megahit assembly) | ecosystem: Environmental > Aquatic > Freshwater > Ice > Liftoff... | reverse complement strand
GCTCCGCTTGCACATTGATATCTATCACTAAGAGAGTGTACATTACCGGTATATTCAAGAGGTATTTCCAATTCATTGTTATTATTTCTCATTAAAAGAAATTGACCCGTGTCTCTTCCAGAGTGCCAATGTCGAAAAATCGCGGTAGTTTTATCATCAGAAAAAATATTATAGCTTTCATCAGGAAACCCTAGAACCATATCTGAATCATTAAATTTAAACAGAAAGCCATTAGAAAGGAGTATGCCTTGATCTGATTTTAAAAGGCTATACATTCGTTTCAACGTTCCAAAGGGATCAACAAGATGACGGAGTGTCCAATGAGAAACAATCAAATCAACCTTTCCTTTGAGATCAAAACCTTTTTTGAAAGTTCTTGATCAATGTTCTCGATTTTAAACTGATTCAATTGATAAAGAGTGACATGCTCTTTCTGCTCTATTATTTCGTCGCATTCTTTTCCACCAGTAACACTAAAAATATGAAATCGCTTTCCGCTTTTTTTACATGTTTCACTATGCAAAATATCCATAGCATGCTGTCCCCAGACACCTTTTGCGCAACCAACATCTATGATATAAACATCTTCTTGCTCCAAATTCTCACAAGCAAGGCGCGTCAGTATCAAATCATCATCAATACCAAGCAATCCATAATAATCGAAGCCATTATAAAGCCATTCACCACCGCCTTTATTTTTATTTTTTTCAAAGGCCTTATCAACAGCATCTTGCATTTGCGACGACCGATCACCAAGCCCAGCATTTTCATGAAGCATAGTTTTATGCCGTTGCAAGTCGACTATTTCTTCATTATTTCTTTTACTACTCTTGCTATCAGCAAGCCCTTGAGCAATTTTTTTACGCCTATAAGTCGTGAACCGATGCTCATTAATAAATTCACTTATAGTATTATAATGAACTCTTTTAATTAATGGTTCTATAATAATTTTTTCAAAAAATTCTGAATGTATACTTTGAGAATCAACTGCTTGCGCGGCTTTTAAAATAACCAAACGAATTTCATCTGAAAATTCATAGGCAGTGCCTACGGCTATAGCTGCAACAGCAATAGGTAAAAAATTATTTTTTTGATTTACTTTAAACTGAGATTTTACAAATCTACTTTGATTAGTTTGATGCCCTCTAATGATAAAATTTTTGGAACAAAAAACATTATTTTTTGAAGGTAAAAGATCACTTTTCAAATGCAATAATTCAAAGGATTTTTTAACAACTAAATTAGAATTCTCAACTATTCTTGGCTTAAAAAGTCCACCGGCAATCCGCTTCATAGCATGGCTTTGCACACTCATGAATAAAACAAAAAAAATTAATATTCTTTTAAAACTCATATCTATCTTTCTGCTTATACTTTTTTTCAGACACTTAATAAATCTATATTCGTTCATCATAATTTTAGAATTTTATTTTTTAGACTGGATTCCTACGTCACTCCACTCTGTTCCGCTCCTCAGAATGACAGTTTTTTCTCATTTTATAACTTCAATGCCATTATATTAACAAAATGTCATTTTGAGGCTTGCGTAGCCTTGGCATAGGCTATATCGCTCCTAAGAATGACAATTTCGCTTTTATGCATAACGCTTTACAACGAAGTAGGCGCAAGAACTTGGCAGACTAAAAAACTTCGCCGTTTTCCAATCGATTAGGGAGTTGTACAAAATCAGTAACAATTCCCTCAGCTTGAAAATATTCTATGAGCTGTAAAAAATGAGCTTCGAGTGCTTTTGGTACAAAAAATTCAAAACGTGAACTACTCTTTTCTAACGTACGATCAAACGCTAAATGTTCATAACTCCGTAAAACGGCGACTAAGAACCATGCATCTGATTTGCGAATGGTTGCTTGATAATAATTACAATAGGGCATATACTTTTTTTTTATAATAATTAAATGGGTAAATCTTATTTAAACTCATTATTATCTTACTGTTTTTTTATTTTTTTCATACGTTTAGGAACTTATGACTACTCACTCAACAAAAATTGGCGTTATTACAGCAACTATTGTCGGCATGAATGCCATGATCGGCGCAGGAATATTTAGTGTTCCGGCAGCTTTAGGCGCTTATGTTGGACCTGCAGGACTTTTAACTTATGCTTTTGTGATTCTGGCCGTTTGGTTTATGGGTAGTTCGATGGCGCGCCTTGCGCAATTATATCCTCAAGAAGGATCATTTTATACGTACGCCTATCAATGGGGTGGTCATACTGCAGGAATTTTAGCTGCAGGTGCGTATTTACTTGGTCTCATTATTGCCATGGGTCTTTTAATTCAAATTACTGGTGATTATTTACATGTGACCCTTACTCAACTATCACCTTTCATGTTAAGTCTTATTGCTCTTATAGCTTTGGTTATTCTTAATAGCGTTGGCGTCAGCCTCTCACAAGCTGGTCAAATGATATTAATTTGTTGCACGGTATTGCCTATATTATTAACTACAGTCATGTGCATGTTAAAAGGTTCTATTACGAATTTTTCACCATTCATGCCGTATGGATGGGCAAATGTTTTTACCGCAAGTAAACAAGTTGTTTTTGGTTTTTTTGGCTTTGAAGCAGCCGCTTCTTTATTTAAAGTTGTTGAAAATCCCCAAAAAAATGTTCCTAAAGCACTTATGTACGCTATAGCATTAGTTGGCATCTTATATATGTTATTTGTTGGTTCAATTATTTTTGCTGTACCGTTACAATTCTTTACTGACCCAAAAATTCCTTTATCGCAAATATTAAAAATTATTTTTCCTGAAAATCCTTGGTTGTTGGGCATAATACACTTTTCAATTTTATCCGCAATTTTAGGTACCGTGCATTCAATGATATGGTCATCAAGCGAGCTCTTAGTTGCCTACTTAAAAAAATTTGAAAATATATCGCTGCAAAATTTAATTAAAAATAAAATTATTAATCAACGTAGTGCGGTTATGATTATTGGCGCATGTATTTTTATTACGTTTGCATCAGTCAAAAGCATGAACTTATTTTTTAGCTTTACTGATACTTTTATTATTTTTGCATTTATTATGGCCATGATAACCTTACTCAAAGACAAAAAATCTTGGCTATCGCCACAAACAATTAAAACAATCTTGGGTCTCTTAACTGCTTGTATCATTTTTTATATCGCAGCTAAAGGAATTTTTATAGAATTAGGGTTTTTATAAAAATCCCCGATTGACGGATCAATAATAAAGATGCTATAAGATATCAAAATTGCTATCAAGAAAGGAAAGTAATGACGCGGTCAATAAAGGTATTTCTTATTGTCATTCTTACATGCTTAATGCCACAGGTTAACTTTGGTATTAGCATGCTTACCAAAAATGATCCCTATCCAATGTATAGCACAGTCTATGACCCTTATTTAACAACCTGGACTCAGGAATGGTTTAAAGGGTTCAACGATGAATGTTATAGTTATGAAGGCTTTGCATTTTCAATCACACCATTCACTCAAAAAGCTAGCACCGGTAGAAATTTTGAGCATGAACGCCGTTTGCTAGGAGACTTGCAAGGTTACTGGAACATGGTTGCTCTTTTATATGGCCCTGATATTACTGGCGCTACGAGCTCTGTGCCGCCAACAGCAACAAATATTAATTCGTTAGTGAATACACAATTAGGTTTTGCAAAACAGAATATTTTTGCTGATTTATTTGATGATGTTAGCATTGAACGAGATGCACGTAATAATTTTGTTATTTCAGAAGCAAATTCACAATCTGCCCCCTATGTTCTTACTGATAATACAGAACAAATAGGTTTTTTTTCAGTACCTATTAAATACCGTAAAGTTGGCGTTAGAGCTGAATTTCAAGTACAAGTGTTCTGTGATTTTGGTGTCACCTTACAAGTTGGGGTGAGTGAAATCAGACAAACATTCACTGGACTCGTTAATAGAGCCGCTAATCTTCCTCTCAACCAAGAAAATCTTGATATAAGTGCGGGCAGTTGTCCTTTTGTTGCATGTTGCCCATCGCCTAATAGCATGGGCGATCTTCCCGTGCAATCATTTCCTAACAATTTTTGCCGCAACATTCCAATTTTGCTAAGCGATGGCGCCTATGATCAAGCTTGCATGACAAGCGTTCCAAATGTTGACCATTGCACCACACCTCTTGCTCAAATTCAGGGTGAACTCATGACCAACGAAAAAGCTCAACTTATTTTTAGACAACTTGGTTTACGCACATGCAACTTTGAAGAGACATCCTTCGAAGATGTTCGTATCATTGCGTGGTGGCGACATATTTATGATATCAATCATGATCGCTATTGTTGGCCAGAGTTTCTCTTGATTCCAGCTCTGAGTTTTAACCTTGTTATACCTACAGCAAAAAAACTTAATCGTAATCTTATCCAAGCATTACCTTTTGGCAACGACGGACACTTCTCATTTGGTTTCGATGCCGGACTTGCAATGGATTTTGTTGAAACAATCGAAGTTGCATTCAATGGTGGGCTAAATTATTTTAGTCCAAAAAATAAAAAAAATTATCGCCTTCCAACAGATACTGAACAAAGTGGCATCTTTCCTTATTCAACAAATGTTAGAGTTAAACCAGGTCTCAACTTCAACTTTAATGCCATATTTAATGCGTATCATTTTTATGATCGTTTTACTGCTTATGCCGAATGGGTATATGTTAAACATGAAGCTGATTCAATTGAATTAAAAGAAGCTGATCCAGCATTTTTACCAGACATTGCCGCATGTTTGACCAAATTTACCTCACAGTTTGTGAATGCTGCAATCAATTATGACATTTCGCCAAATATCACGCTGGGCTTTATGGGCCAATTCCCCGTTGCTCAACGAAATGCTTATCGTTCAACAACCTATTTAGGAACTTTTAGAGCAGTATTTTAAAAGAAAATTAAACTTTTTTGGCAAAAACAAGCTCTCGGTTAAGCTTTTTTGTTGTAACCATAAAGACGAATCATAAAAACAGGTTTTTTATATGAATAGAAATTTCATAAAATATTTACTTTTGACATCCATTTTAACATCTCAATTCATACCAACAAAAGCGATTACCAGCACTGATGTTAGTTTTGCAGCTTTTGGCGGTATAGTGTTGGGAGCCTTATTATGTATTCCAACACATTATTTAACAAAAAAAAACCAAAAGGCGAAGTACCAAAAAAAATTACACCAAAAAGACACGAAGCATAAAAATGAAAGCGAAGACTTAGAAATACAAATTACTATTTTAAAAGCACGGTTGGCCACAAAAGAAGAAACTCTAATAAAGCAAACAAATAATAAAGAAGAAAACAAAAATTCTGGTTTTTTTGGAAAACTATCGGCAATTAAGAAAATCAATTAAAAATTCAAAAAATTTAGTTAACAACAAGGTCTTTTGATTTAGACCTCAACCCTAGACACAAATCAAATAAACTCGTATACTTTAGATAAAATTAACGTAATTCCCCAATAAAAGGTCATTATGAGCAAAAGTTTTAATATTAAAATTTTCGTCAACAACAATGTTGAACGAGCTTTAAAGCAATTAAAGAAGAAAATGGAACGCGAAGGCGTTAGCCGCGATATGAAGCGTATTGTTTATTACGAACCACCTACACAAAAACGTCGTAAAAGCTTGATGCGCGCACAAAAACAAAATGCAATTCGCATGGCAACACAAAGACCGAATTAACGGTTTAGGCAATTCCCCCTATGTTTGATCATCGCGCTAGAGATATAAAAAAAGCACAAAAAGAACGGCTTCTCTTAAGAGAAATATCAGCTTTGCTTCTCCAAACAGCAACTGATGATCCTCGCTTGTCAAAAGTTGTAGTAAGCCGTGTTTCCCTTTCTCCTGATAAAGGTTCTTGCACCGTATTTTTCTATACAACTGAAGGAAAAGAGGCGTTTGACGAAGCTTTAGAGGTATTAAAACTCTATAAGCCGTCACTGAGATATGCTTTGGCGACAAAAATTCGTTCTCGCTATACTCCCAACCTCATTTTCCGCTTTGACGAATTACACGAGAAATCTGAAAAAATGAATGCTATCTTTCAACAACTTAGAGATAAAGGTGATGTATAATTATTAAGGTATTGATACCTTTTTTTTTAGCATGGGGCTCATTCCTCAATATGCTTGGGTATCGTCTCATTTCTCAAGAAAGCCTTTTAATTCCACGGTCATTTTGCCCCTCTTGTAAATCAGTAATTGCCTGGCATGATAACATTCCTCTCATCTCATGGATTATACTCAACCAAAAATGTCGGCATTGCTCCACACCGATTTCTTGGTTATATCCGCTCATCGAACTAACCACAACATTAATTTTTTATGCCTTGCTCGTTTCTATATCACCTGCTTACTGGCTTGCATACCTTTGCTTTTTTTCTGCGTTACTCATTACTATTCGCACCGATCTGGAAACGATGCTTATTTCTCGTTATGCAACGTTATTCTTGATTCCTCTTGGCTTTGCCTTGAGCTATTTTCATCTTTTACCAATTTCGTTAGTTGATAGCGTTTTAGGCTCCATAACAGCCTATGTTTGGCTCTATCTAATTGGTTGTGGCTTTCAGAAGACCACCGGCAAAATTGGCATCGGACAAGGCGATTATGAATTAATGGCTTTTATTGGTTCATTTTTAGGAATAGTTGGCTGGTGGCTAAGCTTATTGCTCGGTTCATTATTCGGTTCAATAATTGGCATAACATACCTTATTATCAGTAAAAAAAATAAAGGGACCAAAATTCCCTTTGGCCCCTTTTTAGCTTTTGGCGCAATAATCTTTGTTTTTTTTGAGAAAATAATTATCACGCTTCTTTTTTAGATATAATCTTTAAGCCAGATCATCCGTTACAATCTGAATATCATTATTCTGATTCACCGTTAACACATCAGCAACGCCATCACCATCAATATCACCTGCAGCGGCAATAACAAAACCATCTTTATCAGCCTTAGTCCCCATTAAAGCTGAAGCCGGTGTTGCTAATTTGCCCGTGAAATGATGTTGTCCTTCTTGGCCTTCACTAAACCCATACGTATAATAATAGCGTTCTTTTTCTCCGCCGCCAGAATACCCGTCAGGCTTCCACCCTACCCCGTTAGTACCATTGAGGAGGGTAGCATAGGTTCCATGTTCGGCCCAATGCGCTTTCTGGGCAACATAGAGCGAGCTAAGATTCATATATGCTTCTGCCCGTTTAGCTTTTGAAAAAAACCTCAAAAAGCTTGGTATCGAAACCATTGAAAGAAATGCAATAATGGCAACAACTATCATTAATTCGATCAAAGTAAAGCCTGACCTGTTTTTCCACCTATTCATAATCCCCCCTAACCCTAATTCATATCCAGGTTAAGCTTATGGTACACGTATATGACCTACGCGCGTCAAGAGTTCCTTAAAATTCACCTTTTTCATTCAAAGCCGTCAACTATTCTGTGATTAACCTGAACAAAAATCTCAGTATTTTTAATCTTTTGTAAATAAAGACAAGGCTTTTTTGCTATATATTTCACAATTTGACTTTTTTAAAAATACTAATAAAATTAAATAGTGTAGAGTAAAGCAGCTTCAAAAGCGCAAAAAACCCATTTTTCTAGGTTTAATTGTGCTTCGTATCAGCTTTCTCTCAATGAGAGAGGTTTAAAAAAATATAGCTATTTATGGAGAAATAAAAATGGCAACACTTAACAAACAAACGAGTTCAGACAAAAGGTCTGGTCCGTTAGGGTCACAAAAAAATTACAATGAGATAATTGAACTTCTCGATTCTTCTTGGTCATATGCTGCTTCAACAGAAAAAACAATTGCAACAATGAAAGCCCTTGATCAAGCTCTTGATTTTCCATCAAAAAAATTAGATGCAATCTTAGTAAGTGGTACAAATGGTAAAGGTTTAACCATCCATTTTGCCACAAAATTATTACAAGAAGAAAAGATTTCATTCGGTGCTTTCTATTCACCTCATATCTTAAGCTACAATGAACATTTTGTTTTGAATAATGAAACTATTTCAAACAAAACGTTCACTGAACTTGCTAATGAAGTCATCAACATTGCTCAGTCAAATGAAATTGCCGTAACATCATATGATATTATTACTATGATGGCGATTTTATATTTTGCTCAAAACAATGTTGAAGTTGCGCTTCTTGAAATGAGAGAGGATAGTCCTTTTGATGCAACAGCAATTTGTCACCCACAAGTTATTGCCGTTACCCGAATTACTGAAGAACAATTAACGCAAAAAAATGATCTTTCTGCAAGTGTCATTAATAACTTGCTTCAATTAGTGAAATCAGACACGCATGTCATTTCGGGCGATCAAAGCAAACTTAATTTGCAATTGATGGCTGAAGCCGTGAAAAAAAACAATGGAACTTGGGCTATGCCAATCCGTAAACTAGCTGCTCTTAAATATCCATTTGAACAATTACATGGACGTTGTGCTGCTATCGCTGAACGAATTTGTCAAATCTATGTTGATAAATTTGCTAAAGATGCAACTATTCTTGCAAACAGCTTATTAGCAAAACAAAAAGGTCAACGCGGAAGACCGACCTTAGAAGCAAAACGCGAATCAGAATTAAATCCTAAAAAAACATTAGAACAATTTTGGAAAGAAGAAGCAAGCAGTTTGCCTGCGCGTTTCCAAATTCTTGATAAAGAAAAACCAAGCATTCTTTTAGATAATGCGAGCAACGTTGATGCCTTCACCAATCTCTTACTTGGCATCCGCTTGTTGCATTACCAACGCCCTTTAAAAGGTTTAACGTTTATCTTTGGTTGTGATGCTCAACAAATGAACACTGAAGAATTCCTACGCTTATTACGTTACTTCTCAAAAAAGAATTCTGGCCAAATTATTTTCTGCCCTATTGAAGAAAATGTTCCTGGCATTAACGAAACATCATGGAATGTTGAACAAATAACCAATGATGTAAAAAGTCTTAAAATTAAAGCAAAATCAGCTAAAAGTTTTGAAGAAGCTTTTGAAATTGCTAAAAAATCTGTTGATGAGCGTCATGGCCTTGTTGTCATTTCTGGTTCAAAAACAATTATCACTCAGTATTGGAAGCTTAAGGGAATCAAAAAGATTTAATCGATGTATCTACAATCAATTATTATCGGATTTCTTTTAGGTTATAGTTATTGGCTCTCTTTGTTATTCGTAACAAAGAGAGCTTCTTCTTTTACCGCTTCAAATGCACGTAATAGTATCATCATAACTGCACTAAGTTCTTTTATACGCATAGTACTATTTGCAGGAATTTTTTATTATTTGTTGCGACAAACAAATCTTCATCCTATACTAATACTACTTGTTTTTTTAAGTTCATTATGGATATTACTGCTGCTAAAGAAAGACTAAATAGAAATGGAAGGCCTAGAACTTCTTGCCGTTGAACTATGGAATCCGCTCGGATATTTTGGCATTGATAATGATATGCTTAAAATAAATGCTTCAACCCTCATCAACACATGGGCCGTATTAATACTTTTATTAATCAGCATTTTATTGTTACGTATATTTATACCCAAAAAAAATACCTTATTACATTTCTTAGTAAAATATTGCATACAATCGTTTATTGATCTTACCACCCAAGCGATGGGGTATTTTTCTTATCAACATTTTGCTTTTATAACCTCTCTTTTTTTCTTTATTGCCTACTGCAATCTCATAGCACTTATTCCTTGGCTTGAAGAACCAACAAAAGATTTAAATACGGCATTCGCTCTAGGATGCATTTCATTTTTCTATAAAGACTATTATGCCATCAAAGTTCACGGCATTGGCAGTTATATTAAAGAATTTTTCCATCCATTTTTCCTTACGTTTCCCTTAAATGTCATTGGCCACTTTTCAAAAATTGTTTCAATTTCATTCCGACTTTTTGGTAATATTTTTGGCGGCTCTGTCATTGTACACATTTATAACAATGCCATTGCAGGATCAATTATTTTTGAAACTATCGGTATTCTTTCGGGACTCAATCTTCTGACCACCTTGTTTTTTATTGTTTTTGAAGGCACCATTCAAGCATTTGTTTTCACGATGCTCTCATTAACGTATTTGGCAATTGCAATTCAACCGGAAGAGTCTGAAGGGGAAATAATCTAATGCAAGAATTCGGCGCAATTTTACATGCTATTAGCATTCTATTCGCTGTTGGGGTAACTTCACTAGGAGTTGGTCTTGGTGGTGGCATCGCAGCAAAAGGCGCTTTAAATGCTCTTAATATTGCCCCTCAAAGTGGTCCTGAAATTTTACGTGCAGTAATTATTGGTTTGGCATTAATTGAAACAGGCGGCATCCTTGGTGTTGTTATGGGTCTTATTTTATTGCTCGGTCAATCAATGAATGATCCTTCACTGCTTTATATTGGCATCAGCGAATGTGGTATTGCATTCGCCTTAGGCCTTACTGGTTGCATGGTCGGTATTTATTCAGCATTGCCTGCTTGGCAAGCATCATTATCAATTGCACGACAACCTTTTTTTAGTACAAAAGTTATCAACATCATGTTATTAACACAATCAATTATTCAAACACCGGTTATTTTTGGTTTTCTGATTGCACTCTTTATTAAAGCTCAACTTACCCAAGTGCATGATATCACGCATAGTTTAAAGTTATTAGCAAGTGGTTTATGTTTAGGCATCGGCAGCATTGGCCCCATTATTGGTCTTGCACGATTTGCACAAGTTGCCGTTGAAAGTATTGGTAAGAATCGTGATTCATATGGTAAAATTATGCCGTTCACTTTTATCAGTCAGGCAATTATTGAAACACCAATTATTTTTGCTTTTGTTATCGCTATCATTTTATTAGTCTCTCCAGTCAAAACACACGACTATTCGTTATATGGCATTGGCTTTATAGCTGCAGCGCTTGCAATTGGCATTGGCACATTCGGTCCCGGCATCAGTTCAGGGAACATAGCTTCTGCTGCATGCAAAGAAATTGCCATTGACCCAAAAAACTCTTCTCTCCTCATGAAAACAAGCATCTTAGGCCAAGGAATTGTTGATGCTGCAGCAATTTATGCGTTACTTGTTTCGTTATTATTACTCTTGTTAAAATAAAATCTTAACATTTTTTTGCTAATAATGTTTTTATTAAAGAAAATAAACATTATATTACCTTGTATTTCACTGCAGAATATGGTTACAGAATACCTCACATAATAGAACTTGATAAATCCAAATGTGGCAATCGATTTCAATTTCAGATTTTCCCTCATTTTTTTATTATGATTTAACAACTTATTTAACCAACTCGAACTATAATCATTTAATTACCACAAAATCACGCAAACTTTTTCAAAAATTATATTTTATTGTAAGTTTATACTTAGAGCTTATACGAAAATTAAGAATTTTAATTTAGATAAAGAGAAAACTACGTATAAAAAGTTAAAGACGTCATTCTGAGACAACGCAGTTGTTGTAGGAAACCAGGTTAATAAGATTTTTTCATTTTTAAGACTGGATCCTCACGTTCCGCCTTCGTTAAAACTACGTCGGACTGGCCGCGTTATGAGGATCCGCCGAAGCCTCGGCGTAGGCTGGACAAGCTCCTCAGGATGACAGCGTGTGATTGACTCTTACTAGAATTTTTTAATTTCGAATAAGATCTTAAGTGAGTATCACCACATTTAAGAGAGTAGCGTCATGAAAAAAAAAGATCTTCAAGTGCTGTATATTATCACCAAATTAGAACTAGGTGGTGCACAGAAAGTATGCTTATCACTCTTTGAAGGCTTACAGAGTCTTGGCAAAAATACTTATCTTATTTCAGGAAATGAAGGGCCTTTAGCAGATCAAGTAAAAAATAATTCGCGTGTTCATTTGTTACCAGACTTTAAACGTGAAATCTCACTCAAAATGCTTGTACTTGAAATAAAAAACTTCTTTAAACTCATTAAATACATCCGTGGTCTGTGCAAACAACATCCACATCTCATTGTTCATACTCACAGCACAAAAGCAGGATTAATTGGGCGTTGGGCAGCTTTCTTGGCAGGGGTAAAAACGCGCATTCACACCGTTCATGGTTATCATTTCCATATGCACCAGTCATGGCCTATTTGGCTCGTTTCTTATTTTCTTGAGTTACTCACCAGTTTAATTACCACACATTATGTTTGCGTTTCATCGGCTGATGTTGCGTATGGCATAAAATTACTTCCTTTATTCAAAATGAAAAACTCCATTATTCGTGCTGCTGTTGCATGGGAACAATTTTATATACCCGCAAAACTAACAACGCTTCTTGATGAGAAACCTTTCATCATTGGCACGGTTGCTTGTTTTAAAAAACAAAAAAATATTGATGAATTATTAGAAGCATTTGCAAAGGCCTATCAAAAAAATCCTTTACTGAGGCTTGAAATTTTAGGAGACGGAGCTTTACGAAAAACTTTTGAAGATTGGATAACTAATCATAATCTTACTTCAGTTATCACATTGCATGGTTGGCAAAATAATGTCAGTTTATTCATGCAAACATGGCAAGCCTTTGCCCTTACTTCTTTGTGGGAAGGATTACCATGCGCAATTGTTGAAGCGCGTCTCATGAAGCTGCCAGTACTGTCATATAACACCGGTGGCATTCAAGATGTAATCAATTCAAACAAAAATGGTTTTTTATATGCCCAACATAATTGGCAAGAAATGGCCGATGATATGGTGAAAATAAGTTTGAATAAAGAATTGTATAATCGATTAAGTTCCAATCAAGAAGATTTATCAGCATTTCATGATACAACTATGGTTCAAGAACATATTAATTTATATCAGTCGTATTAATATTGACCCAATTTACCACGTTTTTTTGCAATTTTTTCACAGTACATAAACAGTAAAAGACCACCAATAAAATATAACCCTGAATTCATAAGCAATGAAAACAATTGACCATCGGCTATCAACATGGTTAATGACTTAGATTCAAATAAAACCGCACGCAAAACAATAATGCCCTCAGCCGTTGGCAGGGTATGCGCAATTTTTTGGATCCAAACAGGAAGTTGCTCAATGGGCAACATCGAACCGCTCAAATAAAATAAGATATTATCAATAAGATCAATTAATCCAGCAACATTTTTATACAGCAAAGCCATACCCGCAATACAAAGACCAAAGCCAATAAGCCCCACAAGGATAATAAATAAAATAGGAATTGCAGCAAGTTGCAAGGGTATATGAATTGAACATAAATACATAATGATAACACTCATTGCGCTAATCATCATCGTTGACGAAACAATGGTTGAAATACTCGCACCGATAAAAATTAACGCTGGATGAACTGGACTCATATACATTTGCTCAAGTGTACCGCTACGACCTTCAAGCGTTAAAATAAGACTCACTTTCAATATATATGATGAATACACCCAAACAATATACCCAATCAAGGAAGGTCCAAATTCTTCAAGATTAGTACTACCATAATTCATCAATAATGCTGTTCCCAAAAAATAAATGCCTAAAGTAATAAGCTCGCTGATAACATTAAATTTATAATGCCATGTAACCAATAACCCTTTGCGGATTTCATTGAGAATTACTAAAAATGCTGTTTTATGACTAGTAATAGTAGGTATTATTTCGGTTTTCATGCTTTTTAATTTTGATTCATAAGTAATACAAAGACCTCTTCCAAATTATTGTTAACTTTTGAAGCTGAAAGCAGCGCTAAACCATTTGCTTTAATTTTTTCAATAAGACCATACAGTTCATGCGAATTGAGCAAAGTGCCCGAAAGAATCGTCTCATCATCATGTTGATTAATGGTAAAACCTGAAAACAAATCTGTTTGTGCTTCATTCAACGGCCCTTGAAGCTTTATTTGATAGCTTGTATGAGAACAAAGATTTAACAATTCATTAACCGGCTTTAGTGCAATTAATTTTCCCTTATTCATAATACCCACAAAATCACAAAGCTGCTCAGCAATATCTAGTTGATGAGTGGTTAAAATAATAGTCTTTCCTTCCTCTCTGGCAAGTTTAGCAATCCATTTCTTAACGGTGCGTGCTGCTTGGACATCAAGACCCAAAGTTGGTTCATCAAAAAGAACAATCGGCGGATTAGCAACTAATGCGCAGGCAATGGCAACCTTTTGCTGAGTACCTCGAGAAAAATCCCCCACTAATTCATAACGGCAATCCCATAACTCTAAATCATGCAACAACATCGTCGCACGATTATGTAACTCAGGACCTGAGAACCCCTTTAATCTGCCATAATATAAAAGATTTTCCAGGGTGCTTAACTGCCAATAAATATTACGACCCCCTTCCAAAACAACCCCAATTTGACGCATGGCATTATGACGATCAGTCATAATGTCAAAACCGTTTAACTTAATAGTTCCTTGTGTTTGAGTAATAAGACCGCAGATCAATTTTAATATTGTTGTTTTGCCAGCACCATTTGGCCCTAAAAAACCAAAAACTTCACCTGCATTAATAGATAAATCTATTGAATCAACTGCTTGAAACTGTTCTTTGCTACCTTGCTCAAAGATCTTGCTTAATTTCTTTAACTCTATGGCAATAGCCACATTTCCCCCTATAGGTTAAAAAAATGAAAATACAAAGGGCACACAAGCATTGCGTATAACCACCCTTAGTATGCTTTGTTCGCGATATATAAAACAATAGTAATGAAATCTGAAGTATAATGATTAAGTAAACTGCTATACATGAGCTTTCTAAAGAACAAGAATTGGTTAAGAATTTTAGAGAATTATTAATAAAACATGTCAGAGTATAACAAAAAAATGTTTTATCGCTAGCTCTCTACTCTTTATTAAACAAAATTTTAAAATTAAAGCAAAAAATAATAAAAATAATTTTTAAAAATCTTCTTTGTAAGTGTCAAGTCTATTATACCAACCTTGCAACCATCGAGCTTCATCACGCTCAGGCGGTGCGCACTTAACCCGTGTGCTTAGCACATTTTTAGCAGAACGAACAAAGTCTTCCAAAGCTTCAGAACCTACTTTTATACCGTTCATACCTTCTAGCACCTGTAAAAGCCCCCAACGATGACCATGGTATGAACACAAAGGATCACTGCCTTCTCCTTTAAAATTAAGATAATCTATAAGCACATATAAACCATTTTTGCTTCGTGCAATGCGATAAAATTGTTGTTTTATATGGTTTTTCTGTGATTCTTTAACGACAAAACGTAAAAGTTGCGGCAACGATTTTTCTAAACGTTGTAAGGCAAAAGCGATTTGAAGATCGATAGTATCAACAAGAAATGCGCGTAATTTCTGCATCTTCTTACTCTGTAAAGACGCCATAAATTCAATCCTTGATTGCCAAGGACAGCTTTTTGATATATCAATAATGCCTTCGGGTAATTTTTTTCCACGAGATTCAAGAAAAAGTAATAACGAGGGAAAGGTCTCTTTAAATTTCTGATTAACTCCTTTGGGATACCAAATGGCATGAATGGCCCCCATTGAAGCAAATTCCTCACCAAGATTCCACCACGTTAATTTTTCAAGATCACCACCACATTCATTATGTAAAATTTTTTGACCAATTTTTTGAGCATCTTGCTTTGATAATTTTAGATGAGAAATAACCGGTCGCTTAACTGGTATTTTTCTTTTAACGCCATATAAAGTGGTATTACTTATCAACAAAAAAATAAACCAAAAAAGAATAGCCATGCTTTGTCTCCATGATAAATAGTTGGAAAACTAAGCATAGCTATTCTTAGAGCTTGAGGTAAAGAATCATTTAAAAAACATCCAAATGTTTTAATATTTTTTTAAGTTCTTTGGATCCTATAAAATGAATACATCGCAACTGTTTTTTTCCTAGGCGCATAGCAGCCTCGATATTGGCATATTCATCATCTATATAAAGAGTAAATTCAGAATCAGGATTTATATCAAACTCCTTAAATGCCAGTTCAAAAATTTGAGAATCAGGTTTAATCAAATACACTTTTCCTGAAACAATAATTCCGTCAAAACACTCAAAAAGCAATTTGAAATTTTTATCATTTTTAATGATTTCAAATGTTTTTACATCAAAGTTGGTCAAAAGAAATATTTTATGCATACGTTGACCAGCATAATTTTTTTGACGATAACATTTTTTCAAAATTTTTATGACTGATTCTTTTGGAATTGTTACTGATGCTAAATGCTCAGGAGTGAACATAAAATTTGCAATTGAGGTCCACAACTTAGCTTTTCTTTTACCAATAGAAGATCTAACTTCTTTTATTTTAGCCAAAACAATAGTGCGAGTTTGCTCAGGTGTTTTTAAACCTTGCAACCAATCACAGATAATTTTTGGTAAAATTTTATCTTCATTGGTAGCAACAACTTGTCCGTGCTTATACTGTTCTATAGTTCTCAAAAAATCCATGAAGTTTTCTTCAATGCGCATAGGATTTGAAAAAATATTAGCAAAAATATTGCCAATGCCAATTTTTGATAAAACACTGCTTATTTGTTGTTCTCCTAAGACTTTTCCAAAATCAAAGATTATATTACAAGGCGTTACTGCCCAAGCGTTATACTGCGCACAAAGAGACACAAAAATTATTACTAGCTTTATTTTCTTACAACCAAAAATCATCTAATACCCCTCTGAAAAACATAGCTTGCAATCACACAATTCGATTATCAATACTACGCTATTTTTTAAAAAAATCTTACTTCATATAATTAAGACATCAACCCACATTTCTGTAGAAGTGAACCCAATTTTTTCGCCTTGACACACAAAAGCGTCATCATGCCAAATGTTTGAGCAGTCGCCAAATTTTCTCGTTGATCATCAATATAACAACAATTTTCTGGATTAAGCTTATAATTATTAATCAGATAATCAAAAATTTCAGGACCAGGTTTCAATAAGTGCGTTTGGTATGAAGTAACAATACCATCAAAAAGATCAAAAAAGCTCTTATGCTTAGGATAAATTTCTTCGTAAGTTTCCTGATCAATATTTGAAAGAATATAGAGTTTATAATTACTATTTTTTTTAAGTTTTTTGATCATATATTCAGCTGAAGAAACCAGCTTGAATATTTCACCACCAACCGCTGAATCCAACATAATGTATGATAAGCTTATTAATGTTTTTTTTTGTCTTTTATTCACAAAATAACTTTGCGAATCAAGTATTTCATAAAAAGCTAAAACTCTGCCTAATGCTTCTTTACACGTGATAGTTCCTCGTTGCCACTCCAACATACATGCTGGCAACTGGGTACCTTTATAGGTAACTATATCTTGAAATTCCCCAGGAACTTCTAAGCGCATTTTATTCAATAGTGCCAAAGTATCATCAATCGGATCCTTACGATGTTTCAAATAATATAAAACGATATTGATTAAGCCTATTTTTCGTAATGCTTTTAATTTATCAACCGTAAATAATACCCCAACTAAATCAAAAACAATTGTTTTTATAGGATTTTGCCTCATGTATTCTTTCATTTATAGAGAAATTGCTTTTTTGCACAAATAAGCTTGGCATCTTATCTTACAAAATACAACAGGTGTTTTTTTAAAAGCAATAAAAATACCGTAACCTTAAAGAAATTAATGATTAAAGTTAAAAATTTTTATAAATTCATATTTACTTCAAAAGTTATATTAAAAATTTAAATTTAGTCTAAGGCAAAAAAATATGAACCAAAGTTGTCATTGCGAGCGCATGCGTGGCAACCCAGTTTATTAAATAAATTCCTTTATGTTCATAATATCTTTTCTCTATTTTATTTTTTTATTTTTCTTATTCTTCGGCCCTATCCGGGCAGGACAAAGGTATTGAGTGCCCAACACCTTTGATACAAGGGCCCCAACATTCTGTTGGATCGTAATTTCCTGCGCGAAAACGTGAATATCAAAATCATTGATGCATTTTGCATCAAGATTTAGAATTCCCATCGCTACTACCTGATTTATTTTATTAACCGTCATTCTGAGGCAATCTTATTACCGTAGGAATCGAGTGTTATGTATAAATTGGATCCTCAAGCTTATTGCCTTAGGATGGCAACCTTCCACGAGTTTTAACAATGCTCATGTCATGTACATTTAAAACTGTAAGGTTATATCCGGTAGCGCGTCAGTGCACCCGAAAGAATGATGCGAAGCATCATGATGTGTGGTGCATATACGCGCGGGAGATTATGATCCAACAGAATGTTGGCGCCCTTGTATCAAAGGTATTGGGCACGCAATACCTTTGTGCTGCCCGCATAGGGCCGAAAAATAAATGAAATTAAAAGACTAAATTGGAAAAATAATTAAAATGAGAAACAATAATAAAAAATTGAGGTTTATAGGAGTGAAGATTATACTACTAGTATGAATTTGTACCAAGCCCTCTTAATGGATCATTATCAAAACCCCCGCAACTATGGCTCGCTCGAAAACCCTGATTTCAACTCAGGTGAACATAACCCTTCTTGCGGTGATATCATTGCTATTCAAGGTTTAATTGAAAATAATCAGCTTAAAACAATACGTTTTACTGCTCAAGGATGTGTCATTAGCGTTGCATCAGCTTCATTGCTTTCTGAATATGTTCAAGGAACTCCCCTAGAGAAAATTAGCGCAATAACTCCTGAAGATATGCAAAAAATTATCGGTATTACTCTTGGCCCACTGCGATTGAAATGCGCCCTCCTCTCATTAAGTGCATTGCAAAAAGGCATTCAAACATATAAAAAGGATCGCAATGCTTGATAAACCGAAAGTTTTACAAGCACTTCAAAAAGTTTCCGAAACTCTTTTTCTTGATCTTTCAGATGAACTTTCATTAGCACAAAAAGTTTGGCTCGAAATTCAAAACGACAGCACCTTTGCTTATAAAGTGCAACAAGCACATGCGCCTTGGCTCATACCTTCATGGTTTGATCAACTTTCAACAACCTATTTAATAGAAGCTCAAAAAGAAAATTACCATGTGCTTTCAGTTGATGGCTCACAAATTTACCCCGACCGTCATCAAGGTACTTCTTGTTATTTAATTAATCTTGGATCAGTCCATATTCATTATAATGGTGAACGTGCTCGCGTGAATCTACAATCACAACCGCATGTTTTTGTCCCTCAAAATGAACAAGAAGTTATTGAAAGTTCACTTGATAATGTTAACTGCAAACGACAAGATTTTGAGCTTCTTGATAGCTATCATTTAATTGAATCGCTTGCCAATGGCGCTGACACCGATCACACAGTGCTCCTGTTTGATGGATCGCTGATTTTTTGGCACCTTGAAGGTAAAGAACAAACAATGAAAGAGGAATATTTAAACCGTTACATACTTTCATTATATAAAATTTATCAAACACAAACACTCATGGCTGGTTATATCAGCATGCCAAAAAGCAAAGAACTGGTTAATTTGATTAAACTTTCTTTATCGGACTTTGATCCGGTCAATAATGATAATCATAAAAAAGTTGAACATGTTATTGATGCACATATTGCTCGCTATTTTTTACCCCCCTTTCATCATTCAATCATGTTCAAAAGTCATTCACTCATCACCGAACATTATCCTCATATTTTGAAACCCTATTTCTTTTATATAAACACAGGACATGAAATTGCTCGCATTGAAATCCCTCAATGGATCGCTTTTAATCAGTCGCATATAAAAAAACTCGTAAGCGTTATCCTTGATCAAACACAAAAGGGTCATGGTTATCCCGTTTGTTTAGCTGAAGCGCACGAACAAGCGGTGGTTAAAGGCCCCGATCGAGAATTCTTTTATCATCTCATTCAAAAAATTGGTTTTGACCAACAGCAACGATTAGTTTTTTCACAAAAGAGTATGAAAAAGCGCGGCATTGGTATTTAGTTCGTTTCATTACAATGGGTCTTAGTATTGCCTTTTTTGAATGCTTCCTATAGAATTGGGTTAAAAATAATTCAATTCATATTGTAATAAGTGAAGTAAAAGCTATGAAAAATAAAACATTGTTATCAACACTAATATTGTTTTTGTTGTTACAAACAAAATCAACGCAAACGATGGACATCATTTATAAATATCCTTATAGCGTCCTGGTTGCATCAGTGAAAATAATGAGATCAGCACCCTCTTTTTTTTGGAAGCAAGCTACATCAGTTGGTTTTTGGAATAAAAATTATAGCAACTCGCACAACTTGCCATTTAAAAACGAAATAAATTGGTTACGTTTTTTAGAAAACCCTAAAACCAATAATTCACGTTTTTATTATGCATCAACGAAAGAACATAACAAAAAAGAGAAATTTCAAAAACAAAAGGATGCATTTTTACGAACTATATCTGATGAAACTTGGTTTGGAGGGTTAATGGAACGCTTTTTACAAAGATTTGGTATGCATACAATAGGTGGAGCCAACATTGAAGGCACCAATCATATGACAAGAATAAATAATAAATTCAATAAACTTAAAAAATCATTAAAGCAAAATCACAAAAAAACTGCAGCAGAAATAGAAAAGCGCCTTGATGAAATTGCTAATGATATCAACCATATTAAGTATTTAATAGAAATATTAAAAGAAAAGCTTACTGTGATGAATAATGAAGAATTAGAACAACGAAAAACAAGATTAAAACTTGTTGTTGAAAACTTAGGAAAAAAATTAGAGACTTTTGATTGCGCAATAAGATCAGATTTTTCTGAAACTATGCAAAATCTTTCTAATGAATTAAACGATCTTGATGTTTCAACCAACGAACATATATCACACGCCAAAGAAACCTCAATGCAATTGGAAGCTAGAGTAATTGAAACCTTTAACAATGAAAAACAGTCTTTTTGCTCTCAAAGTAAAAAACAACTAAAAAAAAGACATAATCAATCAAAAAAACGAAAATCTAAATTACGGGAAACAAGACAATTCATATACCAAATAGGTTTAGTGGGAGAAAACTTAAACCATCAAGTAAGCGATATACATCAACTCTATGATGAACGCCAAAAAACAGACAAAACAAACAATGAACTTTGCATTCAGTATCAACAAACGCTAGAAGAACAAGCTAATTCTGTAAAAGATTTTTTTGTCTCTAATCCTGATAAGCTGACAAGCAAAAAAAATACGATTCATTTCAATGGATTAAAAGCTGGAATATTTGCTGCAACAGCTCACAGCGCCTCACCTTTACTACAAATACAATATCATTAATTTTATCAAGGAAAGAATTTAGGGATGTTAACAAAAAATATTAGTCTTTTTCATGCATTATTTCTTTTAATGTGTTTTTATACAACTTCAGCCATGCAAGAACATCTCATACAAGTATGTACTGGCGATGAATGCAAATGGATTCCCGTAAAAAAAATCTTAGAAAGTGCTACAGAACCAATTCAAAAAAATTCAAAAAGCATTTTTTTAACCTCTTTAGGTTTTGCTTTTGACCATCCTAAAGGCATTCTTTATTGTCTGGGTGGAGGAATTGGTTTAACAGCTTTAGCATGTTTTGTTAATAGTGATCATTATTGGCAAACTCCAGAGCATGCAAAAAAATGGGAAAAATTACATTGTAAAAAATTTAAATTAAATAAAAAAAGCATATTAACTAAATATTTAAAATTAACAAATAAATCAAAAAATCACTTTTTAGAAGTTATCAATGAACATAAAAATTCGCTTCAAGCAATAACAAAAGAAATTAAAAGGATTGAAGAAAATTTAGAAGTGCAACATAAAAAAACCTTAGAAGAAGATAAAAAACAAATTGGTCTTTTTGAAAAGGAACAAGATGAGTTATTTGATAGTTCTAAACAAGAATTAAACGAAGAAATAAATAAAGAACTTACAACTTTATTAGACACTCTTAAAGAAAAAAAACAAAAGATTAAGAGCGAATTAACAAATTTAGAAAAACAACAAAAAAAATGTACCACAACTGTTTTTGGCGGTCTAAAAAGAATGCGATCAATTCGTGAAGCTTTTGAAATAAAAATCGATACTGTAGATGCTCATTATATGGAAAAAGAGGATCAATTATTTTTGAGTATTGAAAAAGAACAAAGCTCAACTCTTAATACGTTTCATACAGCAGAAGCACAATTACAACAGATAGGAAATACCCTATCTACACAAACAATAACAAGCGAAGAAGATTTTGAAAAAATAAGAAATGCGCAATCTAGAGTGCAATCTTCATTATTTGAAGTTCAAAAAACTATAGGAATGATTCCTACCAATCCTGGAGGATTTCCAGGACTTAAATAATCATTAAAACAAAAAAGGGAGATCAAAATTTTGATCTCCCTTTAACCAATTTTATATTTCACAATAGTATGTTACTATTAAAGGAATATGAAAGGTTCTCATGCATAAACTTCGCAAAGATTTTCCCATTCTCTCATCATCGCCTCAGCCATTCATCTATTTTGATAATGCTGCCACCACACACAAGCCAGCTTGCGTTATAGATGCAATGAGCGATTTTTATCGTCATGATTATGCCACGGTAAACCGTAGCATGTATGCTCGAGCAGAGAAAGCGACAGAAAAATATGAAGCTGTACGCTCAAAAATAGCTTCTTGGATCAATGCACAACCTACAGAAATTGTTTTCACCAAAGGAGCAACTGAGAGCATTAACATGGTTGCAACCGCTTGGGGAATGCAGAATTTAAAACCGGGTGATGAAATTGTACTCACAGAACTTGAACATCATGCAAACTTATTGCCTTGGCAACAAATCGCTCAAAAAACTGGCGCCCTCCTGAAATTTATACCCATAACTTCAAATGGTACTTTAGCTTTAGACAATCTTTCTGACATCATTGCTTCTAAAACAAAATTAGTCAGCATTATTCATGTTTCTAATGCGCTTGGCACTCATAATGATGTTGAAAGCGTTATTACTGCTGCACTCAAAGTTGGTGCACGAGTGCTCATTGATGCAGCACAATCAATTGCTCACCAAAAAATTAATGTCAGAACAATGAATCCTGATTTCTTGGTGTTTTCAGGGCATAAAATGTTTGGACCAACTGGTGTTGGGGTTTTGTATATAAAAAAAGCGGTTCAACCTGAAATGCCTCCCGCACAATTTGGCGGCAGCATGGTTTTTCAAGCAAACTACACCGATGCCCAATGGTTGCCAGCTCCAGCTTGTTATGAAGCGGGAACGCCACCCATTGCTGAAGTTATTGGCCTGGGAGCAGCCCTTGATTGTTATGCCAAAAACATTGATTTTGAGGCCTTAAAGGCCCATGAAGCTAATCTTTGCACTCATGCTATTAACGGCTTAGCAACCTTGCCAGGCGTAACGATTTTAGGCCCCATTGAAGAACTTAAACATAAAGGCCATCTAGTAAGCTTCACTGTTGATGGGTATCATCCTCATGATATTGGTGCTTATCTTGATTCTCATGGCATTGCCGTTCGCACAGGGCATTATTGTGCTCAACCGTTAGCGCAACGTTTAGGAATTACTGGTTCAATTAGGATCAGTTTTGCTTGTTATAACACGATTAAAGAAGTTGATTATTTCATTGAAGTAATGAAGAAGCTCCTCACTTAAAATTTTTAATTTTACTTTTAATGCTTTTTTTATTTAATTATTTTAGATTTCCCCTAGCTTTTCTACTTTTTTTCTAATTTTTATTTTTTTATTGTTCGACCCTATGCAGGTAGGCATGAATATATTGCTTGCCCAATATATTCAATACAAGGGCAACTAAGAGAAGAATCTCTTAGTAATCTCTCTTTGACGCAAAAAAGTCGGACTTGATCATTACATGCTCAAAGTCCTCCACCAGTTTTGCTAATGGGGAAATTTTTGACTTTATCCGATGACTGGCGATTGATTATTATCTACTTCGTGCCATCACAACTGTCATCCTGAGCCAAGGGGATACAATCTATAATAAAACCGGTAGCGGCGATGGGAATTCTAAATCTTGATGCAATCTGCATCAATGATTTCGATATTCACGTTTTCGCGCGGGAAATTACGATCCAACGGGACCTTGGAGCCCTTGTATCAAAGGTATTGGGCACGCAATACCTTTGTGCTGCCCGCATAGGGCCGAAAGATAATATAAAAATATAAAACTGAACAGAAATTAATTAAAGTAAAACAATCATTTGGCTACGGTGTTTTAGAGTAACAAAAACCCCTTCCCCATTTGACAAATTTACTAAAAAAAATTAATCTCAAAATATATTTAAGTATTATTGACAAACAATAGTTACAATTTGAATTATTAGATATGGAGGTATCAATGATTTTCTTTTCAAAACACAAACGTCTTCTTTCCTTAACCCTGGGCATATGCCTTTTGGCACTACCCGCAATTCGCGCAGACCAACCATCATTGCTAGAATCAGCACCACAAGAAACATGGGGAAGCGCTTTCAACAAAGCAATTAACACTACGATCTTAGTTGCACCCACCCTTTTCAGCACGTATAAAGATGCAAGCAAATTATCATTAAGCAATCAAAAAGGACTCATTGGTGATCAACCGGTAAAACCAGCATTGCAAAAAGCAATCAGAGATTTAATGCATGAACAAGAAATTCTTCATGCAGATACTATTGAAATAGTAGCTATGCGTGATGAAAAACATGAAGCGGTTTTTGATCATGATGCTCTTTTACCTACGGCAAAAGTTGTTGAAATACAATCAACCTTCAAACATAATGCTCTAGGGGTATATGCAACAAATGCTTGTATTTTTATAGATGAAGATATTGTTGATTTTGAAAAAAATCCGTTACTTTCAACATTTTTAGTAAAACAGGCGTTACGACAATTTAAAAATGATGGCTACAGGAAGGCAATTCTTGCAAAAATCGCTCTAGGACTTGCAAAAACAGCTGCTTTATATAAAGCTATTCCCTTGGTGACCGATGGCATGCAACACCTAACAAATGCCGTTGGCTGGTCATCTTTTAGTGATTCACAAAAAAACGGTATAGTGCTCGGCACAGCACGATTTGCCATCAATGGCATTATGTGTCCTATGATTGCTCAATCAATTGTCCAAAAAATTTCATCACAAACATTTTCTTGGTATCAACAAAGCATGCACCAACCAATTGATGAAACAATAGTAACACAAGAAGAAATTGTTCCTCTTATTGTTGAGTTAGCAAACATCGTGATTGCTTATACAAATAAACCTGCACTTGAACCACTCCATAACCACTTGGCAGGGCAAAGACTAAAAGAAGGAATTGCCTGTATTTACATTGATGAATTGTGCACACTTGCCGACAAACTATTTACCACAAAAAGTATTGTTACGTGGCTTGAAGAAGAAATTAAACAACAAAGAGAAAAAAATGACCTGGTTGCTTCAATGTTAGTTCACCTAAAAGAAAATTTCTTTGAAAAAAATCCGAATGATATTGACTGAAAAATTCATAATCTGAAAAGTATGCAAAAAATAAGGCTGATGCTATCGTCAGTCTTATTTTTTAGCATCGACCAAAGTATTTTTTAGACCATTTTCTTGAGCGAATTTCAACAATTCCACTGACTTTGCACTGCCCTTACGTGCCACTTTATCAAGCGCTGTTTGCTGATACCTATTTTTTGCATGAACACTTTCTTTATTATGATTCAACAACACCAATAAGCCTTTATAAAAACCTTGGTCTGCCGCATTATGCAACGGGATATTTCCATAGCGACCTTGAATAGTTGTTTGAGCCCCACGAGCAAGCAACAACGACACTATCTGAGCATATTCTTTCTTTGAGCCTCTTTTGGGGTTTTTATTTGGCGTGAATGTCATAGCATTGGGCAGCGGCTGTTCGTGGAAAAAAGAATAATCATACCTCAAATAACCATATTCACCACTTACAATAGTTCCTTTTAATTCATGGGGATAGCCTCACAAAGCAGCAAGATGTAATGGTGTATCACCATGAATATTAAGAACATGCACATCTGCATGATGGTCAAGAAGAACGCTTACCATATCAACAAATCCCCACAGAGCAGCTTTATGCAAAGCCGTTTCATTGAATCTATCAACTACATTTAGCTCAAGCGAATAATATTCAGATAATTTAGTGATACTTCTCAAGCTTGAAGAATGAGGATACATAAGCACAAAGTAATGAAAAAAACTCAATGATGTTTGTGATTCAAATTCTTGATCAAGATAAACAAACAGCTCTTGTGGTATTTCTTGAGCGCAAATATCAATCATGTTGCTAGTGTCTTTGTTGAATAACGCAATAATTGATTGGGTAACAATATTTTTTAATGATGGCACCGATTTTAACTTTTGAACCTTCATACAAGGCTCCATACAGAGCATGGTTCCAAAACTAAAAAATAGTAAGAGATAGCTTGTTGTTCTTTTCATTTCTTTAAAACAAAAGTAAAATTAAAAAAAATAAATTAACAGCAAATAAGTATAAACTTCTGTTGTGCTTACGTCACCTTTTTTGATGGTTCATGATAAAAAAAACAATCTCTCTCTTATTTCTTATAACACTACTATTTCCTCATGCATGCGGAACGTTGCCCCCATTCACCAAAGATACACATGTTACTTGTATTGATACAATCACGATCATTTCAGAATCAAAATTGCTCTTCATCACTCGTTTAGCTGGATTAAAGTTATTTGAAATCAATGGTAATATTTATGACTATGACACGGCATTCACTGAATAACAGCGAGAATTTTATTGGGTTGATACGAGAAAACATAACATGCCTCGTGGTTTTTTGTTTGATTTAAGCAAGGATGGGGCACCACTCATACAACCAATTGTCTATTCTAAAAATTTCAGCCATACCAGTTCCTCGTAACTTTATTTCAAAAAATTAAAGTGTCTTGCTTTCTTCAAAAAATGTTTTTTATACTTACAATCATAAGCAGGAGCTAAGGGTAAGGGGGAATAGTGGAAAAAAAAAATTATGCACGAATTTTCGTTGCTATGGCACTTTTATTGATAATCATTATTGCTTATGCCCTCAGACTCGATAAAAAAATTTCTCTCACGTTTTTACAAGATCACCATCAATTAATTCAAGAACTTATCACGAACCACTATATTCTTTCTGTAATACTCTATGTGATTATTTATATACTCTTTGTTATTACAATGCTGCCCATAACCCTGCTGCTTAATATTGCATCGGGATATTTTTTTGGCGTTTTTCCCGGAACACTTTACAGCGTTATTGGTTCAGTAACCGGATCATTAGCCTCATTCTTAATTTTCAGGTATATTCTACGTGAGTGGGCAATAAAACGGTATCATAAAAAACTCTTAGGAGTTGAACAAGAATTTGAAAAACACGGTGCTGGCTATATTCTTTCTTTACAATTATTTCCGATAACCCCCTTTGCACTTATTAATATTATTGCAGGATTATCAAACATCCCGGCATGGAAATATGCGTGTATCACTGTAATTGGTGTCACGCCTTATACATTTTTATATGCCTTTGCAGGAAGAAAATTAATTGAACTCACTTCTTTAAAAGAATTAGTTTCTCCCTGGTTCATTACCCTTTTTGCCGTGCTTTCGTTTGGTGCTCTTGCACCGATGCTCTTACAACGCTTAAGAACAAAGTTTAAAAAAAAATGACAATGACGTTACAAGAAAAAATTATTTTTATCCTTCAAAATCACAAAAAACAAGCTTTTGGTGCATTGCTTTTTATAATAACCATTATTCTTATTAAAAATTTTGGTATTAGTCATTATCTCTCCCTCGATTATTTACACACGAATACTAATCATTTACATGAGATTATTGAAAAAAATTATTGTAATGCGATCGGTATATATTTACTCAGTTATATAGCAGCTTGCGCATTATCGATTCCAGGATCAACGTTTTTTTTAACAGCTTCTGGATTTTTGTTTGGCACCATTGTAGGCTTTTTTTTAGCAGTTATTGGAGCAACAATTGGAGGGCTCATGCTCTATTTGAGCTCTCGATATATGATAGGCTCCTGGGTGCAACAGTATTTCAAAGTACAATTAACAAAATTTAATAACGAGATCAGCCATCACGGTTTTTTTTATTTACTCATGGTTCGCTTGATCGGCATTTTGCCATTTTTTGTCGTGAATGTATTATCAGGAATAACCTTAATTCCCCCATTCACCTTTGTTTGGACAACCTGTGTTGGGATGATGCCATTTGCTTTAACCTATGCATTTATAGGCTCACAATTAGCACACATGAAGACACTTACCTATACAGGCTCACCCGCCATTATTACCGCATTAAGTATATTTTTTATATTTAAGATTGTGCTTGTTCCCTTGTTTTATAAAAAAATAAAACACCGAAGAGCACGCGTTGCCACCAAAAGAGTTGATAGTGTTAATGAGAACAGGTAATTTTTATTGGTTAGTTATTGGCAATTTAGTATATTCACGCAGTATATAACAAAAAAAACATATGCCTAAGAAAGCGATACCTGAATCAATAACATACCTTGCCAATCTTGTTTTTTTGTTATGAGTCTCAACTATCAAATTCTTTACAATTTGGCCATCAAGACTTTTAGTTAGTACCTCATAAGCCGGATATTCAGCACAGGCAATCCCGAGGAAATAATCAGCAGGAATACTTGTAGTTCTTTTAATTTTAGGAATTGTTATATCAGGAATAACCTCAAAAACAATACAGATTGAAAGTAAAAATACGGACATACCGTTATATTTTTTCATAATTCACCATTTTAACCCATTAATAACCTCATCATAACAAGTATATCAAAATAAAAAAAAACAACAAATTGCAAATTTTTATTAAGATTAACGTGCATAGTTTTATATAAATTTTGGTATATTGATAATCATTTGTTATAGTTACGCTATAAACAGTTTACGCTCAACATCAATGTACTTACTTAAAATATAGGTAATTTCATCATGCAAAAAGAAAATATAAAACAACAAAATACAACTCTAAACGCACTTAACACTAAAACCCTCCTTCAAGTAATTGGCAACACACCCTTAGTAAAAGTAGATTTTGGCACACCCCCCACTATTCTAGCCAAATTAGAATACCTCAATCCAGGTGGCAGCATTAAAGATCGGGCAGCCCTCTTTATGATCGAAGAAGCTGAACAAAAAGGATTATTAAAACCAGGTGGCACCATCATCGAAGCATCTTCAGGAAATCAAGGTATTGCCGCTGCCATGATCGGCGCAGCAAAAGGTTATAAGGTAATTATCACGACCAACAAAAAATTCAGCCAAGAAAAAATACAAACAATCACTGCCTACGGGGCAGAAATTATTATGTGCCCCTGCACAGAATTTGTAGAAGATCCACAAAGCTATCACAGCCAAGCTGTTGCCCTCCACAAAAAGACCCCTAACTCATTTATGCTTAATCAATATTATAACCTCTCCAATTCCCAAGGCCATTACCGTTCACTTGGCCCTGAAATATGGGAACAAACCAAGGGTGCTTTAACTCATTTTTTCGCTGCTTCAGGAACCTGTGGCACCATCACTGGCGTTGGGCGCTATTTAAAAGAGCACAATGACGCAGTAAAAGTTATTGCGGTTGATGCCCTTAACTCATATCGTAGCACGCAAGGCCATCCGAAACCGTACGCATTAGAAGGAATTGGCGTTGATTTTGATGCCCCCATATTAAATGCCTATCAATCTTCTATTGATGAATTTTTCTGTGTTTCAGATGAACAAGGAATGAATATGCTCAAAACTATGGCACGCAATCATGCGATCCTTGGAGGACCAAGTAGCGGTGCTGTTGCTTATGCAGCCTATGAATACTCAAAAAACCTCTCGCCCCATGATATTGTGGTGATGATTATTGGAGATTCAGGACGCGCTTATTTGAGCAAAAATTACTTTTAATATATAAAAAACAATCTTATAAAATGGAGGTTGTTTTCAACGTTTTCTCTCTCCTAAAAAAATCCCTCCCCTATCATTTTTTCTCGTTTAATTACAGATTAAAACAATTCAATTTAATATTTAAATATTTAATTTTTTAAATTAATTATTGCAAATTGAATTTTATACGTGCTATCTTATAAGTAATGATAGTGTCTAAGATTGAGATAAAAACCAAATACTAAAGGGGAATCCTATGAAAAAACAGTTACTATTTCTTGCACTTGCCGCTGGAATAATCGTTTCAAATGTTGAAGCGATGAATGTAATCCAAAGAGATCCAAGTCAAATGCTTGAAGACTTAAAAATGGAATTCAAAGATCAAGTTTTTGAAACATTCAATAATCTAGAAGATGTTCTTGCTGCAAACAGCACAAAAAAATTTAATCTGTATGGCGATGAATGGAGTATCTTAACAAGAAATCTTGATAAATATGCAGGAACAGGTTTTGTTGGCAAAACTACAACTATGAGTGTTCTTTCAAATGCTATTTTTAATGCAATCAAAGATACCTATAAAGATTTAAAAAATGCAAAAACCACTTCATTTCAAGGTCAAAGTGTTAGATCTGGTAATGCATATGATTTCCTTGATCGAGTTTTATTCTTAATCAGAGTTCATAATTCAAAAGTAAAATAGTTCAAGATCTAAAGTTTCACTTAGTTGAACTTAAAAAATAAAAAGATCCACTGCCCTAAAAAGCAGTGGATTTTTTATTCAAGGATATAAAACATGAAAAAAATAATAATACTAACAATCGCTCTTCTTAGTTTGACTAAAGCTTATTCTGCGGGACCGGTTAATCCCATAACCCCACCCACCGATTCAACGATAACAAAAGTAAAAGAAATTATTGCCAGCGCAAAAGGCAGTATTCCTTTTGATTTAGATGTTGAAATGTCTTTTGTGAATAGTCTTCAAAATAACCGCAATAGCATAATTAATAACCCTATTTTAACGTCAATTTTCAATGTTATTAACCCGATTATTCAAGCTGATGTCAAAGCTAATTACACTTCACCAGCTGGACAAAGCTTAATGTCAGAAGTTATTGGTTTAATAAAAAATCATAATGAACAAAAAGGATAAGAAATGAAAAAAATAATATTAATAACAATGTCATTAATAAGTTTGCAAACAATACATTTAATGGAAGCAGCAACTACAAACACTACTTTGACCGGGCCCTATAAGAAAGTTCAGGAAATTCTTGATAAAACCAATAAAAATATTGATTTAAACTCAATAGAGTTTCAATTGTATGTTAAGGAATTAGAAGGAGGTCACCCGACTGGAACAAAGAGCCCTCTTATTGCATCAATTGCCGAGGCCACTTTTAATTACTATCAAGAGCTAAAAAAAGCCGATTCTGATAAAATTAAAGAGATGACAAAACAAGCTGAATTAAAATATTTTATTCCTACAATCAAGGATTTAATACAAAAACATAACAACCAGATTAAATAAGAACAGAAAATTACCTAGAAGAAGCATTTTATTGCTTTTTCTAGGTAATCTAAAAAAATTTAGTAACACCTATGAAATAGAACAAACACACGAATCGGCATACGCTTTTTCGATCAATTTAATTTCATCATCATAGCTGCCTGGTTGCCAAGTTCCCAGCATAATTTCACTAAATCTTGCATAGGAAAATTCACTGTGATTTTCTTCATCTAAATAGGTAATTACCTTTTGTTTTTCATAATTAAAAACCGCAATAATTTTTTTTTGAGCAATCAAACTTAAAGAATCTTTTTTTGCATTTGAACGAGCAATCAATGCAAGCGCCGTTAATTCTTGTCCAGCAAACTTTTGCTTAACTAAAATTTCTGGAGAATTGTATAATTCCATGGGACTACTCGTATGAACATGAGCGATAACAAAAAAAGCGCTGAAAACAAAATAAAAATAGTATTTCATCGTGAACTTCCTTTTTTAAAAACAAAATACCTTTTGTTGATTAAAAAAACAAGATTGTATCAAAGTTCGCGATGAGCAGTTTTAATAATTTTTTCAGAAGCATTATAGTCCGAATTAAAAAGAAGTTTTTGTCCCACCTGAGGAATATGCAAATGGGCATGTTCGAGCTTATTAAGGTTTATTTCCCACCAAGCATAAAGTTGCTCAATAGGCGCATGAATAGCATCAAGGCCAAAATGAAAGGTTCCCCAATGCATTGGTACAAAATGTTTTGCTCCTAAAGTAAGAAATGCTTCGCCAGCTTCTTGCGCATTGATATGAGAATGGTGCATCCATTTTCTAGGCTCGCACGGCCCCACGGGCAATAAGGCTATATCAATTGAAGGAAATGTTTGTGCAATATGATTGAAATGGTGCCAATTGGCAGTGTCACCACCAAAATAAATCCGATAGCCGTTATATTCAATCAGCCAACTGCCCCATAATGATCGATTTCTATCAAACAAAGAGCGCTGAGACCAATGATATGCTGGCAAAAAATAAAAACGAAGAGATGCTTCAGTTTGAGTGTGGCATATAATTTCTTGCCACCATTCCGCTTCATACACAGTATTGAAAGCACGTTTTGCAAACCATCTTTTATCACCTTTGGGAACTAACAAGGTCGGCTGATGAGCACGCATGTGCAATAAACTTTTGGCATCCATATGATCACGATGATTATGCGACAAAAGAACATAATCAAGCGCACCAAGTTCCTTTAATGAAATTCCTGGTGGTGCTATACGGCGAAACAAAAGCGAAGCATCACCAAAAATTGGATCCGTAATAAGACGAATTTCACCTAGTTTGATTAAAAATGTTGAGTGTCCAATCCAGGTAATTTCTATATCACCAGAAGAAAATTGCACTTTTTTAGTTTCAGGTATGCTAAAACTGGTTTTTTGAGCACAAAAACGCCTCTTAAGGTACGATTTCGTAAACATAAAAAATGAGTGGAGGAAGACCCCTCTTGACTTTTCATGTTCAAGATTATAAAAACGATTATTTTTTTTATGAGGAATTAGTTTTTGAGAATGAGCGTTGGAGGAAACTACCATTGCTACTTCCATACAAGAAACCCCCATCCAGACGCGAAGTCAAGGACAGGGGAAATGGAGGTTATCTTATTTAAAATGTGTTTAAAACACTTAGTTAATGTACACTGAGTTTTAATAAAAAGCAAATTATTTATCGATATAATTCACTTTTTTTGGATTCACCGAGTCAATAACTCAGCTTTCATATCTAATATTAATTACAAATTGAAGTAATGTCAATAGTTTTTGTCATAATATTTAATATTTTTCAAATAAATGTTTTCATATTCTTTTTTCATAGTTTCCAGCGAAAGATCAATTTTAACCGTTTTATAGGCATTCTCCCCCCATAAAACCGCGTTTTCTCTCTCATTAATAACAGTTTTTAAGGCCTCTTTTAAGGCAATTTTATTCCCTGAAGGAACCAATAAACCATTGACGCCTTGTTTAATTACGTCATGAGTAGTCTTTTCATGAGTCGAAACACAGGGAAGTCCAAAAGACATTGCCTCAAGCAGCGCCATAGAAATGCCTTCTTTATAGGATGAAAGCGCAAAGCAATCAAATAAAGGATAATAACCATACGATTGTTGACCTATAACAAAAATTACCGTATCCGTTATCCCCAAAGAGACTGCTAAATCGCGCAAATGCTGTTCTTCTGGCCCTGAACCAACCAAAATAAGTCGAGCATCATCAACTTCCTGCGCAAGAAGCGCAAAAGCTTCTATCAAAAGCCCATAATTTTTTAAAGCCACAAAACGCCCTACTGAACCAATGACAAAGTGCATTTCAGATAATCCTAATGATGCTCGGTTTTTTGCAGAATGCTGACCTCGCTCTTTAATAGCATCCGCAGCGATACCATTTTTTATCGTCGTAATAGCAGCAGGTGCAACGTTATGATGTTCAACTAATGATGCTGCAACACCATCTGATACGGCCACTAATTCTGTTGCCATCCATTGCGAATAGCAATCAAGCAATCCACGAAACGTTCCATCTTGATCAACATTATTATGAAAACTATTGATAACGGGAACACCAAGCAATGTGCCAATAATGCGTCCGGCTATATTTGCCGACCAAAGCCATGTATGCACTAATGAAGGCCGCAAACTTTTTATACAGCGATATAATCGCCAAAAAAAAATCGGATCATATACACAAAAAGCGCCTTTAATATGAAACAAGGGAATATTTAATGCACGCAATCGATCAACATTCGGCCCCTCATGAAAATAAATCACCGCAAATTCATAGGTATCATGATCGGCAAAAGCCAAAAAATCACACAGCAAAGATTCAGCGCCACCCATTTTTAAGCTGGTAATGATATGTACTAGTTGTTTTTTCATTCTTAATGCCCCTCAAGCAACGCTTTATAATCCTTTTTTAATCTTTTTTTATCCACTTTGCCAAGTGCGGTCATAGGTAAATCTGCCATGCATATAATATGGCGCGGAATTTTATACGGCGCTAAATGCTGTTTGCACAACTTCTTCAATATCTTTTCACACTCGGGATTTTGCTCTTTGACTGCCACAAAAGCAATCGGTATTTCACCGGTCATTTCATCTTCTTTGCCAATTACGCCCGCTTTAAACACCAACGGATGAGACATCAATACATTTTCAATTTCAGGCGGATAAATATTAAAACCTTTATGAATAATAAGATCTTTGAACCGACCGGAAATCACCAAACTCCCGCGCCCATCAAGATAGGCAAAATCACCGGTATCAAGCCAACCATCTTTGAGCACTTGAGCGGTATGTTCTGGAGCATTATAATACCCAAGCATCACATTATCACCCTTCACCCATAAGATACCTATTTTCCCTTTTTGGACTTCCTTGCCGGTGATTTCATCGCGTAAAGAAATTTGAATACCAATTGCTGGCCTGCCAATCGTGTTGGTTGCTTGAACAATATCATCAACATCACCGGCTATAAAAGGTGAACTTTCGGTTAACCCATACCCATTGCACATTTTGCGGCGATAAATGAGTTCAAAGCCAGCACGAATCTTATCAGGAAGTGCATCGCCACCACAAATGACATACCTCACGGTTGAAAAATCTAACGTTTTCATCATGCACAATAAGCCATATAACGTGGGAACTCCCAACATAATTGTCGGCGCATGCTTAAAGCCTTCAAGAATCCATTTACGTTCAATTTTTGGCACCACAATCACACTTGAGCCAAGAAACATACTGCTCCACACACACGCATTTTGAGCAAAACTATGAAACAAGGGCAACACACCAAACATTCTATCGTTATGACTCAACTCAATTGTTGAAATAATTTGCGCAACATTCGTCAGCAGATTTCTTGAGCTGAGCATCACCCCTTTTGGCAATCCTGTTGTGCCAGATGTATACAGTAATGCTGCCATAACATCAGGATCAATTGAAGGAATTTCATACTTATCCAAGGGCGGCTGAGCAAATTCATTAACATTTTGAAGTAAAGGTTCAATAAAAACTAACGGTAACACCACGCCATTTTGCTCCAATGCAGAAAGTTTATGAGAAAATTCTTCTGATACAACCAAGGCAACCGGGTTGGAATCATTAATTACATGTGCTAATTCTTTTTCAGTGATAAAAGTATTCAATGGTGCAACAACTGCACCCGTCTGCCAAATACCAAAATAAGCGATATAATATTCAATTGAATTTTCAAATAATAAACAAACGCGATCATGTGGCTTAATACCTTTTGCAAGAAGATCACGCGTAAAACGCAATGAATGATAATATAATTGCAAAAAGGTTATACTCACCTCTTTACAAATAAGCGCTGTTGCATGCGGAAAACGTTCTGCTGCTCGTTGTAATAAACGACCTGCAAAAATCATCTGATTGTTTTCATGCATCGCTTTATAATGTTTATTAAAGCGTTCTTCTCGTGTTAATTTTGCCATAACACCTTTTTTTATTTATATATTTTTTAATTTATTGTTATACTGTTACATACAAAAAATAATAGTTTTATTTTTATTTTCTTAGCATACAATCAAACTGAATAATTATGAAATCAACAAAACGCGGTATACTTATTGCCTGCGAAGGTATTGATGGGTCTGGCAAATCAACCCTCGCCAAAGCATTGTTCACCCATTTTTCTGCTCAAAACATCCCTGTTCTTTTAACAAAAGAGCCAGGAGGAACTGAATTTGGAAAGCAATTGCGCGCAATGTTACAAGATGCTTCCGTTAAACGATGTGCAAAAGCAGAATTTTTGTTATTCGCTGCTGATCGCGCACAACATTTTCAAGAAATGGTGATTCCAGCGCTTTCCAAGGGAACACTTGTTATTTCTGATAGGCTTGCTGATTCATCGTTAGTATATCAAGGATATGGCCGCGGATTAGATCATGCTATGATTCAAGAGATTAATGCATGGGCAATTAATAATCACAAGCCTGATATCACAATATATCTCCGCGTTGACGCACAAACAGCATTTGATCGTATTATTAAAAGAAATGAAGAAAAAACAGCATTTGAACAAGAAAGCAAAGATTTTTTCAATCGTCTTATTACCGGATTTGATACGCTTTATGCACAACGACCTGATGTAATCATCATCAACGGTGATGCATCAAGAGAAACAATTGCTCAAGAAGCTCTTGAAAAACTGAATCATCTGCTAGCAATGCAAAACTTAGAAAGCCAAACACATGATTAATAAGCCACCTCCTGCTCAACTCTTGATTGGCAAAGGTGATGCACTGCAAAGATTCACCAAGGAGTATTTGCAACAACAAGTATGCTTGCTGAATGGATGCACTCGTTGTTCTCACTGTCATGCAATTGAGCAAAAACAGCACGCATCATTGTTATGGCTTACGCCAGAAAAGCATTATACCTTAGAAATGCTCGAACCAATAAAGCGTGTCGTTGCATTTACCTTAGAAAATGACCAACACTATTTCATTGTTCTTGAGAATGCACATTTGTTATCTCCTGCATGCGCTAACAGTTTGCTCAAAGTTCTTGAAGAGCCGCCACGAGGCTATCATTTTATTTTATTAACAGAATCTCTTGATGCAATCTTACCCACGATTCAGTCACGTTGTTTTATAAAAACTATATCAACAGCAAGTCATGAGACTTTTGTGCATGATATTGCTTACGCACTTACCGCACAGAAAGCTCACACTGCTTTTGAATTTTTACAAATCCTCGAAAAATCAACCCCTGATGAGGTAACTTCGCTCACCCTTATTGAACAAATTTTGGCATATTGGCTCGAACAGTATAAAATAAGTGTGGTAGAAAATAATAATGAGCAACAAAAAAAAGCTTCTTTGATTATTGATATTTTAAAAAAAGGATTGTTACAACCCCCAATGCCGGGAAGTAGTAAGATATTTTGGAAAAATGTTTTTTTACACTGTGTATAATCTTTTTATATTAGGGAATTTTAATGGATAAAAATTGTTTTATATTCATTTTTGCGATGGTGTATTCAATTGGTAATATACAGATAAGTTTAAGCATGAATGGTACACTTCCACCACTTCCACCTCCTCCAACAATACGCGGTCAAACTATTGATGGGTTATATAAAGGACTCTATGTCGGACCAGCTCAAGTAGTAGCTACATTATATTCTGACGCTGCGCAGTTAGTAAAATATGGAGCATTGAAAGGGATGCGCTTTTGTAAATTTATTTTTAATGGCCCCCTTGAAGAAGAAAAGATTGCAGAACTTAATAATACCATTCAAGGAATTAATATTTATGATGGGTGGAAAAAGGTTCTCAATGAAAAGCTGAGTATTACTGATAATTTAATTCAAAAATATTCACAAAAAATTGAAAATTGCGATAATCCAAGACAATATCAAAAACTCGTGCAAAATCTCAGTGATAACTTAAAATTAAAAAAATTAATAAAAAACAAAATACATCAAATTGATAAAGAATTCACTCAATCAAGTATTCAAGAACTTCAACGCACCAATCACCTAAGAAATATTATTTCAGCCTTTTTTTTTCCCTTTAAACATTTACCAAAAACTATATCTATCCTCTATTCACACGTACATAAACAAGACAAACCTTTTCAGCCCACAAAAAAAATCGAAGACAATTATAAAAAAACTGCACCCCTAATGAAATTTTTTGGACAAAAACTAGATCAAAATGATCTTGGAACTACAGAATCTACACAAGAAGAATTGGAACAATTTTTACAAGAAATAGGCGAAAATAATAACGATGATGATAATCACGAAAATTTTTTTCAATCATCGCAAGAAGCCAAAGAAGATATTGCTAACCAACAAAACCACAATGAAAATAACGACCAATCTTCAGAACAAGAAAAGAATCAAAATTTAACACCTGCAGAAGAATTGTTTGAACACAAAATAGAAGATGCCAACGAATCAACTAAATCAGAATCTACTCACGAAGAAAAAAGTGCTGGACAACCAAATAAAGACACAGAGAACGATCAATCTCCAACAACCGATCAAACTTCTTCAACTACAGAAAAAATTGATGCATCAACAGATTTAATAAAAGAAAAGTCTGCCGAAACCCGTAGTAATGATGCAAAGCAAGAGTAATTCAAACAAAAAACATTTCTATTAATGAAAGATTCTACAATGAAAAAAAATGTATGTTTATTTTTAAGCATGTTACTTCTATTATGCTCATCTCATCACATTCAAACAGGAATCTTTTCTCAAAGTGGACATAAAGATATAAAAGCATGGCGAAGAGCTGCCCGTAATAATACATTAGCAAAACACAATAATGCCATGAAAAAAATGAACACATCTGATTTTGACGGAAAATTTGAAGAAATAAGAAAAGAATATGATGGTAAAATAGCTTTAAAGATATCGTCAAAAAAAACTTATTTTGGGTTTTTCAAAGTCGGATTAGGCACTTTATTTGGCTTTTCAACAGGATTTTTTACTTACAAAGCCCTTCCTGCATGTTTACAATTAGAAGATGAACAGGCACGAGTTACAGCCACTTTTTGGTGTGCAATGGGCGCCTTAGCTTCTCTAAGCGGTTCCTGTTTTTTTCTAATGAAAGGTTCCAAGAACATAGTAAATAATTATGACTTTGATACTGTTAAAGCAAGATTAGAAAGCCATTCGATACATTTGAACAAAGTACGAGAACGATTTTATAAGGTAAAAAATGAAGCGGCTGAAGCTGTTGATCATAGATGATAATAATGCAAAAAAAAATTAATAAAAATAAATATTCCAGAAATCGATTAATAAAAAAGCCTTCATGAATCATGAAGGCTTTTTTAACTTTTTTGTCCAGCAAATTTTTTATATTATTTCACACCATTCGTTCCATTCAGCCGCCCATTAAGCAACCTATAATACAGCAATTTAACTAATTCAAGACCGATAAAACAAACAATAACAATAAACACAATGTATAAGTACATCTTGAAGGTGGGCGGTGAAAACGAAAAAAGTTTTTGACCAAGCGCAGTTAAAGGAAGAACAACTGCAACTAATGTTGAAACAGCTGTCAAACTCATCAAGGTTAAAGAAGGCCGTTTTGCTTTAAAAAATGGCATGCGTGTTCTTATGCAATAAATGGCAACTAATGATGATAAAATACTCTCTATAAACCAATTTGTTTGTAACACTGCAGGCGAGATCCGATAAAACAGATACACCACTATGAAATCACATAATGAACTCACCACAGCCAACATACCCGTTAACATAAAGATATCTTTAACGGCATATGCTTTAGGAGTGCGTAAATCGTGCGTATCAACCGTATCAGTTGACACCGCAATCAACGGAAAATCCGATAATAAATTTATCAACAGTATTTGCAAGGGCAGCATTGGCAAATAGTCCAAGAACAAAGAAGCAATTGCCACCGAATAGAAATTACTAAATACTGATGAGAAACTTGATTTCAAATATTTTATTGTGTTGGCAAAAACAATTCGACCTTGATAAATACCATCAATAATCACATTCAAACTTTTTTTAAGCAAAATAATATCGGCAGCATCACGCGCAATATCAGCAGCACCTTGCACAACCAAACCAACGTGCGCAACTTTGAGCGCCGGCGCATCATTGATACCATCACCAAGATACCCAACCTGATTTTTTTCCTGCAATAATTTGATGATCTCATACTTTTGCTGCGGTTCAACACGAGCAAAAATGACATGCGTATAAATGGCTTCTCTTTTTGCTTGCTCTGATAATCGTGAAAATTGTGCACCAGTCATCACTTGATCTGCAGAACTAATGATACCAATTTGTTTGCCCACGGCTTGTGCAACTTCAGGAGAATCACCGGTGAGAATTTTAATTATGACCCCTAATTCTTTTGCGCGAACCACCGCTTTTGCTACATCTTTCTTTATCGGATCCTCTAAGGCCGTTAATCCCAAAAACGCCAGATCTTGTTCTTCATGCGCTTGCTTATCATAATCATCACTTTTTTGAATAACTTTATTGGCAATAATTAAAACACGTCTTCCTTGTAATTCTTGTTCTTGAGACCAAGCACGAATTTCTTTTTTTTGTTCATCACTTACTATGCAACGATCCAATGTTGTTTCAATCACCCCTCGGACAATTATCTGAAGAACGCCCTCATGTTCAGCAACCACCGTGTTGCGCAAACGTATCGGATCAAAAGGCACATCATAGATAAGCTTATAGTTGCCAACTTCTTTTTGCTGTTGTTCATTCAAGGCAATCCAAAAAGCTTCATCGATCGGATTATACCGCTGTTTTAAATGATCAACCATGACCATTGATGAGGCTACGCTCGCAAGCAGTAATGTCATATCAACCTGCTGCCCAAACACGTGCGCAACGGTCAATTTGTTCTCTGTTAAAGTGCCCGTTTTATCCGAACACAAAATATCGATGCTTCCTAAATCAACAATTGCAGAAAGTCTTTTGACCACAACTTTATTCCGAGCAAGCTGCAACGCGCCACGCGATAAGCAAAAAGTAATAACAATTGGTAACGCTTCGGGCGTTATTGTTACGGCTAGTGCCATGGCAAAAATAAATAATTGCCCCAAAGGAACATAGGCACCTTTGAAGATCACATTGAGAAAGAAAACCAACGCTATTGTTGAAAGAACTAATACGACAACAACACGACTCAACACACCAATTTCTCTTGCAAAAATAGTTTCGCGTGTTGACTCCACCGTTATTTGCGCAATATCACCAAGCATTGTTTTTTTTGCTGTTCCAATAACAACACCTATACCTTTTCCTGAAATCACCGTGGTACCCATAATGCCAATATTCTGCGCTTGAAAAAGCTGGGCTGCTTCATGGTCAAGCGGTGCAGTAATTTTTTTAATGGGTATTGATTCGCCGGTAATGGTTGATTCATCAATCATCAAACCCAATTCATCAATAAAACGAAGATCTGCAGGAATTACATCTCCCGGCTCCACAATCACAATATCGCCAGGGACTAATTCAACACTTGAAATGATACCATCTTTCCCCTCGCGCCTTACTTTTGATTGGGCAATAACATATTTGCGCAAAAGATAGATTGTTTGTTCGGCTTTATATTCTTGATAAAAACCTAAACCCGTATTGAGAATAACAAAAAAAAATATCATCCCCGCTTCAACAGAGTCTCCTAAGAAAAGAGCAATCACGGTGGCAACAAACAAAAGATAAATAAAAGGTGAATGCAATTGCCGCCATAAAATTTGTATAGCGTGCACTTTTACTTCTTCCAGTTGATTAAATCCATACTGATTTTGACGATTTTTAACTTCAAGTGCCGATAACCCTTCTTTTTTTGTTTGCAAATCCGAAAGAACTTCATCAACTGATAACATCGTGTAAGAAAGGATTTTCATACAATTCCTCGCAACTTTTTTCTATAACATTATTAAAACACTCAACTTTTCTTAAAAGAATACCTAAACTAATAACTATCTTTCAACGCATTATGAGTTATAACGTATGACAAAACATGTCAAAGAACTATTACCTACTATTATGCCAACACAAAAAACTTGGCAACTCTATATAATCCAAAATTGGGAAGTGATTATTGGCGACCTTAAACAGTATGTCCGCCTTGAAAAAATTCAAGATGACAACACACTTCTCTTGGGCGTTACTCATACAAGTTGGATGCAAGAATTATATTATTTATCTGATGTACTCATACAAAAAATTAATACTAAATTAGAATATCCCCACGTTAAACAACTTCGTTTTAAATATTCTCCTCGTAAAAAAAAATTGTTCGAACACATTCCTCCTCCACAGAGCAAACCGAGCAACAAGACGATTACCTTAACACCCCGACAAAAAAAAGCTCTTGAACATGTTGATGATCAACAATTGCAAGAAGCTTTAACTCATTTTCTTATTCGCTGTACAAAAGAATACTAAAGGAGAACTATAATGAAGCACGTTCTACCAAAATTTTTTATCCTTCTCTCATTGTTGCTTTCAGTAGTTATAAGCTTTTCAGCAAATTCTTTCCAGACCTATCAAACATACTTGTGGGCCCATTTTAATCATCTCAATAATCATGATGATGTGGCACAAAAATGTTATACCTTACTCTTAAAAGAAAAACCGCATCCAAGCGTTTATGAAGGATATGCTCACCATCTTTTTCAAACCGAACATTATGCTCAATTGGTACAACTCATTCCAGAACTTGAAAAAACCGTACCCAATAACCTCGATACGCAACTTTTATGTGCACAGGCATTAGAACTAACGGGCAAGCGCGAGCAAGCGACAAAAAAATTGATCACCCTGAGCAATACATTTCCGACAAATCCTGAAGTTGTCTATTATGCTGCAGCTGCACAAGCCCAAAGCAGTAATCCCGATGGAGCTTTGAAACTTATTGATGCTTATCTTGCCAACACACCAGAAACTATGAAACAGTTCATTTTTTATTTTTTAAAAGCACAAATTTATTCTACCTCAGGCAATAAAGAGCGTGCTTTGGAAAATGTTAAAAAATCGCTCGAGCTTAATACACAGTTTGATCAAGGGTGGTTGCTATTTGGATTAATTCACGAATTATCAGGAGAACTTGATCATGCCCTTAAAGGATATCATCAATGCCTGAATCTTATGGGGAGCAATGAACTTCTAGAGCGACAAATCATTCAACTTCAACTGCGCAAACAACATCAGCAACTGCTCGATTCATCACAAACACAGTATGCAAAAGCTCTCGATCTTTTTCAAAAAAACAAGTATCAAGAAGCGCTTTTTTATGTAGATGCAACCCTTAAAAAAGGAAAGCACACACCAAGCCAAATTCTCAAAGTTGAAATTTTATGCAGAACAGGAAAAGTACCCCAAGCAATTGCAATCTTGCAAGAATGGGCACTTGCTAATGATGGTGATGAAACCTGGTACCAGGCTTTACATCTTTTACAACAAGCCGGTGCACCCACTCATGCAATTTTAGGTGTGTATGCTGCGCTCGAGAAAAAAAACAATAAAAATTGGTTACCCTGCGCCTATCAAGCAGATCTTTTCTTGAGGACTCAGCAAACAAAACAAGCAAAACATTATTTACTTAAATCACTAGAACTTTGTCAGGATGCCAAAAAACAGACACGAATAATATTCCAACTCGCGCTCATCTATTATCAACAAGAACAATGGCAAGAGTTAGAAAAAACACTGCAAAAAGGCTATGAACTTAATCATGATTTTCCGCCCTTGCTTAATATATTTGCCTATTATCATGCAACACAAAAAAAGCAGTTAGAAAAAGCACAAGAACTTATAGAAAAGGCGCTTGCAAAAGATCCAAAAAATCCCCATTTTTTAGACACTCAAGCAATGATTTGGTACAAAAAAAAAGATTTTAAAAAAGCTCATGAAACGCTTGTTGGTATTGCTCAACAAATACCTCAAGATAGTCTTGTGCACTATCATCTTGCAAAAGTAGCATACCGGCTGGGTGAAATGAATTTAGCCAAAGCTAGTGTTGAAAAAGCTATTACCTTCAGTGCAAATAAAAAAGATAAGGAACGCTACAACAACTATTTACAAGCGTGGAATAAACAAAAATAACCTTACAATGTATCGTGTACGTGAGAGCAACAACAACAATCAAGAGGCACTTGCTCATCTGGTCCAATAATACAGCTCAGGAGATAATACACCGGCAAACAAAAGCGATTAAGATAGCAACATTCCATACAACAATCTGGCAGATGTCTACTCTCATGTTTAGACTGTTGTGCTGGAATACCAAAAAAAGAATTCGGCCTAGTAGATCTTTTTTGTTTTTCGACAATACGATTTTTTTCTTCCATTGCTCCTGCTGATGCTACAAATAAGCCAGTAAAAATAATTTTTTTGAAGGCAACATTCATACAATCCCTTTTTAAAAAAAGCTTACAATTTTTTTTCATTCGAGCGCAATCACTCTTTTAGGTTAAACTTTTTATAGCAATGAGAAGCTAAAATATGGTACATAATAAAACAAAATCAATTTAATACCGAGGTCAACAGATGAAAATTATAACCCTCTGTTTTTTTTGTTTACTCTCTTTTTCAACGTCAAAATCCATGAATTTGGTTCAAAAAAAAGATCTTGTCTATTCAAAATCTTCTGAATTTGATAAAACAAGCTGGCAATCAAAGTATACCTTAAATCCACTCATAACCTTGATAGTCAATACGCACTTACAATCTATTGATGTCCACATGAAACAACTATCATCCAAAAAATTTAAAAAAAATTGCGCTGAAGATTTTCTTATTTTTAAAGAAATAGTGGGTAAAAATCCTGATTTGATCAACGTTCCAGACTCACAAGGAAGAACACCGCTTATGCATGCTGCAATTTTTGCTTTAACGCCATTTGTGAAACTATTATTAGAACTAAAAGCAAATACTCTTTTAAAAGATATACATGGTTTTACTGCCTTCAAACATGCAAAGGGAAAATCGTTAAAAAACCTGTTTAAAAATGTATATTTTCCTCCCGAGTTTATTGAACTCGTTTTTGGCTATAATTCCCAAAAAGAAGATCGTCAAACATGTATGGAAATGCTAGAATTATAAAATTATGAAAAAAAATTCCTCTATTGCGTTTGTTGCTGGTAAATCTGGCGGTCATCTTCTGCCTTGTATTACCAAAGCGCAGCAAATAATTGCTCAGCAACCAGAAACAAAAATTTTATTTTTCACCACAAAAGGCACTCTTGATAAAACAATTGTGGAAAAATATCCATTCTTATCGAATGTTGTTTTTTTGCCAATTCAACCATTTCCTCACAAACATTTTTGGCGTTACCCTGCATTCATATGGCATCTGATAACTTCTTTTTTCATAAGTTTATATAGTTTGTTTCAACACAAACCAACATCAGTGATCAGCATGGGTGGCCTCATTTCAATGCCTGTTTGTCTGGCAGGCTACATTCTCAAATTGCCTATTACCTTATATGAACTAAATGTTGTCCCTGGAAAAGCAATTCGAGCACTTGCGCCATTGGCTACCTCTCTTTTTATTTGTTTTGAAAAGACACAACAGTATTTCAAAAAAAAATGTATCTTAACTCATTACCCAATTCGTTTTTCAAAGCACCACAAAACAATCTCAAAAGAAGTTGCATGTCAAAAAATTGGTTTGCAATCCAAATTACCAACGCTCCTCATTTTAGGTGGATCGCAAGGATCATTGTTCTTAAACAATATTATTAAATCATGGACACAAACGATTAATTTTAAACAGCCAATTCAAATCATTCATCAAATCGGTAATAACGACACGAGCGAATGGCATACTTTTTATAAAACATTAAATATTCCCGCTCTCGTATTTTCATTTCATCATGAAATTGAACATTATTATGCAGCTGCTGATATCGTTCTTTGCCGAGCTGGTGCAGGAACGTTGTTTGAAAT
>Ga0105046_10000811_pt1 | contig 45825 bp, 46 predicted proteins | sample MAT03_FD_78385 | JGI IMG/M metagenome (GOLD analysis project Ga0105046, IMG submission 78385) | Freshwater microbial communities from Lake Fryxell liftoff mats and glacier meltwater in Antarctica - MAT-03 (megahit assembly) | ecosystem: Environmental > Aquatic > Freshwater > Ice > Liftoff... | reverse complement strand
TTACTGAAGCAAGAAAAAAGTATTAAAGTTGGAATAGAGATAAAACGTCAAGCAGCTGGTTGGGATAATGAATATCTGCTTAAGATTATAGGTGTCAAATCTTTTTCATGAAATTGCCCTGATCTCATAAGAGAAGTTTATGCCTTATGCTTAAAGCTTTAAAATACACAGATCGTTTCAAATTTAAACAATATAATTTTTAGTTCTACAAACACTATTTTTATTGATAAAAACTAGTAATTATTTTATCGTTTTTCAGATAATTACATTAACTTCTCGAAAAAATTAAAAAATACGGAGATTTTTTTTATGAACGCTATTAATTCAAGCCAGCTTAATCCAATCAGCAACGACGTTGTAATAAACGCAAAAGATCAAATTATTTTTGAATACCTATTTAATTTAGCTAATATTGAAAATGCAGACGATTTTAATAAATATGAACTCGGTTATTGTTATTTTAATGGGTTTGGTACAGCGAAAAATTTGACCTTAGCTGTTAAATGGATGAGTGCCTCAAAAGTGATCGATACTACTGCTAAACGTACATTATTAGATGCAAAATGTGAGTTAGGCCTTGAATATTACGCTAAACAAGATAATAAAAGCTTTAAAAAAGCGATTAAATTGTGGAAATGCGGTTTAGCATCTTATCATGCAAAATCCATGTATGCTTTGGGTATCTGCTATTTTAATGGAACAGGGGTTGACCAAGATGTAAAAGAAGCTACATTACTTTGGTCTATATCTGCGTTAGATAATGATGCAAATTCGTTATGTGCCCTTGGTAATATTTTTTACCACGGGGCTGGAAGAAAGAAGAATTTGGATAAAGCTGTATCCTATTTTCAAAAAGCAGCCGATGCCGGGTCTTACAAAGCTCAATATCAATTAGGATTATGTTTATATAATGGTGATGGTATTAAGCAAGATTATGCTAGGGCTGTTATCCACCTTACCATCGCAAATAATGCATGTATAGCAGGAGCAAAACTCTCTTTAGCCCTAGCTCACTATAAATTAGGCTTATATATATGTAATCGTGAAGGCACTATAAAGGATCTGGAAAAAGGCGTTTTTCACTTAACTGAGGCCGCAAATGCCGGATGTAAATTAGCTAATTTTCAATTAGGCTTATGCTATTACAAAGGTCTTGGTGTCGAACAAGATTTTGTAAAGGCGGTGACTCAACTCACGATTGCAAGTGATGCAGAGATTAAAGAGGCTCAAGTTGTTTTAGCTCATATTTTTTCTATCGGAAAAAAAGGTGTACCTCAAAACTTAGGAAAAGCAGTTTATTTGTGGACTGTTGCTGCTGAAGCTTGTTCTTCAGAGGCTCAATATCACTTAGGTCTTAGTTATTATTACGGTGATGGTGTTAATCAAAATCTGGAACAAGCTTTTTATTACTTAAAGCTTGCCGCATCAGCTGAATATGTAAATGCTCAATATCAGCTTGGCCGTATTTATTATTACGGTAATGGTGTTGATCAAAATCTAGATAAATCTTTCAAATACTTACAACTTGCCGCATCAGCTAACCATAAAAAAGCAAAAGAATGGTTAAAAATTTGGTTTGGATTAAAGTAAATAACTTAAGATTTGTATATTATTTTTTTAATAATTTCTAATTTTTAAAATTAAAATATGAGGATCTTTTTTTTATTATTTCTACACATTTAAGACATTCACTAATTTTCATTGATATAAATCGACAATCTATTTATTATATCTTTTATTTAACAGATCTAATTTTTAAAATTAAAATATACGGAGATTTTTTATTTTGACTTCCATAAATTCTAACCAGCCTATTGCAATTAGCGCACCCATTATAATAAACGAAAAAGATAAAAAGACTTTTCAAAACCTGTTTAATTTAATAAATGATGGATGTACAGATGCATCAAAAAAATATGAACTAGGCTGCTGCTATCTTAGAGGATTTGGGACAGTAAAAAATTTGACTATGGCTATTAAGTGGATAACAGCTTCCGAAAAGATCGATGTAACATCTATAATTACATTGTTAGAAGCTAAATTTGAGCTAGGGCATGAATATTACGCTAAAAGTGATCAAAAGAGTTTACAAACAGCAGTCAAACTATGGCATTCTGCAGCAAAATGTCATCATATTAAATCGCAATATACTTTAGGTACCTGCTATTTTAACGGGATAGGTGTGAATCAAGATCAAAAGCAAGCAGTAAGACTTTGGTTTGCATCTGCCCAAAATAATCATGCGGATTCACAAATTGCTTTGGCAAATTGCTTTTACAGTGGAGCTGGAACTGAGAAGAGTTTGGAAAAAGCTCTAATATATTATAGACAAGCTGCTAATGGCGGCTCCCTTGCTGCTCACTATCAATTAGGATTACTTTTTTATAGAGGTATAGGCTTTAAACAAAATTTTGAAATGGCTGTTTTTCACTTTAATCAGGCAGCTAATGGCGGATTTATACTAGCTTTTCTTAAATTAGGTGATTGTTATTTTTACGGTAAAGGAGTGGAACAAGACTATAGAGAGGCAGTTAAGTACACTACTATTGCAAGCAATGCAGGCTTAATAGATGCTCAAGAAAAATTAGCTTATTTCTTATTTAAAGGAAAAGGTGCTCAAAAAGATAAACAACAAGCAATCATTTTGTGGTCTAATGCTGCTGAGGGAGGCTCTCTTGAGGCTCAATATCAACTTGGTCTTATTTATTATTACGGCGATGGAGTCATTCAAAATCTTAAAGGATCAAAAGAGTACTTAGTACTTGCAGCATCAGCAGGACATGAAAATGCTAAAAATGCGCTAATAAAATTTTCTCATACATTTAGTTTAAATTGTAAATAAATATAAACTAATATAGAAAAAAAAGTTAATTTAGTGGAAAACAAGATGATAGACTATATTTTAAGTTTTAAATACCTAATTGATAAAGATTCAATCTTTTGGTTTTGTGCATTGACAGGTACCGGAATGTTTTTTATCCAATTCATTTTAACCCTTTTTGGTATCGATGGGGATGCAGATACAGATAGCGGAGAGGTTGTTGAGGCTGGAAAATTCAAATGGCTTACAAGACAGGGTCTTACAGGATTTCTGATGATATTTGGCTTTAGTGCCCTTTCATGCCAGAAAGAATTTGGAATACCAACTTTTTTTACCTTTTTAATCTCCGGATTTCTTGGTTTTCTTGCTGTTTTTACCGTAGGATTTATTTTTAAAATGACAAAAAAACTTCAAAGTTCAGGAACTGTGTTCAATATCGATGACGCAATCGGAAAAGAAGCTTATGTTTACCAACTTATCCCAACCCTTGGCAAAGGAAAAATTAGCATTTCAATTCATGGATTGACTCATGAAATCGATGCTGTAACTTTTAATACTGAAGAAATCCCCTCTTTCAGCTTAGTATCCATTATAAAAAAAATAGACAATCACACTGTGTTTGTCGCTAAAACTACAAGGTAATATAATATGATCGATCATCCATTTTTAAGCGCTGCTGTTATAGGATTTCTTCTTTTCCTGTTTTCCATTATTTTCTTTCTTGCAAAACTTTATCGAAGATGCCCGTCAAACCAAGTCCTTGTTGTTTACGGACGAATAGCAGGAAGTAAAACAGTGCAGTGCTATCATGGAGGTGGTACGTTTGTTTGGCCACTAATCCAAGGATGCACATTTTTAGATTTGACTCCACGCACGATCCACATTCCTTTAAAAGGTGCTCTTTCACAGCAAAATATCCGTGTAAACGTACCAAGTACATTTACTGTAGCTGTCGGCATTACCCCAGATATCATGAATAACGCAGCTGTCAGAATTTTGGGTCTTGGAATTAAAGAAATCGAATCAATGGCTACAGAAATTATCATTGGACAACTTCGATTAACTGTAGCCTCACTTCGTATTGAAGAAATCAACCAGGACAGAGAGCGTTTTTTAGAATCCATTAAAAAAAATATTGAACCTGAACTCCATAAAATTGGATTAACCCTTTTAAACGTTAACATTACTGATATCACCGATGAATCCGAATATATAAGCAGTATCGGGATGAAAGCCTCATCCATGGCAGTAAACCAGGCAAAAATTGATGTTGCTGAACAGGAAAAGCAAGGCGATATAGGAAAATCCTTGGCAGAAAGAGATCGTAGGGTGTCTGTTGCTTCCTATAATGCAGAAGCTGTAAAGGGTGAGAACGAATCTAAGGCGCATATTGCTCTTGCAAATACCATTTTAGCAGAAAAAGAAGCAGAAGCTGCGAAAAGATCGCAAGTTGCAAAACAAAATGCCGAAGCTGAAATTCAAAGAGCGCGTGGATTTGCACAAACAGAATTATTGCATGCCGAACAAATTGTTCCTCAAGAGATCAGAAAGAAAAAAATACAAATAGAGGCAGAGGCTGAAGCCCAAAGCAAAATTTTATTGGCACGGGGTGAGGCTGAAGCCATTTTGACAATCAAACAGGCAGAAGCTGAAGGAATTGAAAAGTTGCTTGATGCAAAAGCTAAAGGTTACAAACTCTTAATGGAAGCTTGTGGAGATAACGCTAAAAGCGCAGCTACGATGTTGATCATTGAAAAACTTGAAGATATTGTGAAATTGCAAGTTGAAGCCATTAAAAACATCAAAATTGATAAAATTACAGTTTGGGATGGTGGAAATCAAGGTGGAGCCCAAGGCTCATCAACATCTAATTTTATCAGTCAACTGACAAAGTCCCTGCCTGCCCTGCACGATATTGCATCCCTTGCAGGACTTGAACTTCCGAAGTATCTTGGGCAGATGAACCAAGACAATGCAGAACTTAATTAAAGTAAACGTTAAGTTTAGCGAAGTGCCTTTCTTTTGATAGGTCATGATCTTTTAATTTTGGACGGGGCATGGCAAGGATCTGGTTCTGATAAAAAAAAAAGAGGCGCTTCTAAAATAGAACCGCCTCTTTTTTTATGAAGTCCTTGATTAAAAAATTAAAGGCGATTAAATCGCTCTAATTAATTTAATAGAACCCCACTATTCGTCATGACGAATTTCATCAGTGAGGTGAACACCTCTAGCCTCATGTTTCTCATGTTTTTTAGCTCGACGCTCTTTAAGAGTCATCGTAGGTTTTTTCTTTTCGTTTTTCCGATGCTTTGATTCCTTGACCATATTACCCTCCCTGTGTGTAATAATATCATAGTAACCCTAACTTCATTTTAATAAATAAACTATTTATTTGTCAAATTTATTAATTTAATTTTTATATTATTGTGTATAATGATCAGATATAATTTTAGTCATTTTGCCGACTGAGCGTAAAATTTACCCATCTTATTTGAGGAACTTTAAAGCTAATTCGGTAATTCGAAAAGGCGGTCTTTTGGATCTTTTTCACATGCATTCAGAAAAACATAAAAAGTTAATACAAAGGCATTTAACGTTTTTATGTTTTTTGAATTCAATTAAAAAATCTCTGAAAACTCCACTTTTTTTGAATTACCGAATTAGCTCTTTAGCCCGCAATTTGCGTAAAATATGTAGCTTAGAATTTATTCTGAGCTTGTGTTCGATTAAGCCTCAAACCTACCCATCTTTAAATCTTTACTTTCCTAGCTATTCGCAGGGCCCTCAATAGTCTGCCCAGCACTACAAATAGTTAGGAAAGTAAGGATTTAAAGATGTATAGGTTTGAGGCTTACGCAACAGGGCGACTAAATTACATTCACTTAAATTTGAAATGGACGAAAATGCGACCAAAATTTTTACTATCTTTTTCTATACGATGATAGAGTTGCTTGATATGGCTTTGATCCAAAAATCTAAGGACTTTTTTCTTTAGCTGGCCACTACCTTTTCCAGGGATAATCTCAATTAGCGCAATTTTTTTCTCTATAGCTTCTTTGATGATGGAATTTAATTCCGCATCAATTTCTTTTCCCTTATTAAAAATATCGTGTAAATCAAGTTTTAATTTTGCCATTTAATTTTTGTTTTTTTTTATGAATTTATGTATGCTAAATAATAAAAGCTACATTATGCATACATCACATGCTATTCTTATTACTTTAAGCGTGCTATTCATCGGGTTTATCACTCTTTACAATATTATCCAATTAGTCCAAATCTTGATGAATAAAAAATTTTCAGTTCGTTCCCTATTTTTCAATTTTAAACAAAAAATGTGGATGACGATAATCCTTGGGGTTCTTTTTTTTGGTTTTTATGCCCTAATTTTATTTTTTGGTTCTTTAAAGTTAGACTCAAAAACAAAACTTGATCTCTTCTTTAATGTTTATCAAAATCCACTCAATTATATTTACCTTGGCTTATCTATTTTTGTTACACTTACAGTTTCCATTTATCTAACACGCATGTTCATTATATATTTATATAATTCCAAAAAAAGATGATTACTCACCAGCGCTAACGAGATTATCCCAATAAAATCTTTTGCCAGACGATAGGTATCGTCTAATATCTGAAAATCTTGGAGGACTTTTAGGATATTCTGTGTCTACAAAAGCAAATGTACCATTCCTTGTTTGAGGAATATTTTCAGCTCTGTAGCTATGCCCTCCAACTTCTTTAATGATATTGTAAAGTTCGTTTAAATGTTTTTTTGTTATATCATCCTTCCAAGCAACTAAATTTTCTTGTTTTGAGGTTAATCTCATATCATCAACAAGTAAAACAGTAATTTTTCTTTTGTTTGCAGTTGTTTTTTTTGATGGATAAGGATTTATAGGAAGTGGATAAATCCATTTTTTTGGAGCGACAAAATACTTGATTTTGTTTTTTGCTATGACATCGTGAATTTTTTGGACTCCATTGCAGCGATTTACAAACCAGTACCAAGCCGGATGTCCGTTTTTCTCACGAAGCTCAACATCAGTAACGAGTTTGATAAGGTATCCTGAAAGCTTTGGGTGGCTTACCACGCGGATAAAACTTCTTGGTTGTTTAAATTTAATATCAAAACCTGCTTTTTTTAACGAATCATCATCAAAGCTTGCACGGGCTGAATGAAAAATTTTATCAAGGCTTCGTTTAGCAGGATGATCCTCAGGAAGTAAAAATGGACGTATTTTCTCTCTTGCTATTTCTGAAATAAAAAGATTAGTTTCAAAATCATTGTAATCTGCGCTTAAAAGTGCTAGTGAGCAGACAAAAGCCCCAACAAATAAAATAGTTCTCCTCATCATTTACTTAACCTCTTCTTCATTTTTCTTATTCAATTGATCTTCATACGATTTAATTAAACTCAATTTAAGTGCTTCAGTTTTCTGAATAAATTCATCTTGTGAAAGCGTTCCCACATTTACTTGTGGTCCATTAATTTTAACTGTGACTGTAATGTTTTCTATATTTTTTGATGGCTCATCTGATATTTGTCTTAAATAATCAGTAATCATTTTAACGTGCTCTTCTTTCATCTTAGGAAAATTGGAAGCCTCAGGATTTATTAAAGGAAGAACATCTTGGACTTTTTGTAGATAATTAAACAAATCTTGAAAAAGAACCTGATAATTTAACAATTCCATTTTATAAGTAGATACAATCAAGTCGGGTTTTTTGAAATCAAAAACACCGTTAGATTTTAGACCATAAAGATTAGAAAAGTAATCTAAGTGATTAATTAAAAATGTTGAATTATCTAAAAGATCAACGTAATTCGGTACGCTAAATTTAAGGTCTGCTTGTGCAGTTATTTTACCGAATTGATCCAATTCCGGAATAAGTCCTTTAATTAGCCGACATGGCTCATTTGGATTATTACACATCGGTAAATTACTTAAAAATTCTCCCCACTGGCCTTTTAATGTTTCAAATTGAGCTTTTGAAGTTTCGGATGTGGCAATCGCATTAAAAGTAAATTGCTTGATCCCATCTTTCACTTCAAGGAAAGTAAAATTTACTTTATGAAAATAATTTCCAAAATCGTTACTCATTTCAAATTTTTTTAAGTCAAAATTAAAGGGTGGTAAATCAGCTAACGTAGATTTAGAATTTAGACCTTGAAACTTATTAAAAAGAGTATTTAAATCTAAATCGAATGAAATGTCTGTTTTTCCAAGTTTTGGCATCGATAGCAAAAGCGCAATTTCTTTTAGTGATCTTTCACTCCCTGGAGTATAAGCTGATGGGCCAAGAAGAAAGGTATCTAGATTCATCCCGTTGATTTTGCCGGCAATTTTAAAGGCGCTAATTTCTTTATTTGTTTCTTTTATTTCGTAGTCAATGTCAGCATTTTTTACTTCGAAGATAGATAACGAGGGATTTTCAATATCGATGACTTTTAAGTCAGCTACATTAAAAGAGCCTTTTCTTCCTACTAAGAATTCATTTTCATTTTCTTCAAGAATTTTAAATAATGATTTAAATGGGTTCTTGATGGATTCAAAAATAGATTTTTCATTTACACTGAAGGAATAAAGAGTTGTTCCAGATACAAGTAATTCTTGAATTTTTGAAATTTCTTTATTACTATTTCGTAACTGAATATGATCATCTCCCATTTTTTTAATTGAGAATTTTGTCCCGAACAAGTTGGAGGTTAATGTGAGATCTCCATTTAAATAAATAGATTCTAATGTGTTATCAGGATTTAAATTATTGGAATTTCTTTCAAGTTTTGGCTTTTTAATCTCGACTTCATAGTTAATAGGAAACCCTTTAACAGAAACACCTTCATTTGTTAGTGTATACCCTTGAGCCTCTAAAAAAGTTGTTGCTTTGAGTAACTTTTCTTCGATTAGCTCTTTTGCAGTATTAGCACTTTTATACCACAATCCGCCGTAAATAAGACTTAAAGCAACAATTGCAAAAATCGTTTTTTTCATCTTAAAAATCCCCTATATTTATACTAATGTGCACGATATACGAAGTATTGCAGATTTTCTTTAAAATCGCTAGTAAGATATTAAAACACTAAACTTTAATAATTTATGAATTAGAAGAGAAATCTTAAATTATTTATTAACGAGCTAATTGTAATTTAAAGAGCCTAGATAAATTTTTATGTCGTCTCAAAAAACAATTTAAATAGAAAAAAACCAAGAATTTAAGTGTACATTAAAATTTTGATTATGTATTTTTTTTTTAAAGTATTGAAGCTATTCGATCCTATTTTTTATGTAAAAGTTGAAATAAAATGCTTGTAATAGCCTCTTTAAAAGGCTTTTAAAATAGCTGGAGAAATTTATTAACCAAGGAGATTCAATTTGTTTTATTTAAACACAAAACTTATTTTTAGTGCTGGATTATGTGCCTGCGCGTTACTTTGTGGAGGCGACAAAGTTTATGCAAATGCATCACAAGAGGAGCTATTTAACATTGAATCTAAAAAATCAGGCTGTTGCCCTGAGTCCCATAGCTGTAAAGGCGCTACTGGTGCAACAGGGGTTACCGGTGAAAATGGTGAGACAGGTGCAATAGGAGTAACAGGGCCGCAAGGAAGACGGGGCTTTACAGGAGCTACCGGTGCAGTGGGTCAAACAGGAGCCACAGGTCTTACTGGTAGAACTGGTGCGACAGGTCTAACAGGAGCTACCGGCATAACTGGTGCTACTGGAGTCACAGGAGTTACAGGCTTTGCCTTTGTACCAGCTTATTCAGGCTTTTTCTCATCGGGACAATCAGTATATTTTAGTGGTAACGCTTTAACATTTGATTCATTAGGGCCGACAAACTTTGCTTTAATTGGTGCATCTGATGGAAGTGGTGGTACATTATTTACGGTACAGGTGCCAGGTGTTTATGAAGTGCAATATGGATTTCTTTTAAATAGTCCTGCATTAACAGCATTTAGTGCTGAAATGTTACTTAATATCAATGGAGTTTCGCAAGTTCCAGGTAATTTAAGAATGTCTCTTGCTCAGGGATTAGTCGGGTATAGCGACACAGCATTATTGCTTCCTTTAAATGTTGGTGATCTTGTCAATGTGACTTATTTCGCATCTAATATATTACCTGGCGACCCGATTACAATTGGTTCGACTAACGGTAATGTGATGGCAACAAACATAAGCTTTATAAAAATCGCAGATTTAGCAAGTTGCTTTTGCAATCCTTAACGCTTAATTTCTAAACTCTTACGCGGGTAACATCTTGTTTGCCCGCGTTTAAAAAAAATACATTTGGAAGGTTGCCAATATGTCAATAAGCATTAGTCAGAAATTAAGGCAAGGGATGAGACATAAAAGTCCCCTTCAAGCCCTCTGAACAATCAATGCTTTTACTGCGATGATGGCAAAAGAGGTTGGTTTTCAAGCGATCTACCTTTCAGGAGGGGAGGCGTTGCTAACATTTCGCATGGATTGCCGGATATTAGAATCACAACCTATCATGATGTTTTTGAAGATGCTTTCCGTATAGTCACTGCCGTTGATTTACCTCTTATCGTTAATATTGATACAGGTTTTGGAAACGAATATTCTATTACAAAAACGGTTAAAAGCCTTGAGCGCATTGGTGTTGCCGGTATTCATATTGAAGACGAGCTTTTAAATAAGCGCTCTGCTCATCTAACTAATAAAATTATCTTTTTTCATGCTCCAGCAACCACTCTTTACGGTATAGTCCACTACTATAGCCCCCTAAACCCCCGTCCATGTTAATGACACGGTGACATGGAATTATAACAGGGAGCGGATTTGCACCATTTGCACTGGCAGCAGCTCTTAAAGCTTTAGGGTTTCCGATCATATTGCTTAAAGCAGAGTATGAGATTGTTTCGCCAAAAGGTATTTGCTCTAAAGCTTCCCAGACTTGAATTTGAAAAGCTGTTCCACAAAAAAACGTGGGCGTTTTAAATGATTTTAACGTTCCTACAAAATATTGGTTCAGCTCATTTTCAATAAGATCTATAATGATTGTAAAGCCAGAAACGACATCTGACTTTGTTCTTTTTTTAAGAGAATCTATTTTTCGTTTTATTTTTGAACAATCAGTAAATTCCAAAAAATAAAGAGCTTTTTCATCGCCAATAGCTATCATTTGCCCAAGAGGGGTTTCTATTTTGGATGATTTCAGTTCATTCATATGATTTACTCGTTAAAATTTGTAATAAAATTTAAGTGACAATCAAGATCGCCATAAGGAGTTAATTTTTCTTTATTTAAGGTTTCAGCATCATAGCCGCTATAGATATCTTCAATTATTACAAGATGGTTTTCTTCCGCAACTGCATACTTGATTCTCCACGTTTTATAGGCAATTTCAAAATGACCGCTTAGAATTTCTTTAATTCGATTTTGTTTTTTTGGAAACGGATGAACCGATAATCTTGGATAAATGTTTGACGCAATTGCTAAATCCCATTTTGTTTCAAGAAATTCTAGTTTTTCTTTTGACTTTCCAAGCCATTTAATCTCAAAACAAACTTGCGCTTCAAGTTCATCAAGCCAGCCTTGTTTAGCATCAGGGAAAGAATCAGCATAAACAAGATAAGGCTTAATATCAAATATAGGAGTTTGGTCTAATAGATCATGATTCTTAATATTTAATGTCAGCCCCTCAATGCTTACTAATTCAAGGCAGGAAAGACCCAAAAAATTTGGCCTATGAGGTGATCTTGTTGCAAAGACTCCCCTTTTTTTCTCTCCTCTTGGCGGTAAAACCTTTGGCTTCCACGAATAATTGCGGTCAAATTGATAAATTACAAAAATTCGATCAAACCCATCCAAATCCTCTAATGCAGTTTCAAAATTGCAATGGGGATTTAAGATAATTTTGCCTGCATTTCCCTCGATCACATTTGGTTGTCTTGAGACTGAATATTTTTCATTTTCAACTGCTTGAAAAAAACCAATCGGCTCTATTTTAACCATTTTTACCTAATTTTTACAATTTGGCACACCGTTTGCTTGTTAAGCTTCATAAGATTTAATCAACATCGGAGGTTGAAAGATGTCCCCATATATTAAAAAAATAAATTTTTATGTACTTACGGCCTTAATGACCATGCCTTTAATGGCATTTAGTTTAACGGAAATACCTCAATTAGAACAATCTGTATCTCATACAGAAGTTGTTGAAACAAATGTTATTAGGGCAGCCATTGATATCGGTTCCGGAGCTACAAAGCTAAAAGTTGCAGAAGTCAACCTGAAAACCAAAAAAATAGAACAAGTCCTTGCCGTTGAAAACTATTCGGTGCAATACCAAGATGCTCTAATGAGCTCACCTGATCATATGTTCACTGAAAAAGTCATGCAGGAAGGGATCGATGCTTTGAATAAAGCAAAAGCTGTCGCTACAAGCTACGGTGCTACAAAAGTTGTAGCTGTTGCTACTGCTGCATTTCGTACGGGTAAAAATGCACAAGAGTTTGTTGACCGTATTTACAGCGAAACAGGTATCAAAGTTTATGTGATTGACCAAGATTTAGAAGGTATTTTAAATTTTGAAGCAGCGGCTGCAGAAGTGCCTTTTGCACAAGAAGACATTGTTGTGTGGGATATTGGGGGTGGAAGCTACCAATTTACTGCTTTAGATAAAGATGGAAAAATCATGGTTAACCGAGGAACTGATGCATCCATACCTTTTAGAAACCGTGTGATAACAGAAATTAAACGACAAGATATTGAAGACACAAAGACTCCAAACCCCATTTCACCAAATCAAATGAATATGACAACAAGTCATGCTCGTGAAATTGCCGAAAAAGTCGATGCTGTTTTTAAAGAAAAAATCCAAGACTCAAATACAAAGGTTATTGGGGTAGGTAATATTTTTGCTTATAACATACACCCAATAGTATGTAAGCAATCCCCTTACGATCAAGGCCAATTAAACCATGGACTTCAAAAACTTGTCGGTAAAACTGACCTTCAAGTAGGTGGTGGTGACTATGCTAACGTATACATAACAAACCCTGCATTAATCATGGGATTCATGCAAACACTTGGAATTGATGAAGTCTATATTGAAGATATTAGCAATGCAGATGGAGCTCTTGTATACCCAGAGTTTTGGGAATAAGATTCCCGAAGAGACTCTTAACTAAATTAAAAGTCTTAATCTACATGTTGAATGTAGTTTAAGGCTTTTTCATTTTAATCAAATCTGGGTCTGGCTTGAGGTGTTGATTTAATCAAGAATGCGTCTTTTTTTTTTATAGAGTAAAATCTTCTCTTTATTTTTTATAATGGAGACCTTTAAGGCTAATTCGGTAATTCGAAAAAAGTGGAGTTTTAAGAGATTTTTTGATTGAATTTTAAAAAAAATATAAAAACATTAAATGCCTTTATATTAACTTTTTTATGTTTTTCTGAATGCAATTGAAAAAGATCAAAAAGACCGCCTTTTTGAATTACCGAATTTGCTCTTACACTCTTAAGGTTGCGTTATAGTAAAAAATCTCAAATATGATATAATCTTTATCATACTAAATAAGACAAAAGTTGACATTAATAAGGAGTCTGTTTTTACCACCTAATCAACACCCAAAGCTAGACCCCTAAAGTCTGAACAATCAGGGTTAAGGGGATGTTATCATTTTCTTATACTCTTGCAAAAAAGCACGGGGTTTTCTAACTTGTAGTCTAAGACTTAGTTCTTTGTACAACTTGGTTTAATTGTTTGAAGAATATCTAGTAAATATTTTTGATTGATTTTTTCATTAATAGAGGTATGTGTAAGGGGCTCGCTAAGGTTGATCAAAACTCCAAGATTGAATCAGTTAAAAAGAAGACTTCCGTAATGCAGCAATGCCGATATGGTCAAAGCCGAAGCGGTAGTTATGCACGTGAAGACAAGATCCTGCGTACGCTACAACAATTTGTCTATTCTTACCACCCAAATTAATACTCTCTTGACACCTTGTATAGTCACCGTTGAATAATTGATGATTGAACTTAATTTTTTCTCCGGTAATTAAAACAATCATTTCTAATAATTTAGGAACTTCATGAATCTCTGAGCTAATTTTATATAATTTCTCTACCCGTTTTTTCTGCTTGTTATATTTTTCAGCCTTACTTCCAATAAGAAGATCTCTTGTCGAAACGACCCAAGAGCCCTCACAAGATTTTTCATCGGGATAATTTTTAATAACATGAGTTGATATATATTGGTAAATCCCTTTTTGGTTTAAGAGTCCAGCCAATTCTTTTAGTGTGAGCCCCTCTGGTTTGTAGGCAATGGTGTAGGCATTTAAATCAACATTTAGAGGTAAAGTTCTAAATGCTTTTTTTCTCTCCTCTAAAGGGATTTGAAACCCTTTATGCCACTCATTCCAGTCTTCTGGATTAGATATTTTTTCGTATAGTTTAAATCTTAAAAAATGATCGGTTACGCTGTGCCAACCTTTGTTTATTTGTCTACACCTTCCAAGGGTTTTAATATTTAAATTGGCTATAATATCTAAAGCAATTTCGTGGACAACAGCTGGGAATAGTTCGCCTCCTGTAGCCTCGACTTGATTTGCTATAAGTTTATTTAAGTAAGGGGGCTCAAATCCAGGTTCTGCTAATTGAACTGCTTTCTCTGCTCTATTACTTAATAGATCTACGAATCCGCTATATATATTCATTATTTTAAACCCGCTCTTAAACTTAAAGAAAATCCAATTAATAGCCAAATAATTTATCGATACATTAAAAGAACTATAAATTACAGTAAAGAAGCTGGATGTTGTAAAAGATTAGCTAGGGTGTGAGAAAAGCTTGCTGCCATATTCCCGTCAATGACACGATGATCAAAGCTACAGCAAAGATGGAGTGTATCTGGTTTTTCTTGAGATTCATCCATCGTTTCAAAATCACAAAGTGGCTTATCCTTGAGGGTAATCTCAGACCCCTTGAAATATTGGTTGGATAGATACCCCGGGAGTTGAGCTGAAAGTTCAACCGTTGCCTTGTCTGTCATGACAATCACAACAGGCTCATCTTGTGTAACAGGGTCGCGAGCAGCTTTAAGCTACTCAAGGATTTACCCCCCTTAACAACCTCTTCCAAAATGTCCAGTAAATTAACCGTATGTATCCTTTTCATCAATAACTCCACACTGTTGCTAATAATTCATAGCGCCTATACAAACTTATTTTACTTTATGGCTATCTGGCAAATATTCTCTTTTTCAGCCATTTGGAAATGGAATGTCCAGACCACAGCATCTAAAGACTGGACATTTTAAATTTAATAAACACTTTTCTGTGATTTGAGCAGAAATTTCTGCACAAAACCCTTGTCTCTTTGGTGCTTCGTGAGATACAACACAGCGTCCTGTTTTTTGAACTGACAAAATAAGCGTATTGATATCCAAAGGGTTTAATCTCCGCAAATTGATCACTTCAACATCCATTATATCAGATTCATAAAGCTGATTTGCAGCTTCCATGTTCTGATGCTGCTGTGCGCAATAGCCAATCAAGGTTAAATCTTTTCCTTCCCACTCAATGCTAGCTTGCTAAAAGGGAATCATATAGTCATCTTCTGGCACTTCTTGTTTAATTGATCTATAAATACGTTTTGGCTCAAAAAAAATGAGAGGATCATTAGATCTTAAAGCTGTTGTTAATAATCCTTTAGCATCATATGGCGATGAAACTATTACAACAATTAGCAGAGGAGTGTGTAAAAATTGAGCTTTTAGTGAGTGGGAATAATAATGAGCTCCATGAATACCAGCACCATAAGCTGATCTTATGATTAAAGGGTCTAAATATTGATTACCTGTTCAGTAACTCATTTTAGCAAGTTCATTTACGAGCTGATCGTAAAATTGGATTTCACAAATAACTTTTAACCCTTTTTGCTAAATCCCAATTTCAAAACCCACTATCCCCTGTTCTGATAAGGGAGAGTCAAAAAAGCGCTCTTCACCAGATGAGCTCATTGCAAAGCTAATCAACCCTTGACGCTGTAAAATAATCATACGTTTACCAACAAAATCTCTTAAGAGTATCATTTAATATATTTTAATCAGTTTTCCCTTTTCAATTTGAGTTAAGTGGTTAGATGATAACCTGCCTTCTTGATCTAAATAGGAAATTGTCTTAAAAGTCATCTACGTTCTCTTTGTTCAGCTTAAAAATACCTTTGCTAAAACGTTACCCATAGAATTTTTGAAGTTTTGCAGTAAACATATTAAAATAATTTTGAATAAATAGTGTTGCTTGTTTTACGATTTTGATTTATTCAAGGATCATGATATTCAACTTTAGGTAATTTTCAATGAATCACTATCTTCTCTCTACATCTATTTTTTTCCTTTGCATTTTTGCCCCTCAAATTAAATCTGATCAGGAAACTCTAGATAGAGCATTTTACGCTCTTTCCTCTTTACGCTACAGTTTAGAAGACGATGCTATTTTGTTCGAAAGTAAAGATATTGATGCTTTATTTGAGAGAGCCGAAATGGAGTCTTCAATAAAAATGGAAGTTGAGTTCATAAAATCAGAATACAATGACGCTATTTTTGAGAAGAAAAAAGAAACGATTCAAATTTTAGATCAGCAATTACAAATTGTTTTAAAAGATCTTCAAAAGAAAATGCTTACAGAAAAAAAATCTTTTAAAACCTACCCGAGTTTAGATGGCAATCCTCTTATTGATGCAAATATGAGAAAACTCATGAGACCTCATTGCCTGCCTTTAAAGCACCCCTTAAAATTAAGCTTGGACTCAATATTTTTAAGCGAACGAGCATCCCAAAACGAAGAAACTTTTGCAAATGCGGGATTTATAACCTTATATGCTCAACCCACAAGTTTTATACGGGTTGCAAGACACCCTAAACTAGATGGTTTTTTAGTAAAACTCTACCTCGATAATGAAACTCGAAAAAAAAATGATATCCCTGGTTGGCAGTGGCTTGTTAATCGCTGTATAGGAGCTGATAACGTTCGTAAATTAATTAAGAAAAAAAATCTAAAATATTTTTCAGTACCTGATAAATGGATATATCCGCTCCCGGAAACTCCAAAAGCTGAACACATGGAATTTCAACAACCGATCATTTTGGTTGTGACAGATATGAATCTTACAAGCGACAGCGAAACAAAGGAGATGTGGAGAAATGGAATTTCAAAACAACATCTCGACGAACTTTTTTGCATTTTAAGCCATGGATACTCTTCATGCTATCTAGCAACAAATATTCCCTACACTAAAAACGGGAAATTTACATGCATAGACACCGAACATCCAAAACGAAATTTATCCTATCATCATGTAAAAGCTTATCTCTCTCTTAAAATGAAAGCTTATTGGGATAAATTAATCAAAACAGGCGGCAACATTTAGATGGAAGAATTCTTAATTTTTTTAGCAATTGGTTTTTTTGCTCAAATTATTGATGGAGCTCTTGGTATGGCTTATGGCCTTATTACGACAACATCTCTTCTTAGCCTTGGATTTCCTCCGGTTAATGCAAGTGCTATCACACATGCAGCTGAATGTATAACAACTGGCTTTTCAGCATTTGCTCATCATAAACTTGGTAATATCGACCGCAAGCTTTTTTTAAAATTATTAGTTCCTGGGATTTTTGGAGCCGTAACAGGTGTTTATATTTTGACAAATGTAGACGTATCAATTATTAAACCAATCATTGCTATCTATTTATTAATCATGGGAATAATTGTGATGAGTAAGGCTTTTACAGTATTTCCACCAAGAACAATCACCTCGCATTTAATACCACTTGGATTTGGAGGCGGATTGATGGATGCAGTTGGTGGTAGTGGGTGGGGACCTATCGTTACATCAACTCTACTTGCAAGAGGTCATCATGCGACTAAAACTATTGGAACTGTAAATGCCCTTGAAGTATTTATTGCAGTAACAATAACGCTCGCATTTTTTTTTAATAACGTCATGATCGGCTGGTATACTGTTGTTGGACTTGCAATAGGTGGCGCTATTGCTGCACCTTTTGCTGCTTATGCTTGTAAATATGTCCCTGTTAAGATTTTATTATTTAGTGTTGGATTATTGATTATTGGTTTAAGTTTTCGGACTTTTTGGATAAGTTTTCTAAAGTATTATTTTTAGAGGAATAGCTTTTTAAAAGAAGGAATGATAATCTTAAAGAAAAAAATAATCAAAGAGTCGCCAATTGAATTCACATATCTTAAGTCTTAGCTGTTTATCGCCAGATGCATTTTTTTCACAACAAGATATCGCAAACACTTTTGAAAATAGTCTTAATCTTTCAGCAGAAAATTCAAAAAAATTGCAATTAATTTTTGAGCACTCAAAAATTAAAAAACGCCATAGTGTTATATCTGACTATGAACAGGATACACTTAAAGGATCTTTTTTTGGCGATCATTTTCCGGATGTTATCCCAGACACTTTAAAGCGTAATAAAATTTATATGGAAAAAGCTCCTCAAATGGCATCTAATGCTTGTAAACAAGCAATAGAGATGTGGGGAAGAGATCCAAATCAAATTACACATGTAATCTCAGTATCTTGCACAGGTATGTATGCACCAGGAATTGAATTTGGTTTGATCGAATCCCTTGGATTAAATCCATCCGTTGAAAGACTTGGTATCAATTTTATGGGCTGTTTTGGTGCCTTTAAAGGTCTTGCAATTGCAAAAGCTTTAGCCAACGAAAATCTAAACAATCGCATTTTACTTGTCTGTACGGAACTTTGCTCACTTCATTTTCAAGCTGATAAAACAATAGAAAACTTTGTTGCAAATGCTCTTTTTGCAGATGGCGCAGCAGCAGCTATTATTGGCTGTAGCCTCGCATCTAATGAATCCTCTCTTTTTGAAATCGAAAAATGTAGTTCGCTTGGGCTAAAAGAAACAAAGGATTTAATGAGCTGGGAAATCTCCAACACTGGCATGCTGATGAAATTGTCACCGAAAGTGCCGAAAGTAATAGGTGCTCATATTGCTTCTTTTGTCAAAAACATTCTGCCGTCTCACGTCTCTTTTTCAGAGGTAGAATGGGCTATTCATCCAGGAGGAAAAGCAATTGTTGAAGCGATTGAAACATCCCTTGCTCTAACAAAAGAACAAACTGAAAGCTCTTGGGACACTCTTAAAAATTTTGGCAATATGTCAAGCGCCACATTTCTATTTATTTTGGATCATATTCAACGCAAAAAAACCACTTTTAAATCCGTTATTGGACTTGGCTTTGGCCCAGGGCTTTCGATGGAAGCCATTTTATTAAAGGCTAATCCATGATGGATATGTCTTCAAGATCAGAAAAAAAAGAATTGATCGATTTGGGTTCTGATTATTATACAGAAGGTGAATATGATGATTGTCTCAAAAAATTGGGTGACGTTGGCAAGTTTTTAGGTGGCAACTATGCAGGTTTATCAGCCTTTAACAAGCTTACATATCAACCTCTCTCGATTCTCGATGTCGGATGCGGTGGTGGCTACTTCACAAGGATTCTTGCTAAAAAATATGGCCAAGCTAAAGTTGTTGGAATTGACTATTCATTTAAAGCAATTGAACATGCAAAAAAAAACTCAGAAAATAAATATATTCCAAATGTTTCCTATAACGCACCCTCCACTTTAGAATTAAATATAGAGCATAAAAGCTATGATATCGTAACAGCTACACTTGTGTGTCACCACATGAGTAGTACTGTACTTATTGATTTTTTGATAAGAGCTTCAAAAACCGCCAAAAAAGCAATTATTATCAATGACTTACATAGACACCCTATTGCTTACCTTGCCTACTTTTTTATAGCTCCTCTAACTTTTAGAAACCGTCTAATTACACATGATGGTCTTCTTTCGATTAAAAGAAGTTTTACTAAAAAAGAATGGGTTTCTTATCTCCATCAAGCAGGCTTTAAACAAGATCAATACACAATCAAATGGAAACTACCTTTCAGATGGATCATCACAATCAACCTATAAGCGTTATCGTAGATTTTTTAATTATTGGCGGCGGTGTTGCTGGTTTAAGCGCTGCCAATAGACTTGTTGATTTGGGTGAAAATCCTGTTCTTATCGAAGCCTTTGATTATCCATCGCATAAAATTTGCGGGGAATTTATTTCTCCAGAAGCCCTTCCCTATTTGCAAGACTGGGATATAGTGTCTGAAATTTATATCAATAAACTCAAAGCCTTTTCCGGTATATCCTCATTCAATTACACATTTCCAACAGCTGCTGCCAGCATGTCAAGGTATGAATTAGATAAAAAGCTCAGCGATAGAGCCCAAAAAAATGGAGCGATCATACACCTTAATACCCGGGTAACCAAGCTTATTGCTAATGATTCAAACAATAGCTACATAGCAACACTCTCAAACGGTAAAACTATTGAAGCTCACAACGTATTGGTTGGTGGAGGTAGATTCTTTAATACAAATCAAAATCAGCAAAAACCAAAAATGCCTTATGTTGGTTTTAAGGCCCATTTTTCTGGCATAGACTTGTCTGATACTCTTGAAATGCATTTGCATTCGGGAACCTACCTAGGCATATCCCCTGTTAAAGATAATGTGGTCAATGTTGCGTGTCTGAAAGCTGTCGATAAAGAAATAAGTAACCCTAAAGAATACATCGAAAATTTGTTTCAAAGCCCGGAATTTAAACGAGTTAAAGAGAAGCTTGATAAGGGTAAATTAATTTTTGATGAATGGCTTTTTACCGCTGCCCCATCTTTTGAAGTGAAGACAAACCCTATTTTAAAAAATGTTTATTTTATTGGCGATGCAGCAGGTACTATTCCACCAGCTACAGGTAATGGTCTTGGGATGGCTATAACTTCAGGCTACATGGCAGCAGATTACGCTGTCAATCAAGATTATATGGGGTTTTTAAAGGCTTGGAAAAGAAGATATGCTTCGCGTGTAAGAAAAGGACAAATGCTTCATAATATCATGATGAAACCAAATTTGACAAAAATATCATTTTTTATTTGCAAAAAAGCACCCTTTATCCCCAACATCATTTTTTCATCAACTCGTGAAAAGTAAAGGCTAAAACAGATGTTTATTACACACAATAAAGTCCGTATGAATGATACCGACATGGCAGGAATCCTCTATTTTGCGAATCAATTTCGCTTTGTCCATGATGCTTGGGAAGACCTTGTTGAAGCAGAAAACATCAGTTTTCAACAAATTTTAACTACCGAGAATTTTTTGTTTGTCATTGTACATGTAGAAGCTGACTATCTGAAGGTATTAAACGTTGGAGATAAACTTGAAATTCATGTTCAAGTTGAAAATATTGGAAACTCATCATTCACAATGGTTTATCATATTTACAAGCATGATAAGACACTGGTGGGCAAATCAAAGACTGTACATGTGACGATCGATAAAGTATCACGCAAAAAGATTCCTATCCCAGAGCACCTGAAGAAGCTATTGCATAAGCATGTAGTTCCTATATTGTAATGTTGTGGATGAAAGGTGTGAGATTTTTTAAACATAAAGACACAAAGTTTTTTAACGCAAAGATGCAATAGGCTAAAAAGACATTCCCTAGCTATTATCATCATTTTATTGGATGTCACTTCTAATATTGAGGCCCTAGACTGTAATATTCCAGAAGATTTTTCTTCCATCAAACCTTTAAAGCCGATTATAAAGCCGGCCGCCTAAGCGTCAAATCTACCCATCTTTAAATCTTTAATTTCTTAACTATGCGCAGGACTATCGGGGCCCTACGAATAGTTAGGAAAGTAAAGATTTAAAGATGGGTAGATTTGATGCTTACCCGGAGGGCGACTGAAATTGGCCCGTAGGGACTGAAGCCTTAAGCTTTGACAAGGTCATCACTTTCTTCAGATGTTAAAACAGAAGGAAAAAATTCTCTAACTCGTGGGTCTGCATTAAGTTCTGCAAATGGTTTTAAATCATTTTCTTGCCGTTGCCTTAAAATAAGCCTTTCTGTTCTAACTTCGTTCATCAGTTCACTCTTACTATGTTGATACATGTAGATTAGACTATACATAGATCAACATTTCATGCCGAACTTTTGCCCATGATCCGCGTTAAATCTTTAGCGTATGCTTTAGAGCTAATTTGGTAATTGAAAAAAAAGTGGAGTTTTGAGAAATTTTTTAATTGTATTCAAAAAATATAAAAACGTTTTTTTCGAATAACTTTAATGAAAAATAATTCGACAATAGATACTGTACCAATTTTTTCTAAGATTGCAAAATATTTTATTTTTTTGATATTACTATTTTCAATACATTCACAAGCTTAAAATCCTCAAATACAGTATATCAATAAAAGTGATTAAGAAACATTAGAGAATTTTTTCTAAAAAAAGTAATTCTTCTGCCAAACGCTTTTGCTGTTCGTCCATTTTTCTTTCCTCTTAAAGCCATATCCGTTAAATAAAAAACTTGTATTAACCAATCTCGTAAAATCTTTATATACTTGAAAATATTTTTGAAATTCTACAGGATTAAAATAATTAATCGACTTTACGACTTTTAAAGGAATCCATTTTTATGATCAATTTTTTTTATGAAATGCTTTTTCCTGTAACAATTTTTAAAGAGGTAAAACTTCCTCGTTATGATCTATTCACTCAAACCATGGAACTTAGCTTAAAGTTTTTAAATACTTATGAATTACTTTCCCTTTCTTTGGTAAACAAAAACTCCAATATTTTAATAGACAAAAGATTTACAGAAGAAAATATTAATAGTATAATTAATTATAATCTTAATTTGAAAATATCTAATATTTATCAAATTCGAAATTATGAAAAGCGAAAGATTGAAGAAGTAAAATTAGCGAAATTTACTGATTTAGAATTAATGATAGATAACACATTTCATCAACTTGAAATCTTAAAAAATGATCTTACAGACTCTATCGCAAAAAAATGTTTAATGGATTATTTTACTCGCGCTGATTATCAGTTTTTAACAATCGCGCAACTGATCATATTAGGTGAATTAACAAATGATTACATCGGTAAAAAGCAAATGGGGCAGCTCCTTAAAAGTGTAAAAGAAATCTCCACCACAACTTTTAAAAGTGCATTAATTACTATCATTTTTCATGGGTTTATGGAAGCCAGGTTTCACGATAATCTTGAAAATGATTGTACATTTAAAAAAACCTTCATAAAAATTCTTTTTCAAGAAAAATATTATGATCAAATATTTAAATTTGTCTCTGCCTATGCAGGAACTTCACGTGAAAAAGAGCTAGTTGAATATGTTGTAATCCATCTATTTTTACGAGGAAAAATTAACAATGCTATTTCATTTCTTTTAGAAAACTTCTATCAACTTGATTATTTGTTAATTATCCCTAAGCTATATTTACGTGATGGAAAGGTTGATGCAACATTGAATTTCGCTAAAAAAGTAAAATCTGAGCAATGCAAGCATGATGGTTGCATTGTCGATCCATATTTACGAATTTTAAAAGAGGTCATTCAACATCTAACTACACAAAAACAATATCAGGAAACTTGGGATGTTATTCTTTTAATAGATGATCAATATGATCAGGAACATCAATTATATTACATCATGGAAAAATGCCTTAAAGATGATCAATTAACTTTGCTAAGTCATATGGCGTTAACAATTCAAATAGAAGAAAACAAAATTTTGGTTGATAAAATGATTAACAATTTTGTCTTTGACGAATATTTTACTAAATCTAATATTTATGAATTTTTGAATATAACTTTTACGCAAATACCAAACACCCTTGATCGATTAGAAACGATTAAAATGATCATAAATCAATATATTCTGAATGTAAAAATAGATTTCGCCAAATATCAAAATTGTTTTACGAATAAAAATATAATCCCTCAAAAATTATCTGCAAACCAAGTATTCAAATTTCTTAGTCACATTTACTTATACAGGAATCATCCTTTATTAGCTGTCGATTGTGCTTTACTTGTTCGTGGATTTCCCTCAGCTGAACGTTCTGAATGCTTTTATAAAATTATCAACCAAATACTTAAAAATAATAAGTCCGATATTGAAAAAAAAACAAATCTGCGCATCGCGATTAGACTTATGGGATTGATTGATCATGCAACAATTATGAAAGAATCTAAGAGATCATTTGATCCAATTATAATAAAATATTCAAAAGATTTTAATGTTCTCTATGAATGGAAGAATTCCAACTTTGAAAAAGGTGATTATAAATGGGATGAATATTGAAGTTATGTACGTGAGGCGTGTCTACAGAAGAAGTTCGACTTTTTTTATTTCTTGACCATTTTTTACTATTATTATACATATTATTATATATCATCCTTAAGAACTTCATTCCTTTCCTTAAGACATTCTCATCGTACATATTTTTAGATTGTATCTTTTTAAATTTTAGTTTAGCTTATCTTAATTTAGATAATTGAGGATTTATGTCTACATCATTGCAATCAAAAAAACAACTTCTTAGCTTGAAAGAACATCAAAAGCCCTTCGTTAATACTATTGATATGGGTAAAGTGGCTACCATTATTTTAGGTGGTGGAGAGGGAACACGGCTTTTTCCGCTAACCACAACAAGATGTAAACCAGCTATCTCATTTGGTGGAAAATACCGTCTTATCGATATCCCTCTTTCAAATTCCATCAACTCAAAATGTTTGAAAATTTTTGTTATCACACAGTTCCTTTCTACTTCCCTGCATCAGCATATAAATAAAACCTATCGTCCAGGAAATTATAATACGGGATTTATAGAGCTGCTTTCTGTTGAGCAAAAACCTAAAATCAAAAACTGGTTCCTCGGTACTGCAGATGCCGTGCGCCAAAACTTAGAATACTTTGTCGATATCCCGGTTGATTATTTTTTAATCTTATCAGGCGACCAGCTATATAATATGGATTTTCAAGGCATGGTGCGTTTTGCAAAGGAAACAAATGCAGATCTTGTCATCGCCACTTTACCTGTCAATGAAGAAAATGCAAAACGTATGGGTCTTTTAAAAATAGATGAATCACATGCTATTGTTGATTTCACAGAAAAGCCAAAAGAGAAAAAAATTTTAAATTCATTTAAACTTGAAAATTTCTTAAGCGAAGATTTTAATTTGGATAATATCAACGAACCACACTATTTGGGTTCTATGGGGATTTATCTATTTAAAAGAGAGGCTCTTTTAAATCTTCTAGAAATTGATTTAAGAGAAGATTTTGGTAAACATCTTATTCCTACACAAGTCAAGAATGGCAAAACTTATGCCTATGTTTACAATGGTTACTGGGAAGATATAGGGACAATCCTATCTTATTATCAGGCAAATATAGCATTGACGAGGCCAAATCCTGAGCTTAAATTTTATGATGAAAATAATCCGATTTTTACAACTCATCAAAATCTACCAGGACCCAAAATTTTAAACAGCAAAATTGAATATTCCCTTATCTCCGATGGGTCTTATATTGAAGCAGATCTTATTTCTAATTCAATTTTAGGTGCGCGTACGGTCGTGAGAAGCGGAACAATTATTAAAGATTCCTACATTATAGGAAACGATTACTACGTTTCACCAATAGCTAAAGGAAAAGATGCGAAAACATTTGAAATTGGCAAAAATTGTACGATCTCAAGGGCCATCATTGACAAACATGTCCATATAGGTAACAATGTCCAATTAATCAATAAAGAAAATTTGATGAATTATAATAGCGATGACATTTACATTCGAGAAGGTATTATTATCGTGACACGTGGGACTTCCATACCAGATGGGTTTATTCTTTGATGACAGTATGGGCAATAGCTGATTTACACCTTTCGTTTGGGGTGCCCAATAAAGGAATGGATTTTTTTGGCTCTAACTGGGCTAATTGGACGACGAGAATTGAAGAACATTGGAAAAATCAAATCCAGGAAAATGATCTTGTTCTCATTGCAGGAGATATCTCCTGGGCTATGCATGTGGAAGATGCGGTACCTGATCTTGAATGGATACATAAACTTCCTGGCACCAAAGTTATCTTGAGGGGCAATCACGATTATTGGTGGTCTTCATTAAGTAAAATAGAAAAGGTTTTACCATCATCCATCCATCTCATTCAAAACAATTCATATAATTGGAAAAATATTTCCATTGCAGGAGCTCGTCTTTGGGATAGTTCTGAATATAAATTTAAAAGTTATATTGAGTATGCCGAAAACAAAAGAGCTAAAAAATTATCAGAAATTGATAACAATATAGAAGAAAGCGAACGCATATTTGAACGCGAATTGTCACGCCTTGAAACAAGCCTTAAAAGCTTATCAAAAAATGCTGATTTTCGAATCGTCATGACGCACTATCCTCCAATAAGTGCTGATTTAAAAGATTCCAGAGTTTCAGCCCTCTTAGAAAAATACAAAGTCAATGCCTCTGTTTTTGGTCATTTGCACAATGTAAAAAAAGAAATGCCTCTTTTTGGAAAAAAAAATCAGATCTCTTATTATTTAACTTCTTGTGATTATTTGGACTTTAAGCCTATAAGGATAATTACTTGATTTAAGGAGTTTATATGGAGTCGTCTACGCAAAGATTAGTATTAATTTCCACTGTGACATTAATGGTTCTTTTTGTTATGGGTAATTTTTTTCTTAACTATATGGAACCAACTTCTGCTTATTCCATGAACACAACAAACCAACCAACTATCGGTAATCCTGATTCAAAAATCGAAGTTGTGGTGTTTGAAGAGCCAAAATGTCCTGATTGCAAAGACTATAACAACAATGTATTTCCACAGATCAAGAAAGATTACATCGATACCAATAAAATCAAATATACAGTGATCCCGGTCTCCTTCATCGAGGGATCCATGCCGGCAGCTGAAGCTTTGCTTTGTACTTACTACCAAAATGAAAGCGAGCCAAGTAATAGACTCTTCTTTGCATTTTTAGATTATTTATATCTCAATCAACCAGCTGAAAAAGAAGATTGGGCAACATATGATAATCTTCTTGCGATGGCTGAAAAAGCTGACCCTGCTATCAATTTAGCTAAGATTAAAAGATGTATGGAAAGACATGTCTACCATACAAGAATTATGCAAAATACAGCAGAGGGTAACAGAGTTACTTCAGGTAAACTCATCACACCTGCTATCTTTATCAATGGTGAAAAGATTGATAGTATTGATCATGACAAAATCCTAAAAGCAATGGACCAAGCAATTAATAAATAGCCCATCCCACAGGTTGCATCTCTATCGGGAATTTTTTTGAAACTAGAGAGCGAGACGGTCTTTTGCCTACGCATACCGGGAAATAACATTTTATTTACTACCACACGGCACAAACAGAGAACAAAGAGATTTTTAGTTCAAAAAAATCTCTGTTTTCTGTTTGGGCTCTGTCGTAGTAAAAAATTTAAATTACTGTTAGGATAGAATTTTGTTTCTCTAGTTTCAAAAAAAATTCCCGATTGACACCACTAAAAAAATCCCTCACGGACATGCCCTAATACCAAGATATGTGGATTATATATGTTTTATGTGTTAGAAAAAATAAAACGTTCCATTATGGTTTTTGAATGATTGAATTTGCATTCGATAATTTAGCTCTTCTCATTCTTTCTATATTTTGTGGCTGCTTATATTTTTTTTTTAAATGGGCTAAGCAATTTAAAAAGCCATCCCTTTTCTTCCCTGATATAGAAGCTCTTACCAAATCTAAAGCTACAAGTTTTAAACAAAAATATTCAGAACTACCAAATATATGCCTTTATTTAGCCTTTAGTTTATTAGCTATAGCTTTTACAGACCCCCACTATTTTACACTAAAACAAGGCGTTACGTTGCCGGAAAATCAAGATCCTCCGAGCCAAGGAATTGCCATCTATCTTATCGCCGATGAATCAGGGTCGATGATGGGGGAAGTCAATGCAAAATCAGTCAACGGGCGCTATGAAAAAATGCCAAAAATAGATCTTTTGAAACAAGTCACAATACCTTTTATTGAAAGGCGAAAGAGTGATTTGATCGGATTAATTGCTTTTGCAAGATCTGCAGATGTCAGATCTCCGCTAACTCTTGATCATAAAACAGTTATGGACGAAATTTTACAGCTTAAACCATCCATTGATGAGAGTGACGGAGGAACAGCAATAGGATATGCTGTATATAAGACTGTAAATTTGATTATGGCAACAAAACATTTTGCAAAAGATATGATAAAAGATAAAAAGCCAAGCTTTGAGATTAAAAATGCCATCATTGTTTTAGTAACAGATGGAGTACAAAACGTAAATCCTGAAGATGTCAATAATCCTTTTCGCTCAATGGATGTATCGGAATCAGCCAAATATGCAAAAGAAAATAATGTACGTCTCTATATCATCAATGTGGACCCTACAATCCTAACCTCAAAATTCACACCGGAAAGAAACTTGATGAATAGAGTGACAGACCTAACAGGGGGTCATTTTTATGTTGTAGATAGCTCAAATAGTTTAAGCGATATTTTTGCAGACATCGACAATATTGAAAAAAGTGAAATTAAGGATTATTCAGGTTCTAAAAATAACTTGCCGGCACTCTATGCGCGCGTTTCATTCTATCCTTATTTTATAGCAATAGCAATGGCCTTTCTCTTAATCTATGTAGTATTAGAACTAAGTCTATTTAAGAGGATTCCATGATTCCTCAAGATCTATTCTATGGTTTTCCTGCTGCAGCTTACCTATTACTTTTTTTAACTCTTATCATCCTATTGTTTTGGGGGCTTTATCATGCTCGAGAAAAAGCTTTAAACAGCTTTTTATCTAAGGATAATTTAAAACTCCTATTAAACCCAAGACCAAAAAGCCTATACCTGACTAAAGCAATCATTTTTTGTTTTGTTTGGCTACTTGCAACATTTGCTCTTATGGAGCCAAAGGGTAATGGCCATTATTTAAAAGGAGAAAAAGTCAAGCAAGAAAAGGGTTTAAACAGCTTAAAAAAATTAAAAGCTCATGATCTCATTTTTCTAATTGACGCCTCCGCCTCAATGTCAATAAATGATAGTCCAAGTCAAAAAACGCGTCTTGAATTTGCGAAAGAAATTGTAGATGAAATTGCATCAGAGCTAAAAGGAGAAAATGCATCACTTTATGCGTTCACATCAGTTGCAACAAAAATGTCTCCCCCTACACCTGATCTATTTTTTGTCAGAATGATGTTAAGGCAGATTTCAATTAATGAAGGTGCAGTTCCTGGTACTGATATATATATTTCTTTAAAAAAAATTGGAGAAAGGTATTTTAAACCATCTAAACTCAAGTTGACGACCTTGATTATGCTCTCTGATGGCGGTGATACAAAGCTTACATCTACTACAGGTGAAAATAGGGAAAACGCTCTCAATCAAATCTTAGGTCTCATTTCAAACCCTGAAAGTTTGAATTTACGTGTTTTTACAATAGGAATGGGCTCATCAACAGATGAAATAATTCCTGATGTGCAATACCAAGGAAAGCCTGTTTATTCAAAACTTGAAAGTGAAGTGTTAAAGCGTTTAAGCGAAAAAGGCCGTGGGTCGTATTATGAAGCAAATAATCAAACACCATTTAACATTGCAAAAGATCTTTTTAAACAGATGTCACAAGACGATGCTTACCTTAAAGATGATTTGAATGACAAACCAGCTCCAAAAGAGCTTTTAATCTATCAATTATTCTACCAAATACCTTTAGCTTTAAGTCTCATTCTTTTAAGCCTTTATATTATATTCCCTAATGTATCGATTTTTTCCAAATTTAAAACCTTAAGTTTTGTAATTTGCTGTTTAAATTTACCTATCTTAAATGCCTCTCAAGACCTTTTAAAGAATGCTAAATACTTTTTTGAAGCTGGAGATTATGGTAGAAGCGAAGCACTTTATGCTGAGATGTTACAACAAAATCTAAATAATTTTGAAAAAGCTGTTGTCATGTATAATCAAGGTACTGCGTTACTTAAAAACGAAGATTTGCAAAAAAGTGTTGAGGTGTTCGAATTAATAGGGATAAGCGGTAATCCGCCTCCATTTTTGATACGCCGCATAAAGACAAATTTGAGCCTTGCAAAGTATAAAAAAGCTTTGTTGCTATTGCCATCTGATAGCCAAAACATTTTAGAAAAAGCGGCCTATCTTTTAAAATCTAGTCAATCAGAGGCTCATGCTGCAAAAAAAGCCGCATGTGAACTTCAAAAAATTGAAGGACGGCAAGAATGTAACTTGCCGCAAGATTTAAAAGAGCTGCTCTTTGCAATTGATGGGCAGTTAAAAGAACTTTCAAAAAAAATTGATCTTGAGCAGTTATTTTCAACTTCAGATGAGCAGCTGAAAAATGAACTTCAACAGTTTAGCAATAAAATATCTAAAAATTACAATGAAGCAATAAAGCTGAAATCAACAAATTTAAAAGAGCTTAATATCATTCTTGAAAAAGCAATTGAAATGGAACATGAAACCTTACTGATGACACGGAAGTTAAGTCATTTAAATGACTTTGAAGTAGAGGCTTTTGATACTATTAAAGATGCTCAAAATCAAACAATAAAAGTAGCTGATCATTACTTGAAGGCAGTTTATGCGTTGCAACTTCATCTTTTTGAAACATCACAATATCAAAAAAAACCGTGGAATGAAATTCTTCCCTTGTATAATAAGGGATATCAAGCAGCGATAGAAGCCTATAATTTGATTTCTGAAAATTTGAGCCAACATTTAGAAGATGCTTCCTTTAAACAAGAGGAAACCATCAAATATTGGAAAGAAATATTACGAAAATCAGAAGATGAAAGCCTAAAAACTAATGAAACGAAACTATCAAACTCTGATGAGAGTAAACAAAATAATAATGAAAAAGCTTTAGAGTTATTACAAGAGATGCAAAATGCTGACAGACAGCCTGCACAGAGTATAAAAACCTTAAAACAAGAAGTAGAAAAACCATGGTAAAAACTTTTATTTTCCTTATGTTGATGACCTTTACTTTAAATGGCTCTCAAGTGATTGTTACATCTGAAATGAACTATACTCAATTATATTCAGGAAGACCACTTACAGGTAGCATTACAATTACCCATGATAAAAATGAAGCAGTGGATCTAAATTCGTTTAAACTTGGAACAAAGCCTTTAACTGTAAGCTTTTTAAATGACGTTCAGATGTCTAATACATCCCCTCTTATTGTTTCACTCTACTCTTTTGAAATTCCGACTCTTCCAAAAGGATTACATGTTTTACCTCAAGTATTTGTAAAAGTCGGGGACAAAGTTTATAAATCTTATTCAAGTTCTTTTCAAGTTTTTGCTGCCCAAGGAGTAAACACTAGCGCTCCCCCAGTAGAGCAACAACCAGCATCAGCTCCTCTGCAAACATCTGATGCTTCCCTCTGGGAAGAAGTGCCTGAATTACTCCTTGTGGCTAAAGTTGATGGCCCTACCAAATTATATCCGGGTCAGCAAACAAAGTTTGTCTATAAATATCTTTATCGCGGTCACATCAACCTCACAAAAGAGATGATTCCTTTACTCGAGGGAGTAGGTTTAAAAAAAGTTGGCGATAAGCTAATAGCCGATTATGTAGAAAATAATTTGAACGTATCTGAATTCTCTCAAATATTTGAGGCGGAAAGCCCCGGTAATTTTATATATGGTCCATCAATTATTGAAGGATTAGCTTATCAGGAGAATAGTAATGGTGAGAAAATCTTTGCTTCAACCCCTCTTCGCTCAGAAGCACCGCCAGTTGCAATAGAAGTGTTGCCTTTTCCGCAAAAAGGAAAACCTGCCTCATTTAATGGGGCAATCGGGACATATACTTTTAACGCTTCGTTAAAGAATTCAGACTCTGCAACTCAAGGTGAAAAAATTGTCCTTTTATTAGAAATGTCAGGTGACCCTAACTTCATTTCAACGGTAAAGGCACCAGACCTTAATCTTCAACCTGGATTTAGCGGAATATTTAAACCAAGTGACTTACCACCTATTAGTTCCATGGTTAATAATACGAAGCAATTTTTAGTAGAACTTAAACCCCTTTCATCGTTTGTTAAAGAAATCCCTCTTATAGAATTTTCTTCTTTTGAGCCTGTAACTACAAAATATATCGTCTTAAGAAGCCCGCCGATACCTCTTAATGTTTTAAAAACAAACAGGGCAAATGCAGATAATATAACCTCTAAAACAAACGAACAAGAAATTCAAATGGATAAAGAGATCAAAATCCCAGGTTCCATTCAAATATCTGGTATTTTTCCGTTAGTTAGCTCTGATTTACAGAATAATTTTTTTGGCACTTATTGGAATTTACTATTCATACCAGCTTTTGCGGTTCTATTATTGACTGAATGGAATTTGAAAAATGAATGGCTTTCAAAAAAACCCGTAATCAAGGAACTTTCAAGTGAAGAGATCTTTAAAAGTGCCCTTCAGACAGAAGCCGGATCTCCAGATTTTTATCGTTTATTGCAAAAGACTTTTATCACAGCACTCCATGAAAGGGGAAGTTTATTGTCTTCTGATATAGAACCTGAAAACCTTGAAAAAACAGGCCTTCAAGGTGATGTGCGTATATTCTTAACTAAGCTTGATGAAGTTAGATTTTCAGGAAACAAAAAATTTAGTCAAGCCATTATTTCGTCTGCAAAAGAGCTCTATAGCAAAATTAAGGGGATATCTTCATGAAAGCAATATCATCACACCCTCTTTTTCTTTTTGGCGTCGGCATTCTCTTTGTCATATTTATTCATCTGCTTGTCTCTCAATTTAATAATATCGATACTCTGCTAAATCAGGCCTATAAAAGCTATGAAAAGGGTGAGCTTGCTACAACTATCGCAGAAAGAACCGATGGCTTTAATGAATCGCTTTCCATCTATAAACGTCTTGAAAAGGAATATTCACCAGATAGCGGAAATGGAAAACTTTACTACAATATTGCAAGTAACTACTATCAACTAAACCAATATCCTGACGCTCTCCTTTATTATTTACGTTCAGAAATTTTAAGACCTCGCGATGAAAAAGTAAAAATGAATCTTGAAAAGACTTTAGATAAACTCGATATCAAACCTGAAATTTCAGAATCCATTTATGAAGAAATTTTCTTTTTTCATAAATATCTATCACCACCGGAAAAATTACAGGCTCTTTTTGTATTTTCGTTTTTACTTTTTATTTTGGGCTCCTGTTACATCTGGTACAATTTTTTTGGGCTAAAAGCATTGATTGCAATTACAGTTTTCTTCTTTTTAGCTATTTTTGGAAGCATTTTTTATTCGCAATACCTTGCACCATCTTATGGCGTTATTTTAAAAGCCAATTTCCTTTACCAGGATGCAGGTATACAATATGCCAAAGTGGAAGATCAGCCGATATTGCCAGGAACCAAAGTAACGCTCTTGGAAACGATCCAAAATGGAAAATGGCTAAAAATTGTGACACCAAATGGCACCGTTGGTTTTATTCAGTATGATTCCATGCAGATTATTTGATATGCACTGCTTACAACAAATGATAAGCTGTTTTTCATATACATTTGAACAGCTGTGGTTGTACAAGCCGCAAATCGATATCAAAAAGGCTAGGGATCGCCTCCATTTAGAAAGTACAATTTGTAAGAAATACCAATCTGCTAGAAAAAGATCTGGTTTGCGTAAGCGCTAAATCGACCCATCTTTTTTTATATCGACCTTTTACCCTCAATTCGCGTTAAATATTTAGCTTAGAATAGATTCTAAGGTACATATTTAACGCGAATTGCTTAGTAAAGGGTTAATAAAGGGAGGCAGCCGATTAAAAATCCGACCAATGCTGATAATAACGCAATTCTTCTCATTCTTTTAGAGATACTTTCTTTGATCATGATTTCAATAAATGAAAAATTGCTTGAAAAGCGAATCCAAATTTTATCTTTTAATTCAGGGAGCATTTTGATAAACTCTTCCTTAGCAAGGTTTTTCAGTTTATCAGAAAGTGTCCCTGTTAAAAACATGCTCGCCATAGGAATTTGTTGTTTTAATGTTCCAATAAATTCGATAAGATGTTTTTCGAGCAATTCATCAAGATCTGAGTGCAAATCCATTGCTTTTAATTTAAGCATTAAAGCCTCCATCAATTTGTCTGCTACTTGACTTGATTTGTAAGATTTAAAAAGCATTGTAACAGTCAAAATTGAGCTTAAGCAGCCAATTATTGCTCCTAAAACCGGAAAAAAGTAAATAGTAGATGACATTTTATAAAAAACCTTGCTTTAATATCATTAATTTAGTATAATTTCAATAGAAACACATAAAAAAAGGGGTTTTTTTAATATGCCTTATTTAAACAATCTCGAGCAAAAAATCCAAAAAAACGAAAGTACTCTAAAAAATTTAGTGAATGAAATTGAACATCTGCATCAAGAGACTCAAAAACTTTTTAGTGATTTAAATATTTCGCCGGAACAATTTTCAAGTTATATAGAAAATCCAGATAATTTCACTCAAGCTGAATGGGATAGATTACAGGATCATAAGAATAAACTCGACCAAAAACTTGATTTATCAACAGATCATACTACCGATCCATCAAAAACTAAAAAAGCATTTGCTGATTTAAACATGAGTAGAAACTGGCTATTTGTTCGATAAAAACAAAAGAATTTAGAGTGCTAGCATTCAAATCACTAGCACTCCAATTTTTCTAATAAGACTTGGCAAAAATCACATCCAAAGTCGCTTTTTTACCCGTTAGAATGCATGTGCCTTCTGTTTTACTTTGTTCTATTGGAATACAACGAATCGTCACTTTAAGCTCATCTGTTAAGCTCTCTGTTCCTTCTTCACCACACCATTTAGCTAAAACAAACCCCTTCTCTGTTTTGGAATTGAAAAATGCTTTCATTTCATCAAAAGTATGAAGATCTTTTCTGATATTAGAATCTAAGAATGATTTAGCTTGGGTGTAATAATTTTGCTGAATATCGTTTAATAGATTCACAACCTCAGACCCTAAATCATCTAGACCAAGTTTAATTTTTTCCTTATGAGATTTATCTCTTCTTGAGACCATCATCGATTGGCTTTCCATATCGCGTGGACCCACCTCAATTCTTAGTGGTACTCCTTTTTTAATCCATTCCCAATTTTTCTCACCGCCACGCTTGTCGCGCTTATCTACAACAACAGATATAGGACTCCCATGAAATTGAGTAGCTTTAAGCTCTTTTGCTATTTTGTCAGCATATTCAAATACTTCTGCTTCAAGCTCTAGTTTTGGAACAACTGGGATAATCACAACTTGTTTTGTTGCAACACGAGGAGGGAGCCTTAAACCATCATCATCTCCGTGGCACATGATAATACCACCAATCAACCGAGTCGTAACGCCCCAAGAAGTAGTATACCCAAACTCCACACTCCCATCTTGAGTTGTAAATTTAATATCTGAGCCTTTGGCAAAATTTTGTCCCAAATAATGAGAAGTCCCAGATTGCAGCGCTTTACCATCTTGCATCATAGCTTCCATTGTATAAGTGCTAACAGCTCCTGGAAAACGCTCCCCTGCAGATTTTTCACCTACAATAACAGGGATAGCCAGCACATTTTCAAGAAACTCCCGATACATTTCAAGAATAGTCAATGTTTCAGTGATCGCCTCTTTTTCAGATGCATGAACGGTATGACCTTCTTGCCAAAGAAATTCTGTTGTTCTTAAAAAGATTCTTGGACGCATTTCCCATCTAACAACATTCGCCCACTGATTTATAAGAAGGGGCAAATCGCGATAAGATTGGACCCATCTTGAAAAAGACTCTCCGATAATGGTTTCTGATGTTGGGCGTACAATCAGAGGCTCTTCAAGCTCGCCTGTTGGAACGAGCTTCCCATCTTTTTCTTCTAAGCGATGGTGTGTTATAACAGCGCACTCTTTTGCAAAGCCTTCTACGTGCTTTGCTTCCCTTTCTAAATAACTCAAAGGAATAAAAAGAGGGAAATAGGCATTTTCATGACCTGTTGCCTTAATGCGCTGATCCAATTGCTTTTGAATATTTTCCCAAATGCCATAACCCCAAGGTTTAATGACCATACAGCCGCGAACAGGTGAGTTTTCTGCCATATCAGCTGCTTTTATTACCTGCTGAAACCATTCAGGATAATCATCCTCTCTTGTAGGAGTGATGGCTGTTTTTTCTTGAGTATTTTTATTTGGGATATTGGACATGCTTAAAACTCTTTATGTTTGAAATTGAATACCTGATTTTAAAGATCTTTTATTAAACCCGAAAGAAAAAAATCAGTTATTTGTAAGTTTATTTTGAGACTTTAGCATAAAATCGCATAACTTGTGAAATTAGCAGAAAGCATTTGGTTATCGTTTGAAAGACAAAATGAGATAAAATATCCGATATTTTTTTTATTGAATCCACGTTGTAAAAAGTCCGATTAAAAGACAAGAAAGAAGGGAGGGAAGAATAAAATCTAGCGGGATTTTTTTGGAACTAAATAAGATAGCTGCAGCCTGCCTTATAATTGGTAGAGAAATCTTCTGGAATATTAAAGGGCATTGTCTTAGGTTTTTATGCTATTCGTACAAGCCCAATTCAGACCACAATAATGGTTAATTGAAGAGCATCACTTTATGGACAGAGGCGATAGCAGACAGGGTCAACAAAAGATGAGCTGGAATTGCTACAGGTGCCAAGACGAAAGGACTTAATACCAATAAAGCCATTCCGCTTATATTTAAAGCTGAGGCTGCCAAGCTGACATTAGCCTTTTTAAGTTGATTTAAAAGTACTTCTCTTTGCGCATCAGGTTTTCCATCAGCTAGATATTTTTTTAAATCGTAAGTTGAAAGAGCTGATTGACAATTAGAACGCGCTATAATGTCTTGATACAATTGAGTCACAATAAAAACTGTACCTATATTGCCAAGAACGGGCAATGCTTTAAAAACGAAAAAATAACGTTCGTTAAGAAGCCCAAAAGCCTTCATTCCCTTTAATATATCAAAGCTATCTTTTACGATTAAAGATACTTTTTGGGTCACAACAAATAGATAAGCTCCACCTGTTTTTAAGGAATTTACTTTGTTAATTTCAAAAACTGATACAACTAAAGAATGCAAAGAGCGTGGCAAAATGATGACTGATACAAAATAAGTCCCTTTTTGCATGCTGATAGCGCCAGCTGGTAATGAGATGAATTGAGAGGAAAGATCGATAATAGTACGTGTTAATTTACCCATTTTTTCAGTAAGATTAACAGTAAATTTAATATTACTTGCCGTTAGAAAACCTGAATATGAATTAACTGTATTACTACTCATATATTAACCTTTTGTTTAAAGCTTAATTATATGACATCTATATTAAGATATTATAAAGCCACGCACAATTTCTTTAATGGAATTGCAGATAAAAATTTGAGACGAAGGGGCAATATCTTCCAATCGCTGTTTGACATAGTGAATCGTATGCCCTGAATTTTTTAAAACCTCTATGTGATCTGTTAATGTAACCCCCATCATCAAATCAAGGTTTGGATCCGGGATATAGACATCTGGTCCATTAATCCAAAAAATATTAGAAAAAGCCGTTTCTAATAAGAAACCCTCTACCGATAAAACAATAGCATCATCAAACCCATGTGAAATTGCATAATCCATGACAAAGAGCCTATCGAGATAAGAAAGGCTTTTTAATCGAGCTGTTGGTTTACAAATAGGCATTGGAAAGACTGTAAGCCTAAAATTATCAGGGATATTTTGATGAACTTCAGACATTGTCATCAAAAATTTTCCAAATTTTCGTTTTTGAAGATTAAGAGAAGGCTCATTTCCGCCCGTGATGATCATTTTTAATCTCCAGACACCTTGCGTTGCCATATTCTTAAGAATTAAATGATCGATATCAGTTAAAGTCAACTCTGGTGGCACAATCCTAAGAGCCTCACATTGTGTTTTCAACCTTGTGAAATGAGCCTCTACTAATTGAGGAATTCCATTTACAACTTTGATGCTCGTAAAAATGGCATCGCCAAATAAAAAGCCTCGATCCGTTAGAGGGATGCAAGGCTCATTTTCATCGATAAATTGTCCGTTACAAAAAGATATGCCCATTATTTAAGTTGATTGTTTAAATTTTCTAATTGTTTTTCGAGAAATTCTAATTTTATGGTAGTTTTAACATCCTTTTCAACATCATCTGAAATTTTTAAACTATCAGCCGATAATCCGCTAATCTCTTTTTTAAGAGACTCACAGGTTTCATTCAATATTTCAGAAGCCTTTATCAAAATATCAAATTGCGTATGCTCTTCACTTATAATTTTAGAGTATCCGGACAAAAGATTTGAAAGCTCGTGATTTTCCAAATTAATCTCTTTCAGTTGGCTACCAAGGTTCTGATTGCAATCTTTGAAAAGATTTAAAGCGACCTTTGATGATTTGATATTGAGCTTAATTTTTTTTGACATCTCTATCATCGAAATAATAAGAAGTTTTGCATTACAGATTGTCGTGTCAGCTTTTGTAAAATCATCTTTTATATCAGTTAATTCTTTTAACGTCATTTTTAATTGTTCAGATAAGAGCAATAATTGCTCAGTTTTATGATCGAGTTCGATTTTTAAAATATTGAAACTTTTTTCATTTTCATTCAGATTATTTTGTAATTTTGTATTTTCATCATGAAAATTTACAATCGTATGGTCCACCCCTTTTACGGTCGATTGCATTTCAATATTGGCCTCTTTCTGATCTTCAATATCTTCTTGAAATAATTTTTTTGGTACAATGTAAAGGTAACAACTACAAACAGCAAGTGAGCCTATTGCAATCGTCCCACTAAACGCTATATTGGCTAGCGCTATATTTGAAATGGTGGTCAGGTTTGTAAGAGATATGGCTCCACTAAAACCATTAGCAAAAGCCATCCCTATCCCTACAATTGAAAACCCTCCAAGAATAACAACAGGGATATACATGCAAGCAACTTTTGTCTTTTGGCAGCAGGAGCGATTATTTGGGGCATTCACTATTGTATTAACCGGTTCCATTTAATTGCTCCTTTGATTCATGAATATGATGTTGAATAGCTATAGGCAGTATGGATGGAGAATGACTCATTTGATGCGATATGTGTTTTAAGGTTGTTGTATTTGGATTCTTTTTTAGAGCCTTATCTTCTGGTTGTAAAACTTCTCTTTTATCTTCCTGTTCGTTTAATTCATTTACTGAACCTGCTGAATTTAAATGTCCCGCATGACTTGAAATAGGGATCAATGAAATTTTATTAGCTTTCACTTTAAGCTTGTTATTTTCACTTTTTAACAACTCATTTTCTAATTTGAGTATATTAAATTTTTCTTCCTGTTCAGTTAATTTCTTTTCATGGTCTGCTTTTAATAGGACTATTTTTTCTAATTTTTTATTAACCTTCTCAACTAATGCCTCAACTGTCTTTTCAAGCTTTGAAGAAACCTCTTCTTTTTTTTTTTTATCGCCCTGAAGGTTTTCATTGGTTTTATGTAAACTCTCTAATGCTTTTTTAAGCTCTTCTGACTGTTTCTGAATCCTTGCGGTTTCTTGCTTAATGGTTGAAATAGTTGCTTTACTCTCGTTTTTTAAAACTTTAAGTTTTTCGTTTTCATCAGTAAAAGTTTTAAGGTTATTCTTTAACGCTTCTTGATTTTTTTTAAGTTCTTCAACATTCTCACTTAAAAGTTTGTTTTCTGCTGCAAAATTGTCAACAAGCAATGTTTGAGAATCAAAATTACTCTGTAGATCAGCATGTGTTTTAACAAGAATTTCTACTTGTTTCTCTAATCCTTCTTTAAGAGCTTTTAACTCTTTTGCTTGATCATCAAGTTTATTGATTTCATCAGCTGTTAAACCATCAGTTTTTTTAAGCTCTTTTGCTAAGTCATCTATTTTTTTGTTCTTATCGGATATCTCTTTAATTTGAGTTTGAAGTTTTGAAATAGAGGTATCCATGAGTTTTTTTTCATCAGAAAGACGCTTTATTTGCGTCTTAAATAAGTCTATTAATGTTTTAAAATCAATAATCTGAGCATCAAATTCTTTTAAAAGACTTAATCGATTGATTTCGTAGGCCCCAAGACCAGATACTACTGCTAGTCCAACCCCTAATAAAATAATCGGTATCTGGCTAAAAATATACCCTGCGATAGCTATTATAGCACCTACTACTGCGCAGCCAGATAATATATAAAAAGATATAGGTCTAATTTTTTTTAATTCCGCATCTTTGCTTGGACTTAACTTAGGTTGACTAATTCCAAATTCTTTTAAAGCTTCATATCCAGATACTAATATTGAGAACATTTTTACCCTCCATTATTTAAGATTTGTATTATGAATAGGCTTTTGAATTTTTTATGTCAAACTTAAGAAAATAGAATCGCCTTTATGCATGGTCTCTTTATACTCTTCTTCTGGATCAGAATCAGTAGTAATAGCACCGCCAAGCTGTATATTTATTTTATTTTGATAAAAAAGAATTGTTCGAATAGCAATATTAAAATCAAAATCTCCATTTTCATCAAAATAGCCTATAGAGCCTGTGTAGATCCCTCTTGTTCGTTTTTCTAATTTTTTTATCACCTTCATTGCCATTATTTTTGGGCAGCCTGTGATAGACCCTCCAGGAAAACAAGCTTTAACAAGATCTACAGGATGGATAGATGGAATCGGGATCGATTGAATAATAGATAAAAGATGATAAACATTTGTGTAAGCTTCAAGTTTTGCTATCTTTAATGTCTTAACACTACCTGGTAAACTTATTTTACCAAGATCATTTCGCATGAGATCTGTAATCATCAAAAGTTCACTTAAATTCTTTTCACAAGTTTTTAATTTTTCAGCATTTTCACTATCTTCTAAAGCTGTTTTTCCTCTTGAAATTGTCCCTTTAATTGGTCTTGTTTCTAATTGACCATCTGATTTTTTTAAAAACCTTTCAGGCGATGAGGAAACAATTGTAAAATCGGGGTGGTTAAAGTAGCACTGAAAAGGTGCCGGATTGATGATGGCTAATTGATGAAATATCTGGAAAGGGTTTCGCTCACCCGTAAATTCGAATTCATGGGAAATATTTACTTGATAAACATCACCATCATTTATCATTTCTTGAATATGCAACACTTTATTAAAATATTCTAGCATGTCTAATTTTTTATTAACGACAAGAGGTTTAGTTGAAGTTGTAGGAATTTCTTGTAATGATTGGATGAAGACCTCCCAAAATTCTATTTCGGATAGTTTTTTTATCCAGCTATTTGCAAAGAGTGAAAGTTTGTTTGATCCATTGTGAGCAATAATTTTAGAAATTCCGGATTGATGATCAACCACCAAAGTGATGGAGGATTGTTGAAAATAGGCGTTTGGAAAAAGATTTTCAGTAGCTTCCATTCCCATTTCGTAACTTAAAAAACCAACCCAAGAAGTGTTAAGGTTGACTTTTGACTTTAATAAACCCCAAGGATTTTTTTCATTTCTAATTTCAATATGATCAAAAGGGAAAAGAAAAAGAAAAGATTTTTCGGCAGAATCAAGATCCCCACCTGAATAAAGAAGACAAGTGCCTTCCGTTTCTGCAAATAGATGGGCTATTTTCAAAAGCGTAGGCTTATCTAGACTTGTATTTAACTTAAATGTCTTCAAGGTCTTTCATGTTGTGGTAGACAGTATCGACATCATCTAATTCTTCAATCCATTCAATGAGTGCCATATTTGCTAAACGCGCCTCAGCATCACAATCTATATAAGACTTTGGTACCATATCAAGAGTTGCTTCCCCACATGGAGTCCCAAGTTTTGTCATCGTTTCTTTGACTGTAAAAAGGGAAACTGGGTCTGTAATCACGACATAAACATCATCAGAAACCTCATAGTCTTCAGCGCCTGATTCTGTAGCAACTAAAAAGAGTTCATCTTCTGTCATATTACCAATAGGAATTTGTATAATACCTTTTCTATCAAAATTAAAGGCCACAGACCCTGGAGCCGCAACTGAACCACCACGCTTATTTGTTGCAATGCGCATATCTGATGAAGTACGATTCTTATTATCAGTCATGATGTCCACGATAATGCCAACACCACCATAACCATATAACTCATAGGTAAGTTCAAAATAGTCAGCTTGATCTGCACTCGATGCTTTTTTTATGTTCCGCTCAACGATTTCATTTGGGACATTCGCCTCTTTAGCTTTCTGAAGGGCAATTTTTAATCTGCCATTAGACTTAAAATCAGCGCCGCCAATTTTTACTGCACTAATAATTTCTTTTGCGATTCTGGAAAAAATTTTCCCTTTTTTAGCGTCGGCTCTACCTTTTCTATGTTTAATATTTGCCCATTTACTGTGTCCGGCCATGATACTACTCCTATCTTATGGCAAAAAAGTTTGCTTGATTTTCCTCTATCCATTTTTCTGCTAAACCAAAATGTTTAAAATGAGATTCCATTTTTTTAAATTCTTTGGTGTGCACTCGATTGATTCCTTTCTCATCTACATAAGCTGGACACACGTTATGGACCATTTCATGGTAGACGACATAGGCTAATATATAATCCGGGAAATTTGGGCTATCGAGCATCCGGTTAATTTTGATTAACTTTAAAGGGTCATGATAAAGACCAAAAGTAACACGCGTGCGATTGCGCTGATTAAATTTGCCAAACCATGTGATTGAAAGTTTAAGCTGATTATCGAAATACTCTTTATTCAAATCATCGTAAATTTGCTGTAAATTATATACATTTCCATTTTGATAAAGTTTACTTCGATCGAGGTTAGGAGAATAATCGAGTTTTTGCAAACCTTTCTCAATAAAAGCCTTCACCATCGGATGAATTATTTTATCTTCCTGTTTTATGTAACAGGCTAATGACTGCATAATGTTTTGAGGTGCTTGCAAAAACATGCGATGCAAGGATACCTTGGTGCAATCAGGCTCCCATCTAACACTTAACATGGTAGATCGGTTGTCATTGATTTTAATTTGAAGTTTTTTTCTTAAAGAGTCTTCAAGTTCTTCTTGAAAAAGTACTATGCTCATATGAATTTTAATGTCTTGAGATTATTTTTAACTTTAAGTTTTATAAAAATGTTTCCATGAAAACCCGGCCCACATAAAATGGGTTTCCTTCCCCGTCAGTTTCCTTTATCCAGCGCTTTTGAATTCCAAATTCTTTAAAACCAAAACGCTCGTAGAGTCTTGTTGCAGGATTACCCTCATAGACCTGGAGATGAAGAAGTTCTATATTAAAATTATTTTTTGCTAAATGCATTAAATTTTTAATGAGAGCGCTACCAACTCCTTTTCCCCGATGTTCGTCTGCTACAATAATACCAAATTCACATTGATGCGCTATTTTTTTGTAAGGTTGCAAATATAAAGTAGCAATCCCGACAGGTGCTCCATCAATGACGGCTGTTAAACTGCACTTATAACGACAAAATCCGACCCATCTGCCTGTAGCATCTTCAATTTCAACCTCATCATTCATCGGAAACCAACGCCCAATTGTTGGATCTAACAACCATTTTTTAAGAGATTTTCCATCGGTTAACTCTGTATAACGAATATCAAAACCAGGAATTATATTTGCATTTTTTTCCATAGAATTAACCAAACTCCTTTAAATAGGCATTAACAAAATCATCAATTTCCCCATTCATCACAGATTCTACATTACCTGACTCAAACTTTGTTCGCGTATCTTTCACAAGTGTATAAGGCTGAAAGACATAATTACGTGCTTGACTACCAAATGCTATATCTCGCTTCTCAGGGCTCAAATCGCTAATAAGACGCTCTCTTTCCTTCACAGCCTGTTCATAAAGCTTTGATCTTAACATCTTATAGCATGTCTCTTTATTTTGCATCTGGCTTCTTTCATTTTGACAAGAAACAACAATTCCGGACGGCATATGAGTAATACGGACCGCTGAATCGGTTTTATTAACATGCTGACCTCCGGCACCAGATGCTCTATATGTATCTATCCTTACATCATCAGGCTTTATTTCAACAGAAATTTCATCTGTGATTTCAGGTGATACATCAACTGAGGCAAAACTTGTATGTCTTTTGGCGTTGCTATCAAATGGAGAAATCCTGACTAATCGATGGACGCCTTTTTCAGCTTTTGCATAACCGTACGCATAATCACCTTCAAATTTTAAGGAAATGCTCTTAAACCCACAAACATCTCCTTCTACAAAATCTAGAACTTCAACTTTCCATCCTCTTTTTGCTGCCCATCTTTGATACATACGGGATAACATGAGTGCCCAGTCACAAGATTCTGTCCCGCCAGCTCCAGCATTAATGCTAAGATAACAGTTTTTGTTATCGAGTTCGCCAGACAACATTTTTCTGATCTCAAGTTCGGTTAAGCCTTTTTCAATGGCATCAAATTCTTGAATAAGTTCAGTTAAAAATGATTTGTCATCTTCTGCAATTGCATCGGGTAAAATACTTTTTAAATCTTCAAAACGTTGCTTTAAATTTTGGTAGGGTTTCACCCAACCTCGAAGCTCCTTGCACTCGTTAATCGTAATAGATGCTTTTGCAGGATCAATCCAAAAATCAGCCCGTTCCATCAACGTTTCTAGTTCTTTAATTCTTGTTTCTTTGGTTTTTAAGTCAAAGATACCTCGACATTGTCACGATTCTCTCTTCATTTATTTTAATGCGATTTTCAATTTCGTTATTCATCTTAAAAACTCCTCTATATAGTCCTTTAGACTATAGCCTCTTGGCTCTTTAAAAGTCAAAACAATCTGCTTCAAGATACCTTTTAGGTAAAATACTCAATTAAAGTTTGCAAAAAAAAAGTCTATGAATTAGACTTGCTTCTTTATACCCGTGTTTATTACAAAATCAGGATATAAATTAGCATAAAAAGTTTTTTTTAACCATATTGCAACATTAATCTTACGTTAAGATTTAATATTATAAGAAATTAGTTGCAATATTTAAGTTAATAAGGTAAAGTAGAAGAAATCCCAATTTAATGGGATCTTAAAATTACTTTTAAAAATTTTATACTTTTAAAAATTAACAAACAAAGGACTTAAAATGGATATGTCATCTATCGGAAATAGCATCGCTAATGCTGGTGCTTCTGTACTTAACGCAGGAAAAACTGCTGCTTCAAACGCATGGAGCTATCTTCCTGCTGGCGAAACTGTAATTTCAGCTGCATCTAGCTTTATTTTAAGCAAGTATACTCATGTTACTGCACTTGGCGCAGCTACACTTTATGCATTTTCTAAAACATTGAATGATTATAACGCATATTATGCTAATCATGTTAAACCAGAAGTTTTACATCAAGCTGAAGTTAAAGCAGCAGCTGAAGAATTAAATAATGATGCTGTAGAAGCTAAACCTGCATCAGTTAAAACAGCTGCAGTTCTAGCAAAACCTGCAACAGTTAAAACAGCTGCAGTTGAAGAAGTTCGCGATTTAAATGGTCAAATTACTACAGAAGCTGTAGCTGAAGTTTTAAATGATGATGCTGTAGAAGCTAAAGCTGAAGTTTTAAATGATGATGCTGTAGAAGCTAAAGCTGCATCAGTTAAAACAGCTAAAGTTGAAGCAAAAGCTGAAGTATTAGCACAAGCTAAAGTTGACACAAGAAACTGGACTGATTTAGTAAAAGCTACTTGGAAGTCAGCATCAATTTCTGTTGCTTTAACAGTTGCTACTGTTGCAAGAATTTTAATATAATTTTCTTCAACTTCAGTTAAAAGCTCAAATACATCCAATCAAATTTGAAAAAATTTGGTTGGATGTTTTTTTTTGCAAAAATCGTAACTAATTTTTTTGCATTTTTGTCCTCTTTCAGAAGGAAACGGCAACCTAAGTTGGGTGTTTTAAAGAATGGTCACTAGACCATGGCACATGAAGAAAATTATCTTAATTTTTTGGATGTGTCTATTGAAACTTCTATTTGAC
>Ga0105046_10000810_pt1 | contig 45882 bp, 35 predicted proteins | sample MAT03_FD_78385 | JGI IMG/M metagenome (GOLD analysis project Ga0105046, IMG submission 78385) | Freshwater microbial communities from Lake Fryxell liftoff mats and glacier meltwater in Antarctica - MAT-03 (megahit assembly) | ecosystem: Environmental > Aquatic > Freshwater > Ice > Liftoff... | reverse complement strand
GGGCACTCGGCCTGCGCGGCGTACACATCGTCATCAATGTTGGCGCTGAGGTACACCCGCTCGACGGCATCGAGCCGGCGCAGCACATCGCACAACGGCTTGGCCATCGAGGGCACACTCTGCTTGATCTCCAGCGAGATCGTCACATCAGGAAACGCGGTCAGGATCTGTTCCAGCGAGGCAATTCGTACCGGCTCGTCAATCGTCGCACCCGCCCAGCCCGCGCGAAGATCGGCCTTCTGTAGTTGGGCCCAGGTGAGGTCTTCAATGTTGCCGGTGCTGTCGGTGTCGCTTGCAATGTTGCGATCGTGATGTGCCACCACCACCCCGTCGGCGGTCATCCAGAGATCCGCGTCCAGTAGGTCGGCCCCGGCCGCCATCGAGCGCTGCATTGCCAACACGCTGTTCGCCGGCCCCAAGCCTTCACCGCCGGCATGTGCGATCACCAACGGTGGCGTGTGGCGAAACGGACTGGGCGGGCACCCTGCCGTCGCAGGTGCAGCGTCGCCCCCTGAGCACCCAACCACCGCAACGGCGCAGACGAGCGTCAGCGGCCGCCACACGTTCACGAGGTCATTTCTGGCGGTGCATTCTGGGTAACAGTGGCATCAAGCGTGAAGTGGTCGATGCGGTCGGGCGTCCAGAGGCCCATCACCTGGCGCAAAATTCCGAGCTCGCCGCCGTGGTAAGCGGCGTGGTCGGCCATGACCAACACGGTACGCAGCGGCGTATGCGCAGCCTCCCACACATGTGAGGCTGCCATGTACAGGTCGAGCCCCTCGTCACGCACGAACGCCTCCACGCGGTCGAGGTCGCGACGGTAGGCCGCCAGTGTGTCGTTCCACTGTTGTTCACTTGCCACAGCGGCTGTTGGCGGCCAATAGTCGTCGGGAAAGGTGACTGGTTCGTACACCGGACCCAGCAGATACTCGAGCATGTCGTTCTGACAGAAGCGAACGTGCTCGATCAGATGCCAGAAGGTGTAGCCGACGTTGGGTGGGCGAACGTTGATCGCCTCCATCGGAAAGTCGGCGACCGCGTCGTCAAACGTCTGGTGGGCATCACCGAATCGCAACGTGAACACAAGAGACTCACGCACCACATGATCGGCATTGCTCTCGGACATCGTCATGGTCGAAAACTACTCGTGTTGCGTCGGGGCACGGTCGGCAGCCAGCGCGTAACATCCCCGGTATCGCTACTCATCGAGACGTGCTGCACCTGATTGAAGAGATCGAAACAGAGTGGATTCCGCTGCGGGACGGCAGGCGATTGGCGGTGCGGCTGTTCCTGCCCCGTCGCGCACATGCGCAGCCCGCACCGGTGATCTTGGAGTACATCCCGTACCGCCGCCGCGACGGAACGCGCCTGGGTGACGAAGCGATGCATCGTTGGTTCGCAGCCGCCGGTTTCGCTTGCGCCCGGGTTGATATTGCCGGCATGGGCGACTCCGACGGGTTGGTGGACGACGAATACGTACAGCGCGAGCAGAACGACGGCGTGGAGGTGATTGCGTGGTTGGCAGCGCAGCCGTGGTCCTCGGGCGCGGTGGGCATGATCGGAATTTCGTGGGGCGGTTTCAATGGGCTGCAGATCGCGGCTCGCCGGCCACCGGCGCTGAAGGCAGTGATCTCACTGTGCTCGACCGTCGACCGCTACCACGGCGACGTGCACTACACGGGCGGCTGCCTCAACGAAGAGAACCTGGAGTGGGGCGGCTACTTCTTCACGATGAACGGTTTCCCGCCGGACCCGGAGATCGTTGGCCGCGATCGCTGGAAGGAGATGTGGCGGCACCGCATTGCGAACGCACAGCTGGCGCCGGCCGACTGGTTGGAGCACCAGCGACGCGATGCGTTCTGGCGGCACGGCTCGGTGATCGAGGACTGGTCGGCCATCGAGGTACCGGTGCTGGCGGTCAGCGGCTGGGCCGACGGCTACACGGCAGCGGTGTTCGAGCTGGTCGAAAACCTGCAGGCACCCTGCAAGGGCATCGTTGGGCCGTGGGGTCACAAGTACCCGCAGGACGGTGTGCCCGGGCCCGCCATCGGCTTCCTGCAGGAGGCGACTCGTTGGTGGGACAGGTGGCTGCGCTACCGAGACACCGGCGTCGAGAACGATCCCGCGATGCGGATGTGGCTGCAGGAGTCGCACCTACCGGAGGGTCACATCCCGCAGCGGCGCGGCAGCTGGATTCAGTTCGATGACTGGCCCGCCGACTGTGCACGCACCCTGCACCTTGGGCCGAACGCGCTCCTCGAGTCGCCCGCAGCTGCGGAGACGACCGCGTCCATTTGCTCGCCCCAGACCGTTGGGCTCGCCGCCGGCCAGTGGTGCGCGTACGGGCTGGGCAAGATCGCCCCTGAGCTCGCACTCGACCAGCGCGCCGACGACTCCGGTTCACTGACCTATGACAGCGCGCCGTTGACAGAACCGATGCACCTGGCAGGACGGCCGGTCGTTCGGCTGCGAGTCAGCAGCGACATGGCGCAGGCGTTCGTGGCTGTTCGACTCAACGCCGTTCACGCCGATGGCACGTCCGAGCGCCTGAGTTACGGCGTACTGAACCTATGCCACCGTGACAGCCACGAAACGCCAACCGCCCTGGTGCCCGGCGAGCAGTACGACGTCGTCGTGGAGATGAAGGCCATCGCCCAAACCGTGGCCGTCGGTCAGCGGCTTCGGCTTTCCGTGTCCACCAGCTATTGGCCGATGATCTGGCCGTCGCCACTGCCGGCAACCGTGACGGTGTACCAGCACTCATCGAGCGTCGACTTGCCCGTCCATGCGCACGTCGTGGCCTGTCCGGCAGACCTGTTCGATCCACCCGAGGATGCAGCTCACGGCCCGGTCACCCTGTTGCGCGAGGGTTCCGAGACGCGCCACATTCTGCGCGACCTTGGCGAGCGCCGAACCGACTTCATTGCCTCGCGCGACGACGGTGTCTACGTGATCGACGACATCGGTACCGAGCAGTCGTTCACCCGCGTGCGTTCGTCGTCGATCATCGACAGCGAACCGCTATGGGCGACGGCAACTGTCGAGTGCCGGGCGACGTATCGACGCGATGAGTGGAAGGTGCGCGTCGAGACAGACCTGTCGATGTCGTGCGACGAGACCTCGTTCATCGTCAGCGGCCGCCTGGCCGCGTTTGAGGGCGACGGGCTCTTCGCCGAGCGACACTTCCACCGGACGATCCCCCGCGACCATGTCTGACAAGCACATAGCGCCAGCCATCGTCGAAGCCGTGAACCTCGATGCGTTTCCACTGGCGTCGTCGGAATCCGCCGACTATCGCGCGCTGGTGTCGCGTAGTCGCTACGAGCTTCGCACCCGTGGCATGTTCGACCTGGTCGGCTTTCTCCGACCGAGCGCGATCGCTGAGTCGCTGGCAACCGTCCGCCCCCTGATCGAGCACCACAGCTTCGAGCACCGTCGCACGCACAACATCTACTTTCTGCCAACGGTCGAGGGCCTGGCGCCGGACCACCCCGCACTGCGCAAGATGGAAACCTCGAACCGCACCGTCTGTGCCGATCAGTTGGCGGGCTCGACCCTTCTGGCAATCTACGAATGGGCGCCGCTACGGCAGTTCATTGCCGACGTGATCGAGGTCGAAGCACTGCACCCGATGCAAGACGCCCTCGCGCGCGTGAACGTGATGTCCTATCGGGCAGGCGAGACTCTGAATTGGCACTTCGATCGCTCGGAGTTCACCACCACCCTGCTGTTGCAACGCCCAACAGCCGGAGGCCGCTTCGAGTTCCGCTCTGCACTTCGCACCGCCAATGAACCCAACTATGAAGGCGTCGCAGAGCTGATCGAAGGCAGCGATCCGCAGGTCCAACGCCACGACATCGAGCCCGGCACGCTCACCGTCTTCGCCGGCCGCCACACTGCGCACAGGGTCACCGAAATCGAGGGCGAACGCGACCGGTTGGTGGCGGTGTTCTCCTACTTCGAGCAACCCGGCGTCGAGTTCACCGACACCGAACACCAAGGCTTCTACGGCCGCACTTCGACCCGGTAACGACTTGCTACCTCGGTCAGGTCGTTCTGGCGTCGCCGCTCGCGATGGCTCGGTGGATGAGGGTGGCGGCTGCGAAGGTGGCGACACCGACTGCGATGATGAGAGCCCCAACGGCGTGGATCGACGGGGTGACGCTGCGTTGGACGGCAGAGAAGATGTAGATCGGCACAGTGGTGTCGTTCGGGCCGCGCAGCGCGAGCGACAGCGCGACGTCGTCGAACGAGAAGGCGAAGGCCAACAGTGCGGACGAGATGATCGCCGGGCGCAGGTCGGGCAGGACGATGTCGCGCAGTACATGCCACTTCGAGGCGCCGAGGTCGAGCGCAGCCTCCTCCAGGTTCTTATCGGATCCGGCCGCTCGAGCACCGACGATGAGGAGCACGTAGGCAGACAGGTACGCCACGTGGGCCACCAACATCGGGCGGAACCCAAACGCGAAACCCACGACCGGCAGCATCGCGGCCAGCCCGGTGGCAATGATGATCTCGGGCGTCGCGACGCGCACTGTGGCGAACAGCGCATTGACCTTGCCCAGCGCACGTGACCGGCGAGCGGCGATGGCTGCGACAGTGCCAACGACGACCGCGCCGAGCGACGCGAGCACGGCAAGGCGAACGCTGACGCCAACGGAACGACGCAGGCTGACATCGTCGAATGCCTTGCGGTACCACTGGGTGGTGAAGCCCTGCCAGTCGGTAGAGGCGGGATTCTTGTTGACGCTGGCCACCACCAGGAACACGAGCGGCGCATAGAGCACCAGCAGCACGCCGGCGAGTACCGCCTTGGCAACCCGACCGCGCTCACGCATGACGCGCCGCCCGTCGCCGGAAGATCGCGACGACCACGCCACCAGCGGTAAATGTCAGCAGCATGAAGACCGTGATCGCCCCTCCCAATGGCTGATCACGACCAGCACCGCGCTCGGCCAAGATGTTGCCCAGCAGCAGCACCTTTCCACCACCGAGCACCGTCGGCACGATGAACTCGCCCAGCGAGAGCACTCCCACCACCACTGCGCCGGTGACAACCCCCGGTAGCGCCAATGGCAGCACGATGGTGCCCAGTTGGCGCCAGTGGCGGGCACCAAGGTCGGCGCTGGCCTCGATCATCGAGCGAGGCACCCGCGAGAGTGCAACGTAAGCAGGAAGGATGAACAACGGAACGTAGGCAGTGATCATGCCCAACAACACGGCCGGCGGGCGGTACAGCAACTGCGCCCCGGTCAACGACTCGACTGGGCCACCCGTTGCCAGCACGCCCTGCCACGCGAAGATGCGCACGGTGAAACTGACGAACGACGGCAGCATCACCGCCACCAGCGCCAAAGTCCGCGACCGACCACTGAGACGGCTGAGCGCGAGCGCTGCCGGTGTGCCAATCACGAGGCACATCGTCACCGTGATCGCTGCCAGCCCTAGGGAGCGCACCAAGACAGGCCGGTAGATGCCGGAAAGCAGCGTTCGATACGGATCGAGCGTGCCGGTCAGCTCGATGTCGAGCGTGATGGGGTTGGCGCGCCCGAACGAGCGCGTCACCATGTACCCAACCGGGATCAGGCAGACGATCACCACCAGCAACCAGTCGGGGACCACCAAGGGCCCCAACTTCATGCGGGTGGCATCGTGCGGACGATTGCCGCGGTTGGTCACGCCGCCTTGAACGCGTCCCAAACGGCGTCGAACTTCGGCTGATCCTCGCCGAGGAACACGTGATACTGCAGCTTGGCAACGACCTCGGCCGGAGGGTTGATCACCGGCGATGCCTTCAGCGCTGCATCGATATCGGGGTTGTCCGGCTGCACGTACGGCGACGCAACATTGTTGATGAAGGCCGCGTAGTTGGCCTGCTCGAGAAAGAAGTTGACGAACGCGCTGGCCAGCGCGTTGCGCGGCCCATCGAGAATGGCGAGGCCTTCGAGGTAGCCGACCTGACCCTCACTCGGGTCGACGAACACAACGTCGGGGTTGGTCGTGAGCGCCAACTGTGCGTCGTAGGCGTCACACATAGCCATCACTGCGTCGCCGGCGGCGACTGCCTTGCCGACCTCGGTGGAGATAGCCAGCAGGTGCGGCTTGACCGTGGTCAGCACGTCGAGGACCGCTGCGAGGTCTGTTTCATCGGTGGAGCCCACCGGCTTACCGAGCATGACCAACACGTTGTCCATCACGCTGCCCTGGTAGTCGAGCATTGCCACCTTGCCCGAATGCTCGGGCGCCATCTCGAAGAACTCCGCCCACGAGGTTGGGGGCGTGGTCACCAGATCCTTGCGGTAGATGATGCCCGTGCGGCCGTGGTCGGTGGGGGCGAAGCTGGCGTTCGTGGGGTCCCAGCTATTGCCCTTGTACTGGTCGGCCACCAACGACATGTTGGGCACGTCGCCCAGTTCTGCCAACACGCCGAGGGCCGTCAGCCGCGGGAACGTGGTGCCGTCCACCAGCACCACGTCAATATCGCCGGCACGATCCTTGGCTTTGCTGATCGTGTCGTCGTTCGAGGCGAACGCAATCTCGTTCACCGACGCGCCAGGGAACGCTGCGGCGAAGTCGGCGTAGGTGGTGGGCCCCGCCCAGCCGGTGAAGTTGAGGAAGTTCACCGTGCCCGTCAGCGCACCCGGGTCGGGTGTGGAGCTACCTGTCGTGTCACCAGGCGTCGTGTCACCAGGCGTCGTGTCACCCGGCGTCGTGTCACCAGGCGTCGAGCCGCTGGCACCGTCCTTCTTGTCATCGCCGCACGCGGCAAGGAAGGCAAGCGGCGTTGCGACCGCGGCCATGGCGAACAGGGACCGGCGTGAGATTGGCTGCATGGGGGATGCTCCTCTTCAGTTGGTGCCCAAGAGTACGCCAGTGGTTGGAAACGACCGAAGAGGGTCGGCGAAACAATCACGAAACTCTGGCGCGAGCCACCCGCTCACCTGCCGCTTCCGAGGGTTTCGATGACCTGGGGCGCGCTTGGTACCCTCGGGCATGGTGGCCGAAGGTTTCGGCCAGACCCGCGCATTTGCGCAGCATGCTTCCGCGGAGCGCGCGGGTGTCAGCGGCGGCGCAGCAGCGCGTGAGTGAACGCTTGTGGCGCACCCCATGGCGTCGTGTGCTGGCGCTCGAATGAGTCGACCAACTCGAATGATTCGCCGAACAGGTCGCACAGCGCCGCGACGGAGTGACGCGCAACGGGCAAACCGCTGCACTGGTCCGGGCCGACCTCGCTGAACGTGGCGAGAACGATGTGGCCGCCAACTGGCACGGCCTCGCGAACACGCTGCACGTACATCGCCTGATCGGCGGGCGCCGTCAGGAAGTGGAACGTCGCGCGGTCATGCCAGACATCGATGGGACCATCGAAGTGGACGTCGCGCACATCGGCACACACATAGTGAACCGACTGCGCCACGTTGCCGAGCAGCCCTGCCAGCTGTTCGAGAGCCGCCGCGGACAGGTCGACGGCATCAAGCGACTGGTACCCGCGTTGCACGAGGTCGAGCACCAGGGCAGACGCACCCGCGCCGATAACAGCAACCCTGCTCGTAGGCACCGACACTCGGCGCACCAGTTCGCTTCAAACGCTGGCGTCGGTCTGGTGCCAGCTCACCTCGTCGAACGACTTCTCCGTCCACACCGATTCCCAATGGTCACGTTGGCTGCTCACGTCGACGAGAGTAACCAGCACGACGCCGCCGCCTGAGAAACAATCGCGAAACTCCCGCCACGACGGCACTCCGGTCAACAAATTCAGGGAATGATGTGCGCATGTCACGTGTGGAACTTCTCGACGCCTCATCGGCGCCGCTGTCGGCGCAGCAGTATTTCGCTGGCGGCGACCCCGGCCCAATCGTCGCTGCACTGGCCACGGTGCCCGAACTGCTGGGGCCCGCGCTGGGTTTCGTCGGGCCGGCCCTCGGCGCTGGCGCTATCGGGGTACGCGCGAAGGAGTTTGCGATCCTGCGGACTTCGGCGCTGCAGGGTTGCACCTACTGCATCCACGCGCACACCACTGTCTCGTTGGATGTCGGTCTCACGCCCGACGAGGTGCGGGCACTGCGTGGAGAGTTGCCGCTGGAGGACGGTTTCCCCTCCGCCAAGGAGCGGGCGCTGATCGGTTGGATCGATGCGCTGGCCGGTGCCACCGGCCCAATACCCGACGACGTGTGGACTGAGGCGCGGGCGCACTGGGGCGAACATGACCTGGTTGAAATTTCGGTCACGGTGGGTGCCACCATGTTTCTCAATCGCTTCGCAACTGGCTTCCAGCTTCCCACGGCACCCCAGGTGCTGGAACGGCTGGCCGCGGAAGGAATGTCATGACGCAGACCGACACCTACGTTGCGCAGGGGCCAATTGCAGACGCTGTTCGCGATGGCATTCTGCCCGGTCGCGTCTGGCTGTACTCGAACTATCACTGCAACCTCGCCTGCTCGTACTGCCTCACCGAGTCCTCACCACGCAGCGACCGCCGCGAACTCAAAGCGGAACAGATGATCGCTGTCGCCGAACAGTCCAAGGAGCTCGGCTTCACTGCCCTGGGCATCACCGGCGGCGAGCCGTTCCTGCTGCCGTGGCTCCCTGAGGCCGTGTTGCAGATGGTGAAGTCCCTGCCGCTGGTCCTGCTCAACAACGGCACGCTCTTCGTCGGTGACCGGCTCGAGCGCGCTGCGAAGCTGGCCCACCCCGACATAGCGCTGCAGATCTCGCTCGACTCGCACTTGTCCGACATCAACGACATGGCTCGCGGGCCGGAGAACTTCGCCAAAGTTGTGGCCTCGGTACCGCGCCTGCTCGAGCGCGGAGTTCGAGTGCGCATCGCCACCACCACCGGTGGTCCGCTCGACAGCCCGCACCTCGACCCGCTGAAAGCATTAGTGGCGTCCTGGGGCGTCCCGGCCGAAGACCACCTGGTCCGGCCCATAGTGCGCCGCGGTCGCGCCGACGAACTCGGTCTCGGCGTGCACGCCATCGCCCGCGACATTCCCAGCGAGCTGTGCATCACGGCGGACGGCGCCTTCTGGGGCAGCTTCGGGCCGACGGTGAGCAACGGACGGCTCGATACCGATCTGCTGCTCACCCGCACGATTCTGCCGCTCTCGGTACCGGCGAATGCGCTGTTGGCCGCGGTCAGCGGAATGCCCGAAGGAGCGGACGCCGCGCTCGGCATACGTTGAGCATGATGTCATTCGGGGCCGGTCGGCTCCACTCAAAGAATGTCAGCGAGAACACGGGCGGCGACCATGGCCAAATTCCCTGTGCGGCCGGATTCGGCAGCCGACTTGAGATCATCGATGGTGTCAAGGTCGCGAGCGCTCGGCAGCAGACGCACCTGCCGTCCGCAGGCATGCATGCGTCGCAGTTGCGCGAGGCCGGTGTGAGTGCGACTCATCGGCATCCCGTCGAACAGCTCGTGAGCCATGATCGCACTGGTCGCACACAGCCCGATCATCCAGTAGCCGCCGTCCGTGGCCAGACCAATGGTGTCGACACCACGATGGGCAGCAGCGAGTGCGCCGGCGAGTGCGGCAGCGACATGTGGGGTCTCCATGCCGATGATGACGCCCGGTCCAAGGTCGACGAAGCCGTTACGCAGCCGCTCCTCCAGCCCGCCACCGCGCTGCGCGACGACATCGAAAGCGGCGGGCATCCACTCCTGCCGATCACCCTCCAGCAACAGCACGCGTCGTGCGCCCGAAATGCGCGCGACTTCTTCCACAGCCGTGAGCGTGTCAGCCAGCGCGGCGGCGGCCACCTGGGCGGCCTGCTCTGGTGTACATGGGGGAGAAAGCCGAGTCTTGACCTGGCCGGGCATCGGTGCTTTGGCGATGACGGTGACGTGCATCGCTCAGTTGCTTCCGATCGCCCGCAGCAGCGCGCCCATGTCGCGAACCGCGCCGACGGTGCCCTTGACCGTGCCAGTGACCTTCGAGCGCCCCTCGCGCTCGGTGTATTCGACGGGAACGTTGCGCACCCGCCACCCCGCCCCCTGTGCGCGCAACACCATCTCCAAGGGCCAGCCGGATCGGCGATCGCGCAGATCCAACGCGAGCAGACCCTCACGGCGCGCAGCGCGCATCGGCCCGATGTCACTGAGACGCAGCCCGGTTCGGCGGCGCAGCTCCATCGCCAACACACGGTTGGCGAACTTGGCGTGCACCGGCCAGGCGCCACGAGCCGCAATGCGGGCGCCGATGACCAGGTCGGCTTCGTCGCGCTGCACGAACCCGGCCACGAACGGCAACGCAACAGGGTCGAGCGAGGCATCGCAATCCATGAAGCAGACGATGTCGTCGGTGGCAGCCTGCAGGCCGGCCCAGCACGCCGAGCCGAAACCTCGAATCGGCTCGTGCACCACGGTCGCCCCAAGCTCGGCGGCTATCTCGGCGGTACTGTCCGTGGAGCCGTTGTCCACCACGATGGGGTGGTAGCCGGCAGGCATGCGGCGCAGTACCCACGCCATCGCTGCTGCCTCGTTGAGCGCTGGTAGAACGACGTCAGGCATTGGAGACCACCACGTGAAAGTCTTGATCACCGGCGGCGCCGGCTTCATCGGTTCGCATATCGTCGACGAGTTGGTCGCGGCTGGGCACGAGACGCTCGTCGTCGACGACCTCGACCCTGCTGCACACCATGGCACGCCGGCGGGGTTGAACCCGGCCGCAACCTACGAATGGCGCGACGTGCGCGACGCCGTCGCATGGCCGCGCCTGCTGCAGGGGGTTGACGCCGTCTGTCATCAGGCCGCGAAGGTGGGCCTGGGTGTCGACTTCGCCGACGTTGCCGACTACGTGGGCCGCAACGACTTCGCAACGTCGGTACTGCTGAGCGCCCTGCACGACGCGGCGTTCACAGGTCGCCTGGTGCTGGCCAGCAGCATGGTCGTCTACGGCGAGGGACGCTATCGCTGCCCAACACACGGCGTGGTGCGCGCAGGCCCGCGACGGGTTGCGGATCTGGAGGCTGGCAACTACGAGCCGCCGTGCCCCCGGTGCGACGGCGCGCTGACCCCGGAGGCGGTACCGGAGGACCATTGGCTGGACCCACGCAACGTGTACGCCACCACCAAGCTGGCCCAAGAGGGGCTGTGCAACGCGTACGAGCGCGAGCACCCGGGGTGCGTCGTGACGTCGCTGCGGTACCACAACGTGTACGGGCCGCGGATGCCTCGCGACACCCCGTATGCCGGCGTCGCCAGTCTCTTTCGCAGCGCCTACGAGCGTGGCGAAGCGCCACGCGTCTTCGAGGACGGTGGCCAACGGCGCGACTTCGTGCACGTGGCCGACGTGGCGCACGCCAACGTGCTGGCGTTGACCAACGAGCTGCCCGCGAGCGGTGCCTTCAATGTCTGTACCGGCATGCCGCGCACCATCCTCGACATGGCACAGGCGCTGCGAACAGACGGCTCCCCTGCTCCACAGGTGGTGGGCGGCTATCGCCTTGGCGACATTCGCCATGTGTTTGCGAGCGCCGATCGTGCCGCGACGCAACTCGGCTTCCGCGCCGCCATTCCCTTCGAGGACGGCATGCGCGAGTTCACCACCAGCCCGTTGCGCAGTGTCGTGGACTAGCCGCAACTGCATCACCACTTCGACAGCAGCGCTGCCTGCACCACGATGGCGCACGTGGCCTGCACGCCTACTGCAACTGCACCGGACCATCGCCGCGATCGTGCGATGAGGGCAGCGCCGGCGATTGCAATCCACGGGTAGAAGACCAGCCATATCCGCTCCACCTCACCCTTGGTGTACCGCGAGAGATGCGAGACGAGCAGGGCGACCAACGCGCTGCCGACCAGTAACCACATCCGCCTGCTGCGCAACACACCGAGGCCGACCACCGTCACTGGGCCGAGCGCGATCAGTGCAGCACCGAGGTTGGCGATGGCGAAGTAGCCCCACGCACGAAACTGCGCCGACCCGAGGTGGTACTGCTCGTCCGTTGCCCACACACCGTCCAGCCACCAGAAACCGGCCAGCCAGAAGGCACCGATCACCGCCAGCCCGGCAGCAACACCACCGGCCATCACCGCCACGGTCCCGATCTCGCGTCGCCGCAATCCGGCCACCAGCAGCACCGTCGGCACGAGGAGCAAGGTGGCGCCGAGGTAGGTGAGGAACAGCAGACTGCCGAACAGCACACCGGCAGCAACACCCCACCAAATGGCCTGCGCTCGGCGACGCGAGACGCCTTCGGCGACCGCAGCGACACCCAACGCGCCGACCGCGGCGAACACCGCATCGCCGGAGGTCATCATCCAGATTCCATAGGGCGCAACAATCAGGAGTGGGGCAGCGCGGCGCATCCACTGGTCGCCGGCCACCGCTCGAACGGTGAGCAACACCGCCGCTGCAGTGACACCGGTGCCAAGAATCGACAGCGCGACCACCGGCCATACGCCACTCAGCCCGATCGCATCCAGAAACTTGAGCAGCAGCACGAAACCGGGCGGATGCCCGCGCACGTGCACCGAGTAGCGATCGATCTCGTCCACGAACGTCCGTACGAACTCGCCTGCTGGCGGCGCCTTGGCCAGATTGGGCAGATACTCGGTGTTGTGTTCTGCGCCGTAGCGCAGGCCATCAGTGCCGTCGCTCAGCGCCAGCAATGTGGCGAACAACATTGCTCCTAGCGACGTCGCCAGCAACACCCAACGTTGGCGAACACGCCACCACCAGCCGAGGCGGCAGGCAGCGACAACCAGCAATGCCAGCAGACCGGCGCCAACCAAGCTCCATCCGAAGCGCCACACCCAACCGTCGATCTCGTCGCGGCCCACCAGTGGTGCCGCACCGAGATTGAGTCGTGTGTTGGTGCGTTGTTCGGCGCGACCCCGGGCAGCGCTCCACCACAACACTGCCACCGCACTGCACGACAGCGCGACCGGAAGGAGACGGCGATGCCAGATGGTCATTCAGCCGACGGTACGACGACGGCGCTCGCTCGGCGAGCGAACAGCACCGACGCAAGTGCAAGGCCCCCCCAGAACGCAACGTTGGTACCGGTGGCGATCTTCTGCACCACGCCGTCGTCGCGCAGATAGTCGAACGTCTGCTGAATGAACGCGACGAGCGCGAGCACCGCAAAGCCGCCAGCCGCCGCGTAGGCCAGTACAACCTTGCGAGTGCCGACGACGAGCAGCACGCCGAGGGCAATCGTGAGCACCGCCCAGAGCGGGTTGAAGAAGAGGAACTTCAGCTCCCATCGCCGGGTGACCCCACCATCCGCGTTCGTAAAGCCTGCGTCGCTACCCAGCAGCGCGACCGCTCTGCCACTGAAGTCGATGGAGCGAGCGACGATCAGACCCAGCACACCCACGACGACGGCGACGGCGCCCGTGGAGCGTAAGGCTCGGTTCGAACGTTCTGGTGGGCCGGCCAGCACCCCATCGACGCCGAGGTGGTTGCCGGACGGCACTGCCCACAACAGCAGGTGCAGGCCGATCATCAAGAGGTAGGCCCACGCCCACTCGTCCGCCCTCGGGTAATACAGCACCGACAGACCGATGGGGACGGCCAAGGCCGCACCGGCAAGCGCCACCCAGCGCGATCGATACCCGATCAGCAGCAGTGCGGCGACGATCGTTTCGCTGATCAGCGTGAACCAACCAAACGCCTGAAAGTTGGGGAGCACCAGTTCGCGCAGCACCCAGCGATAGGGGGCCAGAGGCGCATTCTCGGCACCCGCAGCGACGTACTTGTAGAGACCGCCACCGTTGGTCTGACCGAAGTCGGTTGGCACCTTCCAGTGCAGGTTCGCCAACCACATCAGGCCGGCGAGAATGCGCACGCCACCAATGGTGTAGCCCTGAGCCCGTTCCTGCATCTCTGCTCGGTTCGTCATGCTGCCAGCATGACAGGCACGCAGGAGCCCGCTGACCAGTTTCCGGAATGTTTCGCTGTTGGCAGTCACTGCCCTGCCGCTCGCCGCCTACCATCCATGACATGAAGGGACCTGCCAGAGAGCGACAAGCGGTCGTGCACACGCTGACCGAGCAGCTTCCTCACTTCACACGCGCTTCAGTACTACACCTTGGTGACGACGATCTTTCGGTGATCGACGCTCTCACCGTCAACGCCGACCACGTCGCCAATGTCGGCGCCAACGATGCCATCACCTTGCAGCTCGAGCGTCGGTTCGATCTCGTTGTCGTCGGCACCCGCCTACTCGCGGAATGCGACGATGGGCACCGCCGCGCGTTGATGCATGCGGCGATGCAACACGTCGAACGCGAAGGCCATCTCATAGTGCTGCACGAGGCGGCAGAGCCCGTGCTCGGTGACGGATTTTGGGCGAACGATCTGCATCTTCTCGGTTCGTACCCGTTGGAGGTCGCGACGCTGTCGCTCTACCAGCGCGGCCACCGCACGACGGTGCACGACCTGCTGTTCGAGGCCCGCGCCATCATTGCCCGAGTGCAACCCGACCGACTCGCCGAGCGGATGCAGGCGGACGACGGAACACTCGTGCTTGACACTCGTACGCACACCGATCGCGAGCGCTTCGGTGTCATCCCCGGCGCTGTCCATGTGCCACGCACTGTTGTCGAGTGGCACTTCGACCCTGCAAACGGGTATCTGCATCCTGCGATGCGATCGTTCGATCAGCCGCTCGTGCTGGTCTGTAACGGCGGCTACAGCTCCTCGTTGGCTGCGGCCAACCTCGTGAGGTTGGGCTTCACCAACGTCGCCGACCTCATCGGTGGCCACACCGCATGGGCCGCTGCTGGGCTGCCGGTAGCCCGGCCCGACCACTCGCACCTGGATTCACCGAGCTTCGACGAGCAAGGCTTCAGCGAGGGGCTGTGAGCGTCGCGTAGGAATGCTCGACCGCATCCACGATCAGGTCGCGAACTCGCGACACATTGGAGCGCATCATCGCAAACACCGCATCCATCGTCACCGGCTCATGGCCGTCAACACCTGCGTCGTAATCGGTGACGAGCGCAACCGAGGCGTAGCGAATTCCCAGCTCGGCTGCGAGCACGGCCTCGGGATAGCCCGTCATGTTCACCACGTGCCAACCCATCGAACGAAACCAGGCGCTCTCCGCGCGAGTGGAGAAACGGGGGCCATTGATGACGACCATGGTGCCGCCGTCCACCATGTCTGCGCCGGTGCGGCCACCCGCGGCAACGAGCTCTGCGCGCAGCACCGAGTCGTACGGGTCGGCGAACGTTTGGTGGTGTACTGGGCCGGCTGTGCCCGGCTCGCCAGTCGGCCCGCCGACATCGTGAAATGTGTCTGGCCGACCCCACGTCCGGTCGACCACCTGGTCGATCACCACCAGTTGGCCCGGATGGATATCGGGCTGTAGCGAGCCGACCGAGCATGGTGTGACGATCGAGCGCACTCCCATCCGGTGCATCGCCCACATATTGGCTCGATACGGGACTCGGTGTGCGGCGAACTCATGATTGCGGCCATGACGCGCCATGAAGGCCACGGTGTTGCCGGCGACGGAGCCAACGACCACGGGGCCAGCGGGTGGACCGAAGGGTGTATCCACCACGATCTCCTGCGCACCGTCCAGAAACTCGTAGAACCCGGAGCCACCAAAGACACCAAGAGGCGCCTGCTGATCTGTCGTCATCGTGTGTTCCTAGCATGGGCATAAGGTGCATGCGGGATGGGAAGCTGGGGATCCGACGTGATCGTTGTGGACACCGCACATATCGCGCTGCACCGACTACTTCCGCTGCCGTTGGACATCGAGCCCCGCGAGGGCTCGCTCACTCTCACCGCTCGGTCGCGCATCGTCATCGGGACTGGCATCGGAGGCTTCGACCACACCGTCAATCACCTCATCGGCGATGTGCAGAAGGCCACCGGCCTTCACCTGGCGCGCGCCGCAGTCGCTGCCGACGGTGACATCACGCTTCGACTGGACGGAGATCTCGCCGAGCACGGTGAGGAGGGCTACGAGCTGTTCATCGACACCAACGGTGCGTCGCTGCGCGCCGGGCATCCGCATGGGCTGTGGAACGGCACCCGCACGCTGGTGCAGCTATTCGCTCATCTGCCCGGAGATGCGACGTTGCCGGCAGTGCGGATCGTCGACCGCCCCCGCTATGTGTGGCGCGGTGCCATGTTGGATGTAGCCCGTCACTTCTTCGGGGTCGATCAGGTGCTTCGTTTCATCGAGCTGATCGCACGCTTCAAGATCAACCGGTTGCATCTGCATCTCACCGACGACCAGGGCTGGCGACTCGCCATCGACGGTTGGCCGACACTCACCAACATCGGTGGTAGCACGGCAACCGGCTATGGCTCGGGCGGTTGGTTCAGTCGCACCGATTACAACGAGATCGTCGCCCACGCAGACCGCCACTTCATCACGGTCGTCCCCGAAGTCGACATGCCGGGTCACACGAATGCTGCACTTGCGTCGGTACCAGCGCTGAATCTCACAGGCAGATCGCCTCCGCTGTACACAGACGTGCCCCGCGACCTGGCCAGCGTCGGTTTCAGTTCGCTGCACCTCGTTGCGCCAGCAACGCGCCGCTTCATCACCGACGTGATCGCGCAGCTGGCCGCCGACACCCCCGGCAAGTACCTTCACATCGGTGGCGATGAGGCCAACGCGACCGATGCCGGGGAGTACCGCGAGTTCATCGAATTACTGCAGCGCGAGGTGCATTCTCATGGCAAGCAGATGATCGGCTGGGAGGAAATCGCCAACGCTGCGCTGCTACCGGGCGCATTGGTGCAGCACTGGCTCCACGGCGATGTCGTGCGCCGCGCCCCTGGCAGCGCGCGCTTCGTCATGTCGCCGTCGGCACACACCTATCTCGACATGAAGCACACGCCGAGCTGCCGAGCTGGCAGGAGGTGGGCCGGTTTCATCGACGTCGACACGGCGTACGGATGGGACCCAGCGACACTGATAGAAGGCATCGCTGACGACCGCATCGAGGGCGTGGAGGCACCACTGTGGACGGAAAAGGTCGCCACTTTCGCGGACGTGCAGCACCTGTGCTTTCCGCGTTTGGCGTGCCTCGGCGAGGTGGGCTGGACCGCACAGCATCTGCGCAGCTGGGACGGTTTCCGACCGCGCCTCGCAGTTCACGCGCAACGACTCGAACAGATCGGTGTGCCCATTTATCGGTCGGCACTCTTGGACTGAACTCGCAGACAGGTATCGCAAACTCCGCAGGATGAGTAACCACTACTCAGTCGCCGGGTGCCTGGAACGTCGATCATGGTGATGCCGGGCAGCCGCCGCTGGCATGAGCAGCAACAGCAACAGGAGAAAGCAATGAACACGCCACAGGAATTCCCGAATCCGCCGTTTCCCACCGGCCCACCCACGGGCTCGCCGCCGAGCGGCCCGTATGGGGCGCCCGCCGCCGGGCCGCCGACCAACCCATTCGGGTCACCGTCGACCACCCCCAGCTGGATGCCGCAGGACCCGCCCACACCGCCGAGCAATCGCGGGCGCAACGTCGCTCTGGGCTTGATGGCGCTCGTCGCCATCGGTGGCGCGGCGGCCGTCGCCCTTCTGTTGGCGAGCGACGATGACGATTCGTCCTCGGTCGCACCCGGGAGTTCGGTCACGCTCGCAACGGTGCCCCCGTCGTTCGATTCGGTGCCGACTGTGACCGTACCGGCCATCACTGAGCCGCCGGCGGAAGCACCGACCACCGTGCCCGCCACTGTTGCGCCGGCGACAACGGTTGCCGTCGTCGAGGCAACGAATCTGTTCACCGGCACGCAGGCCGCCGACGTCATCGCCGAGATCGGCGTGGCACGAGGCGCTGCGCCGCTGCGGATTCTGCAGGCAATCATCTATCCGGGCTACGCATTCGCACAGGTTCAGGACCCGTCGATTCCCGCCAACGTTGACGAGTACCAGTGGCGAGGCACTCTCGGTAGCTCCTCGCCCGTGACGCTCACGGGCGACGGCGACCTGGAAGCCAACCTTTTCTCCGACACCGATGTCAACTGGGCTGCGATTCCCGCACTCGTCGAAGTCGCGCTCGCGCAGATCCCGATCGAGGGCGCCGAGGTCACGCACATCTTTGTCCAGCGGAACCTGCCGTTCACCGACACGGTTCAGATTCGGGTCTTCGTCAACGGCACCCGGGGTAGCGGCTACCTCGACGCCGATGCCCAAGGCAACGTACTCGCCGTCAATCAAGGCTGATCTCGCCGACATCGATCCTGATTAGAGTTGATACGACTCGTAGCAACTTTCTTATGTGCGGCTAGCCTGACCATATGGCGCTCGATCCGAAAAAGTGGACTGTCAAGACCAACGAAGCCTTTGCCGCGGCTATTGATCAGGCAAAGGCGCTCAGCAACCCCGAGCTGACGCCCGACCACCTGATGGCCGCCCTCGCACGGCAGGACGACACCATCGTCCCTGCCGTGCTGGCCAAGCTGGGCCTGGCACCGCTGATGGTGCGCAACAAGGCCGACGAAGCGGTCAACAAGCTGCCCAAGGCGTTTGGCACCAACGACCCGCGTATGAATCGCGAGCTCGACAACGTGGTGCAGAACGCTGTTGCCTATCAGAAGGACTTGAAGGACGACTTTCTGTCGGTCGAGCACCTGCTGCTGGCCATGAACTCGCGGCTTGGCATCGGCAGCGAGGAGCTACTGGTCGCGCTGAAGGAAGTGCGCGGTAGTCATCGCGTCACATCGCAAAATCCGGAGGAGAGCTTCGCCGCGCTCGAGAAGTATGGGCAAGACCTCACGCAGCGCGCACGCGACGGCAAGATCGATCCGGTCATTGGCCGCGACGACGAGATTCGTCGCGTCATTCAGGTGCTGTCACGGCGCACGAAGAACAACCCGGTTCTCATCGGCGAGCCGGGAGTTGGCAAGACCGCCATCGTCGAAGGGCTCGCACGCCGCATCGCCGACGGCGACGTGCCCGAGGGGCTGAAGAACAAGCGCCTGATCAGCCTCGATATCGGCTCCATGCTCGCTGGCGCGAAGTATCGCGGCGAGTTCGAGGAACGACTGAAGGCTGTCCTCAAGGAGATCACCGACGCCGCCGGCGAGGTCATCACCTTTGTTGACGAGATCCACACCATCGTCGGTGCCGGCGCCGCCGAGGGTGCCATGGATGCGGGCAACATGATCAAGCCGATGCTGGCCCGTGGAGAGCTGCGCATGGTTGGCGCCACCACGCTCGACGAGTATCGCAAGTACGTCGAGAAAGACCCGGCGCTCGAGCGCCGCTTCCAGCAGGTGTATGTCGGCGAGCCGAGCGTGGAAGACACCATCGGCATTCTGCGCGGTCTCAAGGAGCGCTACGAAGTGCACCACGGTGTACGCATTCAAGACAGCGCACTCGTCTCGGCAGCCGTCTTGTCGAACCGCTACCTCACCAACCGGTTCTTGCCCGACAAGGCGATCGACCTGATGGATGAAGCAGCGGCGAAGCTGCGTATCGAGATCGACTCACTGCCCACCGAGATCGACGTGGTGCAGCGCCGCATCCTGCAGCTCGAGATCGAACAAGTCGCGCTCGCCAAGGAGACAGACAACGCTTCCAAGGAGAGGTTGGAGAGCATCATCCACGAGCTGGCCACCCTGAACGTGCAGGTCCACGGGATGAAGGCCCACTGGGAGAACGAGAAGCAGGCCATCGACGCGATTCGTTCGCTGAAGGAGGAACTCGAGCAGCTGCGAACCCAGGTCGAGCGCGAAACAGATCTCTCCGTCGCGGCCGAGATTCGTTACGGGCGCATTCCCGAGCTCGAGCGGCGCATTTCCGAGGCCACCGAGCACCTCGACGAGCTGCAGGTAGGCAACCGCATGCTGAAGGAAGAGGTTGACGCAGAAGACATCGCCGAGGTCGTCAGTAAGTGGACCGGCGTACAGGTCAGCCGACTGCTGGAGGGCGAGATGACCAAGCTCATCCACCTCGAAGATCAGTTGCATCAGCGCGTCATCGGGCAGGACGATGCTGTCACCGCAGTCGCGAATGCGATTCGTCGGTCACGCGCCGGCCTCTCCGACCCCAACCGTCCGATTGGTTCGTTCATGTTCCTCGGGCCCACCGGCGTCGGCAAGACCGAGCTGGCAAGAGCAGTTGCCGAATACCTGTTCGACGACGAGAAGTCGATGGTGCGTATCGACATGGGCGAGTACATGGAGAAGTTTTCCGTCACTCGCCTCATCGGTGCGCCCCCCGGCTATGTGGGGTACGACGAGGGCGGCCAGCTCACCGAAGCGGTCCGCCGCCGCCCGTATTGCGTCATCCTGCTCGACGAGATCGAGAAGGCACATCCCGACGTGTTCAACGTGCTGCTGCAGGTACTCGACGACGGGCGGCTGACCGACGGTCAGGGCCGCACCGTCGACTTCACCAACGTCGTGTTGATCATGACGTCGAACCTGCCGGGCGACCCGTTGGGCTTCTTCAAGCCCGAGTTCATCAACCGCGTCGACGACATCATCCGCTTTCGGGCGCTCACGCAGGACGACCTGTTGCGGATTGTCACCATTCAGGTCGAGCGCCTGCGCAGCCGCATGGCCGATCGTCGCATCACGCTGGTCGTCACGGAGGCAGCGCTGGCCTGGATCGCCCACGAGGGCTACGACCCGTCGTTCGGCGCCCGTCCGCTGAAGCGTGTGATCCAACGCGAAATCGCCGACCCGGCCTCGGTACTGATCCTCAGTGGCACCGCCGTTGAAGGCAGCACCGTCACCGTCGACGTGGAAACCACCGACACCCACAGCGAACTGTCCCTCACCACTACCTGAGGGCCTGCGAGCCCCGAAGGCAGGCTGGGCTTCGGCGCCCAGCCCAGCCCGCGCCGAACCAGGGTTGTGGCGCCCTCCTGCGCCCAAGGGTGGGTAGACACGCCAGAAGCGACTCGACTACTCACCCATGGGCGGCGAAGCGTGCCACTTTTCGGGGTAGATGAGAGACACTTACCATGAAGAACCTAAATGTCGTACTCGCCGGACCCCGGCGGGCCAATCCACGCTCGCCCGGCGGGTGATGAACCGGAACACCTGAGGGCGGTGACCTGGCACCTCGAGCGCACCGGGACCGAAGTAACCGACCACCGCCTGAGCGCGCGACTCGTTGTCGCTGCAGTCGACGCAGCCGTTCATGACGTGGTGCTCACCGAACCGCCAGGCCCCCGCCGAGCGACCGCCGACGAAGTCGTCGCTATCATCACCGACGGCCTCGATGCTCCATCTGGCCCCTCTCTCAACCGACGCACGATCGCCGCAACGAATATCGGTTCATGCCCGCACGAACCGACTGGCCCCTCATTCAGCCCGACGCTTCCGACAGTTGAGACCGTCACCCACCGCCCGATACGCAGCGAGCGTCGGAGCCGTCGAACCTTGAGGGTTCATCACGCAGAGCGTTCATCTCGAAGACGGATCTGTTGGCCATCAGCGGGCATTTTCTGGTGGCCACTCACACCCACCGGCGATCTCTTCGGGTTGGGCAGTCGGCTGCGCGGCGTGAACGCTGACTGACCCCCAAAGAGAAATTTCAAGAAAAGCGAACGAAACTGCTCCATGGGGCGTCTATGAGTGCATGGGGCTACTGCGCGGATCTCGACGAATTCGGTTGACCCTGGCGGCATTCGTGCTGCCGCTGACATTCGCGTCTGCCGGATGCAATGGCGCGCGGAGCGACTCACCGACGACGGTGCCGCAGCGCACCACCACCACCACCGAGACGATCGTCGTTACGGGGCGGCCGTTGCGGCGCCGCAACGGCCGGCTTCGTTCGGCACGTAGCCGCCTCGGTCATTCGCGCCTGACAGACCGGCAGGCTCTGCGGCTGTCACCATCTGCGCGCAGAGCGCTGGGCGATCATTGGCGTGTACAGGGCGAGATGGAGCACGCCTCGGTGGTTGCATTCCACGATCTCGCCCGTCGACTCACGTCAGTCGGCGCTCCGACCGCGCTTGTCGAGCGCGCCATTCGCGCCGCTCACCAAGAGGCCGATCACACGCAACGTTGCTTCGATCTCGCCGGGCGATACCTGGGCCAAAGCCTTTTCCCAGGTCGCTTACATCGACCGATTCGTCTGCCGCGATCGCGAGAAACAGAGCTGACGCGATTGGCTGTAGAGGCCCTTCGCGACGGGGTGCTCAACGAGGGGTACGCGGCCTGGCTGGCTGCGGGCCAAGCTGAACGCGCAACGGACTTTCGGGTGCGCGACACCCTGCTTGTCGTTGCCCGCGACGAGGCCGAACACGCCGAGTTGTCGGTGGCTGTGCTGGCATGGTGTCTCGCCCAGGGCGAAGCTGACGTCATGTCCGCCGTTGTCGCAGCGGCGGAACGCCTACCCACGATGGTCCCCTCGTGTGTCGTTCCCGCTGGCGTGGACGCGATCACACTTGCCGAGCACGGTCTGTTCGACCCTGACGGAGCTTGCTACGGGAACGGAAGCGGATACGCCACAGTCCTCGCGACAACGCGTGCAGTCGTACCGCAGACCGTTACTTCGAGCTGCTGACTGCTGCGTGCGTCAACTGTTGCGGAATCGCCGAACTGCCAGCGGAGCAAGAACGGCTGTGAGCGCCAGCGACCACGCAATGGAACCCCAGACATAATCCATTGGTTCGGTGCCCAACATCAGCGCGCGCACGCCGCGCACGGTGATGCTCAACGGTTGCCGCTCCGCCCACCACCGCAACCAGTCCGGCATGGTGGACGTCGGCACGAATGCATTCGAGGCAAAGGTCAACGGAGCCAGGATCGGGAAGGCTGCGGCCTGCGCCGCTTCACCATTGGCGACCGACAGACCGATCAGCGCAAAGAGCCAGCAGATGGCGAACCCGAAGAGCACCATCAGCGCAACACCCGCAGCAACTTTGAATGGGTTGGTGTGCGTGTTGAAACCGACAAGGAACCCAACGAACAACATCATCGTCACGATGAAGACGTTGCGAGTGGTATCGGCCAGCACTCGCCCACCGAGCACCGCTGAGCGGTTCATCGGCAGCGATTTCAGTCGTTCCAACAGACCCGAGTTCTTGTCCTCGGCCAGGCCGACAGCGGTGTTGATCGCCCCGAACGTGACCGTCTGCACGAAGATGCCAGGCATCAGGTAGTCGACATACGGCAGCCCAGTTGCGCCGCTGGGAATGGCGCCGCCGAACACATACCGGAACATGAACACGAAGATCAGTGGTTGCACCAACGCAAAGACGAGGAGTGAGGGAACTCGTCGCAACACCGTGAGGTTGCGCCACACCATCGCGCTCGTGTCGCGAGCGGCCCACAGCAGACCGCCGCCGGCGTTGGCCGCAATGTTGGATCGTGTCGGCTGGACAGCCGCGGGCGTGGTGCTCATGAGTTGACCCCGCTGCTGCCGGTGAGTGACAGAAAGACATCGTCGAGGGTGGGTTCGCGCAGCGCAACGTTCACTGGCGTGATGTCGGCCGCCGCCAACTGGTTGAGCGCATCGCGAAGTGTGACGGCGCCGTGCGACATCACCAGGCGCACCACCGTTCCGGCCGCAGCGGTACCGCCCAGCAGCGCGGCCGCAGTGTCGGCAATCGCTGCGTCGGCAAGTTCGAACTCGATCACGGTGTCGCCGAGGCGAGCTTTCAGTTGAGTCGCGGTTCCCTCCGCAGCGATCAGACCCTTGTCGATCACGACGATGTTGTCCGCGAGCCGGTCGGCCTCCTCCAGGTACTGGGTGGTCAACAACACTGTCGTGCCATCCGAGACCAGCGTCTCGATCACCGCCCAGAGGTCCAGCCGACTTGCCGGATCCAGTCCAGTGGTGGGTTCGTCGAGAAACAGCACCGGCGGATGAGTCACCAGCGCAGCGCCAAGGTCGAGCCGGCGACGCATCCCGCCCGAGTACGTGCGCACCGGCCTGTCCGCAGCGTCGGTGAGGCGGAACTGGTCGAGCAACTCGACTGCCCTCTGACGGGCGGCGGCCTTGCCGATGTGCGTGAGGCGGCCGACCAGGACCAGGTTCTCGCTACCGGTCAGGTTCTCGTCGACAGCGGCGTACTGCCCTGCCAGGCCGATGTTGCGCCGAACCGCCTGCTGCTCCTCCAGCACATCGAACCCGTTCACCACGCCCCTGCCACTGGTGGGTTTCAGCACCGTCGTCAGCATGCGCACCATGGTCGTCTTGCCGGCGCCATTCGCGCCCAGCAACCCGAGCACCGTGCCGCGGGGTACAGCCAGCGAGATCTGATCTACGGCGACCACATCATCGAAGGTCTTGCGGAGCCGGTCCGCCAGGATTGCTGTCTCGGTCATAGCCGTCCACTCTACGATGCGTCAATTGTCTGAGACGTGTGCCGCCAAACGGATGCCGAGCGGGCGAACACACCAGCAATTACGCCGTCTTCGGCCGGGTGCGCCATCAAGCGCAGCAGACGCGCCGCAGGTCGTGCTAACGCTCGGCGAGGTGCGCCAGTTCACCACGCCGGAACCGCCGAAGTGTGATCGTTTGCATCACGCCCAGCATCACCGCCACAGCGGCGACGACAACAAGGCCGGGTAGGCGGCCTCCGAACGCGCAGAAGGCAATGGCCAAGGCAATTGTCGCGAGCCGCTCGGGGGCCAGACGACGCACAACACGAAACTGGAAGCTCAGGAGGCCGCCAACAAAGAACACGACCGAGAGTGCTAGCAGCCAACGGTCGTCAACGGAAAGGTGGCCCTCCGGATGCGGCACCAGGTGCTTGACCACCACTGCGTAGAGGACAACACCGAACACCAGCGGGACATGGCCGAATGTGTAGAGGTCGCGGGCGAGGACAGCGCGGGCCGGACCCTGAGCTGTGCGCAACGTGTGTTCGCCGACGCTGGGAACGAACGCAAAGTACGTCCACCACAGCATGCACGCAACGCCGACCGACACAACGATGGCGAACGCGGTCACACGATCGAGCGTGATCTCAGTGGCAGTTGCGCCGGCCGCAACCAACACCTCGCCGAGCGAGATGATGATGAAGAGCGAGTGCCGCTCGGCGAAGTGCACTGGGTTGATGGCCCATTCCCCACTGGCCGCTCGTAGGCCGCTGACGACGTTGAGCAGCGCCGCACCAACCCATATGCACACCCGCACATTGTCATGAGTGAACGCGCCGAGTAGCACGACCACCGGCGCGATGAAGGCCAGGCCCGCGTAGCGAATGAATGCCGGGCGCAGTACCGGATTGAACAACGAAACACTGCCCTGCATGCCCAATACCAAGAGCTGCACCCCAAGGTATGCGCCGGCGAACCACAGCCCGCTGCCATGAAAGGACTCGGGAATGCTGATGGTCATGATCAGCGTCACCGGGATACAGCCGAGCACGAGCGCCCGCGTGCGCGCTGACCGCTGCAAATCGATAGCGCTGCCTGCCCACGTGAACTGCGACCACTGAAACCACACCAGAAGGGTCATCAGAAAACCCTTTGCGGTGCCCGTGCCGGTTGGGTTGTGGCTGATCAAGTACGCGATCTGCGTGATCGCGAACACGAACACGAGGTCGAGGAACAGTTCGAGGTTCGTCGCGTGACGCTCTGCCTGCTCGGCACTTTCAATTTGGACTTCGCTCATGAGATAACTCTCTGGTGGGCTGCGTTGGCGTGTGCTGGAAAACCTTCGTGCGCGCTCATCGCCAGGATCGTTGGTGTCATTCGTTGCAGTGCCACAGCATCGGCGCGAGCGACCGCGGTGCGCTTCAAGAACGTGTCGGCGGTGATGCCGCTACTCACGTGGGCGAAGCCACCGGTGGGCAGGCTGGCAGGGCAGCCGATGACGAAGTTGCCGGCGCTGAACAGCGTGTGCTGGCCGATGAGGATCTCGCCGGCATTGCACAGCTGATCGAGCAGCTCGGCTTCGACGTCCGCGGCAACGGCCACCTGCAGGTGCTCGGGCGCCCAGCGGTTGGCTACTTCGGCGGCTTCGCCGAGGTCGTCCACGAACATGCAGCCGCCGTTGATGCCCAACGCGGCGCGAGCGGCTTCAGCGCGCGTGGCCGGCAAGAGGGCCAGCTGACTCTCTAGCTCGAGCTCGACCGCGGCGGCCAACGTGGCGGAGGGAGTGACGAGCACCACTGCGCTGTCGGTGCCGTGCTCTGCCTCGTTGAGCAGGTCGGCCGCGACCAGTCGCGGGTCGGCGCTGTCGTCGGCAATCACCATGCTCTCGGTGGGCGCGAGGATCATCATCGTCGCCACGCCATAGCGCTGCATTTCAACCTGCGCGCAGGCGACGGGCGGGCTGCCAGGGCCGACAATCTTGCGCACCTTGGGGATCGTTTCGGTGCCGAAACCCAAGGCCGCCACACCGGCGGGGCCATTGACGCGAAAGACCTCAGAGATGCCCAGCTTGCGGCACACCACCAAGACGGCGGGGTCGATGCGACCGCTGCCGTCGGGCATCGGCGGCACCACCAGCGCGAGCGTGGGCACACCGGCGACAGTCGCAGGCACAGCGAGTTGATAGGCCACGCTGGGGTAGCTGGCCTTACCGCTGGGCACGAAAAGACCGGCGCTGGTGATGGGCGTGATCTTCTCGCCCACGGTGAGGCCCGGCTCGCTCTCGAAGCTCCAGTCGTCGGCGCGGGCAATCAACTGTTCGTTGAATGCACGCAGGTGCTCGATGGCATCGTCGATGGCGGCATCTACATCGGCACCAACCGTCGCCGCCGCCAACTCGTCGGCTGTCGCCTTCAACTGGTGCGGCTCGAGCGTCACCTTGTCGAAGTTGCGCAGCGCGCGGCACACGGCTTCGTCGCCGTTGGCGCGTACGTCATCGATGATGCGCCCGATGGCCACCTTCAGGTCGGCGTCGAAGATCGCTGTCAGACCGCGCTCGCACAGCGCCGTTCGTTCGGCTTCGCTCATTCGCGCCCAGGTCATCCGTCGCATCACCGGCATGACAGCTGACGCTACCCGCCCCACGCCAGCCCCACTTCCGCCGTCTGTGGTCGCGCCGATGCCGAACTCGGGGCTGGTGGCACGGGCAAACGTACCGAGGCCGGTCGCCCTCAGCCGCACGAACAGCTCGCTGTCGTACTCGTAGCGATATCCGTCGTAGAGCCGCGACCCCATCGACGTCGGAAAGTCCATGGCCTCACCGCCGAGGTCCTTCAGCAGGAACGGCACCCCCGTGAACGGTCCGTCCGGCAGCCCGCCGGCAGTCGCGTTGCGAGCGACGACTTCCTGCACGTGCACGACTGCAGCGACCGCTTCGTCGGTGGCCGCGACGCGGGCGAGTGCCACGCCGAGCAGCTCGTCGGCGGTGACCTCGCCGGCACGCACCAACGCTGCCAACCCCAACCCGTCGTACCCCACATACTCTTCAAACCTCATCGCCGGAGCGTACGTGTCGGGCCCGTGGGCGGCTCACATGATGGTCACGCCCGCGACAGGTTCGCGAGAAACGGGGGGTGACGGGCGCGAGCGGTAGGCTCTCGACACGTTCCCTTCACTCGCAGGAGCGTGTGCCATGCCCGTCACAGTTGTCGTTGGTGCCCAATGGGGCGACGAAGGCAAGGCCAAGGTCATCGACCTGTTGGCCGCCGAGCACACCCACGTCATTCGCTATCAGGGTGGCCACAACGCCGGGCACACGGTGGTCGTGGGCACCGAGCGTTACGCGCTGCAGCTGATCCCCAGTGGCGTGCTGTACCCGCACATCATCCCGGTCATCGGCAATGGCGTGGTGGTTGATCTGCCGACGCTGTTCAAGGAGATCGACACGCTGCAAAGCCGCGACATCGACTGCTCGAAGTTGAAGGTGAGTAGCCAATGCCACCTCATCTTCCCGTGGCATCAGTCGCTGGACGCGCTCTACGAACAGGGCCGCGGCGACGATCGCATCGGCACCACCCTCAAGGGCATCGGGCCCGCGTACGCCGACAAGGCGCGCCGCATTGGAATCCGCGCCGGTGAGGTGCTCGACCCGGCGGCGTTCGCCAACTCGGTGAAGGTGCAGACGGTGGCGCACAACAGCGAGATCACTGCACTGGGCGGCGAGGCCCTGGACGTCGACGCAATCGTGGCGCAGTTCAGCGAGCTGGGCGCCCGTCTCGCACCGTACGTGTGCGACACGGTGGAGATGCTGCACGAGTCGCTGGATCGCGATGACGCGCTGCTGCTGGAAGGCGCACAGGCCACGTTCCTCGACCTTGATCACGGCACATATCCGTTCGTCACCTCGTCGAATCCGACGGCGGGTGGCGCCTGTGTCGGCACCGGCATCGGGCCGCGCTATCTCGACCGCATCGTCGGCATCACCAAGGCGTACTGCACACGCGTGGGAAGCGGCCCATTCCCCACCGAGCTGCTCGACGAACTGGGCGACAAGCTGGTGGAGATCGGCCGCGAGTTCGGCACCGTCACCGGCCGCCGTCGTCGCTGCGGGTGGCTGGACCTGGTGATGCTGCGTAAGGCCGTTCGCATCAACAGCTTCACCGAACTGGCGCTGACCAAGCTGGACGTGCTCGACACGTTCGACGAAGTGAAGGTCTGCACCGAGTATGACGCCGACGGTCAGCCCGTCTACGCCGTCCTGCCCGGCTGGCTCACCGACATCAGCGCCGTCAGCACGCTGGAGGGACTGCCTGACAAGGCGAAGGCCTTGGTGGACCTGGTGGAGAAGGAAGTCGGCGTGCCGATTCGCATCGTCGGCACCGGCGCCGAGCGCCACAGTTACGTGGTCTGGCAATGATCCCCCGTTACACGATGCCGGAGATGGCCAGCGTCTTCAGCGATGTCGCCCGCTTCGACCGCTACCTCGAGATCGAACTGTTGGCCACCGAAGCGCATGTGGCGTTGGGCATAGTGCCTGCAGCTGATGCAGCGGCGTGTCGAGCACACGCTCCAACGGTCGACGACGCGTTCGTGCATGCGGTCAGCGACCGCGAAGCCATCACCGATCACGACGTCGCCGCGTTCGTCGACGTCGTGCAAGCGGCTATCGGCACGCCAGCCGGCGCATGGATTCACTACGGACTCACCAGCAGCGACGTGGTCGACACCGCGTGGTGTTGGATGATGCGCGACGCCTGCGACCAGTTGCTGGCCGCGGCCAACGAACTCTTGCGCACGCTGGTACAGATGGCGCGCGAACACCGCGAGACCGTGATGATCGGCCGCACGCACGGCATCCACGCCGAACCCACCACCTTTGGCGCCAAGATCGCGCTGTGGGCGCTACAGGTTGATCGCGACCGCGTGCGACTGCGCGCCGCACGCGAGTCCGTCGCTGTGTGCAAGCTCAGCGGCGCCGTCGGCACGTACAGCAACATCGACCCGTCGATCGAACGGCATGTCGCCGATGCACTCGGGCTGAAGGCCGTTCCCGCAACACAGGTCATAGCCCGCGACCGCCACGCAGAGTTTCTCTATGCCTGCGCCACCGTTGGCGCAACGATGGAGTTGATTGCCGTCGAACTGCGCCACCTCCAGCGAACCGAAGTGCGCGAGGTGCAGGAGGGTTTCAAGCCGGGCCAGAAGGGCTCCAGCGCCATGCCGCACAAACGCAACCCGATTGCGGCGGAGACCATCACCGGGTTGTCACGTGTGTTGCGCGGCAACCTGCAGGCAGGATTGCAGGACGTGGCGCTGTGGCACGAACGCGACATCTCGCACAGCTCCGTCGAGCGCATCGTGCTGCCCGACAGCGCCATGCTGGCGTACTACGTGATGCGCCGCATGAATCGCCTGCTGCAGGGCTTGCAAGTGTTCCCCGCACGCATGCAAGCCAACCTCGATGCCAGCTTCGGCTTGGTCTTCAGCCAGCCGGTACTGCTCGGCCTCGTGCAGGCCGGCCTCACGCGCGACGAGGCCTACCGCATTGTGCAGGAGAACGCCGGGCGAGCGTGGGACGAGAGTCGTTCGTTCCGCGAACTGCTGGATGCCGACTCGCGGGTCACCGTCTCGTCAAGCGTATTGGACGACGCGTTCGATCTACGCCGCTCTGTGCGGCACGCCGGTAACGGTGTCGACGCGCTGGACACCCTCGCCGTCTGAAGGTTCGACACGACAGTGATGACGTCGACCGCCAGCGCGCAACTTCGCTTGCCACGTGCGCATTGCGGGTATCAGGAGCCGTTCCCGCTGCGCCTTCAGCGGTCTGTGGCACACCACAGAAGTACGTTCGTCTGTGGTGTACCACGGAGTGAGAGTGGCAGAGCGGCCGTTGTACTGCCGGGTGAATCACTTGCACGAAGCAGGCTCACCGAATCCAATCTGGGCGCGTTGATGCGCCGATGGACAACCATTTCGAAGGCACCGTGCCGTCCGGCAATGTCCTCCACGCCGAGTTCGAACGGTCGTCGACGAACTCGCCATCTCGGCGATCACCGCCAGAACTGGTCAGGCGGTGCGGGCGATGCCGGCAGCCTTGAGCACGGCAGGGTTGATGCCAACCGCGCGCCACGCTGCGTGTGACACGCCGGTGCGCTCGCCGTAAGCCTTGGCGACCTTGATGAACTCGGCCTCCAGCGCACCCATGTCAACGACGGTGCCCATGGTGGCGAGCTCGGCTTGAAGATCGATGCGCTCTTGCACCAGGCGGAGTTCCTTCACCGCATCGGCACTGCCGATCTCGTTGTCAATCGCTGCCAACCGCTTCGCAATTGAATCTGGAGTGCGCTTGCGACCGCGAGCGGGCTTGTTGGCACGCAAGGCTTCGAGGTAATCGCGAACGACCTTTCCTTCGGTACGGCCTGTCGCCAGGGCCGCTTTGTGTGCATCAGACATCGGACTTTTCGGACCACGTTTCGCCATAGGTTTCAGCTTAGTTGCCACGCCAACTAGTCTCAACCTTTCTGGAAAGACCGGTTGATGGAACTCAGCAAACTCTTTGAACTCGAACCACACGGGCCCGATACGTTTGTTGGAATTGGGCCGCAATATCCGTGGGGCGGCTTGTTCGGCGGACAGATCGTGGCGCAAGCATTACGCGCTGCGGCACTTACTGTTGATGCCGAGCATGAAGTGCATTCGCTACGCGCCTATTTCATTCGTCGTGGCGATCACACTGAGCCGATTCGGTTCGAAGTCGATCGTATTCGCAACGGTCGCAGCTTCTCCACTCGCCGTGTCGTGGCCCGCCAGGCAATTGGCGCGATCCTCAACCTCGAGGCGTCGTTTCACCTGCCAGAAGAAACGGCCGACGTGCAGACCGTGCCCATGGAGCGCGCAATGCCAGGCCCCGACGCGCTGGTCAGCGATGCCTGGTCGGCGGCGTTCGATCGCCGCACGGTGCCGCGCGACCGTCTGCCATCGCCGGCGAGCACAGGCGCCGGTCGCAGCGCGGCGTGGATGCGCGTCACCACTGACCTCGACGACCATCAGTTGCTGCACCGCTGCTGGCTGGCCTACATGAGCGACGACATGCCCGCAGACACGGTGCGCGCCGCGCACCCCGACTTCAGGCACATCGACGACCACGGCATCACGTACACCGCCAGCCTCGACCACACGATCTGGTTCCACCGTCCGCTGCGCGCCGATCAATGGCACCTGTACGACTTTAGCTGCCACGCGTTCACCGGCGCTCGTGGCCTGGGCATCGGTCACGTGTTCAGCACCGACGGCACCCACGTGGCGACGGTCGCGCAAGAAGTCTTGATGCGCGACGCACGTCAACGTTGACAACAACGGCGACGGCAGCGGCAAGACTGAGCGCCATGTCTTCGCTCGACGGCTTGGCCGACCAGATCAACACCATCGCCCGCCTCACCGGCACGTTCACCTTACGGTCCGGTCAGATCGCCTCCGAGTACTTCGACAAGTACCGCTTCGAGGCGCAGCCGACGCTACTCAAAGAAATCGCAGAGGCGCTCGCAGCTCTGATTCCCGAGGGCACGGAAGTTTTGGCCGGTCTGGAAATGGGTGGCATTCCCATCGCCACTGCGCTGTCGCTGCACACCGGGCTGCCGGCAGCGTTCGTCCGCAAAGAAGCCAAGCAGTACGGCACCGCCCGCCTGGCCGAGGGCGCCGAGATTGCCGGGAAGCGTGTCACCGTGATCGAAGACGTCATCACCACCGGCGGCCAGGTGGTCATCAGCACCAACGACCTGCGGGCGCTCGGCGCCATCGTCGACCATGTGGTGTGCGTCATCGACCGCAGCCCCGACAAGGCAGCAGCCCTCAGCGGGGAGGGCCTCACGCTGCACGCGTTGCTGACTCGCGCTCAACTCGACGCCGCAGAGGCCCGCCGCACCGCCTAAGGCCACCCAAACCAGGCTTTACGTAAGAGATCCGGGCTCACAGCCGCAGGTCAAAGCCCGACAGTGTTGACGTACAGCGGGTTAGCGGGGGAAGAGGACGCCGGGATTGAGCATGTTGGTGGGGTCGAGCGCTTGCTTGACCCCACGGAGCACGGCGTAGGCGGCTGGACCCTTGAGGCGCTCCAGCCACTCGGCCTTCGCCACGCCGATTCCGTGCTCGGCGCTGATCGTGCCACCGAGGTCGATCGCTGCGGTGAGCACGTGCTCGCGTAAATGAGCCGCTGTGTCGCCGGCGCCGAGCACGTTGACGTGCAGGTTGCCCTCCGCCAGGTGCCCGAAGATGACCAGCTCGGCCCCATGCGGAACAGCTGCCTGCACCCGGCGCACGAGCCGGTCGAGATGCTGCATCGGCACCGCCACGTCGAGCTTCAGCGGCACGCCGCGAGCACCGATCGCGATCGTGATGTGGTCGCGAATTCTGTAGAGCAGGTCGCGCTGCGCTCCGACGGCCAGCACGCCGCGCTCGTGCTGCAGCAGAGCCGCCAACTCTTCGGTCGGGTCGGCGTGCGCGGCGCAGTCGACCATCACGAACGCTCCGGCCGTCGCAGGATCGAGCGGCGGTTTCACCGAGAGGTAGCTGCATGCAATCGTGAGCGCTTCGGGCAGGATCAACTCGACGGCATCGAGGCTGGGCAGCTCGCGGAGTCGCGGCAGCAGCGACACGGCGTCGACGAGCGAGTCGCACGCGATCAGGGCTGCGGCCGTCGCGCGAAACCACGGCACCAACCTCACTCGTACCGCGGTCACGACGGCCAGCGTGCCTTCGCTACCGACGAGCAGGCTGGGCAGGTGCGGGCCGGCTGTCTCCTTCGGTAAGCCCTCCAGCTGGCTCATGATCGAGCCATCGGCGAACACCGCCTGCACCCCCATCACCTGCGCCCGCATGGTGCCGAAGCGCACGACTCGCGACCCGCCTGCATTGGTACTGACGGCCCCACCAACGGTGGCCGTTGCGCGCGCACCCCAGTCGACCGCGAAGTCCAGGCCCGCCGCGCGCGCATGCAGCTGCAGCTGTTCGATGGTCACGTCTGCGCCCGCGGTCACCTGCAACGACAGCGCGTCGACAGGGCCCAGCGTCGTGAACCGCTGCAGCGACAGCAACACGGCACCGTCGCGGGGCACACCGCCGCCCACCAGGCCCGTGTTCCCGCCTTGGGGCACCACCGCCACACCTGCGGCAGCGCAGACGACCAGAACGGCCGCCACTTCCTCCGCTGATCCCGGCCTCACCACTGCCGGGGTCGTGCCCGTCCACTGCCGCAGCCAGTCGGTCTCGTACGTCGCGCGCACGTCGGCGTCGATCAGTACGTGGTCCGCGCCAACGACCTCACGCAGGGCGGCTACCAGCACGCTGCTCACCGCGTGTCAGGCAACGATCTCGGCACCCGCCGGCAGCTCATGCAACAGCGCGTCGCTGACCCAGCAGCGCGTCATGTGCAGCGTGCTCTCGATTCGAACCACCCGCTTGGGTTGGTCGAAGGCACGACCACACATGCTGAGCGCGGCTTTCACGCAATCGTCCTCGGTGGGCAGCACCATTGGCATCCGGCTGCGCCGCACACCGGCAATGCCGGCGGTGAAGCAGTTGACATACGTCTTTTGCCAATCGATCTGCTGCGCCAACGGCAACGGAATGAAGTCGGCGAAACCAATGCCCAGCGCATTGCCACCGGAGACGGCGGTGAGGTCGAGCAGCACGATGGTGCTGACATCGGGCTCCGCGAGATCGGCCAGGCCATGCACCCAGAAGCGACCGGTGACGTTGGGGTCCATCGTGGTGCCGCTGATGTCCTTGCCACCCTTGTCGATGATCAACACATCCACCTGCGGGAACGGCAGTGCTGGCACGAGCGTGCGGGCGAAGTCGGTGAGCTCGATCTCGGCCGGCCCACCAACCTCATCGGACGTGAGCGCCCGGAGCCGCACCACCTCGCCGCTGGCGGACTCGATGGTGCCAACGCCGCCCAGCAGCCGACCGCTCGCGCGCAGCGCAGCTATGCCATTGAGGATGCGATTGCGCATCTCCTCCGGCCCACATGCATGGATCTGCGCGGCACCCGGCTGCTTACCGAAACCGACCACCGCCATCTTCGTGCAGCCGGATTCGATGGGACCCTTGAAACACGTGTGCGGCTTGATGCGATTCACGGGGAAGATGCGGTCCGCGCCCGCCGCGTGGCGGTCGAGATACAGCGGCATGCCGTCGTCGGCCCGAGCCACTTCGACCGTCTCCATCGTCGCCCGAATCTCGGCGCCGATGGCCTCCTCGGTCATGCCCAGGCTCTCCAACATCTTGCGTTGGCCCTCGGCTTTGGCACCGCCGTGGCTGCCCATAGCGGGCACGACGAAGGGCTCGGCGCCCAGCGCGCGCAGCCCGCTGATGGTGCCGCGCAACAGCGCCACGCGGTCGGTCAACCCGCGGCTGCCACCACCAACTGCGACCGTCATCCCGCGCGTGACCGAACCCGCCAGGCGCGCCACGACGTCGGCATGCGCGGCGGCTTCCACGTCGGCGATCGGTTCGGTGTGGGGTAGCGCGAGGCGCACCTCGGTGAGCGCCGGCACCTTCAGATCCGGGTGGAACGGCAGCTCCACTCCCTGCACCAGTTCATCCCAGTTCACGAAGCCACCGTAGCCCGGAACTACTCGATGATCATCTTGTCGGTGGCGGTGCGGCCGAAGGTCTCCGGTGCGTACATCTCTTCGGCGCGAGTTGGTGGCACCACGAACGTTCCCGGCGTGGTCGCGCGAGCAATGTACGAGTAGGTGTACGTGCCTGCCGGCAGCAATGTGGTGAAGGCCTCGGTGCGGTCGTCGCGTAGCTGCTCGTGTTGGAACCAGCGGCCCCACCAGCCGTCACAGCATGCCCAGAACGCTGTCCCGCCCTCGGTGTCAGCCGTTTCAGCAGGAGCAGCTTGCGTCACCACCAGCGCCGGGTTCAGGCTCTCCAGACCAGCCGGCAGCGGGTCGACCAGTGCGACATGCGTGCGCTGGCTTTCCGCCACCATCGTCAGGGTGACCCGCACGCGCGCTCCGGCCTTCACGAGCCATGTCCCGTCGGCATCGCGAGAGACGTCGGCGGGGTCGTCGACGGCCTCGTAGATACGATCCACCACGAAGCCGCGATCGAGTGCATCCAGCTGCAGATCGGCGGGTGCATAGCGCAGGCCGATGCGGTAGTACATGCGGCCCCTGCCGTCCTTCGCCAGCACCAGGTCGCTGTCACCGGCATCGATCAACTCGCCGGTGGGGATCGTGATGGTGGCACGGTCGGTCTCGCGCCCTTGGAAGGTGTGGTCACCGGCGAACTGGTCGCCAAGCCACACCCGCCCGACGAAGTCCGGGGTCTGCGCCTCGTAGGTATCGAAGTACGACTTCAGCGCGAGCAGGATGAACGAGTTCTCCTGCACGTTGTCCCAGCGGCCCTTCACCTTGTTCGCCAGGAGACCCGCGACCACCTTCGGGATCAGGTCGCTCTGTGGCGAGTTGGCAATCAGCGCGTCCAACACGATGCCGTCGGTGCGGCGATCGCTCTGCAGGATCAGGTACGAACTGTCGTCGTAGGTGGAGGTGAAGTTGGCGGCACCGGCGGTTTCGACAGCACGGTTGTTGAGCGTGCGCTCGATCTCGTCACGTATTCCTTCGTCGTCGATCACGCTCCACAGCCAGGCCATTGCATCAACGGCCAAGTCATCGCGGTGGTCGTCGTACAGGTTCTCCGCCTTGCCCGCATCTCTGTCGCCCGCGAGATTCCGTACCCAAAGTGCGTACGAGCTGACTGCCACCCGCTCCTGCGGCCCGTAGTACGAGGGAAAGTGCGACTCGATGTCCGCGATGTACACGAGCCCCAGATCAAGCGCAGCTGCAGGTACGACGTAGCCGGCATCGCGAGCGAGCACCAGCGCGTGGGTGGCCTGCACGGTGATGAACGGGTCGACCTCGTCGTAACGTCGCCAATACGGGAAGCCACCGTCGTCGTTCTGCAGCGCCACCATCGCGGCGATGTCGTCCTTCATCGATGCCGAAATCTCTGCCTTCGTCGGCACACCCTCGGCATCGAACGCATCGAGTACATCGGCCAACGCGGCGATGGCGATGATGCGCGAGGCATAGGCATCCGTGCTGGTGTACGGGTAGTCGTGCAGGTACAGCACAGCGTCGGTGAGTGCCTGCAGTGAGGTGCTGGAGGTGGAGACCTCAAGACCACCAAAGTCGCGGATCACGTCCGTGGGGGCCAGCAGAGGTTGGTCGACGGCCCCGTCATCGATCACGCCGTAGGTGGCGAATGCTTCGGCGGTCGCCGGCGTGTAGACCGGCAGTTCGACCGTTGCCGAGTCGGCGAGGTCACCGCTCACCGCCGTCACGCGGAACCCGGCGGTGCCCACCTGCGCGGTTGTCACTGGGAAGCGAACTTCGATGCGGTTGTTGGCGGGCACCGTCACCTGCATGCCGGCAGCGCCGACGAGCGTGAGGTTCGACGTCTGCAAGACGACGTCGACGTCCAGCGGTGCGTCGCTCTGGTTCTGCAGCACTACGGGAAGCTCGAACGAGTCGCCGAAGTTGGCGAAGCGCGGGGCCGAAGGCCGCACCGCCAGCGGCAGACGCGCGGTGATGTTGCTCTCGGTACTGCCGAATCGATCGGCGCCACTGACAGCAACCACCATCACCCGGTAGCGGGTGAGGTTGTCGGGCAATGTCACCTCCACGGTGGCGGTGCCATCAGCGGCAGTGACGACCGTCGGGTTGAACAGCGCCAGCGCATCGAAGTTGGAGCGCACGTCGACAGGATTCACGCCGCCGGTCGCCGCGAACTTGTCGTCACCACCAGCACCCGTTTCCTCGTCATAGCTGGTGCTGGCGCCGGGCGCCGCGTTGTCGCCTGCCGCAGTCGTTTCCGTCGCAGCCGCGGTGTCTGCGGTGGCCAACACGGTGCTCGTCGACCTCGACGTCTCGCCGCGCAGACGTGCGGGGTCCTGCAACCGAATCTGCTGGCGCCCGTAGAGCGCGTTCACCCAGTCGTAGCCGGGGGCGTAGAACACGCTCAGCGGATCGGCGAGCGTGTACCCAGAGAGAGCCAGCACAGCCTCATCGACGACGACCACCGCAAACTCGGCACCCTGCACCGGGGCACCTTTCGCGTCCTTCACCGACACGTCGATGCTCGTCGACTCGCCGGGCACCAGCTCCGTCTCACGCGGAGTCGCCGTCACGTCCAGCGTGCGCGACACGGGAGGCACCGACAGGGTCATACTGCCCACTGCGTACGCGGGGCGCTGCGGTACATCGGTCGCGACGCTGCCGTCATCATTGGTGCGTGTGGCCGCACCGACGACCTCCAGGTTCAGCGACAGCTGCGGTACATCGGCTTCGGTGATCGGCAGCTCCACCACTGCGCTGCCATCGACCACTTGGAAGCGGATCGTGTCGCGGATGCCGTTGCGGCTGACCGTCACCAGCCCCTCACCCGTGGCGAATGGAGCCTGCACCAACAGCTCGGCCGTGTCGCCGACTGCGTAGGTCTCCTGCGAGGGCACGACTGTCAACACCTGCTGATCGACGCCACGCGTCGGCTGGCTTTCGGCGCCGCTGACCCACGCCGTGGTCTCAGTGCGATTGCGGCCGCCGTACTCGTCGGCGACCACCGCCGTCACCTTGTACTGCCCGCCGACCGCCGTCTCGAACTCGCACGTCGCGGCCTCCGCGCCGGACGTCACGGTGCAGGTCTGCGGGTCGAGAACTGTCTCGGTCCACTCACCGTCGACGTACTTCGACTCGACGCGGCCGGCGATCACGTCCACCGAGACACCACCGAGCACGTCGCCATCGATACCGGTGACGATCGCCTCGATCTCCAACGGGTCGCCCTGGCGCACGAAGGTTCGCGTCGCGCGCAGACCGACGTAGCGGTCGGCCGCATGCACCAACAGGTCGGTGGTCGACGCCCATGCCTGACGGTTGACGTCGGTGATCGTGGCCTGGGCGCTGATCGCCACGGGCAGGTCGGGCAACGTGCCGTCCGTACCCTCGAAGTTGATGTTCAGGTAGTGCGTGCCCGAACCGTCAGTGGTGCCGTGGTACTCCTCGACGGTCGTGTCCGTCGAAGGCCCGCAGCACGGGCCGATGTCGCCCCGGTAGTAGCTGTCGCCGTAGAAGTCGTTGCTGGCATACCACCACGGAATCCAGATGCCGAACGTGAAATCGTCCCAACCTGGCGGCGAGTAGGTGGTGGGTGTCGTACTCACCGACCAGTCGGTGTCGGCGTTCGCCAGCGGGCCGCCGGCGTAGTACGCACCGTTGGCGGCAAGCGTGGCGGGCCGAGTGCTGAGGTACGGCTGCGTGCTTTCCGGCCGTGTGGTCACCTCGAATTCGGGGCGGCGATACTCCTGAATCTGGAACTGGTGCCAGTTGCTCGCGTCAGCCAGACCCGGCTCGTCCTGCAACGTCATCGACAACGATGCGGGGCCCACGTTGGCCGTCGCCGGTAGCTCCAGCTCGAGATCGAATCCACCGAGCGCACCCAGCGGTGCCTCGCCACTCAGCAGCTCCACGCCGTAGGAATCGGTGACCACGTACTGCACGGTCGCGTCAGCGCCGAGGGCCTTCAGTTGTGCATCGCTGCTCAACGTCAGCCGACGCACCCAACCCTTGACCCGCATGGTTTCGCCCGGGCGATAGACCTGGCGATCGTCGAACACGTACCAGCGCGACTCATCACGAACTTCTTGCCGGGTAGCCTGCAAGCCGACGATCGCCGAATCGCCGCCGCGACTCGCGACCAGCACCGGGCCGAACGGAGTGGATGATGGCAACGGCAGGTCGAAGGTGGTCAGACCGTCTGCATCGGTGTCGCCGACCGCAGCGCCATCCATCGCGAGCGAAACGTCGGGAAGTGGCTGGCCCGTACGGAGGTCCGTCGCCCATGCGACAGAACGCGTCGAATCGGAAAATGCGTCCAGCCCGATCTGCGTGCTCTGCACCCAGGTGAGCGCAGGACGATTCTCCCAGTACGTCTCAGAGTTCGCAGAGATGGCGGGTACTGGCTCGACCAGCACGATCACGTGACCGGGTTTGCCGCCGAGGATGTCGGTGAGGTCGATGGGCGTGTCCAGGGTGGCGTTCTCGTCGCCCTTCGGCTTGATCGTGTCGTCCGACAGCACGTCCCACGTGTGGTCCTCACGGTTGACGTCATCCAACCCGTAGAGGTAGTCCAGGTAGTCCTCGAAGTTGGCAGGGTCTGCGGCAAACACCCGCACACGCACCTTGTCGTGACCGACCGTCAGGAGCGACAGCTGCTGGTCGTCCAGGAACGGGTCGAGGGTCGTGATCTGATCGTACTGCTGGATGCTGGGCAGGGCCGAGCCGACCTTGATGGTGACCTCGGTGTCCTTGCCCAGCGTCTGCCCGTAAACGTCGGTGAACGAACCGGGGACAGTGATCGCGTACTCGGTGTTCGGCTGCGTCGCGCCCTGAATCATCAGTGTCGTGTAGTTGAGGGTGACGAAGGCTGCCGCCAGCTCGGGCGAGATCTTCACCGCGTCGACATCGCTGCCGTCCAGGTCGAGCTCGTTGTTGAACTCGACGTACAGCTGGCTGCCGGGTGGGCACTGGTCGGCATACGCACACGACGCTCGAACAACCTTCAGCGCAGCGAATGTGCGGCCCGCGAACGACTGCGACTCGGTGGTCGTTGCAGGCCCTTCCGCCGACGGCGTGTCGGGGCCAACCGTGATGGTCAGTGCTGTGTCGGCAGGAAGCTGGTCCGCAGGGCGGAATGCAAGCCACCGTCCATCCTCCGCTCCCGAGCTCCTTGCCGCCGCGTTGTCGTCGGCGGCGATCTCGTCTGCAGTCGCAAGCCGAACCGCGACCTCGTCGCCGCCCGCTTCGAGGCGAATCGTCGCCAACACAGCGGCGGGGTCGATGCGCTGATCGAACTCGACCAAGAAGATCTGGTCGCGGAGAATCTGATCGCCCTGCGGCACCAACATCACCACCGTCGGCGGCGGTGTCGTGAAGTCGAACGACTGCTCGTTCGCCAGTGCGCCACCGGCGGCGGACCTCGTACCGGCCGGCACCGTGACCGTGAAGGTCGTGGCCATCGGCAGCCGATCGAAGGCCTCGCTCGCCGCATCGAAACGCAAGGTGTGCGTGCCGATCCACTGCCAGGTACCGGCGATGTCCGGCGAGACCGTGACCGGCACGTCCAGCGCGCTCACCTGGCTGACCGTACCGACGGCCACCATCGGCTGGTTGAAGGTGATGGACACATAGGGAGCCATCGGCACATCGCCTTCGGGCTGCACACGAAGCACTTCCAGCGGCCCGTTGTCGACCGGAACCACTGGTGTGGTGTCCACCGGCGGAAAAGCCTCGGCGACGGTGTTGCCGGTGCGCGGCGGAGGCGTCGACTGGACGGGCCAGCTGAAGTCGGGCTGCAGCAGTTCGGCGTCCAGCCACTCGGGCAGGCGAGCGATGATCTCGTTGATGCGCTGCTGTTCGAGCATGGCACCCTCGACTACGGGCGTGGTCGGCGGCGGCGCCACCTGCGCCTCACCCTCGGAGAGCTGCAGCCCGAACACGCGAGGCGCGACGCCATCGCCGGACGGCTGATCGGGGTTCGTCACTGGCGTGGCCTTTGTGCCGTCGCCGGGCGTCGACGTGGTGCCGCTACCGCCGCCATCGCTGCATGCGGCGACGACCAAACCCATCGCTACCAGAATCGCCCCAACTCGACGGATCGTTCGCTGTGCCATCTTGTTCTCCTCTACCCATACAGAACTGCTGCCCGTTGGACGACGCCGACGAGCAGTTGGTTCCAGCCAAGACCGTATTCGTTGAGATGGCTACGCTGCGACAGATGGGGACATTGCGAAAGATGATCGCGGTCGGCGCGCTCTTCGGACTGCTGGCTGCGTGCGGCGAGGAGAATGACAGCTCGGTACCGACCGACGCCCCGACCACTGCGGCACCTGCCGAGACAACCGTGGAGATGTCCGACGCACCCGAAGCGACCGTCGCGGACACGACGCCCGTGGAGACCGCGGCCGCCGCTGCTGCATGGGAGACGATCGTCGCGCCCGTCGACTGCAGGTGTGGCGACGGCAGCGAGTTCTCGTACTTCGTCCGCAAGGCCAACCCGGCGAAGGTGATGTTTTTCCTCGAGGGTGGCGGCGCATGCTTCAGCGCCGAGACCTGCGACCCGGCCAACCCCGCCTACAAGACCGAAGTCGGCGGTGGCGCCGGCACCGAGGGCATCTTCGAGTTCGACAACCCGCTGAACCCGTTTGCCGACTACTCGATCGTGTACGTGCCGTATTGCACCGGCGACGTACACGTCGGCAACACGACGCACGACTATGGCAACGGCGTGGTCGTGAACCACAACGGCTACGTCAACGGCTCTACCGCGCTGAACACACTCGTAAAACTGTTCCCCGACGCCGCCGAGTTGGTCGTCACGGGCGAGAGCGCCGGCTCTGTTCCCACTCCGCTGTACGCAGGCCTCGCGGCCGACCTGCTGCCCGACGCGCGCATCACCGTGCTGGGCGACGGTTCAGGTGCATACCCCGACATCCCAGGCATCAACGCCGTGATCGGCGATGCCTGGGGCACGATGAATGCTGTGCCGGATTGGCCGACCAATGCGGATGTCACCGTCGAAAACTGGAGCTTGCCCGGCCTCTACGTGCGGGCCGGAAAGCACGCGCCGAACATCACGTTTGCCCGCCACGACTACGCCTACGACCAGACACAGCAGTACTTTGCGGCGCTGGCAGGCATCCCTTCGGACGACCTGGTCTCGCTCATTGATCTGAACGAGACGCAGATCGAGGCCGCCGGCGTCACCCTGTGGTCATTCATCAGCCCTGGCGACAGCCATACCGTCTTGGGCAGGCCCGGCTTCTACACCGAGGAGGTCGAAGGCACATCGTTGCTGGAGTGGGTGACCGCGCTGGTCGCCGGCGACACCGTCGCCGACGTGCACTGCACGGTGTGCACCACGTGACCCCGCTGCAACCCATGTCGTTACGGAAGATTGTCGCAGTCGGCGCGTCGCTGGCTGGGCTGCGTGCCTGCGAGACGTTGCGCCAGGAAGGTTTCGACGGCGAGATCACCCTCGTCGGAGCCGAGCACGAGATCCCGTACGACCGGCCGCCGCTGTCGAAAAAGCTGTTGGCCGGCGACTGGGAGCCAGACCGCATTCGACTGCGCAAGGACGAGGATTTCGAGTCGCTGGGCCTGACCTTGCGGCTGGGTGTGCGGGCGGTCGCGCTCGACACGTCCACCCGTACTGTCTCGCTCGACGACGGTTCAGCAGTCACGTACGACGGGTTGATCATCGCGACAGGAGCCTCGCCGCGCAGGTTGCCAGACCAGCCTTCGCTGCAGGGTGTGGTGGAGCTGCGCACGCTGTCTGACGCGGTTGCCTTGCGCGACCTGACCGCCGATGGCACGGCTCGAGTGACCGTGATCGGCGCCGGGTTCATCGGGCTGGAGGTCGCGGCCACCGTGCGCGCTCGAGGCTGTGCGGTCACGGTCCTGGAGGGCGCACCCTCGCCCCTGATTCGCGCGTTGGGCGTGGAGATGGGCGCAGCCGTCGCCAGCGTGCATGCGCGCAACGACGTCGAACTGCGCTGCGGCGTCCAGGTTGCCGGCATCGAGGGCGCCGACGGTCGGATCACCGGCGTTCGCCTTGGCGACGGGTCGGTGGTCGCCAGCGACGTCGTGCTCGTGGGCGTGGGCGTTGCGCCCAACACCGATTGGCTGGCCGGTAGTGGATTGACGATTCGCGACGGCATTGTCTGCGACGCGACCCTGAACGTGGGTGTGCCGCGTGTCTACGCAGCCGGCGACTGTGCCCGCTGGCCGAATGCGGTGTTTGCCGGGTTCGACGATGAGGAGATGCGGGTCGAGCACTGGACGAACGCCGCCGAGCAGGGCGCCGCAGCTGCCAAGAACTTGCTCGCGGTCGCGCGCGGCGAACAACCTCAGCCGTTCGTGTCGGTGCCGTTCTTCTGGAGCGACCAGTTCGACAGCCGCATCCAGTTCGTCGGACGTGCCCACGGTGGCGACGAAGTACACGTCTTCGCGGGCAGCATCGACGGGGCCTTCGCCGCGCTGTACGGCTACCAGGGCCGATTGCGGGGCGTGTTGGGTGTCAGCAAGCCGAAGATGGTCATGCCGTTCCGCAGCCTGCTTGCCGCCCGCGCTTCGTGGGAGGAAGCCCTCGCCAGAGCAGAGGCCCTCACCGCACCGGCGTGAGCCAGGTGGGCATACGCTGCGAACATGAAGTCGTCACTGGCAACCGTCATCGGTTGGGTCATCGTGGCCCTCATCGTGTTCTGGGCCTTCGGGTTCCTCATCGGCACCTTGCGCTGGCTGCTGCGCAGCTTCCTGCTCATCGGGCTGCTCATCGGGTTGTTGCTTGCATACCTCGCTCTGAAGGACCCACCCAAGGTCAAGTGACATACAGCACAGAATGCTGAGTCGGTTGCAATCAAGTTTCATGACGCTACGTTGTGCGTATGTCTGAGACTGCAACTCGCCCCGTCACCCTCCTTCCCATCCTTCGGCTTCCCTCGGTAGTGCTGCCCGGCACCGTCATCACCATCTCGCTCGACCACGACGACGCACGCGCTGCGGTCGAAGCCGCCGGCCGCGGCGATGGCCGGATCGTGCTGCTCGCCGACGACGGCGAGATCGGTGTCGTCGCCCGAGTTCCCAACACGGCCACCCTCCCCGGCGGTGAGCAAGCCGCCATTGTCCAAGCCGAGCGTCGCGCACGGTTGGTCGCAGTCCACCCCAGCGAGCGCGGCGTCGACCATGCCGACGTGGAGCAGATTGCTGATGCCCGCCCTGCACCGCGAGTGGAAGCCGCCACTCGCGAGCTGAGGGTGGTGCTGGAGGAGATCGCCAAGCTCCGCCAAAGCCGTCGCCTTCCCGAGATTCTGCGTACCATCAACGAAGCTGGCGCGCTGGCCGATGCAGTCACCACATGGAGCGAGGCCGATGACGAGCGGCGCGCGCTGATACTTCAGACGGTTGACGTCGAGCAGCGTGTGTCCCTGCTCACCGAGTGGGCACGCCAGCACATCGCCGAACTGCAGGTCAGCGCGCAGATTCGCGCCGACGTCACCGAGGGTGTCGACAAGCAGCAGCGCGACTATCTACTGCGCCAACAGATGACGGCCATTCGCAAGGAGTTGGGTGAAGGCGACGACGACGTGGTCGGCGAGTACCGCACCAAGCTCGACGAGTTGCGCGCCAACCTGCCGGAGAAGACGGTCACCTTCGTCGAGAAGGAGATCGATCGGCTCGACCGGATGAGCCAGCAGTCGCCCGAGCACAGTTGGGTGCGCACATGGCTGGACCGTGTCTTCGAAATGCCGTGGGCCACTCGCACTGCCGACCAGTTGGAACTCGACAGCGCTCGAGCACAGCTCGACGCCGACCACCACGGGCTCGATGATGTGAAGGACCGCATCGTCGAATTTCTGGCAGTCCGCAAGTTGCGTGCCGAGCGCGGCGTCGCAGAGACCGACGGGCGCGCTGCCGGCACGGTGATGACCCTGATCGGCCCTCCCGGTGTCGGCAAGACCAGCCTCGGCGAGTCGATCGCGAAAGCGATGGGCCGCAACTTCGTGCGGGTGTCACTGGGCGGCGTTCGCGACGAGGCCGAGATCCGTGGTCACCGTCGCACATACGTGGGCAGCCAGCCCGGCCGCATCGTGCGCGCCATCATCGAGGCCGGTTCCATGAACCCGGTCGTGCTGCTCGACGAGGTCGACAAGGTCAGCCCCGGTGGTTGGGGTGGCGACCCCACCGCAGCGCTGCTGGAAGTGCTCGACCCGGCGCAGAACCACACGTTCCGCGACCACTACCTGGAGATCGAGCTCGACCTGTCGCAGGTCGTGTTCATCGCCACCGCCAACGTCGCCGACACCATCCCCGCACCACTGCTCGACCGCATGGATCTCATCCGCCTCGATGGGTACACCGAGGAGGAGAAGGTGTTCATCGCGCAGCGCTACCTGTTGCCGCGACAGCTGTCCCGCGCAGGGCTCACCGCCGAGGAAGTGCTGGTTGAGGACGACGCGATCCGCACCACCATCAGCGGCTACACACGCGAGGCCGGCGTACGTTCGCTGGAGCGCGAGCTGGGCAAGCTGACCCGCAAGATTGCGGCGAAGGTGGCCACCGCCAAGCAGTCACCGCCCGTCAACGTCGGCACTGCCGACGTTCGCGAGTGGTTGGGACGGGCAAAGGTCGACGACTCGATTCCCGAGCGTACCAATGTGCCTGGTATCGCCACGGGCCTCGCCGTCACCGGTGCCGGCGGCGACGTCTTGTTCATCGAGACGACAGCCTTCGAGCTGGCACAGGACGGTGAGCCGACGCTCACCCTTACCGGCCAATTGGGCGACGTGATGAAGGAGAGCGCACACATCGCGCTGTCGTATGTGCGCTCGCACGCCGCCGAGCTGGGTGTCGACCCGGCGACGATGGCCAAGCGCGTGCACGTGCACGTGCCGGCCGGTGCCGTTCCCAAGGACGGTCCGTCCGCCGGTGTGACGATGACCACCGCGCTGGTCAGCCTGCTCACCGGCAAGCTGGTGAAGCCCACGCTGGGCATGACCGGCGAGATCACGCTGCAGGGCAAGGTGCTGCCGATCGGTGGCGTCAAGCAG
>Ga0105046_10000809_pt1 | contig 45884 bp, 44 predicted proteins | sample MAT03_FD_78385 | JGI IMG/M metagenome (GOLD analysis project Ga0105046, IMG submission 78385) | Freshwater microbial communities from Lake Fryxell liftoff mats and glacier meltwater in Antarctica - MAT-03 (megahit assembly) | ecosystem: Environmental > Aquatic > Freshwater > Ice > Liftoff... | reverse complement strand
GGTCGCCAGACAGGATGCGGTCAAGAAGCACTTTTCGCGCCGGGTTCGCGGCGGCCCAGGCGTCGAAACCCACCTGCCACTCTTCGTGCGCGGTCTTACCGCGGTCTAGCGCTTTTCGAGTGTGCGCAATGACCTCGGGTGCGACGTCGAAGAATTTCTCCGGGTCGAAATCCAAGGTGCGCTTGGTGGCGGCTAGCTCATCGGCACCGAGCGCAGACCCGTGGATCTTGCCCGAGTTCTGCTTGTGGGGCGCGGGCCAGCCGATGATGGTGCGCAGGATGATGAGGCTGGGCTTGTCGGTGATGCCCTGCGCGCGCACAATTGCGTCATTGAGCTCCGCCACGTCTTCTAGATAGACACCGGTCTTCTTCCAGTCGACCACCTGAACGTCCCAGTGGTACGCCTCGTAACGGGCCTTGACGTCTTCGGTGAAGGCGATGTTGGTATCATCCTCGATGGAGATCTGGTTGGAGTCATAGATCGCAATCAGGTTGCCGAGTTGCTGGTGACCGGCGAGGGATGACGCCTCGCTCGTTACGCCCTCCTGCAGGTCGCCGTCGCCGGCGATCACGTAGATGAAATGATCGAATGGACTCTTGCCCGCCTCGGTGTCCGGGTCGAAGAGTCCGCGTTCGTACCGGGCGGCATAGGCGAAGCCGACCGCGCTCGAGATGCCCTGGCCGAGCGGACCGGTCGTGATCTCCACCCCATCGGTGTGACCGTATTCGGGGTGACCCGGGGTCTTCGAGCCCCAGGTGCGCAACGCCTTCAGGTCATCAAGTTCGAGACCGTAACCGCCGAAGTAAAGCTGCACGTACTGGGTCAGGGAGCTGTGGCCGACGGAGAGAATGAACCGGTCGCGGCCGATCCACTCGTTGTCGCTCGGATCGCGGCGCATGACCTTCTGGAACAGGAGGTAGGCGGCGGGAGCGAGACTCATGGCGGTGCCGGGATGCCCGTTTCCCACCTTCTCTACGGCGTCAGCCGCAAGGATTCGAGCGGTGTCTACTGCCTTGTTGTCAATGGGATCCCATTGGAGAGCTGCCACGGTGACGATGACCCTTCATTTCAGCGGTGGGCCTGATGAGGCAGACCGGAGGTAAACCCGCCGCCGGACGTCAGTGTCTTTGCTTAGGCAGCCAAGGTGCACTCGGTGAGAATGAGGACTTGGCCGAATTGCCATCGGCTGGCGAGCGTTTCAAGTATAGAGAACAGCGGGCGGTGTCGGGGCTGCGGCTCGGTTAGGATCGAATGCGTGGACGTAGTGGCCGAAGCGCGAACCGAGACCGGGCGTATCGGGTTCATCCGCAAGACAAAGGGTTACGTCGCACTTACCAAACCCCGCGTGATCGAACTATTGCTGGTCACCACCGTGCCCGTCATGATCCTCGCGGCCCAGGGCATCCCGAACCTCTGGTTGGTTCTCGGAACGCTCATCGGCGGCACGCTCAGTGCCAGTTCCGCTAACGCATTCAACTGTTACATCGACCGGGATATCGATCGGGTCATGGATCGCACCCAAAAGCGTCCGCTGGTCACGGGTGAACTCACCGACCGTGAGGCCCTCGCGTTTGCCTGGATTGCCGGCGCCGCGTCGATTCTCTGGCTTGGGCTGCTGATCAACTGGCTTGCTGCGGTGCTCTCACTGGCCGCGATCCTCTTCTACGTCTTCGTGTACACGCTGATCCTCAAGCGTCGCACCCCACAGAACATCGTCTGGGGTGGTGCGGCCGGCTGCATGCCCGTGCTCATCGGCTGGGCTGCGGTGACCGGCGACCTCAGCTGGGCCCCCATCATCCTGTTCGGCATCGTCTTTCTGTGGACTCCTCCGCATTATTGGCCGCTCTCAATGAAGTATCGGTCCGACTACCAGTCGGTCAATGTGCCGATGCTCGCGGTGGTGCGTGGTCGCACGGTCGTCGGTTTACAGGTCGTGCTTTACGCATGGGCGACGGTGGCGTGCTCCCTCCTGCTGATCCCTGTGGCCCAGATGGGGATCCTGTACTCCGTCGTCGCGGTCACCGCGGGGGGTTGGTTTATCTACGAGGCACACCGTCTCTATGGCACCGCAATCCGCCACGGTGAGGTGCGCCCCATGCGTGTCTTCCACAGCTCGATCACCTACCTCACTCTCGTGTTTATCGCCGTGGGTGTCGACCCGCTGCTGCCCTTCTAACGGCCGACTTCGACCGCCACGGAGGTCTCGCGCAGCGATAGGACCACTGCGGTCATCGCTGACGCAACGCAGCACGCGAGAACCATGTGTGTTCCGACGAGAAATTCGGGCAGTCCGAGCCTTGCCTGCACGATACCCACGGCGACTTGCACTAGTTCGACGCCCAATAGAAGCAGCGCGAAGCGGCGGGTGCGGGGGAGTCGCAGCTGAATCGCACCCACCACAAGCAGCAGCGTGACTGCTAGCAGGCCGTAGGCGGGCCAGCTGTGCACGTGTTGCAGCAGCTCGGAGTTCAGCCCGTTGCGTGACGCCCCGCCGTCACCAGCGTGCGGGCCGGACCCCGTTGTGACGATGCCAACGAGAATCGTGATCGCGGCGAGCACGGTAGCGACGTGCGTCGACAGGAAGAACCAGGTAGGAACCACAACACGCTCACCGCGCTGGCCAACAAAAGCGCGGTAGACGAGCACGGTCGCTAACACCACCAGAACGATCGACAGCACAAAATGCAGTCCCACCACGTAGGGGTTGAGGTTCGACAACACAGTGATGCCGCCAATAACCGCTTGCATCGGGATGCCCAGGCCGATGAACAGCGTGATCAGGAACAGGTCGCGGCGCTGCTTTCGGAGCCGAAGCACCAGCACGAAGGTGATGATCGCGATCGCGACCAGCACGAAGGTGAGCAGCCGGTTTCCGAACTCGATGATCCCGTGGATTCCCATCTCGGGGGTGGCCACAAACGATCCGTCGATGCACTGCGGCCAGGTCGGGCATCCGAGACCCGAACCTGTCAGGCGCACGGCACCGCCGGTGCCGACTATAAGGATCTGCGCAACCAGGGTTGCGATCGCGAAAGCCCGGATGCGGCCATCAACGAACGTGGGCAATGGCGCTAACACGGCTTTCACAGCCGCACCTCCTGTTATTTCGGGTTGCTGCCTGTAGAATCGACGGGTTCAGGAACACAGCCCTGCCGGGGAGTCAGCGTAGACACCGGAGCTCTCGCTCCCTTGTCCTGCTTCAGTCTATGCAAGCCCCAGGTTGCGCTTTACGGCGTGGGAGCTGCCTTTACCGAAACACCCGGCGCTGCTGTGCGAGGGAATGCCGTAACGATCACCTCGGTTGCTTACGGCAGGAAAGAGGTAGCTATGTCAGACGTGCTGATTGACCGCCCCGAGCTGAACAGTCTGGGGCAGTACGAGTTCGGCTGGTCGGATTCCGACGCCGCCGGCGCTTCCGCTCGTCGCGGAATCAACGAAGATGTCGTGCGAAACATCTCCGGCCTCAAGGACGAACCCGAGTCGATGCTCAAACTTCGACTCAGCGGCCTCAAAAACTTTTTCCGCAAACCGATGCCCACCTGGGGCGCCGACCTTTCCGGCATCGATTTCGACAACATCAAGTACTTTGTGCGCTCCACCGAGAAGCAGGCGCAGACGTGGGAAGACCTTCCCGACGATATCAAAGACACCTACGAGAAGCTCGGAATTCCAGAGGCCGAGCGTAAGCGCCTGGTGTCCGGGGTCGCAGCCCAGTACGAGTCGGAAGTGGTCTATCACGCCATCAACGAAGAGCTTGAGGCTCAGGGCGTCATTTTCATGGACACCGACACGGCACTTCGCGAGCACCCAGAGTTTTTCGACGAGTACTTCGGCACGGTTATCCCGGCCGGTGACAACAAGTTCGCGGCATTGAATACTGCGGTGTGGTCGGGCGGCTCGTTCGTCTACATTCCGAAGGGCGTGCACGTCGAGATCCCGCTTCAGGCCTATTTTCGAATCAACACCGAAAACATGGGCCAGTTCGAGCGCACGCTGATTATCGCCGACGAGGGCTCGTATGTTCACTACATCGAGGGATGCACCGCGCCGATCTACAAGTCGGACTCACTGCACTCCGCCGTCGTCGAGATCATCGTCAAGAAGAACGCTCGCGTTCGATACACGACGATCCAGAACTGGTCGAACAACGTCTACAACCTGGTCACCAAGCGTGCAATCGCGCACGAGGGTGCGACCATGGAGTGGATTGACGGCAACATCGGTTCCAAGGTCACGATGAAGTACCCGTCGATCTACCTCGTGGGCGAACACGCGAAGGGCGAGACGCTGTCGGTCGCTTTCGCCGGCCCCGGACAGCACCAGGACGCTGGCGCGAAGATGATCCACATGGCGCCGTACACCACGTCGTCGATCGTGTCGAAGTCAATCGCCCGCGGCGGCGGGCGTGCGGGGTACCGTGGTGAAGTGCGCGTCGACGAGAAGGCGCATCACTCGGCAAATACGGTGCGCTGCGATGCGCTGTTGGTCGACACCATCTCGCGGTCGGACACCTACCCGGCCATCGACATCCGAGTCGACGACGTTCAATTGGGCCATGAAGCGACCGTGTCACGCGTCAGCGCTGAGCAACTGTTTTACCTGCAGTCTCGAGGCATGCCAGAAGACGAAGCGATGGCCATGATCGTGCGCGGATTCATTGAACCGATCGCGCGCGAGCTGCCGATGGAGTACGCACTCGAACTCAACAAGCTCATCGAGATGAGCATGGAAGGCAGCGTCGGCTAGATGTCGTTAGCAGCATCAACCGGAAGCCCTCATGATCAGGCCGACGGTCAGGTTCAGCACGGCGCGAAGGCTCACAGCGACGGCGGTTGGGGAGACACCAGCCACGTTCCCGTGCAGACGCGATCGCAACGCTTCTCGTCCGTGAACCACAGCGATTTTCCGGCCGTCACCGGCCTGGAGGTCGACTGGAAGCTCACCCCGGTCAGGGCCGTGCGCGCACTCATCGACGATGAGCTCGATGGTTCTCAGTACCCTACTCAGATTGAGGATGCCGCGGGCGCGACGATCGAGTGGGTCGGTCGCGGTGACGCACGGGTCGGTTCCGCCGGTGCACCGGAAGACCGGGCATCCGCCAATGCATGGAGCAGCACCGAGAGCGTTCTCGAAATCTCTTTCTCTGGCGAGGAGCCGATCGCCGTTAGTGTAAACCGCAACGGGCTCGGCTCGGGCGCACGTGCTGCGCACACGGTGGTCACTGCTGGCAAGCACAGCACATCCCACCTCGTACTTCGCAGCGCGGGGGAGGCGAACCTGGTCGAGAACGTCGAAATCGTTGTCGAAGAGGGTGCGAACCTCACCGTGGTCTCGCTGCAGGAATGGGATGACGAGGCGATCCACCTTGCCAGCCATTTTGCGCAGGTCGGTCGCGACGCCAAGCTCACCCACATCGTGGTTTCGCTTACCGGCAAAATAGTGCGCGTTAACCCCTCTGTGCACCTCAGCGGTGAGGGATCGCACGCCGATCTTTACGGCTTGTACTTTGCCGACGCCGGCCAGCACCTCGAGCAGCGGGTCTACCTTCACCACCAGGCCGCCAACACCACAGGGCGTGTCAATTACAAGGGCGCGCTGCAGGGTGCGGGCGCACGGACCGTATGGGTGGGCGACGTCTTGATCGGTCGCAATGCCGCGGGCACAGACAGCTACGAGCAGAACCGCAACCTGGTGCTGAGCGAAGGGACCAGGGCGGACTCCATCCCCAATCTCGAGATCGAGACCGGCGACATCCTGGGTGCCGGCCACGCCAGCGCTACGGGACGTTTCGACGACGAGCAACTCTTCTACCTCCAGGCTCGTGGTATTTCCGAGGCCGAGGCACGTCGACTCGTCGTTATCGGCTTCTTGTCTGAGATTGTGCAGAAAATTGGTGACCCTGCCCTGGAGAAATACCTCCAGCAGGCGATTCTGCTTGAACTGGAAGGAACCCGATGACCGCCGAACGTGTCTGCACAACCGACGAGCTCGAGCCGAACAAGGCATACCGAGTCGTGCTCGAGGGCACCGCGATAGCTGTGGTCAAGGACTCAGCCGGTAAGGTGCATGCGATCGGTGACACCTGCACGCACGGTGATATTTCTCTTGCCGAGGGTTTTGTCGAGGATGACGCAATCGAGTGCTGGGCGCACGGTTCACTCTTCTCGCTCGAGACGGGCAAGCCGCTGAGCCTTCCCGCCTATGAGCCCGTACCCGTTTTCGTGGTGAAAGTCGATGCCGAGGGCGTCGTCTACATCGACCCGAACGAAACCCTGGCCGTCTGAATTTCTGAACACGAGATCCATTCGGACGAACCCCCCACAGTAGAAAACAGAGCCACACCATGTCAGTACTCGAAGTAAAGGACCTCCACGTCAGCGTGGAGACCGAGCAGGGCACCAAGCAGATCCTCAAGGGTGTCGACCTCACGGTAAAACAGGGCGAGGTCCACGCAATTATGGGCCCGAACGGCTCGGGGAAGTCGACCCTCGCTTACTCCATCGCCGGGCACCCGAAATACCACGTCGAAAGCGGCTCCGTTCTGCTCGACGGTGTCGAGGTATTGACGATGAGCGTCGACGAGCGTGCACGTGCCGGGATCTTCCTCGCCATGCAGTACCCGGTCGAGATCCCGGGTGTGCGAATGACAGATTTCCTGCGCACCGCGAAGACCGCGATCAGCGGAGAGGCTCCCGCCATCCGCCCCTGGATCAAAGAGGTTCGCGAGGCTATGGACAGCCTTCGAATGGACAAGGCATTCTCCGAGCGCAACGTGAACGAGGGTTTCTCGGGCGGTGAAAAGAAGCGCCACGAGATCCTTCAGCTCGACCTGCTCAAGCCAAAGTTTGCCATTCTCGACGAGACCGACTCCGGGTTGGATGTTGACGCTCTCAAGATCGTTTCTGAGGGGGTCAACCGTGCCCACGCGGCCAACAACCTCGGCCTGATGCTCATCACCCATTACACGCGGATCCTGCGCTACATCACGCCGGACTTCGTGCACGTGTTTGTTGACGGTCGTATAGCGGAACAGGGTGGTTCCGAGCTCGCCGACCGCCTTGAAGACGAGGGCTACGATCGCTTTCTTACTGACGCTGGCGTAGCGTAGCCAGATGGTTACAGCACTTGCGCCTGCGCTCTTCGACCAGGTCGAAGAAGCCCTCAAAGACGTCATGGACCCGGAACTCGGCGTCAATATCGTCGATCTTGGGCTGATCTATGACCTCAGCTGGGACCCGGATAGCGATGCGCTGATCATCAGCATGACGCTGACCTCCGCCGGATGCCCGCTCACCGACGTGATCGAAGAGCAGATCGCCCAGTCGCTCGACGGCATTGTGGACGCATTCCGTATCAACTGGGTGTGGATGCCGCCGTGGGGCCCCGACAAGATCACCGAAGATGGTCGCGACATGATGCGCGCCCTCGGGTTCTCCATCTAGCCGCTGGGTACTAGCCGAACCTACTCGTGGTCAGCGGACTCGGCGCTGCGACGATCTGCGCGCCTGATTGCAGCCCACGACAGGGTGACGATTCCTGCCCCGAGAATTGCCTTCACAACTCCGCCGACGATGAACGGGTACAGGCCAGCCGTGAGCACCGACTGAAGGTCATTGGGAAGGCCCAGGGTGCCCAGCGAGGCGGCGAGCCACGGCAGTCCGACGGCGAAGGTTACCGCGGTACCGGCGAACGCGGCGAGGATAGCGCGCACAATTTTGCGGTCCCACGACAGTTGGGCAAGCCATCCGGTCAATACGGCGGCGAAGATAAATCCGATGATGTAGCCACCGGTCGGCCCGGCAATGATGTTCCAGCCGGACGACGAGTCGCTGAACACGGGGAGTCCGACGATTCCCAGCACGGCATAGAGCGCCAGCGAGAGTCCGCCGCGTACTGCTCCCAGGCTGAGCCCGACGAGCAGCACCGCGAGAGTCTGACCCGTAATAGGCACGGGCCACATGGGCACGGCGATCTGGGCAGCGATAGCGGTGAGGGCCGCGCCAGTAGCGACCAGCACTGCATCCGTGCCAAGACTGCGGGTAAACACTCGGTCAGCGAGAGTGGGGCGGCCGAAGGCGAAGCTCAGGTTGCTCATGGATCTCCTCGATGTGACAGATAAGGGGGACAGGGCGAGACGGATGGGCGAATCTTGCGGCCCCACAAAGTAGACTAGTGGGCTGGCGCCCATGGAGCTGCGCCGCAATCCCTCCAAAAGAACTGGACCACTTCTGTGCTCGCTGTGCACAATCTCGAGCTGCGCGTAGGCGCACGTCTCCTGATGGACGAGGTGGCCTTCCGAGTGGATCGTGGCGACAAGATCGGCCTCGTCGGTCGAAACGGCGCCGGAAAGACCACCCTCACCAAGGTGCTAGCAGGCGAACTTCCCCACGCAGCAGGAACCATCGAGCGTGGCGGCGCAATCGGTTACCTGCCCCAGGATCCGCGCTCGGGCGACCCCGAAGAGTTGGCCCGCACGCGCATCCTGAATGCGCGCGGACTCGGTGATCTGGTCGCTGGCATGCAGAAAGCGACCGCCGACATGGGAAGCAGCGACGCCGCGGTCAGCGCCGCAGCGATGAAGAAGTACGGCACTCTTACCGACAGCTTCGACGCGCTCGGTGGGTATGCGGCCGAAGCCGAGGCAGCCTCCATCGCGAGCAACCTGAGCCTGCCCGATCGCATTCTCGACCAGCCGCTCAAGACACTCTCGGGTGGCCAACGTCGCCGTATCGAACTTGCCCGCATCCTGTTCTCCGACGCCGAGGTGATGATCCTCGACGAGCCGACCAACCACCTCGACGCCGACTCGGTCGTCTGGCTGCGGGAGTTTCTCCGCAACTACTCCGGCGGCTTCATCGTGATCAGCCACGATGTCGAACTGGTCGGCGAGACCGTCAACAAGGTGTTCTACCTTGACGCCAACCGCCAGACGATCGACGTCTACAACATGGGTTGGAAGCACTACCTTCGCCAGCGCGAGGCAGACGAGGAACGCCGCAAGAAGGAGCGCGTCAACGTCGAGAAGAAGGCGACCCAACTTCAGCTGCAGGCCGCCCGATTTGGTGCGAAGGCCAGCAAGGCTGCCGCTGCACACCAGATGGTGGCACGCGCCGAGCGGATGTTGTCCGGTCTCGAAGAGGTGCGCTCGGTTGACCGGGTTGCCAAGCTTCGTTTCCCCGACCCCGCGCCGTGCGGTCGCACGCCGCTCACCGCGCACAACCTGAGCAAGAGCTACGGCTCACTGGAAATCTTCACCGCCGTCGACCTCGCAATCGATCGTGGATCAAAGGTGGTCATATTGGGCCTCAACGGCGCGGGCAAGACCACGCTGTTGCGCATGCTATCGGGCGTCGACAAGCCAGACACCGGGCAGGTCGAGCACGGCCACGGCCTGCGGATCGGCTATTACGCGCAGGAGCACGAGACCATCGACGTGAAGCGGTCGGTGCTTGAAAACATGGTGTCGGCCTCGCCGAATATCACTGAGATGGAAGCGCGACGCGTTCTTGGGTCGTTCTTGTTCACCGGCGACGACACGTCGAAGCCGGCTGGCGTACTCTCCGGCGGCGAGAAGACTCGTCTCGCTCTCGCGATGATTGTTGTCAGTGGGGCCAACGTGCTGCTTCTCGATGAGCCAACGAACAACCTGGACCCCGCTAGCCGCGAGGAGATCCTCGGGGCATTGGCGGGCTACACGGGGGCCGTAGTTCTGGTGAGCCACGACGAGGGCGCCGTCGAGGCGCTCAACCCGGAGCGTGTGCTGATCCTGCCCGATGGTGTCGAAGATCACTGGAATAAGGACTACGCGGACCTGATCTCGCTGGCGTGACATGCCGCCACAGCCGGTAACGACAGAGTCAGGCGTCGAGTAGTTCGTCTTCGATTTCGGCGTCACTACGAGGCTTGGCTGCCGCTCGTCTGCCTCGCTCGGCGGCACGCTCACGCTCCGCCGGGTCGTCCGCGTTGCGCGCACGGAATTCCTGCCGAATGGCCCACCCGAGGCCGAAGAAGGCCATGATGCCGAACACCAGCCACTGGAACGCGTAGGAGAGGTGCGGGCCCTCGTCGGCTACCGGCTTGGTCACGGCGGTAGGTCGGGTGGCCGGGGCGGGGTCTTCCGACGACAGCAACCCGTACGCGCCGGTGTAGGTCGGCTGGCCCACGAGTTCTGCTATATCGGGGAGGTGAATTGTCGCCACCTGTCCCTCGGGCGCCGAGCGGCCCGCAATGGTCGGCTCGCTGGCTTTGAGGCGAACGACGAGCGTCACGCTGCCCCCGGGTGCCTCTGGCACCACGTCCGGGGCGTCCTGCTGATTGCCTGCGGGGAGCCAGCCGCGGTCAACGATGAACACCGTGCCGTCGTCCAACCGGAACGGAACGAGAACCTCGAAGCCGGGCCTGCCATCGAGGGGCCGTCCACGGGCCAGCAGCTGCTCATCGAGCAGGTAGCGCCCCGACAGGGTCACGGGCATCCATTTGTCATCGCTGTTGAAGGAGTCGAGCGACGGCAACACGTCGCGCACCGGCCGCGGGGTGCTATCCCAGTTGACTTCGACGTGCTCGATCTCGGCCCGTGCTTCGTCACGGCGAGCCAACTGCCACAGTGACAGGCACGTGCACGCGATCGCGAAGGCGATCACCATGCCAAGGTAGCCGAGCCAGCGGCGGCTGAAGGCAAACTTCCATCCGGTACTCACGAGATAACGACTCGATCTACGGTCTCACCCAGCGGTGTCACCACGACGGGAAAATCGCGGGAAGCCAGATAGTCGTGGAGGTAGTCGACATGCTCGACACACGCGAGCCAAATCTTGACCCGATCCTCACCATGAATTCGGGGATTTCGCCAGTTGACCGTGTGGGCGGCGTCTGCGGAACACCCTGCACGCGAGCACTGGGAACTTTCCGGGCCGACGGCTCCGATCACTCGTCGGCTCCCGTCGTTTCCCGACGGTTTACCAGCACGATCGCGCCGGGGCGAAGCACCGTCATGCCCTGTTTTTGCACCTGATTGGCCGCGACGACTGCCACGTACGGCAGCAGAATCGCGCCCGTGATGGGCAGCAGAAGCCACCAGCCATGCACGAAAAAGCACAGGATCACGCAGATGACTCGTATGCCCATGGTGATCGCATATCGTGCCATACGCCGATTGCGCTCCTCGTCCGGGGACTCGGGAAGAGAGGTAATCGACTGCGGCTGGTTCATGCGCTCACACGGCTTAGAGGAGGGGACTGGATGCTCCGTCACTCCAGCCTACGTCGCCCGACGCTGACTATAGGCTGGTGCCCATGACAACGCCAAGGACCGTACTCATCACCGGCGGAAATCGTGGCATCGGCCGTGCGATCGCTGAAGAATTTGTGGCCCAGGGCCATCGCGTTGCTGTCACCGCACGCTCCGGCGAGGGCCCCGTCGGCAGCCTCACGGTCATTGCCGACGTGACGGATGCCGCGAGCATCGATGCGGCGTTCACCGAGGTCGAGGCGGCGCTCGGTCCCGTGGAGGTCGTCGTGGCAAACGCGGGGATTACCCGTGACACGCTGCTATTGCGCATGAGCGACGAAGACTTCACCGACGTCATTGACACGAACCTCAGTGGCGCGTTCCGGGTCGTCAAGCGCGCGTCCAAGGGAATGCTTAAGGCGCGGTTCGGCCGGGTCATTCTGGTGTCGAGCGTGGTTGGCCTCCTGGGCTCGGCAGGGCAAATCAACTACTCGGCCTCCAAAAGTGGACTCATCGGGATTGCCCGTTCGCTGACGCGTGAGTTGGGCAGCCGAGGAATCACTGCCAACGTCGTTGCCCCCGGGTTCATCGAGACCGACATGACCGCGCAACTTCCTGCCGAGCAGCAAGAGGCGTACCTCAAGCAGATTCCCGCCGGACGCTTCGCGAGCCCGGCCGAGGTCGCCAAGGCGATCGCGTGGCTGGCTAGCGACGACGCGGGATACATCTCGGGAGCCGTCATCCCCGTCGACGGCGGCCTGGGGATGGGTCACTGACGACGAGTCTCGGGACTAGCGGGCTGACCGCAGCCGTAGCATCCGGTCACTCGGCCTATCGTCCCGACATCGATGGGCTGCGCGCGCTAGCGATCGGGCTCGTGTTGCTTTACCACGCCTTCCCGGGGTACGTGCATGCCGGCTTTATCGGCGTCGATGTCTTCTTCGTCATCTCGGGCTACCTGATCACGGGAATCCTGCTCGACCGACGCGCGCGAGGGACGACCACGGCCCGGTACTTCCTCGACTTCTATCAGCGGCGAGCGAAGCGCATCTTCCCGGCGCTCATCGTCGTGTTGGTGGCGTGCGCGGTGTACGGCTGGTTTCGGTTGTTCCCGTCGGACTTTGAGAGCCTGACGAAGTACATCGCGGGCGGTGCCGCCTTCGTCGAGAACTTCGTACTCTGGGGCGAGGCCGGCTACTTCGATCAGGCCACCGAACTGAAGCCCTTAATGCACCTGTGGTCGCTCGCGATCGAGGAACAGTTCTACATCGTGTGGCCGATGCTCATCCTGTTCATTGGGCGGATGTGGCGTGGCCGGTTCTTTCCCGCGGTATTCGTCGTTCTGATTGCAGCCTCTCTGATCTACAGCATCGTGATCACACCGATCGACCCGACCGCCGCGTACTACTCGCCCCTGTCGCGTGGATGGGAACTTGCCGTCGGTGGTCTGCTTGCCAGTCTGCACGCCCGCGGAATCTCCGCGAAGCCATCGGTCGCGGGAGGCGTCATTTCGGCGGTGGCGCTGGCGATCATTCCGATCGGCGCGCTCTTTCTCATCGATAAAAACCAGTTTCCCGGGTGGCAGGCCCTACTGCCGGTGTTGGCGACGGCCGCAATCATCTGGTTTGGCGCCGCAACGTGGGTCGACAGGCGGATCCTGGGCACTCGTCCCGTCGTGTACATCGGACTCATCAGTTTTCCGCTGTACCTGTGGCACTGGGTCTTGCTGTCGTTCCTGCGTATAGAAGACCCGGCGCCGTCGGGAATCCTTTTGCTTGGGGCACTCTTCGTCAGTGTCGTGCTCGCGGCGGCCACCTACCATTTGGTCGAGAAGCCGCTCAAAGGACGCAACCTGCGAACAGTCAGCGCGGTCGCGCTTGCGGTGATGGTGCTGATATTCGCCTTCGCCCTCACCGCGCACCAAATGAAGTGGTCTGGGGTGCAGCTGACCGAGACGCAGAAAGCCCTCTCGGTCGCGTACGACCCGCGGCCCGACTACCGCTTCGAATCCTGCTTCCTCGACTCGGTGACGCAAAGTTCGGTGGACTTCGCCCCCAAGTGCGAAGACTCGGGCTCGGGTGACCCAAGTCTTCTCCTGTGGGGCGACAGCCTGACGGCGCAGCTGTATCCCGGTCTGGCGGCGAACGACTCACTCGCATACGCAGTGACTCAACGAACGGCGACCTCCTGCCCGCCATCGGTGGATGACGAGTACAGTGATCGCGGCAACTGCGACGAGATCAACTCGGCCACTCGTGACTGGATCGAACAGAATCACCCGCAGGCGGTCATCCTCGACGGCCGCTGGTCAGAAGATGCAGCCGCGCGCGAGGCACAGATCACCGGGGTAATCGAGTTTTTGCGCACCAACCAAGTGGAAAACATCGTGATCGTGGGGCCCGCTCCCGACTGGGCGCCCGACCTGCGCGGGATCCTGATTCGTGAGCGATTCCAGAGCGACGTGCTCCCCGAACGCATGACGCCCCCCGCTGAAACCTGGCCGGGCACACAGGCCCGCGACGCCGACCTCTCGAGAATCGCGGGATCGCTTGGCGTGCAGTACGTTTCGCTCACAGACGCGCTGTGCGACGGTGACCAATGCCTCATTCGGGTCTCCAACGACATTCCCGACGGGCTTGTCGCCAGTGACCATGATCACCTGACAGCGCAGGCGTCGATCTTCGTGCTGCGAAACTTCGAGCTAGCCGCGCAGGCCCAATAGCGGCAGCACCTGGCTCAGATCGCGCACGTCGATTAAGACACCCGCGAGATCGCGAACGGGCGCCTTCGCGTCGAAACCGACCGCGAGACCCGCGATCGCCATCATGGGCAGATCGTTTGCTCCGTCGCCGATGGCAACCGTCTGGCTCAACGGAACCCCGAGTTCTGTGGCCCACTCCCGAAGGGTGCTGGCCTTAGCTTCAGCATCGATGATGGGGCCGGTCAGCGCGCCGGTGAGGATGCCATCGAACACCTCGAGGCGGTTCGCGCGCCAATAGTCCAGGCCGAGGTTTTGCGCGATGGGATCAAGCACCTCGTGAAATCCGCCGGAGACGACACCAACCTTGCCGCCGGCTGCCCGCACGGCCGCGATCATGTCGGGAACGCCGGCCGTGACGGTGATCAGTGGTGCGACCACCTCGAACACCGAGTCGGCAAGACCGCGAAGCGTGTCAACGCGCGCGCGCAAACTCTCTTCGAAGTCGATCTCGCCGTTCATCGCCTTGAGGGTGATCTGTTCCACCTGCGCGAGCGAACCCGCCTGATCGGCCAACAGCTCAATTACTTCGTTCTCGATCAACGTCGAGTCGACGTCGAGCAGCACAAGGAAGCGGGTCACTTCTGTGGTCTCCTGCGGTGATCAGTTGACGACGACGCCCTTACCCACGACGGTGATGCCCGTCTCGGTGACCGTGAAGCCGCGTGCTCGATCGGCCTCGTGATCGATGCCGACGGACGCGCCCTCGGTGATGACGACATCCTTGTCGAGAATAGCGCGTCGCACCCGCGTGTTCGGTCCGATGTGAGCGCGTTCGAAAACCACGGCATCTACTACGGATGCGGCCGAATCGACGGTTGCCCACGGTCCGATCACACTGCGTTCAATGTGGGCACCCGAGATCACGCAGCCGAGCGACACGATCGAATCAATCGTCGTACCGAGGTTGCCCTTGGCGTCACGCACGAACTTGGCGGGCGGCGAGTTGAGCTGCTGGCTAAAGATCGGCCACTCGCGGTTGTAGAGGTTGAAGATCGGCAATGCCGAGATCAGGTCTTGGTGGGCATCAAAGAATGACTCGATGGTTCCCACATCGCGCCAGTAGAAGCGGTCGCGATCGGTGGATCCGGGAACCTCATTACGGTTGAGGTCGTACACGCCGGCGAGGCCGCGGGAGACGAAGTCGGGAACGATATCTCCACCCATGTCGTGGTTGGAATCACTGCGTTCACCATCGCGCTGCACGGCATCCATCAGCACGTCGGCGTCGAAGATGTAGTTGCCCATCGACGCAAGAACTTCGTGGGGGGAGTCGGCGAGACCCACTGCCTTTTGCGGCTTCTCGTGAAAAGCGGCGATCTTGCCGGGGTCGTTGCTGTCGACCTCGATTACGCCGAACTGGTCAGCGAGGGAGATGGGCTGACGAATTGCGGCGACAGTTACACCGAGCCCGGACGCGATGTGCGCCTCAACCATCTGGCTGAAATCCATGCGGTAGACGTGGTCTGCTCCGACGACGATGACGATATCGGGCTTCTCGTCGCGCAGCAGGTTGAGGCTCTGCAGAATGGCGTCCGCCGACCCGCTAAACCACCGCTTGCCGAGGCGCTGTTGCGCGGGCACCGATGCAACATAGGCGTTCAGCATTCCCGACAGACGCCAGGTCTGCGATACGTGACGGTCGAGGCTGTGGGACTTGTATTGCGTGAGCACGACGATCTGCCGAAGGCCCGAATTGATGAGATTGCTGAGGGCGAAATCGATGAGACGGTATCCGCCCCCGAACGGCACGGCGGGCTTGGCGCGGTCGGCCGTGAGCGGCATTAGCCGCTTACCTTCGCCACCAGCGAGGACAATGCCGAAGATCTTGTGAGCCATAGTCCAACAGTAGAGGTGCGAAGCCGTCTCCCGGCGGTCGGTGCGTTAGCGTCGTACCCATGCGAGTAGACCTGATCAGCCGTGAGTATCCACCGGAGGTATACGGCGGCGCCGGCGTGCACGTGGCGGAGCTGGTTCGAGCGCTGCGCTCTGACATCGACGTGGTGGTTCGGTGCTTCGGGATGCCACGATCCGAGCCCGACGTCTACTCCTACCTGGTGCCTCCGGAACTGACCGGCGCGAACCCGTCACTGGCCACGCTCGGCGTCGACCTGCAGATCGCGCAGCACGTTGCTGGTGCCGATCTCGTGCACTCCCACACCTGGTACGCGAACGCGGCCGGGCACCTCGCCTCCCTGCTGCACGGCATCCCGCACGTCGTTACGGCCCACAGTCTCGAGCCTTTGAGACCATGGAAGGCCGAACAACTCGGTGGCGGGTACCGCGTCTCGAGCTGGATAGAAAGTACGGCTTTCACGGGTGCTGCCGCGATCATCGCGGTGAGCGATGGCATGCGCCGCGATATTCTGCGCTCCTACCCCTGGCTGGACGAGCAGAAAGTCGCCGTCGTGCACAACGGCATCGACCTCGAGCGCTGGGCGCCGGTGGACGATAAAATCCTGGTGCGTGAACTGGGTATCGACCCCGACCGGCCCTCTGTAGTATTCGTGGGTCGCATTACCCGGCAAAAAGGTCTGCCCTACCTGTTGCGTGCTGCCGCACTACTTCCGCCCGATGTGCAACTCGTGCTGTGCGCCGGCGCACCCGACACACCCGAGATCCTTGCCGAGGTTCAGGCAGGGGTGCAGGAGCTGCAGGCGCAGCGATCGGGCGTCGTGTGGCTCGACCGGCAGCTGAGTCAGCACGAACTCTCCGCCGTTCTCACCCAGGCGACCACCTTCGTGTGCCCGTCAATTTACGAACCGCTCGGAATCGTCAACCTCGAGGCGATGGCCTGCTCGGCACCGGTCGTCGGCACGGCAACAGGGGGAATCCCCGAAGTCATTGAGGATGGCGTGACCGGACGGCTGGTTCCCATCGAGCAGTTGCAGGACGGAACGGGTACCCCGATAGATCCCGACAAGTTTGTCGCCGATCTCGCACGAATTCTCACCGAAGTCGTGAGCAACCCGGAAGAAGCCAAACTAATGGGGGCGGCCGGTCGAATCCGGGCCGAAAAAGACTTCAGTTGGACGACGATCGCGCGTCGTACGACCGAGATCTACTCGAGCCTCATTTAGGCTGAAGTCATCATGGCAAGCGTGCTGAAACTCTCCAACGTCTCGGTCGTACGCGACGGCAACGAAATCCTCAAGGCGATCGACTGGGAGGTGGACGGTTCGCAGCGCTGGGTGATCCTTGGGCCGAACGGCGCCGGAAAGACGACGTTGTTGCAACTTGCCGCCGCGCAGATTCATCCCTCGTCTGGCAGCGTGCAGATTCTCGACGATGTGATGGGCAAAGCGGATGTCTTTGAGCTGCGCCCGCGCATCGGATTCGCTTCCACCGCTCTAGCCCGCCGTGTGCCCCGTGAAGAGCGTGTGATCGACGTCGTGCTCACGGCCGCGTACTCGGTGACCGGACGCTGGAACGAGAACTACGACGACGTCGACGCGCGTCGTGCCCAGCGGGTGTTGGCGGAGTGGAAACTCGACCATCTGCAGGATCGCCGTTTTGGCGACCTCAGCGATGGTGAGCAGAAGCGCGTGCAGATTGCCCGCTCGGTGATGACTGACCCCGAACTCCTCCTGTTGGATGAGCCGGCCGCAAGCCTCGACCTGGGGTCGCGCGAGGAACTGTTGCAGCTGCTCGGCGGCTACGCCAGCGGCGACACTGCTCCGGCCATCGTGATGGTCACGCACCACGTTGAGGAGATTCCGCCGGGATTCACTCACGCGCTGCTGCTGGTCAAGGGTCAGGTTCAGTCCGCTGGGGCAATCGACGAGGTCATCACGGCTGAGAATCTGAGCGACGCGTTCGATCTCACCCTGGCCGTCACGAGCGAAGGCGGACGGTTCACCGCTCGCGCCGCATGATCTGATAGAGTCGATAGCCGGTCTAGCCTCGTTTGCAGCGCCGACCACCCAATCTTTTTTCCGAAGGAATCCCTCATGAAGACCGACATTCACCCCACCTACGCGCCTATCGTGTTCCGCGACCTCGCTTCGGGTGCAACCTTCCTTACGCGTTCCACCGTGTCGAGTGACAAGACGATCGAGTGGGAAGACGGCAACACCTATCCCGTCATCGACGTCGAGATCTCGTCTGAGTCGCACCCGTTCTACACCGGCAAGCAGCGCATCATGGACTCTGCGGGTCGCGTCGAGAAGTTCAACTCGCGCTACGCAAGCTTCGGCACCAAGGCCGAGACCAAGTAACCACAGCTTTCACAAGAACGGCGGCCCTCGGGCCGCCGTTCTTCGTTAAGCCAAGCGGTCAGAACAGCGCGGAACGGCGTGCAGCCCAGAGCGGCAACACCGTGTCGCGAGTGAGCGGCGCGAGTTCGATACCGGCATCCTCAACCGTGTCGAGCCAGAAGAGCTCTTCGATTTCACCGGATACCTGCAAGACCTGATCGGTAGTGATGGCGAACACTTCGGCACGAATGACCGTGTTCGGTTCGTTTGCCGCCTCCGCACGAAAGCTACCCAGAAACTCGGTTGAATCCGGGTCGAGCTCGAGACCAACCTCTTCGCGCAGCTCTCGAGTCAGGGCATCCAGCGCACTTTCACCGCGCTCTATCTTGCCGCCGGCCTGCATGAAGGCTGTGGTGCCGCGCTTGCGAACCAGGAGTGTGCGGCCCTCGCGGTCGGTAACAATACCGGCGGCGACCCGGATCACATTGTGCCGCTGCGGTGGCGGAGCGGAAGTGTAGGCGCTGGAGACGGGCATCGCGGGTTCAACATCAATGAGCGTGTGAACGTCTGCCAGTGTTTCAACCTCGACCAGTGTTTCAACCTCGACCAGTGTTCGGATCTCGAGCACTTCGAGCACACCCGGAACCGACGCTGAGCCTTCGATGGCCAGGGTTCCGGTCTCGAAATCGAGGTACGGTACCGAGTCGCTGGGGCGCGGTTCGAGAGGGGGCAAAGGCTGCGTGTCGACGATGCTCGAGGGGAACTCGGCTGCGCGCATTGGCCATTCGAGGTTCGCTTCGAACGACTCGTCGCCCTTTACCCGTCGAACGTAGTCGGCGAAACTTGTTGCCTGCTCCGCGTACCAGGCGACCTGGGCGTCGTGAAGCTGCGCGAGGGGAACACCGAGCTCATCGGGATAGGCGCCTGCGAGCGCCTGCGCCACCCTGCCTGCGGCAATCGCGTCCGAGCCCGCGTCGTGGGCGTCGTCGAGCGTGACGCCATACAGGGCGGAGGTAACCTCCAGGGTTCGCTTTCCCTTGCGGTACCGATCGAGCGCCTTGTCGATCACGAGGGGGTCGATCACTGGCGTGGGGGAGCGCACCGGTTCGATTCTGTGACGGCGGCATTCTCGGTCGAGCAGAGTGAGGTCGTAGGGCGCGTTGTACACCACCAGTGGCATCCCGAGACCGAAGACGAGACGCAACGACTGGGCGATCTCGGCTACAACCACTCCTGCGGGACGACCAAGGGCGCGGGCGCGCTCGGTCGTGATTCCGTGAATCGCGGCGGCACCGTCGGGAATCTCAATTTCGGGGTCAGCGAGCCAATCCCAACGATCCACGACACCGCCCTCGTCATCGAGGATTGCGATGCAGGCCGAGACGATCCGACTTGTATCCGTATCGACCCCTGTTGTCTCGAGGTCGAAGACCGCGATCCGGCCCCAGCTGTTCATTCCCTCAGGCTAGGGCTGCCCTACGACAGCGGCGCGCAGACTCGCTGTTATGTGCGACCGCCGGCGAAATGCGCGTCGCCGAGGTGAAGCCAGTAGAAACTCTGCGTTCCGAGAGTAAGGGTGAGCTTTCCGTCGTCGCCGATGTTCGGAAACGATCCGCCGCCGAACAGGTCGAAGGTGGTCGCCCCCTCGTATCCTTCGACCTGGATCTCTGCAGAAACCGGGTTGTGCGCGAAGCTGAACACACAGAGCACCGACTCGGGCGAGTCGCCGAACTGGGTTTTTGCACCCTTGTACTCACGTACAAAGGCCAGCACCGACTCGTGGCTGGTCTGCAGCACACGCAGTGAGCCCAGGCCAAATGTCGGGTGTCCCTTTCGCACGTGGATGACATTGCGAATCCAGTGCAGAAGCGACCGCGACTGGGCGAGCTGCGATTCCACGTTGATGAGGTTGTAGTTGTACACCAGCGACTGCACGACGGGTAGGAAAAGCTTGCCCGGATCGGCCGTCGAAAAGCCAGCGTTGCGATCCGGGGTCCACTGCATCGGGGTGCGTGAAGCGTCACGGTCGGGAAGCCAGATGTTGTCGCCCATACCAATTTCGTCGCCATAGTACAGAAACGGGCTGCCCTGCAGCGCGAACAGCAGTGCGTGAGCGAGTTCCAGCTCGGCACGGGAGTTATCCAACAAGGGCGCCAGACGGCGACGGATGCCCACATTGGAGCGCATCCGTGGGTCGTAGGCATACCAGCCGTACATGGCCTGTCGGTACTCCTCGCTGACCATTTCCAGCGTGAGCTCGTCGTGGTTGCGCAAGAAGACGCCCCACGCGGCGCCCTGCGGCACCTCGGTGGTCTCGGCGAGAACTCGCACCAGCTCGCCGGCGTGCTGTGAACGAAGCGAGTAGAAAATCCGCGGCATCACCGGGAAGTCGAAGGCCATGTGGCACTCCGGCTCCTCGTCGGTGCCGAAGAATGCGACCACTTCCTGTGGCCACTGGTTCGCTTCGGCGATCAGCACGCGACCGGGGTAGGTCTGGTCGACCATCGCGCGGATCTCTTTGATGAAGTCGTGCGTGCGAGGTTCGCCTTCGCCGTTTCCTTCTTCCGACTCGAACAGGTAGGGAATGGCGTCGAGCCGAATCCCGTCGACGCCCATGTCCATCCAGTACTTGACAATGTCGATGGTTGCCTGTCGCACGGCGGGGTTCTCAAAGTTGAGGTCGGGCTGGTGCGAGAAGAACCTGTGGAAGAAGAACTGGCGACGCACTGGGTCGAATGTCCAGTTGGAGTCTTCGGTGTCAACAAAGATGATTCGGATGTTGGGGTACTTGTCGTCTGTGTCGCTCCAGACGTAGAAGTCCCCGTACGGACCCTCGGGATCTTCACGCGACTGCTGGAACCAGTCGTGCTGGTCCGAGGTGTGATTGAGCGGGTAGTCGATAACGATGCGCATATTGCGCTCGTGCGCCTTCGTGACCAGCTCTTTGAACTCGTCGAGCGTGCCGAACTCGGGCAGCACCGTTGTGAAGTCGGCGACATCGTAGCCACCGTCACGCAGCGGTGAATTGTAGAACGGGGGTATCCACAGCGCATCAACGCCCAGCCACTGCAGGTAGTCCAGCTTCGAGATCAGTCCAGCGATGTCCCCAGAGCCGTCGCCATTGCTGTCGTAAAACGAACGAACCATGACCTCGTAAAACACCGCGCGTCGGTACCACTGCGGGTCGAGGGCAAGACCGGGCAGCTGAATGGGTGCGGTGAAGGTCACTGCGCTCCTCTGGATAGGCAACCGTTCGAGTCTAGAACGCCAATGCAAGCGCTTGTCCAGTCTGGGCTGCCTAGAATCGTGAGCGTGACAGTTCACTCCCCGTACGCAGCGTTGTTGGCAGTGATCCCGGTGCGGGATGCCACCACCGAGGTACTCGGCAGCCAGACGCGCTATTGGGACTACGGGCCGCCCGACAGCACCACGACGCTGATCGTCGTGCACGGCTACCGCGGCGACCACCACGGCCTGGAGCCCGTGGTGGCCCATCTTGAGGGCATCCGCATCATCAGCCCTGACCTTCCCGGATTCGGTCAGTCGACACCACTGGTGGGTCATTCGCACGACATCGCCGGGTATTCGGCGTGGCTCGTCGCGTTTGTTGAGCGCCTGGGCCTCACCGGCACTGCCGTAATCCTCGGCCACTCGTTCGGCTCGATCGTGGCCTCGGCGGCGGTGGCGGGCGGACTCGCGACACCCCGGCTCATCCTCGTGAATCCGATAGCCGCACCGGCACTCGAGGGGCCTAACGGTTTGATGAGCCGCGTCACCCTGGGTTTCTACCGGGTGGGCCGCGCACTGCCCGAGAAGCTCGGCAAGGCACTGCTTAGCAACTGGGTCGTGGTGCGTTTCATCAGTGTGTTCATGATGAAGACGAAGGATCCGGTGCTGCGCAGGTTCATCAATGACCAGCACCACACCTACTTCAGCAGCTATGCCAACCGCGACACCGTAGTCGAGGGTTTCGAGGCATCCATCACCGCCGATGTCAGCATGTTCGCGTCGAAGATCACCGTTCCGACGTTGCTAATTGGCGCGGACATAGACCCCATCACCACTGTCGCGGCACAGAAAGCTCTCGAGACGCTGTTGCCGGATGCCCGGCTCGTCATTCTCTCGGGGGTGGGGCACCTCGTGCACTACGAGCGTCCGCGTGAGGCTGCGGAGCAGATCGTGGAGTTTCTCGGCGCCGGGAGGGTCGCTTCGTGAAGATCATCGTCGACGCCCGCTACACCCGGTTAGGACGGCACGATGGCATCAGCCGCTACGGCGCGCGCCTTGCCGAAGAGTTGGGCAAGTTGCATCCGGTCACCATGCTCATCTCCGATGAACGCCAGCTCGAGATGCTGCCCGACCTGGAATGGGTGATGGCAACCGACCCGACGTCGGCGAAAGAACCGTGGATCTCGAAGATCGTCAACCGGGAAAAGCCCGATGTGGTCTTTACCCCCATGCAGACGATGGGGCCGGGCGGTCGCAACTACGCCCTCGTCACTACGGTGCACGACCTCATCTATTACACGCACCGCACCCCGCCGCGGGACCTCAATTGGGCACTGCGGCTGCTGTGGCGTGGGTACCACCTGTCGTGGGCATTCCAGCGGTCGTTGCTGGGCCGCGCCGACGCGCATCTCGTTGATTCCGAGACGACTCGCGCGCTGATGCAGAAGCACCGCTTGACGACGAACCCGATGCATGTCGTGTTGCTGGGCACCGAGCATCCCGCGAAGAAACCCCAGCGCACCGCCGCGGCGACGAAGAATCTGGTGTACATGGGTTCTTTCATGCCATACAAGAACGTCGACCTGCTGGTGCGGTCGATGAAGGACCTGCCCGGGTACACGCTTCAGCTGATGAGCCGGGTGTCTGACGAAGATCGCACGCGCCTGACGGCCTTGGCCCCCGCGGGCAGCCTTGAGTTCCTGGGCGGCGCGAGCGACGAGCAGTATGAGGCCGCGCTGAACGCAGCGACCGCACTGGTTTCCGCCTCCCGGGACGAGGGTTTCGGCCTGCCGCCCGTCGAAGCGATGGCGCTCGGAACGCCCGTGCTGCTCAGCGACATCCCGATCTTCCGCGAAATCGGGGGGGACCCGGCGGGCTATTTCGACCCCGATTCCACCGCGTCGTTCGTTGGCGCGGTGCGCGAGCTGGAAGACCCCGTCGAGTGGAAGCGTCGATCGGCGGCATCCGTGGATTGGGCGCAGCGATACAACTGGCCGGATGCCGCAGCCCAGCTATTTCAGGTGCTCACCGACACGGTCGAGAAGCGACGCACTCGCACGCGATGACCCCGGCAGCGCCTTCACGAAGGGTTCAACGGCCATTACAAGCTCTCTCGTGCTTCGATCGGGTTTTGCTCGTCCAGGTCGTCCGGGGCTACTTCCAACGACTCGTCTTCGAGCGGGTCGTCGAAGGCGATCAATTCCAATGTTCCGTCTTCGTGGCGGAAGCTGTGCACGGACCCATTCGAGATGCGCCCGTGGGAATGAGCGGGGTCCACCGCGCTGAGCACGGATCGGATCACGCCGCCGTGGCTTACGACGATGATCGACTGATCGGGATGCCCATTGGCGATCGCCATCAGCGCGGGAAGCACCCGCTCGAGCACCTCGGCGCGTGTCTCACGGCCGGGCACGGGCGTGTCTCCAGGAAAGCGGCGGTCGAGTTCGTGGTCTTCGAGGCCCTCTGCTTCGCCGTAACGACGCTCGACCAGCGCACCCACCGTGGCGGGCGCGGGCAGTCCGTTCTCTTCGGCAATGATGCTGGCCGTCTCGAGCGCGCGCGACAACGGGCTCGAGATCACGGCATCCCACCGCCGTGTCGCCAGAAGGCGTCCCGTCTCGCGAGCCTGACCCCTGCCGGTGTCGTTGAGCGGGATGTCGGTGCTGCCCTGAATGCGTCGCTCGAGGTTCCAGTCGGTCTCACCGTGGCGGACGAGGTAGAGCAGCACGCGTTCCTTTCGAGGGAACGTGGCGTTACGGCCGCAGTCGCCCCAGCAGGGCGACCAGAGTCTCGGATGTTCCCGCATCGATCTTAACGGTCGCTTTGCCATCGCCCTTGGTGATCCCGCGGTTGATGATCACGATGGGCAAACGCCTGCGACTCGCCTGGTCGAGCAGACGGATTCCCGAGTTCACGACAAGGGATGACCCGGCTATGAGTAACGCATCGGCTTGCTGCATCAGCGCGGTGGCCTCGCCGAACTTTTGCTTGGGTACGAACTCACCAAAGAACACGACGTCGGGTTTGAGCACTCCACCACAGACGGTGCACGCGGGAATCTGGAAGGCGTCGATATTGTTCACCTGCACGTCGCCGTCGGGGGAGAGTTCGACGGCTTCGGGTGTATCGAGCCAGGGATTTGCGCCAGCGATCTGCTGCGCGATTCCCTCACGGGCGTAGTACTGGCCGCAAGCGAGGCAGCGAACGCCATCCATGTTCCCGTGAAGGTCAACCACTCGTTGCGAACCCGCCCGCACGTGTAGGCCATCGACGTTCTGCGTAATGATGCCATCCACAATGCCCTCAGACTCGAGGTCGACCAGCGCCCGGTGACCATCATTGGGGGCCGCGGCGCTGAATCGCTTCCAGCCCAAGTGGCTTCCAGCCCAGTACCGCTTGCGATAGTCGAGGTCGGTGAGAAATTGTTGGAACGTCATGGGCGTTCGGGCCGGGGCGCCCTCACCGCGATAGTCAGGGATGCCCGAGTCGGTGCTCACGCCCGCCCCCGTCAGTACAGCAACGGTGCGCCCATGCAACGCCGTCACCGCGGCGTCAAGGCTCGGCGAATTCACGGCAGCCATAACCGGTGCTGATGACATCGCGATCCCTTCGGCGAACACTCACCAGACTAAACACCGGAGTTTTCCGATATGTTTCCGATTGCTGTCAAAGGGGGTATTCGTGCAGGTCGTACGCATCGACGATCTCAGCGATCCGCGACTCGCCGACTACTCCAACCTCACCGATGTCGCCCTGCGCCGACTCAGCGAGCCGGCCGGCGGTCTGTACATCGCAGAGAGCTCCAAAGTCATCGCGCGAGCGATCGCGGCCGGTCACACGCCGCGCTCGGTGTTGGTTCAGCAGCAGTGGCTCGACGACCTGTCGCCGATAGTCGGGGGATTCGACGTGCCCGTGTTTGTGGCATCCGCGCCCGTTCTCGAAACTCTGACCGGCTACAACCTGCATCGAGGCGCGCTGGCAGCGATGCATCGGCCCGATCTTCGGCCGGTCGGCGAGGTGATTCGGGATGCCCGGCGGGTCGTCGTGCTCGAAGACATCGTCGATCACACCAATGTGGGCGCAATCTTCCGTTCCGTCGCAGGGCTGGGAGCCGACGCCGTTCTCATCACCCCACGCTGCGCCGACCCGCTGTACCGTCGCAGCGTGCGCGTGAGCATGGGGACTGTGCTGCAGGTGCCCTGGACGCGACTGGATGAGTGGCCAATGGGCGCACAGCAGCTGCATGATGCGGGCTTCCACGTTGCCGCATTGGCGTTGTCTGATCGCGCGGTAAGTCTGGATGAGTTCGCGTCGAATGCTCCAGAGAAAGTCGCGCTGGTGCTCGGCACCGAGGGTGACGGGCTAAGTTCGACAGCACTGCGACTGGCCGACACCGTCGTTACCATACCGATGATGCATGGCGTCGACTCGCTGAATGTGGCATCCGCCAGCGCCGTCGCACTTTACGCGCTTCGGGTCAGGTAAGGGCGTCGCTGCACACCGCCACGGCATCCCAGCTGTCTTTGGCGGGATAGGCGTGGATCGCTGGCTTCGGTTGTAGGCTCTCGGTACCCCAACGACGGAGGTCACTATGGCAGGCACACCCGCTGGTACGACGGTTGCACCCGGGACCGGGGGGAAGGGACTGGCAGCCGGAACACTGGGTCTCTTTGGGTCGACGGTGATCGGCCTCGCCTCGACCGCTCCGGTGTACTCCCTTGCCGCCACCCTCGGTTTTGTCGTGCTCGCGGTCGGCGCGCAGGCACCCATCGCATTCATCATCGCGTTCATCCCCATGCTTCTCATCGCTTTCGCGTATCGCGAGCTCAACCGCGCCGTACCAGACTGCGGAACGACATTCACCTGGGCCACGAAGGCTTTCGGTCCGCGGGTGGGCTGGATGGGCGGCTGGGGAATCGCTGTCGCGGGAATGGTCGTGCTCGCCAACCTCGCCCAGATTGGTGGCAAATATTTCTGGCTGCTGATCAACCAGGACATTGCCGAGAACACCGCTATTGTCACAGCGACCGGAGTCGTCTTCATCGCCCTGATGACCTTCATCAGCTACCGCGGGACAGAGATCGGTGAGCGGTTGCAGAACGTGCTGCTGGGCATCCAGTTTCTCGCGCTCATCGTCTTTGTCATCGCCGCCGTTGTGGCCATCGCGACCGGCACGGCGCCAGCTGGGGCGACCGCACCGGACTGGTCGTGGTTCAACCCGTTTGCCTTTGAGTCGACGTCGGGCTTTGTCGAGGCGATCTTGCTTGCCCTGTTCATCTACTGGGGCTGGGATACCTGCCTTGCGCTTAACGAAGAGACGAAGGATCCTGAGCGCACCCCCGGGCGTGCCGCGATCCTGTCCACGCTGATACTGCTCGTGACCTATGTGAGCGTAACGGTCGCTGCGATGGCCTACGCGGGGCTCGGCTCGTCAGGCCTGGGGTTGAGCAATGACGGCAACTCAAATGATGTCTTCTTTGCGCTCAAGGACGTGCTCTTTGGGCCGTTTGCCTGGCTCCTGGTGATCGCCGTGCTGGTCTCGGCAGTGTCGTCGACCCAGACCACGATTCTGCCCACGGCGCGGGGCACGCTTGCGATGGCCGCGTACAACGCGCTGCCCAAGCGGTTCGGAACGGTGCATCCCAAATATCACACCCCCGCCTTCTCTACCGTGGTGATGGGAATCGTCTCGACGGCCTTTTACGTTGGCTTGACGATCGTCAGCGAAGATTTTCTCTCCGACACAATTCTGTCTCTCGGCCTCGCGATCGCGTTCTACTACTCAATTACCGGATTCGCCTGCGTGTGGTTCTTCCGGCGCGAGTTGTTTCTCAACGCGCACAACTTCTTTTTCAAGTTTTTGTTCCCGCTGCTCGGTGCGGCGATGCTGAGTGCGGCGTTCATCTTCTCGGCGATCGATATGTTCAACCCCGACTACGGCTACACGGTGCTGTTTGGCGTCGGCGGCGTCTTCGTTATTGGTATCGGGTCGTTGGCCTTGGGGGTGGTACTCATGATCGTGTGGTCGTTCTTCGCCCGCTCCAAGCCGTTCTTCCGGGGCGAAACGCTCAACGAGAACTCCGAGATACTGGTTCCCGATGAGACGGTTCCCACCCGGCGTTCAGTCGATGGGGGATTGGCATAACTTAAGCTGGCCCGATGCCGATGCCGATGCCGATCCCTCGACGCCAGACCTTTCGGCGACGCAGGATCGCCGCTTTCGGCGCTGCGGCCATTCTTTTGGGCGCCGGCTTCTATCTCCCCTTCACGCTGCTCGCGCCGCTCCAGACGGCCGAGCTGACCACCATCAGCCACGATGTGCCAGGCACCTCCCCACCCACGATCGACTTTCCGCCCTACGGGGCGTCGGGCTTCGGCGCGCTCGGTTTCCCCGGTGTACTGGCGGCAGGTGGGTCAACGGATGCCCTGCCGGTCGCCTCGATCAGCAAAGTGGTTACCGCGCTGGTGGTGCTCGAATCCCAACCCCTGGCCCTCGATGAGGCAGGGCCCACCATCACGTTCACGGAGGCTGACGAGGGGTTCTACGCCGAGCAGGTTGCCAACGACGGAATCGTGGAGCCCGCCACGGCGGGGACGAGCATCTCACAACGCAACATGATGGATGCCATGTTGATGGCATCCGCCAATAATTACGCACAGTCGCTCGCCACGTGGGCATTCGGATCGGAGGCGGCGTACGTCGATGCCGCGGCCGGTTGGCTCGCCAGCCACGGCTTCGTGAGCACGGTGATGAACGATGCAACGGGAATGAACCCGGCGAATGTGAGCACCGTGTCCGAGCTGGTCGAGCTGGGCAAGCTCGCTCTCGCCGACCCGATTGTGTCGACCATCGTGGCAACGCTCACCGTCGACATTCCCGGAATCGGGGTCGTTGACAATCGCAATGGGCTGTTGGGTGTGGACGGCGTCGACGGGATCAAGACCGGAACCCTCGATGAGGCGGGGTCGTGCCTGCTGTTCTCCGCCGATTACGCGGTGGGCTCCGAGACCATCACTATCGTCGGCGCGGTGCTCGGTGGCCCGGACCACGACACGATCAACGCCGCTATTCGTGGGATTCTTGCTCAGGCCGAGACCGGGTTTACCGAGGTGACGCTCACAACACCCGACGACGAGTACGCCGCGTATTCGACAACGTGGGGTGACGACGCGGCTGCCGTTCCCGCCGAGCCGCTCAGTGCGGTCAGCTGGGCCGGAACTCCGGTGACCAGCGAGGTGACCTTAGACTCCGTTACGACGGCACCGGCGGGCACAGACATCGGCGATCTCGTCTTCACCGTGGGGGAGCGTCAGTACAGTGTCGACCTGACTCTGGATGCCACAATTGACGACCCTGGCCCGTGGTGGCGGCTCGGGCATCCTGCATTGCTTTTTTAGCGCGCTCGCCGCCCGTGTTCTGGGAGTTCGCCCGGCCTGCACAGACTTTGCAGCGCAGCCCGTTATGCTGGCGGAATCGAGCATCCGCTCATTCCCGTGTGGCTGAGAAGTCATTGTGAAACTCAGAGGTCACGTGACTGCAGCTGCTGCCGAACCCGTTCGCATCGTCAAGACGGGTCCCCGTGGGCTAACCAACCCGATCTCTGAGTTTGCGGCGCTGATGCACACGATCCGCGATGCCGGGTTATTGCGTCGCCGCAGAACTTTCTACTTCATCACCTTCGGTGTTATCACTCTGGCCATGGTCGCCGCGTGGTTTGGTTTCGCACTGCTCGCTAACACGTGGTACCTGCTGCTGATTGCAGCGGCGATGGGCATCCTCTTCACCCAGTACGCCTTCATCACCCACGAACTCGCTCACCGCCAGGTGTTCGAGTCCGGCAAGGTCAATGACTTCGCCGGCCGCATCATGGCCGACCTCGTCGTTGGCATCAGCTACTCGTGGTGGATGAGCAAGCACACCCGTCACCACGCGAACCCTAACACTGTCGATAAAGACCCAGACATCGAGACCGACTTCATCATCTTCCAGAAGGACAAGGCCACCGGTCTCACGGGCATCACCAAGTTCATGGCGCACCGCCAGGGCTACCTGTTCTTCCCGGTGCTCATGCTCGAGGGCATTAACCTGCACCGCCACGCCTTCGTCACCGTGTTCTCCAAGGGCAAGGTCGACAAGCGGGCGCTCGAGATCGTGTTGCTCACCGTGCGTAACGTCGGTTATGTCGCCGTGCTGTTCACGTTCATGCCGCTAGGAATGGCGTTTGCCTTCCTCGGCGTGCAACTGGCGATCTTTGGCCTGTACATGGGGGCGTCGTTCGCACCCAACCACAAGGGCATGCCGATCCTGCCGCGCGATACCAAGGTGGACTTCCTTCGCCGCCAGGTGCTCACGAGCCGCAACATTCGTAGCGGCCACTTCATGAACCACTTCATGGGCGGCCTCAATTACCAGATCGAACACCACCTCTTTCCCAACATGCCTCGGCCGAGCCTTCGTCGCGCGGGCGAGATCGTGCGCGAGTACTGCGCGAGCAAAGGCATCGTCTATACCGAGGTGGGCCTCCTCACGTCGTACGGCATCGTCGTGCACCACCTCAATGAAGTCGGGCTCGGCGTCGGTGGCGATCCGTTCGATTGCCCGGCAGCGGGTCGCAACGGCTACGCCGGACTTGCCGGCTGATCCGTTAGAGCGAGCTTTCTCGAACCGGATTCCTAGAACCCGGGTCGCTTGGGCTCCACGTCGTCTCCGGATGACTGGTGCCGAACGCGACGCAGCACCCAGGGAACCAGGTACTCACGTGCCCACCCGATGTCTTCCCCGCGCGCCTGGCGCCACCGCACAGCGGGAAGCGGTTCGGGCTTGAACGGTTCGAGTTCGTGCTCGACGTTGAGGCAATCAAGCACCATTCGCGCAATGGTGTGGTGACCCGTTGGGGAGAAGTGCAGGCGGTCCGGCGCCCACATTCGAGGATGCTTGAGTTCGCGAAGCGCCCACATGTCGGCAACGACCGCGTCGTGGCGCTGGGCGATTGCCCGCAAGTTCTCGTTGTAGATCGCCACTTTTCCTCGTGCACGCCCCAGCACCGGCGTCGTGCCGATATCCGGACCGTTGAACATCAGAACCGTCGCACCATCGCGGCGCAAGGTCTCGATGAGTGACTCGAAGCGCTGCGAAATCTCGTCCGGGTCGGTGCCGGGTCGGATGATGTCGTTGCCACCGGCCGACACGCTGATCAGGTCGGGCTTCAGAAGCAGGGCAGTCTCGGCCTGCTCGTCGGCGATTTGCCCAAGAAGTCGGCCGCGGATAGCCAGGTTCGCGTAGGCGAAGTCGTCAGTCGATTCACTCAGCACCTCGGCGACGCGATCGGCCCAGCCACGGTGTCCACCGGGACTATGGGGCTCGGGGTCTCCGATGCCCTCGGTGAACGAATCGCCGATTGCGACGTATCTGCTCCACGGGTGCTGCGCTGTCATAGGTAATAGCATCACTCACTTCCTGAGGTCTCGACCACCACTAGCAGAGCCGTGCCGAGTCGCGCAAGGGGTTGTCCCCCTTTAAGGGGTGATGGTTGGGTAGGTGATGGCTTCGAGTCCCGGAGCCGAAATCATTACGGACTGGGAGCATAGTCATGGGAATCATCGGCTGGATCATACTTGGACTGATAGCTGGAGCGATTGCCAAAGCAATTCTTCCGGGCAACCAGGGCGGCGGATGGATCATCACGCTCGTTCTCGGTGTCGTCGGCGCACTGCTGGGTGGCTTCATCGGAAGCCAGATCTTCGGAGTTGGCCTTGAGGGCTTCTTCGACATCACCACCTGGCTTCTCGCCATCGGTGGCGCAATCCTCGTGCTGCTGATCTACGGCCTCGTCACTCGCGGTAGCCGCAGGGCGTAATCCGCACAGAGTGAAGGGCGGCGTGCTTCGGCACGCCGCCCTTTCTCTTGCTCAATCTAGCCTCGCGCTGCCAAGCTTGCTCCGGGTCGAAACGCGGCCCTTTTTGCACACTTTTGGAGTACGTCATGGGCTGGTTCGCTTTTCTCATTCTCGGAATCATCGCGGCAGTAGTTGCCAAGCTCATCCTTCGCCAGAAGGTCGGCTGGTTCCTCACTATCGTGCTTGGCGTCATCGGCGCCCTGCTGGGTGGCTGGATCTCGTCGCTGATCTTCGGCACGAACATCTATGACATCAACGGCTTCTGGTCGATCACGTCGTGGCTCTTCGCGATCGGTGGCGCGGTCGTCGTGCTTCTGGTCTTCGGCCTCATCCGCGGTCGCCGCAAGGCCTAGTCAACTTTGTTCATACGAGGGGCGGATGCTGCGGCATCCGCCCCTTGCTCGCTAACCTCGCGACGTCGGTGCGTACTGCGACAATTGCCGTATGGGCAAGCAGGATGGACGCGACCGACAGGTCACCACCGGCCCCGTCGACGACAGCACCGCCACGATCCTCCACGTCGACATGGACGCGTTCTTTGCCTCAGTCGAACTGCTCGATCATCCCGAGCTGGTCGGCAAGCCCGTCATCGTTGGGCACAACTCGCTGCGCTCGATCGTTACCGCGGCCACCTACGAGGCCCGCAAGTACGGTGTTAACTCGGCACTTCCCATGTCGATCGCGCTGAAGCGCTGCCCGCAGGCCATCGTTCTCGAACCTCACTTTGAGCGCTATCACTACTATTCAGAGATCGTGATGCGGATCTGCGACGAGCTCACTCCGCTGGTGGAGCGCCTGGGTATCGACGAGGCATTCCTCGACGTAGCCGGGGCCCGGTTGGGCATTGGCTCTCCCCTCCTGGTGGGCCAGCTGTTGAGGCGACGGGTGTTCGAAGAAACCGGCCTGGTCTGCTCGGTCGGCGCAGCCGCAACAAAATTCGTGGCGAAGCTTGCGTCCGGACTGTCGAAACCCAACGGGCTGCTTGTCGTTCCGCGCGACGACACTGTCGGCTTTCTCCATCCCTTGCCCATTGCGAAGCTGTGGGGTGTCGGTGGCAAGACAGAAGAATTGCTGAGGGCACGCGGGTACCACACCATCGGGGATCTCGCCTCGGCACCGGTTGAGAACCTGCGCCGAGTGATCGGCGAAGTCGGCGCGCAGCGACTACACGACCTGTCGTGGGGAATCGACCCGCGCATCGTGCACGCGGGGGAGTCGGAGAAGAGCGTCGGGCACGAGCTGACCTTTGAAACGGACATCACTGATCCCGAGGTCATCCGTCGAGAGCTGCTGCGGATGTCGAATATGGTGGCCGTTCGATTGCGCACGGCGGCACTCGTGAGCCGCACCGTGGTGCTCAAGCTCCGGTTCGCAGACTTCACCACCATTACTCGATCGCGCACCATCGCCGAGCCAACAGACCTGGGTCGCCGCATTTTCGAAGAGGTGCGGGCAATCTACGACGGGCTGGGCCAACACGACGCTCACATTCGACTGGTCGGCGTGCGGGCCGAACAACTCATGGCTGCGAGCGAGGTGCAGCAGGGTCTCTGGGACGAGTCGGAGGGTTGGCGTGAAGCAGAAGACGTCATGGATGCCGCAACCGCCCGGTTCGGCCGCGGCGCGGTAAAGCCGGCGCGACTCGTGGGCCACGAGTCACGCGAACGCCCGCGGCTCGGCCAACGCGACTGAGCACCTGTACGGCGCGTTGAGCAGGCTCGCACAACCCTGAAATGGGCCGTGAGTTCTCCACAGCTGCGTGAGTAGCTGTGGCGGTGTCGGTGAGGCACGGTAAAGTTTCGTCAAGTGAACACACCTGCGACTGCCCCCGGAGTAGGCGGTTTCACACCCAACGTCGGCACCTTCGCGGCCGAGCACCTCTCGCCGTCGTATCCCGAGCGCGCCGCCCGTGGAACCGCGGACAAGCTCAGGGCGTGGCAGGCCGAAGCCCTCGACCAGTACTTTGAGAATGAACCACGGGACTTTCTTGCTGCGGCAACCCCCGGCGCCGGAAAGACCACTTTCGCGCTGCGACTTGCGGTCGAACTCATCGCCCGCAGAGTCGTAGATCGCGTAACAGTAGTAGCGCCAACCGACCATCTGAAGCGCCAATGGGCCGATGCTGCTCATCGAGTCGGACTCCGACTCAACCCGGGGTACGCCAACGGTGACGCCTACGGGGGACGACGGTTTCACGGCATGGCAGTCACCTACGCACAGGTTGCTGTGCGGGCATCCCTGCACCGAGAAATCACCGAATCGGGTAAGACACTGGTGATCCTCGACGAGGTGCATCATGGGGGAGACGCGCTGAGCTGGGGCGATGCGATCCGTGAGGCGTTTGAGCCCGCCGTGCGACGACTGTCACTCACGGGAACCCCGTTCCGCAGCGATACGGCGCCGATCCCCTTTGTGATGTACGCCCCCAATGACACAGGCATCCGCACGTCGGTCACGGACTACTCTTACGGCTACGGGCGTGCCCTCGCCGACGGCGTTGTGCGGCCCGTGATCTTCATGGCCTACGCAGGCAAGATGCGGTGGCGTACTCGTATGGGCGACGAGATGGAGGCTCGGCTCGGCGAGGGCGACACCAAAGATGTCACCGCTCAGGCCTGGCGCACCGCGCTCGATCCCCGGGGCGAATGGATGCCAGCGGTGTTGCGTGCCGCCGATACTCGCCTTACCGAGGTTCGGCATCTGATTCCGGATGCCGGCGGCCTGGTGATCGCGACCGACCAGGAATCGGCACGGGCCTATGCCGCCCTCATCCACGAGATCACCGGGGAAAAAGCGACCGTCGTGCTCTCCGATGAAAAAGAATCGTCGCAGCGAATAGAGCAGTTCGCTGCGAACGACTCCCGCTGGATGGTGGCCGTGCGGATGGTGTCTGAGGGTGTCGATGTGCCTCGGCTGGCCGTTGGCGTTTACGCGACATCGGCATCGACGGCGCTGTATTTCGCGCAAGCGGTCGGCCGCTTCGTTCGGGCGCGTAGACGCGGTGAAACTGCATCGATCTTCCTGCCGAGCGTGCCCTCGCTGATGACACTCGCGACACTGCTCGAACTGGAACGCGATCACGCTCTCGATCGCCAGCGGGTTGATGACGAGCTGCTCGACGATGGGCTGCTCGACTCCGAGAATCGCGAAGACCAGGCGAGCGACGCACTCACCGAAGAGTTCACGTGGCAGGCGATCGAGTCTGACGCCAACTTTGATCGCGTGTTGTTCGGAAAAGACGAGTTTGGGTTTGCCGCGGCCGTCGGCAGTGACGAAGAGCTCGACTTCATCGGACTCCCCGGCATCCTCGAGCCGGAACAGGTGAAAGAACTGCTGCAGCAGCGACAGGCGCGTCAGTCGCGACGTGCAGCGCACGCGCCGCTCACACCGGATGAACCAGCACCGCTGTATCGCGATCTGCGCGAGCAGCGCAAACTGCTCAACACCCTGGTAGGGATGCGGGCCAAGGTCTCGGGGGAGCCCCACGGACTGGTGCACGCCGAGCTGCGCCGCATCTGCGGCGGTCCGGCGGTAGCGCAGGCTTCGGTGACTCAGCTGCAGGCGCGCATCGACTTCCTGCGCAAAATCAATCGGGCGTGAAACGGCGGCTCGATCCGCGTCACCCCCGCTCGCCCCCCGCCCCCCGGTAAATAAGAAAACGCCCCGGTATAGGACCGGGGCGTTTCCGTTACTGAGCTATCAAGATCAGAGGGGGCGGATGTTCTCCGCCTGGGGACCCTTCGGTCCCTGTGTGATGTCGAACTCGACCTTCTGGTTCTCGTCGAGCGACTTGTAACCGCTGGTAGCGATTGCCGAGTAGTGGGCGAACACGTCGGGACTTCCATCCTCAGGGGCGATGAAACCAAAGCCCTTTTCCGCGTTGAACCACTTAACGGTGCCTAATGCCATTTAAAACTCCTCCAGGAGCGTTCTACTGGCCCCGACAGTCGAGGCCACATCGGCAGATCTTGCGAAAAACCGACGATGTTGCCAAGGCTATAACAGTAGATGCCTGAGTCCGCCATCTATTTTTGAATTAATCCGCTATGAGACGAAGAGTTACAAAGCGGTTACCGAACTGATTTCATCGAAAATCGCGAGATTTTGTCTGCGGCGCCATCGATAGAACCTCAAAACGGTCTGCGAGAAGGTTGGTCACCCCCTCCGTTGAACGCTCCAGAATGCCTCGCACAATCAGCGCAGGTGACTCGCGAACCACACGCCGATAGCGGTTCCACACCCCCACACTGCAGATCACATTCACCAGTCCTGTTTCATCTTCGATATTGATGAAAGTGATGCCACTGGCCGTCGCTGGCCTTTGCCGGTGGGTCACGACACCACCGATCTCGATGCGCCGGCCGGACTCGGTGGTCGCGAGCCCCTGGGCCGTCACAACGCCCCTGCGGTCGAGCGTCGGTCGCAGGTGCTTCACCGGATGGCTGTCGGTCGACATTCCGGTCGCCCACAGGTCAGACATCAGCTCTTCGACGGGGGACGGCATCGCGAACAGCGGCGGCTGCACTGTCACGATGCTGCCGGGCAGGTATTCGGCTCGATCCTGGGCGGCATTACCCGCGTTCCACATGGCCTCACGCCGCGTCATGCCGAAGCAGTCGAAAGCTCCGGATGCCGCGAGCACCTCCAATTGCGCAGTGGTGAGACCCACTCGGCGCACCAGGTCGTTCATGCTCAGGTACTCGCCACCACGATCCCGTTCGGCGATGATGCGTTCGGCCAGGGGCGTTCCGATGCCCGACACCTCGTCGAGCCCCAATCGCACAGCGAAGTTGCCGTCGCGACGGTGGGTGGTGCTGTCGAAGTGCGCGTGGCGATCGTAGGGACCAACCGCTGGCTGCTCGTGGTCGAGGCAGGACTGCATGCCGGTGGCACGGCGGGTGGAGACCTCAGCGACTACTAACGCGGGTGAGGTCTCGACAGGCTCGAGAACGGCAGTTACGCCCGACCGTTGGATGTCGGGCCTGAGCACCTCGACGCCGTGGCGCCGGGCATCCGCCACTAAAGATTGCGGCGAGTAGAAGCCCATCGGCTGGGCCCGCAGCAGCGCGGCGAGGAATGCGGCCGGGTAATGCAGTCGCATCCAGGCGCTCGCGTAGACGAGCAGGCCAAAGCTGAGTGCGTGACTTTCGGCAAACCCGAACCCCGCAAACGCCTGGATGGCACCGTAGATGCTGTCGGCGCTCTCACCGGTAATACCGTTGGCTTCCATGCCCTCGTAGAGCGTCTTGCGCAGTTTTTCGATCTTCTCGATGCCGCGCTTTGACCCCATGGCCCGCCGCAAATGGTCGGCATCGTCGGCGCTACAGCCGCCCACCGCCATAGCGACCTGCATGAGCTGCTCCTGAAAGATCGGCACGCCGAGGGTGCGCTCGAGAGGTTCGACTAGCTTCTCGTGCAGGTAGGTGATGGGTTCCTGACCCAACTTGCGGCGCACGTAGGGATGCACGGCGCCACCCTGGATGGGTCCCGGTCGCACCAGCGCGATTTCCACGACGAGGTGGTAGAACTCGCGCGGCTGCAGCCGCGGAAGAAGGCCCATCTGGGCTCGACTCTCGACCTGGAAAACTCCCACGGCATCCGCTCGGCACAACTGGTCGTAGACACCCTGCTCTTCTTTGGGGATCGTCGCGAGTTCCCACTCTTCACCGAGGTTGTCGCTCACCATGTCAAACGAGTACTGCAGGGCTGAGAGCATGCCAAGCCCCAGCAGGTCGAACTTGACCAGGCCCATCCACGCGCAGTCGTCTTTGTCCCACTGCACGACGGTGCGGTCTTTCATGCGCGCGTGCTCAATCGGCACCACTTCGCCAACGGGACGTTTGGTCAGCACCATTCCGCCCGAGTGGATGCCGAGGTGACGCGGAAACTTCATCACCTGCTTCGCAAGACCCACCACGTTGTCGGGGATGTCGTGGTCGTCGCTCGAAATCACCGCGCCCCAGCGCTCAACCTGCTTCGACCACGCGTCTTGCTGGCCAGGACTGTGACCGAGCGCTTTGGCCATGTCGCGCACCGCAAACTTCGGTCGATACTGGATGACATTGGCCACCTGCGCTGCATTCTCGCGACCGTACTTCGTGAAGACGTATTGGATCACCTCTTCGCGCCGGCCAGAGTCGAAGTCGACGTCGATGTCGGGCTCCTCTTCGCGCATCGCCGAAATGAACCGCTCGAAGGGCAGCTTGAATTTGATGGGGTCGACCGCCGTGATCTTCAGCAGGTAGCAGACGACCGAATTCGCCGCCGATCCCCGGCCCTGGCACAGGATGCCGCGGCCTCTGGCGAAAGCCACAATGTCGTGCACGATCAGGAAGTACCCCGCGAAGTGCTTGCTCTCGATGACATCCAACTCCCGTTGGATACGCGAGCGATTCGCCTCGGTCAGTTCGACGCCCCGCTCGGGTGCACCCGACCACACCAACTCGCGCAACCAACTCATCGGCGTGTGGCCCTCGGGAACCTCCTGGTCGGGAAGATCGGGTTTGGCCGAGCGCAATTCGAAGCTCAATTCGTCAGCGATCGAGACCGTGGCGGCAACAGCACCCGGGTAACGCCGAAAACGCTGCGCCATTTCGGCACCCGAGCGCAGATGGGCAGAGCCCGAGGCGGGCAGCCAGCCGTCCATCTCATCGAGACTGCGTCGAGCTCGTACCGACGACAGCGCCGTGTGCAGCGGATGCTGCGCGGGCGTCGCGTAGTGCACGTTGCCGGTGGCGACCACCCGCAGCTCCCGCTGCGCAGCCAGTTCGGCAAGAGCATCGTTGTGCGCGCTGTCGAGCGGGTTGCCGTGATCAAACAGTTCGACGACGACGTTGGCGTGGCCGAAGAGGGTGACGAGTTTGTCGAGTTCGAGCGCTGCCTCGGAGATCGAGAAGCTCAGCGCCTGCCGCACCGCGCCCTTACGGCACCCGGTGAGGATCAGCCAGTGCCCGCCGGCGATCTCGGCGAGTTCGTCAAGGTCGTAGAGCGGCCTACCCTTCTCGGCACCGCGCAGTTGGGCGGCCGTGATCGCTTGGGCGAGACGGTGGTAGCCCTCCTCTTTGCGGGCCAGCACAAGCAGATGGGTGCCCTCCGGGTCGGCAACCCCGTTTTGTGCACCGCTGAGTCCGAGCGACAACTCGGCGCCGAAGATGGTGGCGGTACGGCCGATATCCGCGGCTGCCTCTGCCATGCGCACGATGCCATAGAAACCGTCGTGGTCGGTCAGGGCGAGCGCGTGTAGCCCGAGGCGAGCCGCCTCTTCGGCGAGGCTCTCTGGCATGCTCGCGCCGTCGAGAAAGCTGAAACTCGAGTGGGCGTGCAGTTCGGCGTAGGGCACGATTCTTGCCTGAGCCGCAGCCGCGACATCCGATGGCGCCTGATATGCAGCGCGCTTGAGCGACCACGCGGGACTATCACCACCGTCGGCTCCGATGGGCGCAGCGGTGCCGGGGCGGCTCGCGTCTGAGAGTTTCTTTTCGAACTCTGACCAGGGGATCGGGGGATTGTTCCACCCCATTAGCTGCGCCTCATCAGTCGTACCTCGCTTCGGCCCACCAGCCACCGCTATCAAGCACCAGAAGCCACGCGCAGCCTGTGCTATCGACAGCCTGAAAACGGTGGGAAAGGGGGGCGCTCTCAGTCCACCAGCGCTCCTCAAGCGGCCAGGGTCCCGCCCAAGCGATCAGCTGGCGCACCTCAGTTCCTGTCGCCGAGAACCGGGCAGGCGCCGCAGAGACGACACCCCGGTCATCCACACTCACCGCGTCACCGGTGGCGCTAAAGACGTGCACGGCGTGCCGCGGCGAGAAAACGGTGCCGGGAAAAGGGTGCGGCAGCTGACCCGGCCAGGGCTGAGTCGTCGTTCTGCTACCCACCGGGCGGTCACCCCAGGCCACAAGCTGCTGGCGATCGGCGAGAGTGCGGCCGCCGGCGATCGTCGGCATCAGTACGGCACCGTGGCCGAGCATGCTCTGCACGCGGCTGAGTCCGTGGTGGATGCGTTCATCGGGGCCGGTACCCCACAGCCCCGTCTCGTGATTGCCGATCGCGTCGACCGCTTCGGGAGAGATGCGCACTCGCGTGATGCCCGAGCGCAGGCCAGCATCGATGACGCCACTGCCCTGCAACTGCCAGCGCACCCGGTCTACGACATCGGCGGGGGTGAATGACCGTGGGTGCAGCCAGACCCGCTCGGATTGTTCGATCTCACCATCGGTGGTGGAATCGGAGTCGAGTTCTACCCGGATTGCGGTGACCACGAGCCCAGCGGCAGTCACCTCGTCGATAAATCGCTCTGCCGCGGCGCGCACACCGAATGCGACCTGATCGACCCGATCGAGGGCGGGCTCGAATTCAACAACGACATCAAGGTCATCGGGTGGGATCCGCGGGGTAACCGGCCAACTGTCCCTGCCGCTCGACAACGAGTGCAGGCGAGCACCGAACTCACCGAACCGGGTGCGCACGTCGTCGCGTTCGAGAGCCGCGAATTCGCCGAGGGTGCGGATGCCCAGCCGCCGCAACAACGTAACGAGCGCGGCATCATCGAGCAGACCAACATCGAGCGGCGCAAGAAAAGTGTCGGACCCTTCAGGGGCAACCACCATCACCCGCGCGGTGCGACGGGCGGCTTGCTCTGCGGTGAAAATGCCGTCGGCGATGCCAGCCCTGGCGCCACCGCCACCCAGCTCGTCAATGCGGCCAGCGAGGGTGAGCCCCGCCGCCTTCTCGCCGCCGTAGTACTGGGCGGCACCGCGCACGCGCACCGCGCACACTCCGGGACGCAACACCTGCACTCCCGGCACGAGGTGCTCGACGGCAGCAATGATGGGCTCGAACTCACGGTTATCTACTGCGGGGTCGTAGTCGACGACGATTACCTCGGGGCACCGGGCCTGGGCTTCGCGCAGCCTGATTGCTCGAGTGACCCCTTCGGCGCGGGCGGCGGCGGATGACGCGAACACGAGCCCTTTCGAGATCAGGGCGATCGCGGCATCCGTCGGCCATCTCTCGCCCGCGCTGGCGGCGGACATGCGCGCTGCCGTCACCGGCCAATCGGGACACCACAGCACAAGAACACGGGGGACCGTTGCACCGGGAAGCTCACGCCCCACGCTATGGGGACTCATCCGGTGGCCTGCCTGTGCAGGGGAACCTCCCGCTCCGCCGGCCCGGCACTACGGAATTGTTCAGTGAGATCGGGCAACCACAGGCGAGCACTGCGCGGCCGACCCGTCACGCGGGTGGTGACCGTGACGGTGACTTCGCGCGAGGTGAGGTGACCGTGACCCTCACCGATGCCATGCCATTGGCTGTGCGACAGGCTCAGCATGGCTTCGCTCTGCGGCCAATTGCCGAGCACCAACAGCGTTGCGCCACGCTGCCTGAGGCGGGCAGAAAGTCGGGCAACGCTGGAATCGCTCGCCCGCTTCGGTGGGCGGGTAACAACGACACCCATCACGTCGGCGATTGCGGCGGTGACAGCCATCCACTGGTCACCCGGATGCGGCACCAGAACCAGGCGGTCGAGATCGATCCCGAAACGCTGGGCTGCTTCTATCCCGAACTCGGGAACACCCACCACGGCACACCATGACCCCGCCGCGGACGGACCCGCGAGCAGGGCCATGAGCAACATCGCCGAGCGATCAACGCAATACACGGCACCCTGCTTGAGACCACCACCGGGCAGCAGGCTAGCGATGGCGGGATGAGTGGGAATACGACGGGTGTCGAGCTTGGTCGCCTGCATCTGGCGGATGCGATCCTGCAGCTGCTGCACACGGTCGTCCGCGATTACTGCCCCGTCGTGCGGGGCAGCAACAGTCAGTACAGGAGCCACCTGTTCATGGTCGAACATATGTTCGATTGTATCAATTGCTACCGACATTCATCGGCGTGTCGCGCTAGGAGCCGAAGCCGCCGAATGCGGCAAAAACCCACAGCAGGATGGCACCCAGAAACAGCACGAGCATGACAAACGCAAGAATGCCAAGCAGCCTGCCGCGCCTGTTGTTGAGAACCAACGCCAGGATCCCCAGTACGAGCGCCCCAAGCAGCGCGAGCGGCACCACGAACCACCCCAGCGTCACCAGCACACCCGCGATCACCGTCACTGCTCCGACGGCATCTTCTCTCATCGAGTAGAACCCGAGGTAGAGGCCGCCGAAGAACCACACAGCTCCGACTACCGCGAGAATTAGCGCCCATGCTCCGAGTCGGGACCCACGGCGGGGAGGCGTTGTGGCTTCGGTCATGCACCCGAGCGTAGCGGGGGCATCCCGAGCACCCCAGTGAAACGGGGCCGAACTGCCCACTTTGGCCCAAGAAACCTCGCTGCGCATGGGCAAAAGTGGGCAGTTCGCGCCCGAGAGCAGCCCGAGAATGGGGCATGACCAAAAACTGGACCCCACTGGCTCTCACGTGGCTCGCGCTGTCGATCGTCGGACTGATCGGCACGTGGACCTTCAACGCGCTGGCAATCATGCAGATGCGCGACTTCATCGGCGATTGGGTGGGAAGCGGCCCCGCGGTATCGTCGCTCACTGTCGACCTATTGGTGGTGGCGGTGGCCGGCTGCGTCCTGATCGTCGTCGAATCGAGAAGGCTCGGGATGAAGCGGGCCTGGCTCTATATCGTGCTGTCGGGTCTCACGGCGTTCGCGTTCACCTTCCCGCTGTTCCTCGCGATGCGCGAGCGCACTTTGACGGCCAAACGTCACCGCCCCACGAGCGGGCAGGGTGACCTGTGAAGTCAAGCCCTAACCGCTAGTTCGACCGAAGACGTAGCGTCGAAGGTGACCACAAACGAAGGAGCCACCATGGCGCAGGTAGTTGAAACAATTGACGTGGATGTTCCCGTCGGCACCGCATACAACCAGTGGACGCAGTTCGAGGAGTTTCCTCAATTCCTGAGCTTCGTCGAGTCGATCACGCAGACCGACGACACCCACAACCACTGGAAGGTGAACATCGCTGGGGCGACCCGCGAATTCGACACAGTGGTCACCGAGCAGATTCCGGATGACCGGATCGCCTGGACAAGTAAGGGCGGCGAGGTCGACCACGCCGGCGTCGTGACGTTCCACAAGCTCAGCGACACCACGTCGCGCCTGGCCGTTCAGATCGACTGGGAGCCCGAGGGTTTTCTCGAGCGCGCAGGCGCTGCGCTCGACATTCCCGACCGCGCGGTCAAGGGCGAACTCGTGAACTTCAAGAAATTCATCGAAGCACGTGGATCCGCTGACGGTGCATGGCGCGGAACGGTCGAGAACTAACACCTCACATCCACCCGTGTGCGCTCATCTGCGCTGTTCACGGGTGGATGAGTTCAGCGTTTTTTCTTGTTGGGAAACTTGATACGAGGCGCGGGCTTTACGACCTTGCGGGCGGGAAGCTTTCGCGGGGGATCCGGTGTGGCATCCGGCACGGATCCCCGCGAACTGTTGGCGGTGCGACCGCGAACGATTCCGATGAACTCGTCGACCAGCGGCGTCTGGTTGTCGGTGAGCCACGCCAACGCGATGCGCGATGTTGGGGCATCCGTTACCGGCCTCGCGAGCACATCGCGACGGCTGTAGGCGCGCGCTACCGACTGAGGCATTACCGCGACACCCACGTTTGCCGCAATCAGCTCGACCGCGGCGGCCCATTCGGCATCAAGCAGGTTTTCGGCAGCCAGATCGCCAAGAACAACCGAGTCGACGGATTCGATTACGTGACCTTTGGGAACCACCACGACGGGCTGTTCCTCGTAGAGCGGGATAACACTGAGGCGCTCGTTGCTCACGGGAAGTCGCAAAAGTGCAGCATCCGATGCTCCTGAGTCGAGAGAAGCGAGGGCTTCTGAGGCCGACATGGGGCGCAGGTCGAGCGGATGCTGCGGCAACCGCTCACCCCACACTCGAGCCCACTTGCCGGGGGTGACCCCCACGACGAAGGCAACGACGAAACGCTCAGGCACGCGTTCAGGTTAGCCTTGACCCGTGCCAGACCAGACCATGAAACCCGCCACCGCCGCCAAGAAGCTTGGGATCTACCTCCCCGCGACTCCCGCCGAGTTTCAGGATGGCATTGTCACGCGAGCGGAATTTCTCGCCCTGCAATCCACGCCACCTGAGTGGCTGGTTGAATTGCGCAGGAGCGGGCCGCACCCGCGGCAGGTCGTCGCGCAGAAGCTTGGGGTCTCCACCTCAGGCCTGGCGCGCGCCGGTGCCCCGGATGTTCTCACGACTTCCGAGATCAAAACGCTGCTTGAGACCATGCCGGAGTGGCTCGTTGCCGAACGTGCCGTGCACGCGGGCGTGAACGAAGAGAACTCCCGCATCAAGACAGAGCGCGCTGCGAAGGCTGAGCAGCGCGCGGCACACGAATCCGGCGGCGGCCGCGGACGTTAACGCACACGGCCCGCCATCTCGGTGACCAAGCCTGCACGTGGGTCAGGATCAGGCGGTCACGGCCGACGGCGCCCTACTTGTAGGAGTTGCGCACCCGTATTCAGTGGATGATCGCCGCGACGTCGTCGACAAAGGGGCACGATTCAGGGCGCCAAGCGAAGGCAATTTCGCTCCTTGAACAGCGCTCGGGCGTGACCATACGACCGCTTCGGATCGATCCGGTTCCAAAGCCCCGTAGCCTAGAGGTATGGCAGAGTGCATCCACGGCTTCGAGGGCACCCTCTGCGACAGCTGTTTTCCCAAGACCGTTGTGGAAAAACCGAAGGTCGCACGAGCGGCAGCAGCACCTCGACGCACGGCCGGTTCTGCAACGCGAAAGTCGTTGAATACCGCCGACGTGCGGGTTTATCACGTCACCCATCTCAGCAACCTCGCGGCGATTATCGAAGCCGGTGAGTTGCGTGCAGACGAGCGACCGGCGATCGACCTGAGTTCGGAGCTCACGCGCGAGCTGCGCGAGACCGCCTCGGTCGGTCCGGGTGAGGCCGTATCGAGCTTTGTGCCGTTTTTCCTCGCGCCAGACTCGGTGGTGTGGGAGGAGTTGCGACGCGGCGCCCTCGAACCGCGCTGGTCAGACGCGGCCCGCGCTGCGGCATCCACTGACTTCGTCTTTCTCGTGAGCACGATCAAGGCCATTGGCGATGTCGTAATTGCTGACGGCGACGCCGCGGGCAGTTACACGCGGTTTGCCACCACCCCGGAGCATGCCGAACAGATGCTTGTGCACCTGCACGGTGACGAATTGGCGAAGCAGGCTGCCGAGGCGCTAGCCAGGGGCACCTTCGACTTTGACGCCGTTCAGCTCATCGGGGTGGCAAACGACCGCGTTCGAGATTCGGTAAAAGATCTGCTCGCCGACAGCGGTTTCGTGCCCAAAGTGGCTGTGTACCCGCCTTGGTTCCAGAACTAGGCGGCACTCGCGCGAAGCGCTGACACCCGTTCGTTGTGGCGGTGCCGGGAGTCAGCGCGACGCAGATCACCGACTGGCTGAAAGACGACTACGGCCTCGGCAAGGGACATGGCGCGGCAATCGTTGCCACTCTGCGTGAGCGTCCGGCCTCTGACGAACGCATAGCGAAGATCTTCTCGGGCGCGAAAGCCCGATGGAGGCCGACCTACGAACGCATCATCAGTGAGCTCGAGGAGGCTGGCGCTGTCGGGCTCGCGCCAACAGACACCTACATCAGCCTTCTCAAGGGAACAAAGAAGTTCGCGATCGTGGCGGCTACCGCCGACAGGCTCGATGTGGGCATCAAGCTCATTGGTGCCGAAACGACTGCCCGGTTCGAATCGTCCGGCTCGTGGAATTCGATGGTCACTCACCGTGTTCGGATCGCCGAGGCGGCAAACGTGGATGCTGAACTCTTTACCTGGCTTCGCCGGGCCTACGTTTCTCGATGACGAGTCACGCCGACGTCTCCTTTCGCGGTCCCTGTCGTGTCATGACGGGGGCGTGCGCTGCGTGCCCGCTCGACGAGCACATGACGGGCTGTCCCAGAGCACCACACGTAGTCTGGAGGGACAGCCACCTGTCACCCCGACTATCCGCGTGAACGGAGAGCCCACATGATCGAGACGACTCCACAACCGAATACGGGCGAACCGCCAGCCATTGAAATCCGCGGGCTCGTCAAGAGCTTCGACGGCAGATTCGCCGTTGATCACCTCGATCTCACCGTGCCCGCCGGCTCGTTTTATGGCCTGGTTGGTCCGAACGGCGCGGGCAAGACGACCACCCTCAGCATGGCGACCGGGCTCCTGCGACCCGACGGCGGCACGGTGTCAATACACGGTGTAGACGTGTGGTCCACGCTGCTTGAAGCAAAGAAACTCGTCGGTGTGCTCAGTGACGGCGTGCGCCTTTTCGACCGGCTCACCGGGATGCAGCTCGTCACCTACGCGGGACTGCTCAGCGGCATGGACCGTGCGGTGGTCGCGGAACGGGCATCCGACCTTCTGCAACTACTCGATCTTCAGGGGGCCGGCGGAACACTCGTTGTCGACTACTCGGCCGGCATGACAAAGAAGGTCGCCTTGGCCTGCGCTTTGGTGCATGCCCCACGTGTACTCGTACTGGACGAGCCCTTCGAGTCCGTTGATCCGGTAAGTGCTGCCAACATCCG